>ERZ827524.709-NODE-709-length-40113-cov-4.439213_pt1 | contig 40113 bp, 39 predicted proteins | sample MGYA00519702_ERZ827524 | MGnify/ENA primary metagenome ERZ827524 (study PRJEB31778, sample SAMEA3449341) | human gut metagenome | biome: human gut; feature: human-associated habitat; material: faeces | place: United Kingdom | collected 2010/2012 ...
ATGCGGCTGTTAACCGCAGGGTCGTTGGTTCGAGTCCAACAGGGGGAGCCATATCGGAATGGATTTTTGTTCCATTCCGATTTTTTATTATTGTATTTACTGCTTTATCTTTATATTATTTAACATGATATAATATTTGTTATTCAATTAGTTGAATATATTTCGAAAAACAACTCCAAAAATGTTATTTTTATAAAAATAAATATTTAGCAAACCCGGTGAAGGCTGGGGACGCAAAGCTAAAGGGTCTTCGTCTTATGACATGGCAGCCAGTTGCAGCAATTATACACACAGTTTATCTGTTTTGTGCCTTATTGTTTTAATCCGTTTACCTGCAAGCTTTACGCCTGCGGTTGTTGACCGCTTTGGAGTCGAACATTCACTTATAGAAATTGAAATTACCGCAAGTACGGGGATCTTGAGCGCTGCTTCGCATGATTATGAATTGAAGTATAACATAAAAAAGCGTGACAGGAAACACATGTTTCCTGTCACGCTTTTTTATTTCAGTTTATTTATTAGATAAGTACAGTTAAGTATTTTTTCACAAATCATGCCTTTGGAAAAATAATAGTGATTTGCAGCTTCAAATCCGAGCGCGGCGTTTTTGTTCATAAGGCGCAGCATTTCATGAGCGCATTCAAGCTCAAGCTTTGCGGCTTTCAGCATAGCGCCGCGGTCGCCCGCGTCTCTTGCGGTATAAAAATGCACCTGCTCAAGGCTGGATTTGTAAAGGCAGTATCCGGCACGTGCCATAATTACCGTTTCGTTTTCCGGCTCGCCTACAAGCTCGCAAAGCCCCTGCTCCCACAGCGTACACAGCCGGCTCAACTGATTTTCAAAGACACCCAGCGGATAGAAAGACCGCCATCTTTCCACATCGTCGTATGCGTAGCAGGTCATGGTTGCGGCATAGCCTGTCGGCTTTTCAAACAGCAGGTTTGACGGTCCTCCGTTCTGCGGCCCTTTGTACAGTACGGATATATCAAACGGAAACTCCTGAAAAGCTTTGGAAAAAATACTGCATGCGCGCGTTATTTTGTCGCTGACCGGCGGAATTTTTACCTGTGAGTAAAAATACTTTGCCGCGTGCATGAGGTTTTCTGACGGGTATCCGCCCAGCGTCCAGCTGAGCATCAGGTGACGGACGCCCTCATCTCTCAGACGCTTTATATGCTTTTCAACAAGCGGGAAAACAGGCAGTGCCGGAACGGTCGAACCCTCCCATGTCGTATTTACCTGCACCTTTGCAGACGTTTCAAGTCCGCATTCGCGTGCGGTTTTCCACTCTGACTTTGCGCGCTCTCCCGGACCGACTATACCCATGGAATAATCGCGCACAGTGCCGCTGTATCCTCCGAATTCAAACGGCATTTCCAGCTCGCTTTGGCTTTGGAAGATAACTCCTGCCGGCAGATGCTTTATAATTTCGTGATTAAATTCATTCCATGCCCAGCTCCAGGCGATGACCTTGATTTTCGGATCAACGCGGTCTGCGCCGCGGCGATAGCATGCGATGACCTCACCTATAACTTCACCGACGCTGCGCTTTTTGCAGCGCGGACAGCTGCAAGTATCGGGTGTTGAATGAGAATAGCAGTTTGTGCGGTTCTCCGAGCGGGTGATAGTAAAAAATCCTCCTATAAGCGGCGCGGCGCGGCAGATGCTTTCCACTGCATTTGTAAGGTAATCCTGAACCTCTTTAGCGGATGTACACATGCAGATTTTGTCCGGGTCTTTTGAATACCCGCGCAGATGCGGATATTTCTCAAAAAATTTCTCCGGCATGGTGCGTGGCTCGTTAAGATATAAAAACAGCTTAATGCCGTATTTGTCCAGTCGCTCTGTGAATTCTTTCAGCCTTTCAAGGCGTTTTTCAAAGCCTGCGGATATACTTTTATCAAGCGGGAACTCGGTCAGCTGGAATAAAACTCCCTGCGTCCATACGGCGTTGATGCCGAGCCTTTTATAGCTTTCAAGCATACTGTCTGAGCAATACTGTTCGCTGTCCACATCAAAAGCCTTCTGATACAGCCCTGAAAATAAATAAATCATGCGTGTATCAAATACTGTGTCGCCTGAAAATTCGATTTCAGGCTGTATGTATTCAAAGTCAAAAGCCTGTTTCCCGCCTATATCGAGCGAGTGCATGGTTTCTGCGATATACTCGGTTGCATTTAACTCATCCTTTGTGAGCTCACGCCAGCGCAGCGGCTTGCAGACAGGCTTATCGCCGAGCTTTACGTCAAGGAAATCCTCTTCGCGCAGTAAAATCGACAGTGAGTTTGAGTCGATTTCCAAAAGTTCTAAGAGCTGCTCATACGGTAGAATGTGCCACATACTGCGAATAATCGTTATGTATCCCTTTTCAAGCCAGATGCGGCTTTGCGCCGCCTGTTCAATACCCATCTGCGCCGCAGTTTTTTTTACGTTTTCTGCATCGGTTTTCAGAATCTGAGCCATTTTTTCAAACGACACAAATTCACATGCACGGAAAATAAACGCCTGAAGGCGTGTGGGAAAATGGGAAAGCGGCACCGGTTGCTTTCCCGCTTTCGGCAGGTTGAACTCCATACTTTCGCACCGTCCTTTGTTACTGATAATTTTGTGACCTTTATCACGGCTAAATTTTATTGCAAAGAATCTTGAAAGTCAATACGTAATGATATATAATTGACAATATGACAAATTATCATAACGATCTTATAAATTATATATCTCAAATGGATAGGCGGCGCCGGCTTGCTCTGCATAGCTGCTGTGCGCCGTGCAGCAGCTATGTGCTTGAATTTTTAAGCGAGTATTTCGATGTGACGGTGTTTTTTTACAATCCGAACATTCATCCGCTTGACGAGTATGAACACCGCCTGTCAGAGCAGCACCGTCTGTGTGAACTTTTAGACATTCCGATAGTAGAGTGCGGGTATGATACGCAGGGCTTTTTTGACGCCGCGCGCGGACTGGAGCGGGAACCCGAAGGAGGGGAACGCTGCAAAAAGTGCTTTGAACTGCGCCTTGATAATACAGCTTACCTTGCAAAGGCGGCGGGATTTGAGCTTTTTACGGCTACTCTCACCGTCAGTCCTCACAAGAATGCGTGTATTATAAACGAGACGGGAGCTGCTGCCGCACGCAGACACGGAATTGAATGGCTGCCCTGTGACTTTAAAAAACGCGGCGGTTACCAGCGTTCAATCGAGCTGTCACGACAATACGGGCTTTACCGGCAGGATTACTGCGGATGTATTTTTTCAAAAAGGGACTGATAATATGTGTAAGCCACAGGCAGAAATACAAAATCAACTTTTTGCGCTTGCTGATGCCCGGTATCGTGACTTTCATTCTCGGCTGTTACCGACTGTAAGCAAAGAAAAAATTATCGGTGTGCGCACGCCGTCTCTTCGCTCGCTTGCCCGTCAGTACAGGGGAACGGATGCTGCGGCGGAGTTTATGTCGGTTCTTCCTCACAGGTTTTATGAGGAGGACAACCTCCATGTCTGCTTTTTGGAACAGCTTTTGGATTATGATGAGCTTATTGTGCAGCTTGAGCGGTTTTTGCCTTATATCGATAATTGGGCAACCTGTGATATGCTGCGTCCGAAAATATTTAAAAAACACACGGAAAAGCTAATCCGTAATATTAAAAAGTGGCTGACTTCCGACAGGATATATACCGTCCGCTTCGGTATGGGCATGCTTATGGCGTTTTATCTGAACGACGCATTTAAGCCGGAATATCCCGAGCTTGTATGCTTGGTGCGTTCTGACGAATATTATATAAAAATGATGACTGCGTGGTATTTTGCAACGGCGCTTTCAAAGCAGTATGACGCCGTATTGCCGTATCTTGAGCAAAAGCGGCTTGATACTTGGACGCATAACAAGACGATACAAAAAGCGGTTGAGAGCTATCGTATAACGCCTGAGCAAAAGGCATATCTTAAAAAGCTTAAAATAAAATGACAGTAATAAAATATCCGCGAAACGTATAAACAAAAATGCGTTTCGCGGATATCTTTATGATTTATTTCTTTAGTTTTGCTGTTTTGTCGTATGCCGCAGTAACAGCGCTTGCCGCCGCACTGCGAAAAGCGCTTTTTTCAAGGGCAAGAACACCCTCAATTGTAGTTCCGCCCGGAGAGCACACCTCGTCCTTAAGCCTGCCGGGGTGCTTTTGACTGCTAAGCGCAAGCTTTGCAGCTCCGAGAACCGTCTGCTTTGCATACAGCTCCGCCTTTGCCCGCGGCAGACCGCAGCGCACGGCGCCGTCAGCCAGCGCTTCTATAAACATATATACAAATGCGGGACCGCAGCCCGACAGTGCTGCGGCGGCGTCAATCAGCGACTCATCGATTTTGTCAATCAGACCGCATTTTTCCATGAGAGACAAAAACTTATTTTCATCCTTTACACCGTCTGCCGTGCAGTACAGTACAGTTCCTTCACCAACGTCTGCAGGTGTATTCGGCATGATTCTGATAACTCTGTCTGTTTTAAGCTCCCTGCAAAGAAAACTCAAATCAATTCCCGCAGCCATTGAAACCACAGTGCTTCCGTCCGTGATATTTTCACGTATGTCCGCGCAGACCGAAGATATGACATTTGGTTTTACTCCTAAAAATATATATTCACATTGTAAAATCAGTTCTTCTTTTGGCAAGATGGCGGCGCCTGCCTTTTCTGCCGCGGTTTTTGCCTGATTTGTGTTTATATCGTATACCGCAGTATTCATGCCGCCGACCGCTCCGGCGACTGCTCTCAGTAGAGTGCCGCCCATGTTTCCGGCACCGATAAAACCTGCCTTGTATTTCATGCGTTTAACTCCTTATAAATTTTATCTCACATTTCCGTTGCCGACTATTACGTATTTATAGGTTGTTAGCTCGCGCAGACCCATAGGACCTCTGGCATGCAGCTTTTGGGTTGAAATACCCATTTCGCAGCCCAGTCCGAATTCGCCTCCGTCGGTAAATCGTGTGGAAGCATTTACGTATACTGCAGCGCTGTCCGTGTTAGCGATGAAATAATCGGCGGCGTTTTTGTTTTCCGTGACAATCCCGTCGCTGTGACCTGTCGAGTGCGAAAGAATGTGACTTACTGCCTCTTCAAGCGAACCGACCGTTTTTATTGCTAAAATGTAATCAAGAAATTCTGTGTTGAAATCCTTTTCCTGTGCGGCTTTTGCATTTTTGAGAAAGCCCAGAGCCGCTTTGTCCGCGCGAAGCTCGACAGCCGGCAGCCCTGCGTTTTCTCTGTCAGCGGTAAGCGCCTTTTCAAGCATAGGCAGAAACTTTCCGGCTATATCCTTATGCACAACGCATACCTCTGCCGCATTGCATACGGACGGACGGCTGACTTTGGCGTTTACTATTATCCTGAGAGCCTTATCCGTGTCGGCATCCTTGTCAACGTAAATATGGCAGATGCCTGTGCCTGTTTCAATACATGGCACGGTTGCGTTTTCCACACATGCGCGTATAAGTCCTGATCCGCCCCTGGGTATGAGCAAATCTATATACCCTTTGCCGCACATAAGTTCTCTTGCGCTGTCACGTGACGTGTCGTCAATCAGCATAACAAGGTCCCTGCAAAGTCCTGCTCGCTCAAGTCCGTCCTGAAGTGCAAGCGTTATTGCCTTTGCGCTTGCATGTGCCTCTTTCCCGCAGCGCAGTATGCAGACGTTGCCGCTTTTTATTGCAAGCGCCGCCGCGTCTGATGTGACGTTAGGTCTGCTCTCGTAGATTATTGCGATAACACCCATTGGCACAGATACTTTGTTTATCGTAAGTCCGCCGGGACGTGTAATTGTTTCCAGCACCTGACCTGCCGGGTCTGGAAGCTCGGTAACTTTGAGTATTCCGTCTGCCATTGCCGTTATTCTGTCGTGGTTGAGCAGCAGCCTGTCCAGCATTACGTCCGTGATTTTGCCCCGTGCCGCTTCCATATCGGCGCCGTTTGCCTCAAGAATTTTATCAGCTGCCGCCGTGACGGCACTTGCCATTTCCCTGAGCGCGATGTTTTTCTGCTCTGTCGTTGCGGTGCAGAGCCCGCGCGCGGCAGCCTTTGCGCGCTCCATTATCTCCTGTGTTGTCATTTTGTTTTGTCTCCTATAAATCGTGTGCCGACGTTCTTTCCGTCAATGATATCATACAGTACATACGGGTCTTTTCCGTTGGCGATTATCATATCACATCCGTTTTGAACGGAAATTTGAGCGGCTTTCAGTTTCGTGACCATGCCTCCAGTGCCCACTTCGGAGCCGACGCCGCCTGCCAACGCCTCGATTTCGGGCGTGATTTTTTCCACTCTTGAAATAAGTGTGGCGTTTTGCTCCTTATGCGGGTCGGCGGTGAATAATCCGTCAATATCCGACAGCAGTATCAAAAGGTCGGCGTCAATACTCTGCGCTACGATAGCTGCCAGCGTATCGTTGTCGCCTATTACAAGCTCGCTTGTTGCCACGGTATCGTTTTCATTGATTATCGGCAGTGCGCCCAGCTCCAAAAGCCTGAGCATAGTGCTGATGAAATTCTGCCGTCTTTCACTGTCGTTTATATCCTGCGCGGTGAGCAGTATTTGTGCAACTGTATGATTATGCTCGGAAAAGAGCTTATCGTATGTATACATTAGCTCACACTGACCGACTGCTGCCGCCGCCTGCTTGAGTGACAGCTCGTCCGGTCTTTTTCTGAGCGAAAGCTTGCCCATGCCCATTCCGACAGCACCAGACGACACAAGGATAACCTCATACCCTGCGTTTTTAATATCGCTTAATACCTTGCACAGGCTTTCCATATGGCGTATGTTAAGGTTGCCTGTGGAGTATGCAAGCGTTGAGGTGCCGACCTTTACAACTATTCTCATATCAATCCTCCGTAAATCTTATTTTATTATTCTATCCTTATATGCGAAAAAAAGCAATAGTATATAGCAATAAAATTTTATCCCGGCATCAAAATGAATTGACACGATGCAGAAAATGTGATATTATACTTTCATATGCAGATGTAATTCAATGGCAGAATGTCAGCTTCCCAAGCTGAATACGCGGGTTCGATTCCCGTCATCTGCTCCATTCAAAATCCCCGACCATTTGGTCGGGGATTTTGAATGGAGCTTTGATATTGAAACTTAAATAAATATTTGCTATAATATTTGAATATTTAAAGCAGTGTACGGAGGTCTACATATGTCAGGTGACAGCAGAATTGAATTGTTTGAAACAGCACCGGTTCCAAAGGCGGTGCTTAAGCTTTGTATACCGACGGTGCTCAGTTCTCTTGTAATGGTGCTGTACAATCTTGCGGATACGTTTTTCGTCGGAATGTTAAACGATCCTGTTCAGAACGCCGCAGTTACTCTTGCGGCTCCGGTTCTGCTTGCATTCAATGCGATTAATAATCTGTTCGGAGTCGGTACGTCCAGCATGATGAGCCGCGCGCTTGGGGTTAAGGAATACGAGACGGTTTACCGAAGCAGTGCGTTTGGGTTTTACTGCTCAGCGTTCAGCGGTGTGGTTTTTTCTCTGCTTATTACTGTTTTACAGTCTCCGCTTCTGAAAATTTTAGGCGCGGACAGCGTGACCGCACATTCCACCTCTCAGTATTTGTTCTGGACAGTTTCGCTCGGCGCTGCTCCGTCGATACTGAATGTTGTTCTTGCATATCTTGTTCGCGCCGAGGGCTCGGCTATTCATGCAAGTATAGGGACTATGAGCGGATGCTTGCTGAATATAATACTTGACCCTATATTTATTATGCCGTGGGGTCTTGATATGGGAGCCGCCGGTGCCGGATGTGCCACATTTATTTCCAATTGTGTCGCTTGTCTGTATTTTGCGGTTTTGCTTTTTGTAAAGCGCGGTAAAACCTATGTTTGTGTTGATTTCAGAAAATTCAGATTTGATAAGCACATTGCGAGAGGGGTTTGCTCCGTCGGCGTTCCTGCAATGATTCAAAATCTTTTAAATGTTACGGGTATGACAGTGCTGAACAACTTTACATCTGCGTTCGGTGAGCAGGCGGTGGCAGCCATGGGAATTGCACAGAAACTTGCGATGATACCGATGCAGGTGAGTATGGGTCTGGGGCAGGGAATAATGCCTCTTGTCGGGTATAATTATTCTTCAAAAAATATAAAGCGTATGAAAAACGGGTTTTTCTATGCGTTTAAAATATCGCTTGGTTTAATGATTTTAACAACGGTGGCTTATCTTGTTTTTGCAGAGCCTCTTGTGCGTTCTTTTATGAGCGATTCTCAGGTTGTTTCTTACGGTAAGAGCTTTCTGCACGGTCTTTGCCTTGCTCAGCCGTTCCTTTGTGTGGATTTTCTTGCTGTCGGCTTGTTTCAGGCGTGCGGTTTGGGCAAGCATGCTTTGATATTTGCGTTTATGAGAAAAATAATATTGGAAATTCCCGCTCTGTTGATTTTAAATATTATTTTCCCGCTTTACGGTTTGGCATATGCTCAGCTTTGTGCGGAATTTATTCTTGCATTCGCTGCTGTTGTAGTTTTGCTGCGCCTGTTCAAACGTCTTTCGAGAGAAAAACAGTCCGAGCGATAAGCTCGGACTGTTTTATATGTTCGGCTTTGCCGATTACCAGCCTTTTGCGCGGTGCTTTCTTTTGATTTTAATATGCTTAGGTTTGCTGCCTGACAGTCTTCCCTGCTCATCAAGCCATATTGCCGTATCTTTTACCGTTTCTTTCAGCTCTCTTGTCTTAAATTTCAGCTGCGCTCTGGCTTTGGCATTTGAAAAATTGGCGTTTGCGCCGAGCGTGTAAAGCGAGTATTTTGTATAAAGCGGAGGCTGCTTGAGTATAGAGTAATAGAGCTCGGACAAAGGCGCCGTAAGTTTGGCAAACCACATCGGCAGTATAGTCTTTATCTGTTTTATGCCTCGTACCTGTGTGATTGTGTCGAGCAGCTCGCGTACCTTCACGTATCTGTTTGACAAAATATAGCATTCACCGTCTGCGCCGTTAAAGCAGGCGCTGATTATTCCGTCGGCTGCATCTCTTACGTCCACAAAATCATAGCCTCCGTTCACTCCCGCTTTCAGCTTTCCTCCGGCAACGTCTATAATCAGCTGAGTTAAGTGACTGCTGCCAAAATCATAGGGACCTATCATGCCCGAGGGATGGACAATGCAGGCGCGAAGTCCGTGCCGACGCACCATGTCAAGAATATAATTAGCAGTTTCCGCCTTTGTCTTTGCGTATTGTCCTACAACCTTGTCAGGCTCAAATCTTGTAATCTCGGTCATAACGCCGCCGTTCGGCTTTTCCGTTATTGCGTGTACGCTGCTTACATAAACAAGCTTTGCGTTTTTTTCCAAAACCTTGTCTATTACATTTTTTGTTCCGTTTACATTGACATTATAGACCTGCGGAATAAATTTTGTCTTTATATATACTATGGCGGCGCAGTGAATGACGTAAACCTCTGCGTTTTCGGTATTGTCAAAAATATCGGTTAAAGTCTCCTTTTTAGTTACGTCTCCGTGAAAAATTCGGCAGTGCAGTCCGTCCAACGATTTTAAAGCGTCACCCGGAAGCACGAGCGCCCGCACTTCGTTTTCGGCGTTTTCAGTTAATTTTCTTACGATATTGTTGCCCAAAAATCCGTTTGCGCCTGTTATTATAAAAATTCTTTTCACTATTTTTACCTCCGTTTAAATTCAGTCGGATTTTTACCGTAAGTAAAATATCTGCTGTTGTTTATATTATTATTGTACTGCAATAATTAGTTACAGTAAACATAATATATGTGAATATTTTGAAAATAATCATAGGTTATTTAAAAATAAAATCTTTATATAAATATTTTTAAAAGCTCTTGAAAACGTATTCTTGTACTGCTATAATAATACAAGAATGAATTTAGGAGTGAGAATTATGCTGAAGATAACAAATCTTACAAAGACATACGGCGATAAGCGCGCCGTGGACAATTTGTCTTTGCATATACAGCCCGGGGAAATTTACGGATTTATCGGACACAACGGCGCGGGAAAAACGACAACAATAAAGGCGTGCTGCGGTATTTTGGATTTTGACGGCGGAGATATTTTTGTTCCCAGGCAAACAAAGTTTGGATATTTAGAACAGCATATTGGAACAGACTCTGATAAAAACGTGTGTGACGAGCTGTTAACCATCTTTTCCAGGGTGCAAAAACTGGAAGAACAGATATTGGACGTAACCGGCGCAATTGAGGCAGGAATCGGCAAAGCTGAGGAAAATGCCGAAAAGCTCCACGTTTTAACAGAACAATTTGAAGCGTTGGGCGGGTATACGTATAAAAATTTGGCAAAGTCTGCGCTCCTTGGTATGGGTTTTCAGGAGGAAGACCTTAATAAGCCCTTTTCCGCTTTAAGCGGCGGTGAAAAGACGCGGGTTTGTCTTTGCAAGCTTTTGCTGAGTGAAGCAAATTTGCTGCTGTTAGACGAGCCGACAAACCATTTGGATTTTGAGACGATGGAATGGCTGGAAAGCTATCTCAAAACCTATCCGGGCGCGATTCTGGTGGTGAGCCACGACCGTTATTTTCTTGATGCTGTCTGCAACCGCATTTTCGAAATCGAGGACAATACGCTTACAGCATATAAGGGGAATTATTCCGCTTATCTTCCGCAGAAAGAGGCGGCTGTGGCGCTTCAGCAGAAGCAGCATGATGCGGATATGGAGAAAGCCGCGAAGCTGGAAGATTATATTGCGCGTAATCTGGTGCGCGCCTCCACCACAAAAATGGCCCAAAGCAGGCGCAAGCAGCTTGAGAAAATGGAGATCACAGAAGCACCGCGCACCTCCCACACCGATCTGAAGTTCCGCTTCACCTTCGATGTGACGCCTTACAACGAGATTCTTACGGCGAAGAATATTTCTGTCACACTGGGCGGCAAAAGACTTGTTGAAGGATTGGATCTGCTTGTAAAGCGGGGAGAACGCCTGGTCATCGCGGGCCCGAACGGCGCGGGAAAATCCACGTTGCTGCGTGTGCTGGACGGCAAGCTGCGTCCACAGGCGGGCACAGTGCGCTTAGGCGCTGGCGCAAAGCCGTCTGTGTTCGAACAGCAACAGCTTCGCCGAGGCGGCACGGTCATCAGCACGATTTGGGACAAATATCCAAAATTCACGGAACTTGAGGTGCGCAGCCACTTGGCCAAGCTGAATTTTCGTGGTGAAGATGTATTCAAGCCGTGTTCGGCACTTTCGGGCGGCGAACTGGCCCGTCTGCGCTTTGCGGAAATTTTGCTGGAAAAGCCGAATCTTTTGTTCCTGGACGAGCCGACGAACCATTTGGATATCTATACCCGGGAATCTCTGGGGGCGGCGCTGGCTTCCTATGAGGGGACGCTTGTGCTCGTCACTCATGACCGTTATCTGATGAACAGCCTTGCTTGTCCAATTTTATTTATTGAAAACGGAAAGACTTCGCTATATGAAGATTATGACGCGATGATGCACCGCGGGGCTGTGCCGCCTGAAAAAAACATCGCACCGGAAAAGACGGCGTCTGCAGGCAAGGCTGCTTACGGCAAGGAGCAACGCCGCCGCCGCGCGGAGCTTCGCACACGGATCAAAGCGCTGGAGGATGAAATGGAGACTCTGGCCCTGCGCATTATGGCGTTGGAGGGTGAAGTGAACGACCCTGATGTTCTGCGGGATCACACGCGTCTGCGGGACGTATGCGATGAGCTGGACGATACCCGTTTTCATCAGGACGAGGTCCTGGCCGAATGGGAAAGGCTTGTGGAAGAACAGGAAGCTTACGAGCAGGAAAACGACGAATAACACAATACAGGTATGCCCCGGACGCATTCAGCGCCCGGGGCATTTTTGGTTCTAACGCCTGTCCGCGTTTCATATCATTGAACAAATGAATGGCAAAGGACGGGAAGAGATGGACGCTTTTTATCATGCTGCGTCACAGCTGCCCGGTGCAGTCTCGCAGGCGCTGATGCGCATTCCGCCCCGGTGGGCGGGGGACATTACGGAAATCCGCCTGCGTTCGGGCCGCCCGGTGTCGCTTAGCACGCCGAGCGGCGCACGGTTTGTTTCCATAGACGGCGGTTGGCGAGAAAAACCGGATACAGGCGTGCTGTCTACGCCGCACGCGCTGGTGCAGAACTGCTTTCAGGCCATCTGCGGATATTCGGTGCACAGTTTTGCGGATTGCATCGCGAACGGCTTTGTTCCGCTGCCGGGCGGGCACAGGGCGGGCGTGTGCGGTACGGCATTCGTGGATGGCAGCGGAACCTTTACGCTCAAAAATATCACGTCCATCAATCTGCGCGTGGCTCGCACGGGCTTGTGTGCCTGCGACGCCGTTCTGCGTCCGCTGCTGTGCGCACCCGGCGTGGGGCTGCTGATCGCGGGTGCGCCGGGCAGCGGCAAAACGACGCTGCTTCGCGCCGTGCTGGCGGAGCTTTCCGCGGCGGGCCGAAAAACAGCCGTGGTGGACGAGCGTTTCGAAATCGCCCCTGTGGAGCAGTCCGGCTTCTGCACGCGGCTGCCTCAGCACTGCGACGTGCTTTCGGGATACCCCAAACACATCGGTATGCAGCATGCGCTGCGCGCACTTGCACCGGACGTTATCGTGTGTGACGAGGTTGGAGCAATGGAAGATATCGCGGCGATCACGCAGGCGGCAAACGCAGGCGTCGGGCTTGTGGTGACCATCCACGCGCCTGACGCGGAAACGCTGCGCCGCAGGCCGCAGTACACGGCTCTGCTGCAGACGGGCGCTTTCCGTCATGTGGCGTTTTTAAAAGGTAAGGAAACACCGGGCAGAATATCGGAGGTCGTGGATGCGGGAACTGTTTTTTAAATGTATCGGTGCGATACTTGTGCTTTACACGGGCGCAGCCATGGGTTGGCGCAAAGGCAACGCCGCCATGCGCCGCGTACAGGTGCTGGCGGATATCTGCGCTTTTTTGGGCGCAGTGCGGGACGACCTTCATTTCCGCTGCGGCCGAACGGAGGAAATCCTCGCTGCGGCACAGCAAAATACCCGGCTGTCGGCGCTGCCGCTTTATTTTTCCGATCTCGCCTCCGGCTGCGGCCTTCAGACAGAGCTGGACAATGCGCTTTGCCGCACTGAACGGGAAATTGCGGGCGTGACGCGGCGGGAAGAGCGAGTGCTGCTGCGCGGCGCGCTGGAGGGGCTGGGCGGCTGTCCCGCGCAGGAGGAGGAACAAAGGCTGGCCTACGCCCAAACACAGCTGGAAACCGCTTTGGATGCTGCCAGAGCGGAGGCTGCCCAGCAGCGCCGGCTGTACCGGACGCTGGGCCTCTCGCTGGGCGGGGCTGCCGCGCTGCTGCTGCTGTGAGCCAGACGGCGTTCCGGGCAGCACGCTGTATGTGAAAAAGGAGCGAAGCGGAAAATGAACATTGATTTTGTATTCAAGATCGCCGCCATCGGCATCATTGTAGCTGTGCTCAACCAGCTGCTGATCCGTTCCGGCCGGGAGGAACAGGCCATGATGACGACGCTGGCGGGGCTTATCGTCGTGCTGATGATGATCATCAGCCAGATCAGCGTCCTGTTCGACACCATCAAGGACCTGTTTGCATTGTGACCTGCCATGGACATTTTCAAGATCCTGGGCTTCTGTCTGTGTGCGCTGGTGCTGTTGAGCGTACTGCGCCAATACAATCCCGGATACGCGGTGCTGGCCGCACTGGCCTGCTGCATGGTATTGCTTTGGTTCGTCATGCAGGCGCTGGGGCCTGTACTTTCTTTTGTGGAAACTCTTTCGCAGTTTTCAGGCTTCGAGCATTTGGGAACCGTGTTCAAGGCTGTCGCCATCGCGCTGATGGCCCAAAGCGTGCAGGACCTGTGCATGGAAGCAGGGCAAACGGCCCTTGCCGGACGCGTGGAGCTGGCGGGCAAGGTGGCCGTGCTGCTGGCGGCTATGCCGCTGTTCACGGTGCTGACGGATACGCTGCTGGCGCTGCTGCGATGAGGGAGCCGCTTCACTCACGAAGGATTTGGAAACGGCTGGCTTGCCTTGCAGCCATGCTGTTCTGCGTTGCGGCGGCCGGCGTGCCGGCGCTGGCGCAGGAGGCGGCGGGAGACTCCGGAAGCGGGCAATCCGGGATACCTGAGGAATGGGCGCAGGTCACGCAGGAAGCGCCAATGACCGCCGGGGATTTCAGCGGGATGACATTGTCCGACTGGCTGGAAAAGGGCGCGGAAATACTGCGCGAGAGCTTGCATGAGCCTTTGAGACTATTGGCAAGGCTGTGCGGCCTGCTGCTGCTGGCGGCCGTGGGAAAAAGCATGTGCACCGAGCGAACGTCGCCGGAACTCGCGGGCCTTGTGGATACTGTTGTCACGCTGGCTGTGTTCACGCTCTGTTCTTCCTGCATGCTGGCGCTCACCGGTGTACTGCAGGATGCAATCGAAACAAGCCGCGTTTATATCATTTCTTTTGTTCCGGTGTTCGCTTCTGTGCTGACAGCCTGCGGACAGGTAGGCGGCGCGGCGCTGTACAGTGGCTTTTTCTTCGGTGCGGCTATGGTTATGGCAGATATTCTGTGCAGAGTGGGGCTGCCGCTCACGCGTGTGCTGCTGGCGCTGAATGCTACTGCGGCCGTAGGCAGTACGCTGGACCTTTCGCAATTGACCGCCTCCGTATGCCGATGGACGAAGTGGCTGCTCACGTTTTGCGCCACGGTGTTCGGCGCGCTCATCGGCCTGCAGGGGATATTTGCGCAGAGCGCGGATACACTCGCGCTGAAAACCGGGAAATTTCTGCTGAGCAGCGGCGTGCCCGTTGTGGGACGGGCAATCTCCGACGCAATGGGCAGTGTGCTGGCCGGATTGAAAATGCTCAAAGGCACAGTGGGGTTTGCGGTGATCGCCGTCATTGCGGTGTCGTTTCTGCCGCTGCTCATACAGTGCTGTGCGTACCACCTTGTGTTTTCCGCCGGAAACATCGTGGCGTCGGCAACGGGCGGCACCAAAAGCGCAAAGCTGCTTTCCGGCCTCTCGGATTGTGTGAGCCTTTACATTTCGATGGTTGTCTTTTTTAGCCTGATCGTCATTTCTTCCACGCTTGTGATGATCCTGCTGGGGAATGGAGGGTAGAATTGGAACAAATCAGGGCCTGGGTGCTGGCCGTGTGCTTTGCGTGTATCGCGGCCGGCATCCTCGGGCAGCTTTCTTCCTCCCGGACGCGGTTTTCTGTCATAAAGCTGATACTCACCCTATATATTTTAATAACCGCATTCGCCCCGCTGCAAAGCCTGGGCGATGGGCATGTAACGTTCGACATTCCGGAAGCGCCGCAGACAGTGCAGGCGCCGGATACGGAAGCAATGGTGTTGAACACGGTGTGCACACGGTTGGAGGATACTGTGCGCAGCGCGCTTGCGGAGAACGGGATTGCGTACACCGAAGTGGACGTGGCGTTGGACGCCGACAGCGAGACCGTAGAGGTGGCGGACGTCACTGTAATAGTCCCCGGCGGCACAGATGTTTCGGGCGTGGAGGATGTTGTCGCAAAAGCGCTGGGAACACATGTCCCGGTAACGGTAAATGAAGAAGGATAATGCAAATGGAAAAGAAAGCGGAGCATGGAGGCTGGCAGGAAATGCTGCACGGGCTGTTCCAGAAAAAGAATTGGCTTTTCTTTGTCGGGCTCGCGGGGATCTGCCTGATTTTTTTATCCGACATTCTGTTCGGAGGCCGGGAGGGTTCCACGGGCGCGGCGCGGCAGAGCACACAGCAGGCTGTGAGCGCAGCGACGGGCATTCAGGAATTGGAGACCCGCCTGACCGAAATGCTGGAGAGCGTGCAGGGCGCCGGCAAAGTGCAGGTGATGATCACACTGGAAAGCGCCGGAGAAACGGTGTATGCACGCGACGAACAATCTGATACACAGACGACGCAGGACGGATCGGACGGTGTGACGGACCGAAAGGAATCCTATAAAAGCGAGCATATCATCGTTGACGCGGCGGATGGAAAACAACCTCTTGTGGAAACGCACATCGAACCGGAGGTGAAGGGCGTGGCCGTGGTGTGCGAGGGCGGGGACGATATTACTGTGATAAAACGCATTACCGATCTGGTCTCGGTTGTATTGGGGCTTTCGACCAACCGGATATGCGTTACAAAAATGATTTAGACGGAGGATGCATATGAAAAGCGCAAAAAGCAAAAGACAATTCACCTTGCTTACCCTGGTGGTGGCGCTGGGCGTTGCGGTGTACCTGAACTGGGAGTACGCGAAAACAGACGCGCCTTTCGCACTGCAGGACCCCGGTGCTGTAAGCGCCAACGCAGCCGTGGAAACTGTTACAGACGGCACCACATCCGGCGTGCTGGACGCCCTGCCCGTGCAGGAGGCGCTGCCCGACAAGAACTACGGCGACGCACAGCTTGTGAGCGCGAATGAGACCAGCAACGACAAATACTTTGAACAGGCTCGACTGACACGAAGCAAAACGCGGGATGAAGCGCTGGACACCATGCAGCAGGCGCTGAAAAATGCCGAGTTGTCCGAGACTGAAAAGACAGCGGTCACTCAAACGCTCACCAACACCATCAACAGCATCACAGTGGAAAGCGACATCGAAAACATGGTAAAGGCGAAAGGCTTTGCGGATTGCGTCGCATTTATCGAGGGAGAAAAGATCAACCTTGCCGTGAAAACAGGCAGCGAAGGATTGGATAAGAGTGAGGTGGCGCAGCTGCGGGATATCATTTTGGGTAAAATGGAGACGGAGGCGAAAAATATCAGTATCGTCGAAGTGAAATAGGTGTTGTGAAAGCAGCCGGAAGATGGTATAATAATTCCAAAGCCGCTTCGACGGGCGGCCGGCGCACAGTTGGTGTGCCGGCTTTCCTGCCGCCAGCGGCTTGTGGGATGCCGGCAGTGAAAAAACGTGCCCGGCACTCCTGAAAACTTGCATGTGCGCCCGCGCAGCGGGCAGGGAGGCTTTGAAATGGACGTTACAAATTCCAGCACCATCGGCGGCAGCCTGCAGATATCCACGGATGTCATTGCGAAGATCGCAAAGCTCGCCACGCTTGAGATCGAAGGCGTGAAGGAAGTATCCACCGGAACGATGGGTGTAAAGAGCCTGTTCAATAAGGTGAACCTTCAAAAGCCGATCCTCGTCCAGCTCACTGATGATGTGGCGGAGATCACGGTGAATATCATGGTGAGGTATGGTTATAAGATTCCGCAGCTCTGCGAGAAGGTGCAGGAAAACGTGAAAAGTTCTGTGCAGAACATGACATGCATCACCGTTTCTAAAGTCAACATTGTGGTAACAGGCGTCGCGCAGGAAACTGCCGGCCCGGAAGCGGAGTAACCGAGAAAATCCATGACCCTCCCGCTCTCTGCAGGAGGGTTTGTTTTTGTGAGGAATATCATGAAGAGAAGAATTGCCCGTGAAAACGCTTTTATCGCCGCCTTTGAAGCCAGCTTCAACGCCAACAGCATCGAGGAGATCGTTGCCGCATCACGCGAGCAGGACGAATATGCCGTCGATGCGTATGGCGAAGCGCTGCTGGCAAACTTTTACGCACACAGCGCCGAAGTGGACGATCTGATCAAGGCCAGGCTTAAAGATTGGACGCTGGCCCGTCTGCCGCGCGTAAATGCGGCCATCCTGCGCCTCGCCGTGACCGAAATGCGGTTCAACGGCAGCGACGATATGGACAGTATCGTCATTAACGAAGCGGTAGAGCTGGCGAAAAAATACGCCGGAGAAGAGGACTACCAGTTCATCAACGGCGTGCTGGGGGCAATCTCCCGGGAGGCGCACAGCGCAAAAGCGGACGAGCCTGCCGTTCCGGCGGACTCCGCTTCGGAGGAAGCCTGAGCATTATGTACACCCTTGGCATTGATACGAGTAATTATGCAACCTCTTTGGCTGTGTTCGACACCGCGGCCGAAGAGGTTGTTTGTGACCGTAAACGTTTTTTACCCGTGAAGCCGGGCGAACTGGGCCTCCGGCAGAGCGACGCCGTGTTTCACCATACGGCTGCGCTTCCGGAGCTGCTGCGGGAGCTGGATGCCGAGTTTCCGTTGCACAGAGTGGACGCCGTCGGCGTTTCGGAGAAACCGCGCCCGGTGGAAGGCTCATATATGCCGTGCTTCCTCACAGGGCTTGCAGTGGCGCAGGGGCTGGCACTGGCGCGCGGCGTCCCTTTGGTGCGCACCACTCATCAACAGGGGCATATCGCCGCCTCTCTGCTCTCCGCAGCGGGGGCATCGCTTTTCGCACGGCGCGTGCTTGTGTTCCATATTTCGGGCGGAACCACCGAGCTCCTTTTGTGCAGCGGAACGTCTGTCGTGTGCCGGGTGGGCGGCAGCACCGACCTTTATGCCGGCCAGGCGGTGGACCGCATCGGCGTAAAACTGGGCTTTGCGTTCCCGGCAGGGGCGGAGCTTTCCAGCCTCGCTTCTGAATGCAGCGAAGAGATAAAGCCAAAGGTAAGCGTAAAAGGTGCGGACTGCAGCTTTTCCGGATTGGAAAACCAGTGCGCCGCACTGCTGGAACGTGGCGCAGCCCCGGCTTACGTTGCGAAATATTGCCTGAGTGCCGTGGGCCAGACGGTACTTCGAATGATCTGTGCCGCACAGGAACAGTATCCCGGCGTGCCGGTGGTATGCGCGGGCGGCGTGATGAGCAGCGATATCATACGCGCTTATGTACAGCGGACGCAGCCGGATATTTATTTCGTACCGGGCCGGTATTCCAGCGACAACGCCATCGGCGTGGCCGTTCTGGCGGCAAAGGAGGTTCAGGCATGGCCAATGTGATCACGATAACGGCGCTGAACCGTTATGTGAAAACGCTGTTGGAGCGGGACTCTGTTTTAACAGATGTGGCGCTGCGCGGCGAGATATCCAATTTTACGAACCATTATAAGACCGGACATTTTTATTTTTCCCTGAAAGACGAGCAATGCTCTGTCAAAGCAGTTATGTTCCGGCGTGATGCACAGAATCTGGCATTCATGCCGCAGAACGGCATGCGCGTCATCGTGCGGTGCCGGATTTCTCTGTTCGAGCGGGACGGCGCGTTTCAGGTCTATGTGGAAGATATGTTTCCGGACGGTATTGGTGCAATGCAGATGGCATTCGAGCAGCTCAAGGAAAAGCTTGACAAGGAAGGTCTGTTCGCTCCGGAGCACAAGAAGCCCCTGCCTGCAATGCCGAAATGCGTCGGCCTGGTTACCTCCAAAACGGGCGCGGCGTTGCAGGATATCCTCAACGTGACGCAAAGGCGCTATCCGATTGCACGTTTTCTGCTTTATTCTGTAACCGTACAGGGAAACGAGGCTGCTCCGGAGATCGCAAACGCCATTACGCGGCTGGACAAGGGCGGACGTGTGGACGTGATCATCGTTGCGCGGGGCGGCGGCTCACGGGAGGATCTGTGGGTTTTCAACAATGAGAGTATCGCCCGCGCGGCATTTGCCAGCAGTACGCCCGTAGTCTCGGCCGTGGGGCATGAGATCGATTTCTCCATTCTGGATTTTGTGGCGGATCTGCGTGCTCCTACGCCTTCGGCGGCAGCGGAGCTGGTGATGCCGGACATGGAAGCGGAATTGCGGGAGATTCGGCGCAGTTATTCAAATATTTGCAAAGAAATACAAAACCGCCTTCAGTTATGTTATAATAGAGTGCGGGATATAGAGGCGGCGCCCCAGCTTGCGGCGGCGCGTTCGCTGCCGCTGGGCCTGCTGCGGGAGCTTTCAGAAAAAGCTGACGCCGCCCGGGCTGCCATGCATGGCAAAATGGACGCCGCCAAGGGGCGCGTTGCTCACGCAGCCATGCTCTGCGGTTCGCTCAGTCCATACAGTGTACTGGCGCGCGGTTACAGCATCGCCCGGAAAGCGGGCTCTGTGCTCAAAAGCAGCGCGGACGCTTCGGAGGGCGACAGGGTAGAGGTACAGCTGGCCGCAGGACGGCTGGGCTGCAGGGTGGAAACGATTATTACAGAGGAAGAGCTATGAAAAAAGAAATGACATTTGAAGCGGCGGGCACGGAGCTGGACGCTATCCTTGCGGAGCTTTCCGACTCGGAGACGCCTCTGGACCGCAGCCTTGTGCTGTACGCCAGGGCGGCAGAACTCATCGCCTTTTGCAACGAAACACTGCAAAAGGCGCAGATCACCATTGATGAGATCGACGCAAAAAACGCCGGAAAGCAGGAATAAAGAAGGAGCGTTCTATGGATTACAACGCGCAGTACCAGGCATATTTGAACACGGCCGAGACGGCGCTGGCGCAGCAGGCGGACCGGTGCTTTAACGAACGCTCCCGCGTGTGTGAGGCGGCGCGGTACAGCCTGTTCGGCGGCGGAAAGCGTGTGCGCGCCGTGCTTTGCCTGGCCGTGTGTGATATGCTGGACGGCAACAGAAACGCGGCAGCCTGTTATGCGGCTGGGGTGGAGATGCTGCACTGCTATTCTCTCATCCATGACGACCTTCCTTGCATGGATAATGACGATATGCGCCGAGGGCGTCCGTCGTGCCACAAAGCTTTTGGGGAGGCTACGGCTCTGCTGGCAGGCGACACTCTGCTTACGGCAGCATTCGAAACTCTTTCCGGTTCACCAGGCACTGCCGTCCAGAACACCGCCGCCGTTTGTGCGCTGAGCCGTGCGGCCGGGGCAAACGGTATGGTGTGGGGTCAGGAGCTTGACCTTACTTTTGAAGAAAAGCCTGCCACGGCTGAAGAATTGCGCGAGGTGCACCGCAACAAGACCGGAATGCTCATCAACGCGGCGGCGCAGCTGGGAGCGGTGGCGGCAAGTGCGGACGATATTCAGCGGCAGGCCATTGCGCGATATGCCTTTTCCGTAGGACTGGTGTTCCAGATCATTGACGATATTTTGGACGTTACGGCGACGGCGCAGCAGTTGGGCAAACCCATTGGCAGCGACGCTGCCAATGGGAAAACGACGTTTGTTACATTGCACGGCGTGGAACGCTCCCGCGGGATTGCGCAGGAATTGACAGACGGGGCCTGTGGCGTCCTACGCGCGGCATTCGGCGGCCGGGCGCAGTTTCTGGAGACCTTAGCGGCCAGCCTGCTGGAACGAAATCAGTAGAAAGGACCAGATCGTAATGCATGTTTTGCAACGGCTTTTTTTCGGGAATTACATCCTGTCCGTCGCTCTGCTCTCCTGGCTGGCGGCGCAGATATGTAAGACGATCATCAACTATATCCTGAGCGGCAAATTTGAAGCGGAGCGCATGTGGGGAGCAGGCGGCATGCCCAGTGCACACTCGGCGCTCGTCTGTTCCATGTTTATGGCCGCAGCAAAAAGCCAGGGCGTCAACTCGCCCATTTTCGCTATTGCATTTATCCTGGCCGCTATCGTAATGTACGACGCCATGGGTGTGCGGCGTGAGACCGGCGAACAGGCCAAGGTACTCAACCGTATGATATCCGACTGGCTGAGCGAAGACGAGGACGCACCTGCCTATCTGGCGCAGAATGGCCGCAAGCTGAAGGAAAAAGTGGGGCACACTCCATTTGAAGTGCTTTCCGGCGCGTTATTGGGAATTTTGATCGCTGTGATCGTCCCCGCACCCTGAAGGCAGTAAAACGATTGATAGAAAGGACGTGAACGGCACGCGCCTTTTAGACACGATCCATTCCCCGGCCGATGTCAAACGGCTGGATTTCGGACAGCTGCAGGAGCTGTGCGCGGAGATCCGCGCGTTTTTGATTGACTCCGTCTCCAAAACCGGAGGGCATCTTTCCTCCAATCTCGGTACCATTGAACTGACGGTTGCGCTGCATAAGGTGTTTGCTACACCCAGCGATAAATTTGTCTGGGACGTGGGACATCAGTGTTATACGCACAAGATCCTTACCGGGCGCAGGGAAGGATTCGACCGGCTTCGCATGCTGGGAGGCATCTCCGGGTTCCCAAGCCCGCGGGAAAGCGAACACGACGCTTTTATCGCGGGACATGGCAACACCTCACTCTCCGCTGCCATCGGCATGGCCCAGGCGAAGAAGCTTCGGCATGAGCCGGGCAAGGTCATTGCCGTCGTGGGAGACGGCGCTTTTACCGGTGGCATGATCTATGAGGGCATGAACAATATCCGTAGCCTGAACAATTTGATCGTCGTGCTCAACGACAACAAAATGTCCATTTCCAAAAACGTCGGTTCGGTGGCGCAGTATCTTACCCAACTGCGCACCAGCCCGCGTTATTTCAAAGCAAAACGGGATGTGGAATCTCTCCTGGACTCCACGCCGGTCGTGGGCGGCGCCATCAAGGCAGGCATCCAAACGGTGAAATCTGCATTTCGGCGTTCGTTGTATCATTCCACAATGTTTGAGGAAATGGGGTTCCAATACGTCGGCCCGGTTGACGGGCACGACGTCAAAGAACTTTCCATGTTGTTTGATGCATACCGGCAGGAGCAAAGCGCGCCGCTGTTCGTTCACGTTTTGACCATAAAGGGGAAAGGCTTTACGCCGGCGGAACAAAATCCCGGCGAATTTCACGGCGTTTCCGCTTTCGATGTAAACCATCTGACGGATCCGGACGTCGCGCCGGACAGCTCTTTTTCCACAGTGTTCGGGCAGCAGTTGGCACAGCTCGCCGGGCAGGACGAACGTATCTGCGCGATCACGGCGGCCATGAAGTACGGCACAGGGCTTCAGTATTTTTATAAGCAGCACAAATCGCGGTTCTTCGATGTGGGCATGGCGGAACAGCACGCCGTCACGTTTGCCGCCGGCCTGGCGGCAAATGGAATGCGGCCCGTTGTTTCAATCTATTCCACATTCCTGCAGCGCGGTTACGACCAGATCATTCACGACGTCAATTTGCAGCGTCTCAGCGTGCTTTTCGCGGTAGACCGCGCCGGCCTTGTGCCCGGTGACGGCGAGACGCATCAGGGTATCTATGACGCCGCGTTTTTCAGTGAGCTCGACAGTTTTCAGATCGTTTCTCCCTGCAATTACGCAGAATTGGCATATTGGCTGGAACGGCTCCTTCTGGAAGACGGCCCGCGTGCGCTGCGTTACCCGCGCGGCGCGGAGGACGAAGCGTTGGCCGCTCTGGACTGCAGCGGCCTGGAATACGACGTGTTTCGTGCGGAAGGTCCCGCGGATGCGGCGCTCGTGACCTATGGCGCACAGGCTAAGGAAGCGTTGGCGGCCGCGAAATTGGCCGCGCAGCAAGGCGTTTGCGTGGATGTGTACAAACTTACAGTGATACATCCTCTGCCGCAGGGGCTTTGTGATGCGCTCGGCGGTTACCGCAGCATCCTGTTTGCAGAGGAGGGCGTGCGGGGCGGCGGTATCGGTGAGCATCTGGCGGCCGCGCTGCTGGAGCGCGGCTGCAACGCGTCTTATCGGCATATCGCCGTGCCGAACAACGGGCTGACGCATGCTTCTGTGGACGAATTGCGCGCCCGCTTTGGGTTGGATGCGGCGTCCCTGGCAGCAGCTATTATGAAGCAAGGAGACGTCAAGTGAAAATTCGATTGGATCAATATCTTTGCCAAAACGGCCTGGCACAGAGCCGGGAGCGTGCAAAAGCGCTCATCATGGCCGGCATTGTGTATGTGGGTGAGGAAAAAAGCGACAAGCCCGGCAATATGGTAGACGAAAATGCACACGTGGAAGTACGGGGCCATGATATCCGATATGTGAGCCGTGGTGGACTGAAGCTGGAAAAGGCGATGCAGGTATTTCCGCTCACCCCGGAGGGAAAGGTTTGCATGGATATCGGCGCGTCCACAGGCGGTTTCACCGACTGCATGCTGCAGAACGGAGCTGTAAAGGTATATGCTGTGGACGTGGGCTACGGACAGCTTGCATGGACGCTGCGCTGCGACAAACGTGTTGTGAATATGGAACGCACCAACATCCGCCATGTGACAGCGGAACAGCTACAGGAGCCAGTCGCTTTTTTCAGCGTGGATGTTTCCTTTATTTCTCTCAAGCATATCTTTCCGGTCGCTGCCGCCATCACCGCGCCGGAGGCGGAAGGTGTCTGCCTTGTAAAGCCGCAGTTTGAGGCCGGGAAGGAAAAGGTTGGGAAGAAAGGTGTCGTGCGCGAAGCTGCTACCCACCGTGAAGTCATTGAAGCGGCGTCCGGCTTTGCCGTTCAGAATGGTTTTTCTGCCGTTGGCCTGGATTTTTCACCCATCAAGGGACCGGAGGGGAACATCGAATTTCTGATGCATGTGCGCAAATGCGTACAGCCTGAAGGCCTGCCGCAGCGTACGATAGAAGCGGTTGTGTCAAAGGCGCATGAATCCCTGTAAAGGTGTGGTTTTGTGACTGTTTTTTTGATCCCAAACCTAAAAAAAGAAAATGCCGTTCCCACGGCGCTTCGTGCGGCAAAAACGCTGCGGGGTGCCGGCGCGCGCGTTTTGCTGTCCGATGCAGTGCGGGAGTATTTTGTCGGAATGGGACAGGAATTTGCGGAGGACGCCAAAGCGTTCGAACTTTGTGATGTGATCGTGACGGTGGGCGGCGATGGCACAATTCTGCACGCCGCACGCCAGAGCCTGGGATATAATAAGCCGCTTCTGGGCATCAACATCGGCCGTATGGGCTTTTTGGCCACCGTCGAAGCCTATGAGATGGAAAAGCTGGAACGCCTGGTGCATGGAGAATATATCCTTGACAGGCGCTCTATCCTTTCTGTTTCCGTGGACGGACAGAATCGGTTCCGCCAAACGGCGCTGAACGATGTGGTCATCTCAAAAAGCGGCATCTCTCAGACGGTCGATGTAGAGATTTTCTGCGACGACATTCTGGTCAACCATTACCAGGGCGACGGCGTGGTCATCGCAACGCCCACGGGTTCTACCGCATATTCGCTTTCTGCGGGCGGCCCGGTGCTGGATGCTCACATTGCAGGACTCGTCGTGACACCCATCTGCGCCCACAGCCTGCACAGTCCGTCCATGGTGTTTTCGGCCGGACGCCGTCTGCGCGTTTCGCTGTCTTCTCCGTTGGGGCCTCATAACGCGCTGCTCAGTTGCGACGGCCGCAGTCCGGAGACGATTTCCTGTCAAGACACAGTGGACGTCGCGCTGTCGGACAAGTACATTTCGCTGATCTGCTTCAACGAGGCGGATCAGTTTGAAGCCATAGACAAAAAGCTGAAAGGACGGTAACACAATGAAAAACGCACGCCACAGCAAAATTTTGGAGCTGATCGGCCAGCATTCTATTGATAAACAGGAAGAGCTTCTCGCGCATTTGCGCCGGAGCGGCTTTGAGGTGACGCAGGCCACCGTATCGCGGGATATCCGGGAACTGGGGCTTGTCAAAGTCGCCACCGGGGATGGGCATTACCGCTATGTCGCGGCCTCCGGCGCAGGTAAAAGCGCCCATTCGCCCAGCCGGTTTGAAACAATCTTCCGGGAATCTGTGCTTAAGGCGGATTTCGCGGGCCATTTTGTGCTCGTCAAATGCTATACCGGCATGGCCAATGCCGCCTGCGAAGTGTTTGACGCAATGGTGTGGAACGATGTGGTCGGCACGCTTTCCGGCGACGACACATTCCTTGTCCTGATGCGCTCCGAGGATGCTGCGCGCACTCTCGTGGGTGAGCTTGCGAAATATATTGCGCATTGACGCCGCTCTGCGGAGGTGATTTGCCATGTTGTGCGAAATAAAAATTGAGAATGTCGCCGTCATTGAAAAGGCTGCCGCTGTATTCAGCGACGGCCTCAATGTGTTGTCCGGTGAAACGGGCGCGGGCAAATCCATCCTGATCGATTCAATCAACGCTATTCTGGGGAACCGAACTTCCCGAGAGATCGTGCGCAGCCACACGCCCAAAGCCATGATATGGGCCACGTTCCGCGGAATCGGCGCAAAGACACGCGCCCAGCTTGCGGACGCGGGCTATGAAGCGGAGAACGAGCTGCTTCTCTATCGTGAGATCACGGCAGAGGGGAAAAGCACTTGCCGCATCAACGGCATGCCGGCAACAGCGTCTGTGGTGCGCGACATCTGCAGTGGACTTATCAACATTCATGGCCAGCACGACAATCAGAGCCTGATGAACCCTGCGCGGCATCTGGGTATTCTGGATTCCTTTGCGCAGAACGAGACGGCGCACGATGCTTATTATGTGGTCTACAAAGAGCTTTGCCGCGTCAAAAAGGAAATTGACGCGTTGTCCATGGACGAGACGGAGAAGGAACGCCGCATCGAGACGCTTCGGTTTCAAATTGAAGAGATCGGAGCTGCGGAGCTGCGGCCCGGTGAGGAAGATGAGCTGCTGAACCGCCGGACACTCATCCGCAACGCCCAGACCGTAACGGAACAGTTGAACATTGCTTACGCCGCGCTCAGCGGTGCAGAGGATGCTCCCGGCGCGGGCGAAATGCTGGGCAGTGCCGCCACGGCACTGGAGAGCATCAGCAGTCTTTCTGAGGATTTTGCACCGTTGGCTGAGCAGATGAGCGGGCTTTATTATACGGCCCGGGATGCGGCAAGCGACATTGCCGATATCCTTGCGCGCTGCGAGTTTGACCCGCAGGCGCTGGACGCTGTGGAGGAACGGTTGGATCTTATCTATCGCATGAAGCAGAAATACGGTGGGGATGTGCAGGATATCCTTGCTTATCTGGATGCGGCCACGGCGGAACTGGACGGTATTGAGACAGGCGCGCAAAGGCTGGATGAATTGTACGACCGTCAGGCGGCTTTGTACGATAAAGCAAAAGCGCTGGCAGACGCCCTGACGCAGACGCGGCTGGAGGCTTTTGAGCGCTTTAACGCGCAGATCACGGACGCGCTGCGCTTTTTGAACATGCCCGGCATCCGCTTCACGCTGTCACACAAAAAAGGCCCGCTGGCGGGCAGCGGACAGGACTCCGTTGAATTCAACATCTCTACGAACCCGGGCGAAGAGCCCAAGCCGTTGGCAAAGATCGCATCCGGCGGCGAGCTTTCGCGCATCATGCTGGCTGTCAAAAGCGCATTGGCGGATAAAGATGATATCGGCACTGTGATCTACGATGAGATCGACACCGGGGTCTCCGGTCTGGCGGCAGGGCGCATCGGTGAAAAGCTGAAGCAGACGGCGCAGGGCAGACAGGTCATCTGCATCACACATACTGCGCAGATCGCGGCGCAGGCAGATAACCACCTGCTCATCCGAAAAAACGTCAGTGAAGACCGTACTTATACGGAAATAGACGCACTGAGCGGGGAGGGCCGTGTGCAGGAGCTGGCGCGCATGATTTCCGGCGATAAAATTACGGAACTGGCGCTGGCGAATGCCCGGGAAATGCTTCGGATGGCAAAGGCTTGACAGCCGCGCGTATTTTGGCTATACTATAATCCATAAATGCAGCGACGGGAACGAGTACCTGTGAAAGCGCCGGCAAAGAGAACCTCTGTTTGGTGAAAAGGGGAGCGGTGCGCATGGCGAATACATCCCTGAGCAGCGGGCTGAACAAGTGGTTCAGTAGGCCTTGCCGGGTGCGCCCGTTAAAGCGCAGTGTGTTACTGGACACACGGAGGCCGGCATCCGCGAGGGGCCGGTGAACAGAGGTGGTACCGCGGATATCCGCCCTCTGCCAAATTTATTTTGGCAGAGGGCTTTTTTGTATGTCTTCTGCCGCAAAACACAGGAGGAAGTTCCATGGAAAACGTATTCGATCTTTTCAAAGAGCGCGGTCTCATCGCGCAGGCCACCGACGAAGCATCCATTCGAGAGCTGTTGGGCAAAGAAAAAATCACTTTCTATACCGGCTTTGACCCTACGGCGGACAGCCTGCACGTGGGCCATTTCATGCAGCTTATCATCATGCGCTACATGCAGCAGGCGGGGCATCGCCCCATTGTCCTGCTGGGCGGCGGTACCACGATGGTGGGTGACCCCACAGGCAAAACAGACATGCGCAAAATGCTCACCCAGGAACAGATCCAGCACAACGCGGACGAATTTAAAAAACAGATGAGCAAATTCATCGATTTTTCCGAGGGCAAGGCCATCATGGCGAACAATGCCGACTGGCTTCTCGGCCTGAACTATGTGGATTTTCTGCGGGAGATCGGCGTGCATTTCTCTGTCAACAAGATGCTCACCGCCGAGTGCGTCAAAACACGTATGGAAAAAGGCATCACGTTCCTGGAATTCAACTATATGCTGATGCAGAGCTATGATTTTCTGCACTTGGCGCGGGAGTACGGCTGCAAAATGCAGTTCGGCGGAAATGACCAGTGGAGCAATATCATCGGCGGCGTGGAGCTGAACCGCCGATGTGATAACCGCGATGTGTACGGCATGACGTTCACGCTTTTGACAACGCGCGAAGGCAAAAAAATGGGTAAGACCGAAAAAGGAGCAGTCTGGCTGGACCCCGAAAAAACAAGCCCGTACGAGTTCTTCCAGTACTGGCGCAACATAGACGATTGTGAGGTGCAAAATTGCCTGAAGCTTCTCACCGGTGTGCCCGTCAAGGAGATCGACGCGATTGACATGGGCAACGCCTCCGACGTGAACAAGGCGAAGGAACTGCTGGCCTATGAGCTGACGAGCCTTGTGCACAGCAAGGAAGACGCCGAAAAAGCCATTGCCACAGCAAAACGCCTTTTCAGCGGTGAAATGGATGCGGAGCATATGCCCGCCACCGTTGTGGACGCGGCGCTTGTGGCGGACGGAAAGGCCTCCGTGCTCGACCTGCTCGTTGCCGCGGGCCTCGCGCCCAGCAAAGGGGAAGCACGGCGCCTGGTGCAGCAGGGCGGCATTTCCGTGGACGGCGAAAAGGTGACGGATGTATCGGCCGCCGTGAACGCCGAAGCGTTGGGAAAAGGCATCGTTATCAAAAAAGGTAAGAAAGTCTATCACCGTATTACACTGTAACCGGAAAACAACCAAAAAACAAGCCGGGATGCTCCGCAGAGGGCGGTCCCGGCTTGTTTTTTAATATGTCCGTTTATGCGGCAAATGCCTGACGCAGCACATTCAGCGCGCTGTCCTCATTTTCCCCGCGTACAAGCAGAGAAATATCCAGATCGGACGTCGTGATGAGCACTACCTCGATGCCCGCATCCCGCAGCGTACGCAGAGCAAGGGCAGCCACGCCGCAGCTTGTCACCATCTCTTCACCAAAAAGATTGATCTTGCTGTATCCGCTGCTGATAAGAGGCGCGCTGCCCGCGCCCGTGCGGTACTCCGAGATGGTCTGCATGGCGGATTCAAAATAAGACGCCGGCATTGTAAAGCTGAAGTCGATGGTAGCGGCACGGGGCGCGCTCTGGCAAATCATGTCTACAACAACGCCTTTTTGCGCAAACGCGGTCAAGGCGTCCGCAAGAGCCGAGGCCGTATCGGCCTCTGTAAAAGTAATCATCATAACGTCCTGCTCACTGGAAATTCTGGTTACGCCGTTCATAGCAATGCCTCCTTATTCAAGTACGAGAAATTCCGGGCTGATGTATTCTGTCAAAAGCTGTGTGATATATTCCTTACTGAAACCGGAAAAGCGTGCGCGCACACCATGAGCAGCAGCAAGTTCTTCCGTGTAATCCCGGTACAGATAGGCGCGCGCATTGGTGTAGTTGGAATCATAATGCATCACCATCGGCACCGCATGAACATTACCCACCGACGCGCTGGCGGAGCCGTCCGGCTGTGTTGTTTTGGTGATATCAAAGGTCAGGATCACACCGACCATGTTGTTTGCGGCAGCCTGTGTGGAAACAAAATTTCCCAGGGAATAGGCAATGGGAACCGTTTTGCCCGTTCCGGCTGCGGTAAGCAGCTCCACGGGCTGGATGACATGCGGGTGCGTGCCAATAATGACATCCGCGCCCCAGTCCGCAATTTTCTGTCCCAGCGCATGCTGGGCGTCGGTGGGAGTATGACTGCCTTCAACACCCCAGTGTACACCCACAACAACGATATCCGCCTGTTGGCGTGCAAGCTCGATCTGTTGCCGGATCACATCCTCCTGGCTGGTATAAATAACATTGGCGGCAGCATCGGAAGGCGTGGGGAGGCCGTTCGTCGTCTCCGTATAGGCCAGATAAGCGATGCGCACGCCCTCCTTTTCCTGGATGGGAATGTTGCCGTAATCCGCTTCGCCTGCGTACAGGCCCGTGGTGACCACGTCGTCCGGCATGTCGTCCCAGAAACGGAGCGTTGCTGCGATACCCTGAGCGCCTTTGTCGTAGGAGTGGTTGTTTGACATGGAGATCACACGCCAGCCGACATCATATACCGCCCGCCCCAACGCGCCGGGCGTACAGAAACAGGGATAGGAGGAAGGCGGAAGCTCGTCCGTTACCAGAGTTTCCTGATTGATCCAGTTGATGTCGAAGTCTTTATAAAAAGGCGCGACATTTTCATACAAAGCCGTAAAATCATAACCTTCGCCGCCTGCACGGCTGCGGGCCTGCAGATAAAGACCGTCATGAATCAGGTTGTCGCCTGTGGCGGAAAAGCGCAGCGTCGTCACGGCGGGCTGCGGTTCCGGCTCGGGCTGAGAAACGGAAACGGCGGGCTCGGAGCCCGGAGCGGTGCTGGAAGACGAAAGCTGTCCCGATGCACCGCTTCCGCAAGCGGAGAGCAGCAAGGCCGGCACAAGCACCACGCTCAGCAAGGCTATGTGTTTTTGGTTTCTCTGTTTCATAGATGCATCAGATCCTTCATATTATACATCCCGGCGGGTTTTCCCGCCAGAAACACCGCTGCGTTCAGCGCGCCGTTGGCGAACACCTCTCGGGAACCGGCGCTGTGGGAAATGGTGATGACCTCCTCCGGTCCGGCAAAAATCACCTCGTGCTCGCCCACGATGCTGCCGCCGCGCACAGCGTGAATGCCGATCTCTGTCGGTTCACGTTTGCGCCGCTCGGCGTGCCTGTCATATACATAGTGGTAGGGAACCGGGGACGCGCCGCAAAGCTCATCTGCAATCATCAACGCCGTGCCGCTGGGCGCATCCAGCTTGTTATGGTGATGCTTTTCGATGATCTCTACGTCGAAATCTGTCCCCAGCACAGCGTTGGCCTGTTTGGCAAGCTCGATGAGCAGATTGACGCCCAAAGACATGTTCGCACTCTTGAACACCGCTACGGTTTTTGAAAGCTCACGCAGCGCCTGTTCCTGTCCCTCGCTCAGGCCCGTTGTACATATGACGCAGGGCAGCTTGTGCGCTCTGCAGTATTCAATGGCATTCTGCGTGGCGTCAGGGTTGGAAAAATCGATCAGCACGTCCGCTGGCACGGTGTTTTTCTCCAGTGACGGGAACACCGGAACAGCGCTTGGAAGCTCTTTCGCGTCCACACCAGCCACCACGCGGCAGTCTGTGCGCGCCTCGATCATTGTACACAGCGCGCGGCCCATACGCCCGTGGATGCCCTGGATGATGATATCGGTCATATTCACACTTCCTTTTCAAAGGATGATATAAGTATAACACAACAGCTTACCCGATGGCAAAACCAAAGGTAAGCTGTTGCGAAGCTGGGGCTGCATCAGGTTCGGCCGCAGGTGCAGCCATGCTCCTGGAGAGCAGCCTGTCGATTTGTTTTACGCTTTCAGGAAACCGGCCGCACAGAGCGCCGTGCGCAGACGTTCCCGGTTCGCTGCGTTCAAAGGAGCAAGCGGCATACGGCATTGTCCCGCGTCATGTCCCAGCAGATTCATCGCTTCCTTTACAGGAATAGGGTTCACGTCGCAGAACAATGCTTCGATCAGTTCCAGAAGCCGAAGCTGCAACGCAAGGCTTTCCGCGTGTTTGCCCTCGAAATAAAGCCGGCAGATATCGTGCGTTTCCCGCGGGGCTACGTTCGCCAGCACAGAGATCACTCCGATGCCGCCCAGAGCCAGCAGGGGAAGGATCTGGTCGTCGTTTCCGGAATAGATGGCCAGTTCGTCGCCGCACAGCGCAACCGTTTTCGCGATGGCGCTCACGTTTCCGCTCGCCTCCTTGGTGGCCACAATGAGCGGATGCTTCGCAAGCTCTGCGTATGTCTCAGGCTGAATATTCATACCTGTGCGCGAAGGCACATTGTAAAGGATCATCGGCAGACCTACGGCGTCCGCCACCGCATTGAAATGCCGTACAAGACCTGCCTGGCTGGTTTTGTTGTAATAGGGCGTCACCTGCAGCAAAGCGTCTGCGCCGCGGCTTTTCGCCTCGCGGGAGAGGGCGACGGCGTGGCGCGTATCATTGGAACCTGTGCCGGCGATGACCGGCAGACGACGGTTCACCGTCGCACAGGCAAATTCTATCACATCCAGATGTTCCGTGTCGTTCAGCGCGGAGGCTTCGCCCGTGGTGCCGCAGATGACGATTGCATCTGTGCCGCCCGCAATCTGCTGCTCCAGCAGTTCTTTCAACACCGGATAGTTGACGGAACCGTCCTCCAGCATCGGCGTGATGATGGCCACGCCGGAGCCCTTGAAAATCGTCTGCTTCATGGGGGTATACGCTCACTTTCTTTTAAACGGTTTCTGAATCTCAAAACGGTGGGGAAGACGATCAGCCCATGTACCCCTCCGCCGCCAGCAGCTCTGCCAGCAGAACCGCACCGCCGGCGGCGCCGCGGAGCGTGTTATGTGAAAGGCATACAAATTTGTAATCATATTGCGTGTCGGGGCGCAGACGGCCGATGGAAACCGCCATGCCGTTTTCCAGGTTGCGATCCAGCTTTGTCTGAGGGCGGTCGGCCTCTTCAAAATAGTGCAGGAACTGCTTCGGCGCGCTGGGCAGCTTCAGCTCCTGGGCCGGGCCGGAAAAGGCGGCCCACTTTTCTTTGATTTCCTCCATTGTGGGCTTTTTGTCAAAGCTGACGAACACCGCCGCCATGTGGCCGTCTGAGCACGCAACGCGCAGGCACTGGGCAGTAATGGAGGGCTTGTCGGCCGGAACGATCTGTCCGTTTTCAATATGGCCCCACAGCTTGAGCGGCTCTTTCTCGCTTTTTTCCTCTTCACCGCCGATGTATGGAATGCAGTTGTCAACCATTTCGGGCCAGGTCTCAAAGGTCTTGCCTGCACCGGAAATAGCCTGATAGGTGCACACAAGGCATTTGGAAACGCCGTAATCCCGCATCAGGGGATGCAGAGCGGGAACATAGCTCTGCAAAGAGCAGTTGGACTTTACGGCAATGAAGCCGCGTTTGGTACCAAGGCGCGCGCGCTGAGCGGAGATAACTTCAATATGCTCCGCGTTGATCTCAGGCACGACCATCGGGACATCCGGCGTAAAACGGTGCGCGCTGTTGTTTGAGACAACAGGACATTCCGCCTTCGCATAGGCCTCCTCCAGAGCTTTGATCTCGTCCTTTTTCATGTCCACGGCGCAGAACACGAAGTCTACTTTCGCGGCAACGGCGGCAACGTCGGCGGCATCCATCACCACCATTTTTTTCGCTTCTCCGGGCATTGGCGTAGGCATGGCCCACCGTGCGCCCACGGCTTCCTCATACGTTTTTCCGGCGGAACGGGGAGAGGCGGCCAACGCCGCGAGACGGAACCACGGATGATTTTCCAGCAGAGAAACAAACCGCTGCCCAACCATACCTGTTGCGCCAACAACACCGACTTTGTATTCTTTCATTTTTAACAACCCTTTCCCATTGACCTCTTTATCTATTTTATGCGCATGATACAAAAACGATGAACATGCGAATAAAGCCGCAAAAGAAAAAAACCGGCTTGAAAACCGGCAAGAATTGCAATATAATATATAAGATTGCTACCTTCCGCAGCGCAACGCGCCACGACGGACGCGACAGCCGCAAGCCTTTCAGCGTTGCAGCCAGGCGGCGCTTGCCGCGCGCTGCCTTCGGCGGTTTTCCCTTTTGACGCGGCTTAGGATTTTGGCAATCACGATACACGCGTTTACTCTTGAAAACCGCACCTCTGCGGTTTTTATTCTATTTATTGTTTAATATATCATCCACACAACGTGATGTCAATGAAAAGAAGGCCTGAACGATGCAAAAAAGCGACTTTTATTTTGACCTGCCCAAAGAACTGATCGCCCAGGAGCCATGTGAACCACGAGATGCCGCGCGCCTGTTGTGCCTCGGCCGCGCCAGCGGCGAGCTCCGTCATGCTGTATTCCGTGACCTTCCCGGCCTTCTGCAGCCCGGGGACCTGCTGGTCGTCAACAATTCCAAGGTGCTGCCTGCGCGTCTCATTGGGCACAAGGAAGGCACCGGCGCAGTCTGCGAACTGCTTTTGCTGCGGCAGGTGAAAGGCGACGTATGGGAATGCCTGGCCAAACCCGGCAAACGCCTGCATGCGGGTACGCGTATCATCTTCGGCGACGGCACACTGACGGCGGTCGTCCGTGATACAATGGAGGACGGCAACAAGCATGCGGAATTTTTTTACGATACTCCGACGCTGTATGAAAAACTGGACGCCTTCGGGAAAATGCCTCTGCCGCCCTATATCCAAAAGCAGCTGGACGACCAATCCCAGTATCAGACTGTATATGCGAAAGAGCTTGGAAGCGCTGCTGCGCCCACGGCAGGCCTGCATTTCACACCGGAGCTTATGGATACACTGCGAAAAGAAGGCGTCCGCTTTGCCGAGGTAACGCTGCATGTAGGACTCGGCACGTTCCGCCCTGTGAAAGAGGATGATATCCTTGACCACAAAATGCACAGTGAATGGTATTCCGTCAGCGAAGAAACCGCTCGTCTGATTCGGGAAACCAAGGCTGCCGGACGACGTGTGATCGCCGTGGGAACCACAAGCTGCCGCACGCTTGAAGCTGTTGCCACAAAATACGGCGAAGTCCGCGCATGCAGCGGCGATACGGATATTTTCATCTATCCGGGCTACCAATACAAGGCCATCGACGGTCTTATCACCAATTTTCATCTTCCGGAAAGCACGCTCATCATGTTGGTGTCCGCCTTCTGTGGCTACGAAAACACCATGCGCGCTTATCGTGTGGCCGTGGAAGAAAAATACCGCTTTTTCAGCTTTGGAGATGCAATGTACATTGGGTGAGTAAAAAATCCGGTCAGAGAGCAGGAGAACGAACTAATACAGCTTCTTTTTGCTAAACAGGAGTTTATCAAAACACTGGTTGGCGATGCCTTGTGATGACGTTTGAATGGACATAAAAACATCACTGTAACCAAATGCTGGCGGCCAGCAGGCCAACCAGCCCAAGCATCGCTATTTTTCTGTGATGTCTTATAACTGCTTGCAGAATTTCAATTGTATCTTCACGGTTCGGCTCCTTTTTAAACAGCATTCCGCGCCGAATTCCGGCGTAGGCTCCGTTCTGTGTATCAGAATAGCCACTGAACCTTTTTTCTGCAAATGCTGAAGCAGTGCCTATTGTCCATGTTGACTTTCGAAGAAAAGCCTGTTATGATAAAAGCAAAGAAAAGCGGTGTGGGGAAGTGTTCCTACACCGCTCATTTTTTGGGGATGCATTTGCCCGTTATAACGGCCCGCCGCATCCGTTTGCAAGCCTGTAACAGAGAGGAACGGTATATCAATGTACAAGCTATTGAAAAACGAAGGTTCCGCCCGCCGCGGAGAATTTTCCACTGTGCACGGAACTGTGCAGACTCCCGCTTTCATGAACGTTGCAACTGCGGCGGCCATCAAGGGAGGTCTCTCCGCGTTCGACCTGAAGGCCAACGACTGTCAGGTAATGCTGTGCAACACCTATCATCTGCATCTGCGTCCGGGTGACAAAAACGTAGCCAGACTGGGTGGATTGCATAAGTTCACGCGCTGGGACGGCCCCATCCTCACGGACAGCGGTGGATTCCAAGTGTTCAGCCTGTCGAAGCTGCGCAAGATTACTGAGGAAGGTGTTACGTTCAATTCCCATCTGGACGGCCACCGCATCTTCATGGGGCCTGAGGAGAGCATGCAAATCCAGGCAAACCTCGGTTCCACAATCGCCATGGCGTTTGACGAATGCATGGAAAACCCCGCGGAATACCAGTATGCAAAAGCCTCCTGCGATCGGACGGTTCGCTGGCTGAAGCGCTGTAAAGCAGAACTTTCGCGTCTGAAAGGCGAGGGCCTCGCCGTAAACCCTCATCAGCTTCTGTTCGGCATCAATCAGGGATGCTGTTATGACGACCTGCGCGTCGGCCATATGCAGGAGATCGCAGCGCTCGATTTGGACGGTTATGCCATCGGCGGCCTTGCCGTGGGCGAACCCAAAGAAGAAATGTACCGTGTGATTTCTGTGGTGGAAGAGCACATGCCCAAGGATAAGATCCGCTACCTGATGGGTGTGGGTACGCCCGGCAACATCCTCGAGGGCGTACGGCGCGGAGTGGATCTGTTCGACTGTGTGATGCCCAGCAGAAATGCGCGTCATGGGCATCTGAACACTTGGAAGGGCATCATCAACATCAAAAACGCGAAATACGAACTGGATGAACAGCCGTTGGACGAGGCATGCTCCTGCGAGTGCTGCCGCAATTTCTCCCGCGCGTATCTGCGCCACTTATTCAAGGCTGACGAGATGCTGGGTATGCGGCTGGCCGTGATGCACAACCTTCATTTTTACAACAACCTGATGCTCCGTATCCGCGAAGCACTGGACAACGGTACCTTTGATGCGTTTTACCGCCGTTACGTGAATCTCCTGGACACCCGTATCTGACCACACCGCAAAAAGGTGAACAAACTGCAAAAAAACGGGAAAACACTTGCAACAGCGCGCTTTTTTCGGTATACTTTATGATAACGCTTATAAGGAGGAATATTTTTCAATGAGTGCAGAGACAACCAGTATGCTCGTCACATTCGTCCCGCTGATCGGTATGGTGGTGCTGCTTTATTTCTTTATGATTCGTCCCCAGAAAAAGAAAGAGAAGCAGGCCGCTGATATGCGTAATTCCATCGAAGTGGGCGACGGTATTACCACCATCGGCGGCATTGTTGGCCGCGTTGCCAGCATCAAGGAGGATACCTTTGTGCTGGAGACGGGGTCCGACCGTGTGAAAATGCGCTTCAAACGCTGGGCGATTCAGGACGTCGAGAAGCTTTCGCTGGATACCCCGGCGGACAGCAGCGCCAGCAAATAAATCCGGAATGAACAGACACCTCCATGCATACCTTTTGATAGGAACATGGGGGTGTTGTTTTATGCAAAAACGCAAAATGAGTGCCGAACGCGGTGCGCCGCGCCTTGCGGCACATGCCCTGGCCGGAATGGTGAGCGGCCTCGCGTCGGCATTCATCCTGTTTGGGCTGGTCGCAGCTGTTTGCTGCAAGGTGGATATTCCGCCGCATCTGCTTTTGCCTCTCTCCACCGTGGCGGTTTCGTTCGCAATGCTGCCCGCCGGGCTTGTTTTTGCGGCACTGCACGGAGAAAAGGGGATGCTGTACGGTTTGCTCATGGGGGCAATGTTTTTTGTGGCGCTCTGGATCGCAGCCTTGGCGCAGGGGCAGACCGAATTCACGTCTCTGTCCGCCGTGAAAGGCGTTGCAATGATGTCTGCGGGCGCTATCGGAGGATATTTGGGCATCGCCCTCCGTGAACGCCGCCGCCGCATCCATTGAAAAAGCCCGTCCGTAAACGAATAAACCCCGCATTTCACTCATATCCTGTACAAAGCTTGTACAGCAAAGAGGAGTGTTAAAATGCGGGGTTTTATAAAGCCAAGGTTTACTCGTCTGCACATGCCATTTCGGGCGAAGGCAGAAAGAAGCCGCCATTCGTTTCATCTGCAGGCCGTCGGTCTGGCATTGGCTCTGCTGGCCGGAGTGCTCTGCGGCAGCTTCTGGCAGCATGCCTCCCAACAAAATGTATACCTGTCTTATTTTGCAGAACAATATCTTGCCGGGCACAATACCGGCAGCTTTTCCGCGGCAATGTCGGTATCCTTTTTGTCGGCTATGATATTACAGGCCGTCGTGCTTTTTTTCAGCCTGTCCTGTATCGGCGCGCCGGTGCTTGCCTGTGTGCCCGTACTGCGCGGTATTTCTATCGGATGTGTATCCGCCTACCTGTATGCCTCTATGGGGATGAGGGGTCTATTGGCCAATCTGATCCTTTTCTGGCTCCCGGCTATCCTGCAATCCGTATTTCTGGTTTTATTTACAGACGCTGCACTGGATACTTCCACAAGCCTGTTCCGGCTGAATTTTCTGGAACAGGCAACCGGAGCGGGCACCAAAATCAGCCGTTGCCTGCGGATTTTTGTTGTTTCCTCTCTCGGTATGCTGCTTGCGGCAATCTTGGAAGGGCTTCTTGCCGTAATATTCGCTCCCGTTTTCTTGAAATAAATGATTCTAACCGATGCACCTTAACCGCCATAAGGAGGAGGGGACAGGGAAAACGGCGTTCAGAGTTCGTCATCCGAATGCTTAGGCAGCGCTGCAGCCTTTACCGGCTGTTCAGGCGCTTTTTCAAAATCGAGCTTTGCAAAAGGAGACGCCTGGGCTGCCTGCCGAAGCTGTGCCGTCCCCATGTGGGTATAGATTTCTGTTGTGGATACATGCGCGTGGCCCAAAATCTCCTTGAGGGCGAGCATATCCACATGGCCTTCCTGATACATCAGCGTCGCCGCCGTGTGCCGCAATTTGTGAACGGAATATCCTTTTCCAGACAAACCCGCCGCTTTCAGACAGTTGTCCACAATTTGCTGGATACGCCGCGCGGAAAGGCGCTTCCCGGTATGCTTGGAAACAAAAAGAGCTTTTTTGTCCTGCAAATTCGGCAGTTTGGCGCGCTCGTCGCACAGGCGGCGCAGTGCAGTATTACACGCATCGTTCAAATAAACGAGCCGCTCTTTATTGCCTTTCCCGACGATCCGGATCGTGCCGTCATCATGAATATCGGTAATATTGATATTAACCAGTTCACTCAAACGCATCCCGCAATTCAAAAACAGCGTTAGGATACAATAATCGCGTTCGTAAAAGTCGGACTGCACATTTTTCAGCAGTTCGACGCCTTCATTCAGTGATAAGTACTTGGGCAGACGTTTTTTCAATGCCGGCGTTTCCACGCCATCGGTGGGATTTATTTCCAAAACCTTCATTTTATTGCACAGATACTTATAAAATCCTTTCAGGCTGGAAAGCTTGCGTGCGCGAGTCGCGGGAGCGTTATCACGCTCCCGCGTGACATAATGCAGAAATTCGTAGATATCGCTAGTCGTGACGCTTTTGATTGTATCCAAATCCACGCGGCGGATGTCGATTTCATCCGGAGGCACATCTGCCGGGACAAGCCCGTGTGCCTGCATTAAAAAACGAAAAAAGGTGCGCAAATCAATGTAATATCCGTTCACTGTACGCGGCGAAAGGCCGCGGATGGTTTCACTGTCGTACAGATAACGTACGACAAGCTCCGGACAATCTTTATAGTCGCCATGTTTGTTTGGCTGGCGAGGATCAATATAGGTGCTCAAACCAATGACAAATCTTTAATCTCTCATCTTATTATAAATCAATCCCCTGAATTTCGCTAAATTTTGATTTAGCGAAATTGCTCCTATTCCTCATTCCTGTCGGATATGTCCCTCCCTTCGCTGAAATTCGGAGATTTTTCAAGATCAAGATTCGTCGTCCCTCCCTTTTTAGATTAATCCATAACTGCATTGAATCGTCTACAATAGCTGAATCGCTTGCTTCACATACGTTACACCCAGCAATTCCATTGTATTGAATTCCTTCGGATCGATTTGTGCAAGGCTGTGCTTGGGCACGACCGCACGTACAAATCCCATACGCTGCGATTCTCGAAGACGATATTCTAGATTTGTTACGTTTCGCACCTCACCGCCAAGCCCGACTTCACCAATTGCAATCATATCGTCCGGTACAGGTTTGTCCATCAGGCTGGATACGACCGCCAGGCAAACCGACAGATCGCATGCAGTTTCGTCCAGTTCCAGGCCGCCTACAATATTGATATAAACGTCCAAATTACCCAGAAAATATCCTGCCCGCTTTTCCAGCACGGCCAACAATAGGTTCATCCGGTTGAAATCAAACCCGGATGCGGCGCGGCGCGGCGTGCCAAAGCCTGTTTTGGTTACCAGCGCCTGAATCTCCGACAAAATGGGACGCGTTCCTTCCATCGTGCATGCAACACAATTGCCGCTTACGCCAATCGGGCGCCCTTCCAGCAGCAGCTTGGAAGGATTTTCAATCACTTTCAGCCCGGTGCCCGTCAT
>ERZ827524.719-NODE-719-length-39680-cov-3.298726_pt1 | contig 39680 bp, 38 predicted proteins | sample MGYA00519702_ERZ827524 | MGnify/ENA primary metagenome ERZ827524 (study PRJEB31778, sample SAMEA3449341) | human gut metagenome | biome: human gut; feature: human-associated habitat; material: faeces | place: United Kingdom | collected 2010/2012 ...
ATTTCTCCCGCACCTTCGCAGTCGCTGGCAGTGATGATCGGTGTATGCGCATATACGAATCCGTTTTCATTAAAAAACTTGTGAATCGCATAAGCTGCCGCAGAACGCACCCGAAAAGCAGCGCTGAAAGTGTTTGTGCGGGGGCGTAAATGAGCAATCGAACGTAAAAATTCCAAGGAATGACGTTTCTTTTGTAACGGATAATCGGATGTCGAAGCTCCCTCCAAATCAATCTGCTGTGCGTGGATTTCCAACGGCTGTTTTGCTTCGGGGGTCAGAACTATGGTTCCGATTACTGTGACAGCAGAGCCGACATTGTATTTTACCACTTCTTTATAGTTTTGAAGACTGTTTGCTTCAAAGACAATTTGGAGATTTTTAAAGCAACTGCCGTCGTTGCATTCGATAAAACCGAGTGCTTTTGAATCCCGTATTGTTTTTACCCATCCGCAAACCGTTACTTGTTGTTGCGCATATCTGTCCGCATCGGCAAACAGAGCCGCGATTTCTAATCTTTTCATCCATCTTTCCTCCGTAATGTTTTCTCTTTTTATTTTATGCTTTTTTTATTGAATTGAATTGATTTTTTGCTGTAAATATTCTTTGTAGATAAAATAGTTTTGCTCAACCGCATCAAAATCTTCTTCTAATTGATTCTGTTCCTCGGTGAGCGCATCAAGCTGTTGCTGTAAATCGGAAATTGCAGCATTCATCGAAAGTATTGCTTCTCTCAGCGCGTTTTCCGCATTTTTTAAGCCGTCTTTTCCGGATAGCAGGTAGATGCCCAATTCTTCTTGCGCTTCATTTCGTTCGGATTCTTTTTCCTGAATTTTCTTATTCAGCGCGGCAATAGATTCTTTCTTTTCACTCAGCTCTTTTTGATAGATTCTTTTACACTGTTGATAATAGGTGTTTAAGCTATCCAGTTCCGCTTTCGCCGCAGCTTTGTCGTCGGATGAATGATTAATGCTTGCATCTGACTGCGGTATGGATTTGGTGCGGGCAGAAGAACTCTTTTTTTCAGAGCCGATTTTATCTGAAACGACGCGCGACTGTTCGTCGCCCGAAAAAATATATGCCGAATTGATTGCAGAAGAAACTGGTGTAATGTTTACTACGATATCTCGCTGGTTGCATCCGAAAAGGAGGATAAAAAAGAAAGGCAGAGTTAATAAAAGTAATCGTTCTTTTTCATGCATATCAAATGTCCCTATTTTACAAACTTCTCATTTTTTGAATCAGCCACGCGATAATCAGCCACAGTGCCTGATATCCGACTAAGAAAAGTACATTGATCCTGCTGAAGTCATTCATCAGGCAAAGCGCGGTTACTAAGCCGAAACCGATAATAACCGAAGTCAGAATCAGGACGATTCCCAACATAATCCGTGCCTTAATTCTCTTGGCTGTTGTCAAAGTTTTGATATAAGAATAAAAATTTCCGTTGTTTGCCAAAAAGCCTTCTTCTTGTTTGGAAGGAGTGTGCTGCGCGTCATAAGCCTTGTGAAGCCTTGACGGAATTACGCGGAAGAGGGTGGGCTCAACCTGAAATACAGACGCGAGCTTTTCTCGGTTTAAAATAGGATCTACTGTTTTGACGATTAGGAAAATATTGTTGTTTTCCAATCTTCGCAATGCTGCTTCGACAGGAGCGGATGCAGTTAGGCTGACAATGAATACTGCGGTTAATTCTCCGGAAGTAGAAAGATAAATAATTTCATTATCCTCGGTACAATACCGCTTTTCGTAGTCTTTGGAAGGCACATCAATGCCGTGATTCAGCATCAAATCCCGCGTGCCGATCAGTACACGTTTGTTGTCTACCCAGCCGGATATTCCCATCATATCTTCATAAACCAAAGTGTCCACTTCTTTGAGCAATTCCGGTTTTCCCTGGATCACCTGCATGAATATATCACTGAGAATACTGTTTGCTTTCACCAAAATGCTTGCGGCATCTAGAATAGCATCATCAATTCGCATTCCCTTGAACGTTTTGATACCATGCAGGATGACCGTTCCATTCGGAAAGAGATCGTGTCCTTGGGCGGTTGTCGAGTTGACGTCAGCAAATTCTTCTATCGCGGGATAGCCGATAATCATGCCGCCGTGTCGATGCACTGCTTTGACAGCGGTCAGCAATGGCAAATTGGCGCAAATCAGACCGTATAGCGGTGAACATACCGCAAAAGCGGCAACCACAACGGTTAGTGTTACAAAAGCGTTTTGGGTAATGATATATCCGCTCACAGCCAATATAGCGACTGCGATGAATATAATGGGCGTCAGTTTTCGGGAAATTGCATCATAGGCATCTTCTCGGAATGACATATCTAAAAAGCCTGTTAAAAATCCGGTCTTTTTGTTTGTAGCGGTAACCGGAATATTGGTTAATACACCTTTCGTTAAATCATTTGCCAGTTGTTCGTCGTCAATAATAGTGGTTGCATATTTATCGCAGTCGGATGTTACGTATTTAAAATTCAGCATCGTGCGCTTTACAATCAGCAGTTTTCCGATACAGTTAAACAACAGTCCCAATACCGCCGTAAAAGAATATAAATGTACACTGCTGTTTGAGAGTGCCCCGGGATTGAGTAATAAGACAACACACTGAACCAAGCAAGCCAGCGATGCCAGAGCGGGCAAAGAATCGCCGTCCGCTTTCAGTTTGCAAAAATTAACCAAACCTCCCACAATGGTTGTGTGAGAAACAATCATAGCAATAGACAACAGAATGGTAGATGCCAAAACGTAGATTGCGGGATTTAAAGAGAGATTGATAAAAGCGGGAAGCGGCAAAAACGTTACACAATTGGCCAGTACCAAATAAAAATTCATCAGGAACAATACCAACATAATGCCAAGCCGTACAGATAAACTGGTCATAAGTTCTTTGATGTCGGCTAAAACGGAAGGAGCATCCTCCATGGAGTCAAATTCTTCAATTACTTTGTCTTCTGCGTTTTCATCATCGGTTTCCGATTCTTCATTATCGACTTCGGTTTCGTTCCCCATGAGTACAAAACCTTTTATTTTCTTCTCCCGATTTTCACGAAACCGGAGGTAAGCATCATCCGATTCCGTCTGCAATCCGGAATGATAAGTGGTTTCGATGAAAGCATTTTCCTCCGGCTGAACAGAAACCGCAGAAGGAATTGCTTTCGCATCTGTTTCAGGATTCGTATTATAATCCTGTGTTTGCGGTTTGTCAGCAGGCGGAGTATCGGATACCGATAAACTCTCGGAATTTTGAACCGGCATAGAAACCGAATCTTCTGTATTGGCAATATCTGTGATATCATCATCGTAATTAATATGCAATTGAAACGGAACGTCGGCGGATTTATGGACAGAGGAGGACTGTTTTGTTCGTTCTTTCAAAATTTCATCAATCAGCAAATCAGCATCTGCTTTAGAAGTATCATCATGAGGGTGATGCTGAGTCACTTCTTCCAGTATATCATCCACAGAAAAGCGATCATCGGAATAGTTCATCTTTTTGCCCGTAATTGATTTGTGTGCGGCTGTGAATACACAAATCAAAATCCTTTCTTAAATGATTTTTGAAGTTTTCAGACTTATTTTGCCTGTAATCCTAAGCGCTGTCTGGCTACCTCGTACATTAAAATACCACCGGCAACCGAGGCGTTTAGAGAAGTAATTTTTCCCCGCATCGGAAGTGATACAAAAAAGTCACATTTTTCTTTTACTAAGCGACCTAAACCATTTCCTTCTGAGCCGATTACCAGCGCAACACCGCCCCGATAATCTACGGAGCACCAATTTTCTCCGTCCATTTCAGCGCCGTATATCCAGATATTTTGCTCTTTCAGCTTGTCCATTGTAGCGGGCAGATTGGACACTCTGGCTACCGGAATGTGACTGACTGCGCCTGCGGAGGTTTTGTAGACAATGCTGGTAAGGGATGCGCTTCGGCGTTTCGGTATAATGATGCCGTGCGCGCCTGCTGTTTCGGCAGTTCGGATAATAGCACCCAAATTGTGCGGATCTTCAATTTCATCAGCAATAATCAGAAAAGGAGATTCACCGCGTTGCTCAGCGGTTTGTAAAATATCTTCCACTGTTGCGTAGGCTTGACAGCACAGCAATGCTGCAACGCCTTGGTGAGACGCTCCGCCGCTCAGGCTGTCCAGCTTTTGAGTGTTGACTTCCTTTACAACTACATTATTAGATCGCGCCAGTGCTATGATTTTGTTAATTACGCCCTGACGTTCTCCTTTGGCAATATAGATCGTATCAATTTCTTGCTTAGATTTAAAGGCTTCCAATACCGGATTGCGTCCGATAATAACTTGATTGTTTTCTTGATTATCCGGTGATTTATTCACGAATTTACCATCCTTATATCATAAAATGTATTCTTGCCGCGTTGTTTGCGCCGTATCAATATATTTATATTTATTATAGCACATTTTGTCAGAAAAAAATACCAATTTTGTAAATTTCTAAAGAAATAATTCAGATATAGATACTATTTTGAAAGCCTGACCAAAAAGTCAGGCTTTTAGGGTTTCAGCATGTGGATTAGAGCACTGTCCGAATTTTTTAAAGGATAACCTCTTTGGCATTAAATACCGGACCATCCTTACAAACATGAGCCATATATTCCTTAGAATTCTTTACCGTTTTGCAAGCGCATACCAGACAGGCACCGACGCCGCAGCCCATACGTTCCTCCAGCGATACTTCACAGGAAATGTGATACTTTTCCGCCAATGCGGCAATGCCTTTGAGCATCGGATGCGGACCACAAGCATAAATGATATCGGCGGACTGGGCTTTTAAAACTTTCTCCAAAGCTGTGGTGACATAACCGTGTGTACCCTTGGTTCCGTCATCCGTACAGATTACCGTAGGCGATACATTTTCAAAATCTTCTGCTAATATTACAGCTTCTGCAGAACGGAAGCCGATAATTGCAGTTGCATTCTGCTTATAATGATCTGCAACTTCCAACATTGGAGGCGTACCGATACCGCCGCCGACTACGATTGCTTTTTTATCAGGATCCAATAAAGTAAATCCATGACCGAGCGGACCGATTAAATCAATCATATCTCCGGTATTCCAGTCTGCCATCGCCTGCGTTCCGGCGCCCCGCACTTCAAACACCAAGCGCAGCAAACCGTTTTTTCGGTCAATTTGACAAATAGAAATGGGGCGGCGCAGGCTGAATCCCTTTATTCTGATATGAACGAATTGTCCGGCTTGCGCCTGCTCTGCCATATCCGGACAGAATACCGTAATATCATAACAATTTTTGGCTAAGTTTTTCTTGCTCTTTATAATATATTCTCCCTGACAGTAAGACATAAATTGATTCTCTCCTCTACATTACCCATGTTGCAATTAAAAGAATTTTCTTTTTAAGAGTATTATAACGTAAAAACAGCTTGTTTGCAACGAAAAAAGTGATTTTTTTCACCAAATGCCTTGCAGAGCATATAATAAAATAAAAACCATATTGTTTTACATCGTATTGGAACACAGAAAGGGAGTATCAAAAATGGAAGCAATTTTTTTTACCGTCATGACTATATTCAGCGTCATCGGAATCGCCACCGTCATTCAATGGCTGGCCGGACGATTTTTATCGGATGCCCAAAATCAGCATCTTATTTCCATCATTCCCTGCGACGGTCATCGGGAGGATGTAGAATACTTGGTAAAAAATACATACGTTCGTATGACCGATCAATGCCGGTGCAAAAATTGCAGTATTATTCTGGTGGATTGCGGTATGGATACCGAAACGAGGGATATTTGCAATATGTTGGTACACGATCTGGAGTTTGTCAAAATATGCGATCGCTCTGAGATTGGCACCTTTGTACAGGAAAATTTCCATTGCAAATCATCGGATTTTGTTATATGATATAGATTAGAATTACTGTGAAATATGCAATCCATTCGGATTGCATATTTCACAGTATGAGAATATTAAATAATTATTTTTTTGTTATGCAGGCGGACATGCATACTGATGCCCCAACGAAACAAAAAAGAAACATTTGTGCACGAGTTTGAATGAAAATGATTCGGCAGTATTGGAATGATTGGCATACGGAGGCAAAATGGAACAGCAGCACAATTTGATTACTTTACAGGGAACAGTGGAAAGTATATCTTTTCGGGCAGACAGCGGATTTACCGTGGCGGAATTAGAGTACGGAAACGAGTTGGTTACAATTGTCGGGGAACTGACTGATGTTGCGCAGGGAGAGGAATTGACGCTTACCGGTTATTACGTTACGCATCCCCGCTACGGCTCGCAATTCAAGGTCATGATGTTTGAACGCAGGCTGCCCGCTACCGCATCGGCTATTTGCAAATATCTCGGCTCCGGTATCATTAAAGGAATCGGTCCGGCTATGGCACGGCGCATGGTGGAAAAATTTGAAGATAAGACACTGGAAATCATAGAGCATTCTCCGGAACGATTAGCGGAAGTAAACGGAATTTCGAAAAAAAAAGCAGAGCAGATTGCTACTGATTTTCAACGGATATTCGGGGTGCGTACCTTGATGATGTATCTGTCAAAATACGGCATTACTCCGTCGGAGAGCATCATGATTTGGAAAACATGGGGAGCTATCGGATTGGAGCTGATTCAAAGCAATCCGTATGTACTTTGTTGTAATGATCTTGATATTGATTTTTTGCTTTGCGACACCATTGCCTCGGATTTAAATTTGCCTGAAAATTCCAAAGAGCGCATCAAAGCCGGTGTCAATTTTGTATTGCGCAGAAACCTTCGTTCAGGGCATACCTGTTTGCCGATGGACAAGCTGTTGGAGCAGGCGGCTTCTCTGCTGAAATTGCCGGATCGTCTTTTGTCAGAAGCAATTGAAGAGGAAATGAATGACAAAGAGCTTTACTGTATCAAAAAAAACAAAGACTATATTTATTTGGCGAATCTTTATCTTGCAGAACAGTATATTGCGGAGCGAATTACACTGATGACTCGTGTTTGCTTTGATCACAGCGCCGATATTGAGGAGAAAATTCAAAAAATCGAAGCGGAAACCGGAATAGAATATGCGCAGCTGCAAAAAAAAGCCATTCGGCAATCTGATGAAAACGACATCTTAATTTTAACCGGCGGACCGGGAACTGGAAAAACGACTACGCTTAACGCTATTATCACTATTTTAGAGGAAAGCGGAAAAACGGTCAGCATTGCAGCGCCTACCGGACGGGCGGCAAAGCGAATATCGGAGGTTACCGGCAGAGATGCCAAAACAATTCACCGATTATTGGAGGTGGATCGCAGCGACAGCAATCAGCTGAAATTTGTTCACGACGGGGATAACCCGCTGGACAGCGACGCTGTGGTGTTAGACGAAATGTCGATGGTGGATACGCTGTTGTTTGAAAGTTTACTGCGTGCGCTCAAGCCAAATTGCAAGCTGATTTTGGTTGGTGATTCGGATCAGCTGCCTTCTGTCGGCGCAGGAAATATTCTTCGGGATTTAATTGATTGCGGGTGTATCCCGACGGTACAGCTCAAAGAGATTTTTCGACAGGCGGCGGAAAGCTTGATTGTGACGAATGCGCATAAGATTGTTGCCGGAAATTTGCCTGATTTAATGGTGAAAAACAATGATTTCTTTTTTCTGCCATGCGGAAACTATTCTGCGGCGCAGGAGCTGGTAGTGGATTTGGTTGCACGAAGATTGCCCAATAGCTATGGCTTTTCTCCTGCTGAAAACATTCAAGTGCTTTGTCCCTCCCGAAAGGGTGGCTTGGGTACGGGAGAACTAAATAAATCATTGCAGGAAGTATTGAATCCGGAAGATGGGTACAAAACTCAGTTTACAAACGGGATGTATACCTTTCGGGAAGGCGACAAGGTAATGCAGATCCGGAATAATTACGACATTGAGTGGACCAAAGACGCCGAAAGAGGCTTGGGAATTTTTAACGGGGATATCGGTATTATTAAAATGATTGATCGAGGCAGTCAAACGCTGATGATTAATTTTGACGGGCGAATTGCCGCATATTCTTTCGACATGGCAAACGAGTTGGAACTTGCTTATGCGGTTACGGTGCACAAAAGCCAGGGAAGCGAATTTGACGCGGTTGTACTTCCTATATTGGGTGGATTTGATAAGCTGTATTACCGTAATCTGCTTTATACAGCGGTAACACGGGCGAAGAAGCTGCTGATTATTGTCGGCTCGGGACAGCGTGTTGCTTATATGGTACAGAATAATCGCAAAATGTTACGTTATACGGGGCTGAAGCACTTGCTTCAGGAATATTACCGATCTATTAATGTGTTGGAACCATAATCAATGCAACAAAAAGAGGATGGTGAGAATGAATCCTTTTAAAAAACTGATTGATTTTATTTTCCCGAAACGATGTATTTTCTGCAATATACCGATTTATTCGGGAAAACCTTATTGCGAGCAGTGCATTTCACTGATTCCGTTTGCAGAGGACGTATGCCCGGTTTGCGCGAAAAATCCTTGTGTTTGCAGCCGAAAAGAGTCAGCGTTTTCTGCAGTAGCTGCCGTGTTCTTTTACGAGCTCGGTGCTGAAAATGCCATCCGACAGCTTAAATTTCACGAACGGATCAGTTATGCGCCTCCGCTGGCAGACTATCTTTATCATAAGCTGGCAGAATGTGATTTTTATTCCGAACTTGATTGTATCATACCGGTTCCTATGACGAAAAAAGCAGAATACGAACGAGGATATAATCAATCTGTGCTGCTTGCGGAGGAACTGGCAAAGAAAAGCGGCATACCGACCTATGCAGGAGTCTTATCTAAGAAAAAGGACACCAAAAAGCAACACGATTTAGGACAAAAAGAACGTCAAGAAAATTTACAGGGTGCTTTTCAGGTAGTTGATCAGAAGATGGTTGCCGGAAAAACGGTTTTGCTGTGTGATGATGTATACACAACCGGAGCGACCTTTCACGAATGCGCGCGCACATTGCTTGCCGACGGCGCGAGAAAAGTATTTTGCATAGCGGTTGCGACCACTCGAAAGGCAAATTTGTCTTGAGGTTTTTGTTTCGGAACTGTTTTGGGCTCACTGCAAAAATTATTTTCAGATTTGTTTTGTTTTTGTCACCATGCGGCATCATTGCCGCATATTTTATTACAAGGGGATTGATACGATCATACTTGTTTTAAAGTGGGTGAAAAACGATGAAGAAAGCAGAGAATTACAGTGATTTAGAGAAAGAAAACAACATCCGATATATGATAAAAGGAATGGATCTTTCATCCAATCAGGGAAAGGTGGATTTTTTCCGCATAAAGGAAAGCGGCATTTCATTTGTTATGATTCGATGCGGTTATGGCAAGAATGTCGAATCGCAGGATGATTTTTATTTTGAAAGAAACGTATCGGAATGCGAAAAATATCAGATACCTTGGGGAACTTATTTTTACAGCTATGCTGTGAATATGGCGGAGGCAGAGGACGAATTGCGGCATATTCTGCGCTTGCTAAACGGCAAAAGACCTTTGTATCCTGTCTTTATTAATATGGAGGATGCCGACGGATACAAAAAGAAGCAGGATGCCAGTGATCATTTGTGCGCGGACATTTGTGCATTTTTATGCGGCGGGCTGGAGCAAGCAGGATACTGTGCCGGAGTATCTGCAAATCTATCTTGGCTGACCTATCAGATTAACAATCCTGATTTGGAAAAGTTTGATAAATGGCTGATACAGTGGGCAGAGGAGCCGACTTATGCAAAACCATTTCAAATCTGGCAGTACAGCAGCCGGGGAAAAACAGACGGCGTGACAGGATGGAGCAATTTGGATTTTTGCTGCAAAAATTATCCTGATTTAATCAGGAAAGCGGGATTAAACGGTCATAAAAATAGCATCCCTCTTTCTGAAAACACCATTTCTCCTTTTAAGGTGGGAGATGTGGTCCGAATCAGGAGGAGGGCGCGCAATAACGGAAAAAGAATATCTTATGCGATGCGCAAAGGCAGGTATGTCATTGATTCCTTGAAAGATGATATGGCAAGGCTGGATCGGTTGGGAATCAATATGGATTTTTACATAGGCGATTTATTGCCGACTGCCGAAAAGCAAGGCGTTCATTTTCGCTGGTACACAGCAAAACCGGGGGAAACTTTGCGCAAAATTGCATCGGAACAGATGGGAAACCGATTACGAATGTTTCGATTGTCAAGATATAACGGATTAAGAGTTGGAAGCGTTCTGATTCCGGGACAGCAATTAAAAATCCCCAGATAATAAATACAGCCGATGACCGTAAAGGTCATCGGCTGTGTGGTTTTACAAGATGAAAAATTTCGGCATGCCGTTTTCATCCTTGATTTGGGGGACATCTCCTTGAATCAGCGGAAGCAGATAATCTGCCGCTTTTTCACGACAAGATGAGTTATCCAAGTCAAGCATCGTATCGGGAACCATTGCAGCTTTGTTGGCGATTTGACCGATGGGATAGCTGTCAATTTCGATTTGATAAGGATGATCTGACACACGACGAAAGATCATCATTTCTCCCGAAACGCCTTCTAAAGCGCGTTTAACGGCAGCTCTTCCGATTTGTTCCGCCTCGTCTAAATCGGTCTGAGATGCCAAGTGTGCGGCACATCGCTGCATTAAATTGACTTCAATGGAGCGCACCTTGCAGCCGATTCTGGCGTGGATCAACTGCTCCAGATATTTTCCGACGCCTGATAAATACTGATGACCGAATATATCTGTTGAACCGCTTTTCGTATCTTCTCCGATATAGTTACCGTGTTGATCCCGAATCCCTTCGCTGACTACGGCGACAATGTTATTGGTTGTTTGAAACAAGGTGTTTATTTGCTCGAGAAATGCATTTTCATCAAATGCAACTTCAGGCAAAGCGACGATATCCGGTTTGCTGCCGCCAAGCAGTTTGGGCAAGGCAGCCGCCAATGTCAGCCATCCGCTGTCACGCCCCATGATTTCCATGATCGTAACGCTTTTTACAGCATAAATTGAAGTGTCTCGAATGATTTCATCGACGGTTACTGCAAGGTATTTTGCAGCGCTGCCGAATCCGGGCGTATGATCAGTCATAACCAGATCATTATCAATTGTTTTCGGTACGCCGATTACTTTGACGTCTTTTTTGATACGGCAAAAATATCTGTTAAGCTTATCGACGGTATCCATGGAATCATTGCCGCCGATATAGAAAAAATATCCGATGTTGTATTTATCAAAAACAGCTTCTATTTTTTGATAGCTTTCCGGATCTGAATCAATTTCAGCAAGTTTGTGGCGACAGGATCCTAATGCCATTGCCGGTGTGATCTTGAGCAGATGCAGTAACTCTTCATTTTCCATCATATCCATTTCTTGAATATGGTCGGCAAGAACACCGCTGATACCGTTTACAGCACCGTAAACCTTGCCGATTTTTTCGGATGCGATGCCTTCTGCCAAAACACCTGCCAGAGATGCATTGATAGCGGCACTGGGACCGCCTGATTGACCGACTAAAAGATTTTTTAATACCATAATAAATAAAACCGCTCCAATACTTGTTTGAATTCATGCAATGTATATCAGTATACCATGATTTTTTTGCTTCTGCAACCTATAACTTTGCTTTAAGAAATTAAAGTAAATGAAAATATCTTCGTTTGTACTTGAATATATTCTTGATTGGAAGTATAATAATAAATTAGGAAATTATGGTTATTCATCAAATGAAGATAGAAAACGGGGTAAATGGTATGTTGACAAAAGCAGAAGTTTTTTTTGAATCCATTCAGGATAAAAAAGTCACTTTTATCGGAATGGGAGTCAGTCACTTTGATTGCATTAAACTTTTTATGCAGAAAAATATCCGGGTGACAGTGGCTGATAAACGTACAGCCGAACAATTGGGAGAACGGTATCAGGAACTTTTGAAACTGGGCGTGCGTTTTGAGTTGGGAGAGCATTATCTGGATAATCTCTGCGATGCCGATATTATTTTTCGAACCCCCGGAATGAACTTTTTTTCTCCGGTGCTGTCAAAAGCAAGAGAGCTTGGAAAGGTCGTAACCTCCGAAATGGAAGTGTTTTTTGACTTATGCCCCTGCAAGCTGTACGCGGTTACCGGTTCTGACGGAAAAACCACCACTACCACTTTAATCAGCGAGTTTTTAAAAGCGCAGGGGAAAACGGTGCATCTCGGCGGAAATATCGGCAGAGCGCTTTTGCCGATTATCGAATCCATTGACGAGCATGATGCGGCAGTAGTGGAATTATCCAGCTTTCAGCTGATTTCGATGAGAAAATCTCCTGATGTGGCAGTGGTTACCAATGTTGCACCGAATCACCTGGACGTACACAAGGATATGGACGAGTACATTGCCGCAAAGAAAAATATTTTGCTTCATCAAAATGCTTTTTCAAAGACAGTATTGAATATGGACAATGATATTACCAATCAGATGTCTGAGCTGGTACGCGGAAAGCTCTATCAGTTCAGCCGCCGCAGTATACCCAATAACGGTGCGTATTTATCCGAAAACGGCAGTATTATCATGGTTAACAACGGAGAACAAACCGAAATTATGAAAGCGTCCGATATTCGTCTTCCCGGTATTCACAACGTGGAAAATTATCTGACCGCGATTTCAGCGGTTTATGATGATGTGGATCGCAACAATATCGTAAAAGTTGCTCGTGAATTTGGGGGCGTTGAACACAGAATTGAGTTTGTCAGAGAGGTGGGCGGTGTAAAATATTATAATGATTCCATTGCTACCAGCCCTACCAGAACCATAGCGGGACTGAATTCTTTCGGACAAAAGCTGGTGGTGATTGCCGGCGGATATGACAAAAAAATTCCTTTTGAGCCGCTTGCTCCGAAGCTGATTGAAAAATGCAAGCTGTTGATATTGATGGGATTGACGGCTGATAAAATAGAAAAGGCAGTAACGGAATGCGACGGATATAATCCGGAAGAGCTTAAAATTTTGCATGTATCCACCATGGAAGAAGCGGTTCAAGTCGCAAAGGACAACACGACGCAAGGGGATATCGTTACGCTGTCCCCGGCATGTGCAAGCTTTGATAAATATCCGAACTTTGAAGCAAGAGGGAATCATTACAAAGGATTGGTGAATGCGCTTTGAATGAACAAATCAATTTTTCGACCGGAGAAATTTTGCAGCGGTTAAGTTTGGCTTCCGGTGTGTCAGGAATGGAAGGCAATGCTTGTCAGGTTGCCGCCCAATTGTTAGGAAAGTACAGTAAAAATGTTGTCTGTGATAGCTTCGGCAATGTGTATGCCAATATTGTTGAGCCGAAAGACGGCGCGCCGGTTATCCTGTTAGACGCCCATATCGATGAAGTCGGTTTGATTGTGACCGATATTGATGATGACGGTTTTTTGAAGGTTGCCAAATGCGGAGGCGTTGATCTCCGATTGCTGTTGGCTCAGCAGGTGACTGTCCACGGAAAAGAAAGCTTGACCGGTATGATTACTTCAAAGCCTCCACATTTAGAGTCGGATGAGGAACGCAAAAAAGTGCCGGATTTTGATGATATTTCAATTGATATCGGAATGGATAAAGCATCTGCCAAGCAGTTTGTTTCTCTGGGAGACCGGGTTACCTTTTACAGCGAATACCGCCCATTATTAAACGGCAGGGTAAGCGTAAAAGCGGTTGATGACCGAGGCGGAGTGACGGCAATATTGTACGCGCTGGAACTTTTAAAAAACAAAAAGTTGGATTGCGGATTGTCGGTGCTGTTTAGTTCTCAGGAGGAACTCGGCTTACGTGGGGCAACCATCGGCAGCTATTTGCTGAAACCGGATATTGCTGTTTCGGTAGATGTCAGCTTTGGCTATACTTCAGATGCGCCCGAGCATAAATGCGGCAAGATGGGAGAGGGTCCGATGATTGGAATTGCTCCTACTTTAGATCGGGAAATCGGCAATGAACTGATGATAACTGCAACAGAAAACAGTATTGCTTATCAGCTTGAGGTAATGGGAGAAGAAACTTCTACCAATGCCGACGCGATTGGGATGATGCGTGGCGGTATTAAGACGGGGCTTGTATCCATACCGATACGTTACATGCACACGCCGATTGAAACAGTAGTGCTTTCAGATATCGAAAATGTCGGCTGTTTGCTGGCAAAGTATGTTGAGCGGAAGGGAGCGAGTAAAAGGTAATGATTCAAAATTTAGAAAAGCTTTGCTCTATATCCGGAATTTCAGGTCGGGAAAAGGCTGTATCAGAGGAAATTGAACAGCAGATAAAAGGACATTGTGAGTATCATTACGATAATCTCGGCAATCTGATAGCTGTAAAAAAAGGAAAAAATCAAGCCAATCACAAAGTGATGATTTCTGCACATATGGACGAGGTTGGAATGATCATTACCTCAGTCACTTCTGACGGAATGCTGCGTTTTGCGCCGGTGGGCGGTATTGATTCCCGTGTGTTAATCGGCAGAAGCGTGCTAGTCGGAGAAAAAATGTATGGTGTGATCGGCACAAAAGCAGTGCATCTGCAATCTCCGGAAGAACGCAAAACCGCAGTGAAAAGCGATGACTTGTTTATTGATATCGGCGCGATTGACAAAGAAGACGCACTGAAGCATATTTCACTTGGTGAGAGTGTGTGCTTTGACAGCCCCTTTGTCTCATTCGGCAATGGATTTCTGAAAGGCAAAGCGATTGACGATCGATTTGGCTGTGCGTTGATGATTCGGATGATTCAGTCGGATTTGGAATATGACACGACGTTTGTGTTTTGTGTGCAGGAAGAGGTTGGACTGCGGGGAGCTAAGGCAGCTGCATACACGGTAAATCCTGATTTTGCAATTGTTTGTGAGGCAACGACTGCGGCGGATGTTGCGGATGTGCCGGATAATAAAAAGGTATGCAAATTAGGGAACGGAGCAGTAGTGAGCTATATGGACCACCGTACCGTATATGACAAAGAATTGTATGATTTGGCGTTTTCAACCGCGCAGGAACATCAAATTGCCTGCCAGACCAAAACAATGGTTGCGGGAGGAAATGATGCCGGTGCCATTCATACGTCGCGCGGCGGTGTCCGCACCATGGCGATTTCGATTCCATGCCGTTATTTGCATTCTCCTTCCTGCGTCATTCAGCAGCAGGATATGGAAAGCTGTTATCAGCTGGTACGGTTAATGGCAGAACGGATACAGAAATTATGATTCAGTTGTTAACCGGTTTTGCTGCAAAACAACTGCTGCAGAGAGAAGCGGAACATCCGCAACTGGCTAAAATACAAGCGTTACTAAAGGCTTACGGAACGGAATACGATTTTTGCCGATTCTATCGTCAGAACCTCGATGAGAATGACACGGCTTACATGTGTAAGCTGGATGACAGCGGTGTTTTATGGGTCGGAGCGCATTCAAATATACAGGAATGGACAGACTTTATCGGAATGGCAGGACTGTCGGAGATATCTGTTGCCGGTAAAAACGGATTCGAGCTGCAAAACAATGATACTGCCTATACTTGTCAAAGCGGAAACATTTTTGTGAAATTAAGTTCACGCTCGCCGGCTGATATAGAGAAAGAAAAAACAACCTCTTTGTCACAGGTGTTTCAGGTCATCTCTCGCTGTTTCCCTAATTTGACTCAAAAACAGTTTGACGGCTGGTATTGCGATATTTCTCATAGAATTCGGCATGGCGTATGTAAGGCGTTTTTGCACCGGGAGTCTGCGGCGGTCGTTTTGAGCTATGAACAGACCGCAATCATCTCACAGTTTTGCGTGTTGCCGGAGCATCGCGGTCATGGAGTCGGCAGTCAGTTAATTAAGATAATTGAAAGCGTATACAGCGGGCAAAAATTGGTAGTTTTCAGCAAGGATGAAGCATCTGATGATTTTTACCGAAAAAACGACTTTTTGCCCGCTGAAAGATGGTTTACCCTTCATCGATAAGATAAGACGGATAATAAAACGAAAAAGGAATATGAAATATTTATGTTGGAGCAATTTTTTGATTTGGACAAGCGTTTGATTGAATTAGCGGAAAAAGCAGAGAAACAAGCTAAGGATGCTTTTACCAGAATAGAGGCTATTGCGTCATATAATGAAGCGAAGGTGCTGCGTGCTTTCATCAAAAACGGTGTCAGTGAAAGTCATTTTAAAGGAAGTACCGGGTACGGATATGACGACCGCGGCAGAGAAGTACTGGATGCGGTATTTGCAGATGTATTTGGGGCAGAGGATGCGCTGGTGCGTCACAATTTTGTTTCCGGCACCCATGCACTTGCAACTGCGTTGTTTGGCGTTCTGCGTACAGGGGACAAGCTGGCTGCGATTACCGGAGCACCTTACGATACCATGGAAGAGGTTATCGGCATTCGCGGTGAGGGAAACGGCTCTTTAAAGGATTTCGGGATTTCTTATGATGAGGTGCCGTTGCTTGATAACGGAACACCTGATTTGGCGAGTATTCCGGCGGCGGTTCAAAATGCGAAAGTGGCGTACATACAACGTTCGCGCGGCTATTCATTACGTCCGTCTTTGACGATAGAGCATATTGCCGAGTTGGTACAAGCAGTAAAAAAAGGTAACCCGGAAGCGATTATCATTGTAGACAACTGTTACGGGGAATTGGTAGAAAAGAAAGAGCCGCTGGCAGTCGGAGCGGATCTGATTGTCGGATCGCTGATTAAAAATCCGGGCGGGGGAATTGCACAGACCGGCGGTTACATCGCAGGGCGGAAGGATTTGGTAGAACTTTGCTCCTACCGCTTGACCACGCCGGGAATGGGCAAAGAGGTAGGATGTACCTTGAATCAATCCCGCGAGTTGTTTATGGGGCTGTTTTGGGCGCCTTCCGTAGTGGCTAATGCGGTAAAAACTTCTGTCTTTGCTTTATCGCTCTTTCAGTTGCTCGGATATGAAGCATACCCTCAATATGATGCAGAAAGGACCGATATTATTGCGGCGATTAAGCTGAATACCCCCGAAGCATTAACTGCATTTTGCAGAGGAATCCAGAAGGGCTCCCCGGTTGACAGCTTTGTTACACCTGAACCGTGGGCAATGCCGGGCTACGACAGTCCGGTTATTATGGCGGCAGGAGCATTTACCTTGGGAGCGTCCATTGAACTTTCTGCCGATGCACCGCTTCGGGAACCTTATGCTGTTTGGATACAGGGCGGTCTGAATTATACCAGCGGCAAAGCCGGTATTTTATTGGCGGCGCAATCCATGCTGGAACAAGGGCTGATATCGATAAAATAGTTGACAGTATTTGTATGAAAATGATCTGAAACAGGGGGTTGTTAGTTTGGAAGAATTTTGGGACATTATCCTTGATACGCTTTTGGACAGCGTAAAAATGTTGCCGTTTTTGTTCGGCGCCTATTTATTGATTGAATTTCTGGAGCATAAAGCATCGGATAAGCTGCAAAATGCTTTGTCGAAATCAGGCAATCACGGCATTGTTGTGGGAGCAATATTAGGCACGGTGCCGCAATGTGGATTTTCGGTAGCTGCCGCTAATTTATATTCCGGTAAAGTAATTACGCTTGGCACATTAATAGCGGTATTTATATCCACTTCTGATGAGGCGATTCCGGTGTTGTTGTCTTCACCGGGTAATGCCGGAGTGTTACTGAAGCTAATTATCGCCAAAATCGTCATTGCTTTGATAGCCGGATTTTTGGTAGACTTTGTGTTAAAAGCACGGCATGTTCAGGAAAATGAACCGGAGCTACAGGATCATAATGTTTTGTGTCATCATTGCGGCTGTGAGCATGGAATTATTAGGTCGGCAATCAAGCATACGGTAAGTATTTTTCTGTTTATTCTGTTGGTTTCTTTTGTTTTGAACGGTTTAATCACATGGATCGGACAAGATACCATCTCTAAGGTTTTGCTTACCGACAGCGTCTTTCAGCCGTTTATTGCGGCATTGATCGGATTGATTCCCAATTGTGCGGCTTCGGTTATGCTGGTGCAGTTGTTTTTGGCGGGAAGCCTTAGCTTTGGCTCGGTAGTGGCAGGTCTTTGTACCGGTGCGGGAATAGGGTTGGCGGTATTGTTCCGCGCAAACCGCAATTGGAAAAAGAATCTGCTTATTTTGCTGCTTTTGTATGGAATCGGAAGCATATCGGGTTTAATGATTCATTTGTTCATATAAAAAATATCCACCCACTATGCGGGTGGATATTTTTTACGGTTCTCTGGAAGTCAGAAATGCAATGGCACGCTCGATAGAATCTTTGGAATTTCCCCAATCGGCATCTTCTCCGGAGTTTCGGTAATCAAACATTTTACAAAATTGCGAAACATCAGCATTTAACGTTTCCAGATAATTGGCCGTCAGCGCAGTCGCCGTCTTGATGAAATCATTCAAATATTTTTTGTTCATGTGACCGGCTGCCTGTGTGCACAATAACTCATAATGCGGGAGGCACAGAAATTCCTGCGAGGCAAATAAATCTCGAAAGCTTCGTTCGTTTTCATACAGCCGGTAAATGGTTCCCAGCATGCGCTCCATCGCCCAATCAATTTTATCGCAAACATAACAGCTATTGTTTATTTTAGACACCTTTTTTGCTTTTGAAGATTTATCCAACAAATTGTTCAGCGATTTGGCATCCATGATTTTTTCTCTGACCTCGGCAAGATGGGATTCCAGCATCAAAGCCAAAGACAGCCGATTCCGTGCCTTCAGCATTTTATCGAAGTGTTCTTTGCAAAATCCGGTTTTGTTGGTTTCGATTCGGACATCCGGCTCCATCATTGCTGCGCCCATAATGTATTCAATACACCGGTTTTCCAGCATATTGCGCATGGCGCAGATCGGGCAGCCGCATTTCGGGTCAAAGACTTCGGATACGGGAATGGTGTAGATACTGTCTTGCATATTGACATCCTTTCTGGTTTTCAAAGATGGTAAATAAAAACGGTTTATCTTCCGAAATATTTATGTTATAATAACCTCAAAAGCACGATATGATTTTGAGAACATTGAAACACTGCTCGCTATAACATGCGGCTAAGACAGCACAAAGTGCCGACGCTTTTTGTTGCAACAAATGATTATAATTTGGGAGATAAAAATGGATTTTAAATATCAAACTGATGGTTTTTCACTAAAGAATACATTGGAATGCGGACAATGCTTTCGGTGGAAGAAACTGTCTGACGGCAGTTTCTTTGGTGTTGTAGGCAATCACTCTTTACGAGTGGAGCAAAAAGAAAGCACGGTTGTTTTTTATGATACCACAGAAGAAGAATTTCAGCAGTTGTGGCGAAATTATTTTGATTTTGATACAGATTATCACGCAATATATCAGCAAATCTGCGCCGATTCGGTGGTAGCAAAAGCATCGGCTTACACCGGTGAAATACATATTCTGCGTCAGCAGCCATGGGAAGCGTTGTGTTCTTTTATTATCTCTCAAAACAACAATATACCTCGCATTACCGGGATTATTGATCGTCTTTGCCGACAGTTCGGAGAGCCAATGAAAAACGGTGTCTTCTCATTTCCTTCTCCGCAGCGGTTGGCATCGTTACATGTGGATGATCTGGCTGGATTGAGAGCAGGATTCCGCGCAAAATATATTTTAGACGCGGCGAGAAAAATAACTGACGGCACCATCGATATTCAGGGGATTTATCATTCTAATATCGATGAGGCACGCAAAGAATTGCAAAAAATTTGCGGCGTCGGTCCGAAGGTGGCAGATTGCGTATTGCTGTTCGGATTTTATCGACTGGAAGTCTTTCCAGTCGATGTTTGGATCAAACGGGCAATGAACTATTTTTATCAAAATGGATTTCCGAAGGAATTGATGCCATACGGCGGAATTGCCCAGCAAGTGATTTTTCATTATATCCGCTGCTGTGCGGATGCTTTGCCGGAAGGATATTCAAAGTAATCATGAATGCCGGAAGCGAGTTATATGTTTTGTATTAAAAACGTTTAAAAAGATGCTCCGCCTCCGCCATGTGTCGTTCCGCTGCCGGAGGTATGAGTAGAACTCAATCCGCCGCCTCCGTGAGATCCTCCGCTGTTCGGCGGATCAATATGATGATGCGTCAGTGTTTGATTTCGGAAACGATCTTCAACGCAGGTAAGCTGAATCTGACTCTTTTGACGAAAAGGATATTGATAAGCGGAAAAAGACATATTGTATTTCGCAGCAATAATACCGCAACAGACCGCACCGACTGCAAGCGCAATGACAACTGAAATAATCACTACTGCAACCGGATTTGGTTTTTCGGCACCTGTTTCTCCCGCCGGATAGTCGGGATCGCTGACGTCCTGACGATACTGATCGTCCGGAATACCCGAAATGACATAAGATTGGGCTTTACTGAGAAAACCATCTGCGGCGGAATAGTATTCCTTTTTCTTTAAGTGTGCTACCGCGTCACTCAGCATGATATTAATTCTTGCATCGGTCAGATAATCAATCATTTCTCCGCAGGTGGAAATGTATACTTTGCGATTATCCATGTCAATTAAAAACAAAACGCCGGTTTTATTTTCTCCGATTCCGAACCCATGCTCATCATAATAATCATCGGCATATTCCTGCGCGGTAGAGCCTTGTGCATCATTGGTCGTAACAACCACAAAATCTTGGCTTAATTCTGATGTTAAAGCTGCAATCTTGTCATTGAGCTGTGTAATTTCATCGGCGCTGAATAGTTTTGCGTCATCAAACACACGATTTTCAACTGCCAATACGGTTTGAAAACCCGACAAGATCAAGCTCATCATAAGGAAAGAAAGAAGAACAGGGAGAATTCTGCGCTTTATCATCCGAAGACACCTCCTAACAAGGAGCCCAGCATGCTCAACAGGATGATACTACCCGATACAATGCCAAATAATACTGCGAGTCGTTTGAAATCGATCGGTAATTTTCCGCACAGCTTTCCGGTTTGCCCGTTCATCATATAAGTATATATTTTTTTATTATGTGCTTTGTAAGTCAAAATCCATACCGGCAGAAGCAGATATCGCCAGCTTGTATTTTGTACGTTACAGATGAATCCGGTTTCACGCACGGAATTATAATTATTGATAGAATCACGCAGCAGGGAATTAGAGTACTGTGCCATACATCTTTCCATACTTTCTCTTAGTTGTTCTTTTTCAATATTCCGTTTTTCGGCTTGAAACCCGGATAAAAAACTCGGATGAAATTCTTTTACAGTAGAATAATCAAACGGCTGTATTCCTTCTATTAATTTTAAGTTTTCGTGCTGCAGCGCATTGGCGGTCATATCGGAAAAATGAATATTTCCGCTTCTGCGAACGTCATAATAAGATGTTTCAGTGTATTGCGTATCACCGGAACGCCAACTGCGTACCCGAGTGCAAACGGTATTCAGATCCGCATACACATCTCCGTCGGTAATCCAATACGGAAAATATACACCTGTAATTTTTTCCAATTGTTTTTTTGAGTAAAAATTGCGCGGCACAAATTTTTTCTTGCGCGCCCATTTCAGAAACTCATTTACAGCCGTATCTCTGTCGATTTGAAACGGAACGACCTGATCCGGACGATAATTACCATCCAATTTTCCGGATAAAACGACCGGATTGTGACAATAAAAGCAAAAGGTTGCGGCGGTCGTTTCGTCCGTTACTACTTCCGCTCCGCAGCTGGGACAGGTATAAATTACGGTGGTGTCCGGAGATACCGGTGCTTCCTGTGTTTGTTCCGATGATCTTGTTTCATCTTCCGAAGAAGGAGCATTGTTTTGCAGTTCTTCTTCGCTGAAATAGCTGAGACAATATTCACAGTGAAACTTTTGGCTTTCGGGATCGAAGATCAGACCGCCGTCGCAGTTGGGACATTTATAGGTAATAACAGCCATGCTTCAAATGCTCCTCACTGAATGATTATTGTTTATCATCGTCGGTGATTGGATCACCGCATTCGGGACAAAACTTGGGCATCGGCGCAGCGGTTATTTCACAGCCGCACTTGTCACAGACAATTTTAGAAGGACGTGGTTTTCCGCATTCGATGCAGAAATTACCGGCATTTTGTGCGCCGCAGGAGCAGATCCACTTTGAAAACTCCGGTTTTGGTTTTCCGCACTGAGAGCAAAACTTTCCTGTGTTTCCGGATGCGCCACAGCCGCAATTCCAGCCGGATGTCTCAGCGGAAGGCGATGCTAGCGCATTGTTTTGCTGCTGTGCCTGCATTTGCTGCATATTTGCCTGAGACGCGGTTCCCATAAAGCTGCCGCCTGCCTGCATCCCGACGCCCATACCCATAAATCCCGCCATACTGCCGTTGGCATTAGAGCCTGCGGCTTCCATGCCGCGCGCTACCGCCCCCTGCACATAGCCTTCTCGTACAGTGGGATCACTCAACATAGCGCCTTGATTGCGCATATTGATCAGCTTGGTGGACTCTTCATCGTAAGAGATACTGGCAATGCCGACAGATTGAATTTCCATGCCGCGCATTTGCTTCCATTCTTCGTCTAATGTGTTCGCCATATAGCGGCTGAGTTCCCGCCCTTTGGAAGACACAAAAGAAATGCGGACGCCTTCTGCCGACATTTGGTTAATAGAGGATTGTAGCGCCTCTAAAAATTCAGAGAGATATTGCTCGTTGATATCGTTGATGTCAACGTGGTCTTTGTTGCGCGGAATTGCTTCGGCATAAAACAAAATCGGATCTGTGATTTTGATCGAGTAATTTCCGTGCGCTCTTAAAAACAATTCTGCGTTATAAAAGCTGTCGAAATAATTAATCGGGTTGCGGGTACCGAACTTGATACCTTTTATTTCCTGCAAGTTTATGTAATAAACTTTTTGGGCGGTTGGGGTTACACCGCCGAATTTAATACGATCCAATGAGTTTTGTAAAACATCTCCAAAGTTTCCGTTGAACAAAGAGGGCATCGTTGTATTGCTGACCGTATAGTAACCTTCCTCGGCAGTATAATCTACAATCTTTCCGCCGTCTACCAATATCATAAACTGATTCGGATATACGTGAATCACCGAACCGTCACTAATAGTATTGTCTGTGCCTTTGGTATTGTGATTTCGGCGGTCGTTACGGTGCACCGGAACTCCGGCGGTAAAAACGGTACTATCGCTCATTTCATCCGGCTCGATTACTTCCAGCCATTGATCCGCAAGAGTACCTCCGACAGCACTTGCAATTGCTTTAATAATTCCCATATTAATATATCCTCCTTTAAATTGTTAAGCTATAAACGCCTTAATTCTTTGTTTAACTGTATATGTTTTTTGATTGCCTGAAAGCTTTGCGCACTGATAACATGCTCCACCCGGCAAGCATCTTCTACCGCCGTTTTCTGATCGACACCGAGAAAAATCAGCCAATCTGTGAGTAAGGTATGCCGTTCATACATAGTTTCGGCAATCTGACTGCCTTTGGGCGTCAGGGTAATGTAGCCGTTTTCGTCCATTTTAATATATCCGTTTTCACGAAGATTTTTCATGGCAACACTGACACTGGGTTTGGTAAAATCCAGTTCGTTGACAATATCTATGGAGCGCACAATGCCATTTCGCCGTGTTAAAATATATATGGTTTCCAGATAATTTTCTGCTGATTCTTGGATTTTCATAATCAGTGCATGATCCTTTCTGTGAAGATAACATTTTTAATGAATGATTTTGTGTATTCCAATGGTATTATTATGCAAACTTCTCACGTAACGAAGTGATGCGGCATAACAATATTCTTAAAGCGCAGCGTGCTTTAAGGGCATTATAACATAAATTTCATAAAAACAGCGTTTTGATGACCGCCTTGCAGCGTGACTTACTGTTGCAATAGAAAAGCGTCGGTATTTTGTGCCGTCTTAGCCGCATTTTATGCGGCGCGCAGAGGCAACTGCCTCTGCTTTGCTTTTTATTATAACACATACCGCTTTTACAATGCAATATCAGTTTGTTTGCAAAAAATATAAATTACTTGATTGTGGACGTGATAACGGATATAATAAAGTAAAAACAGAAAAAGGACTGACGATAATAATGATTAAAATAGTCGCAAAATTTAATGTGCAGAGTAACAAAAAAGAAACCTTTTTGAAATATGCATCCCAACTGATCAAATCCAGCCGAAAAGAAGAAGGGTGTATTTCCTATATTCTTCATCAAGACATGAACCATTTAAACAACTATGCTTTTATTGAAGTGTGGGAGGATCAAGAGGCGATTGCTCTCCATAATCAGTCTGATCATTTCCGGGATTTTTGCGCTAAAATCAATCAATGTCAGGCGGGACCCGCAGACATTGATTTGTATCGGGAAGTGGACTGTTAAGGTGAAAAGGCTTGTTTTACAATTAGAAAAGGAAACCGTCGAAATTCTTGTTGTGCGTAAAAAGATAAAAAATATGTATCTACGAATCAATCAAAATGGGCAAATTGCTGTTTCTGCACCGCTGCGCCTTTCGGAAAAGCAGATAGGCGATTTTGTTCATTCGAAAGAAAGCTGGATTACGAAGCAGATAGAAAAGTATCGTATGCGCCGACAGGAGATTGCTGCTCCGAATACTGTTTGGTGGCTGGGTAGTATAAAGCCTCTCATGGTTAAATCGGGAACAAAAAACACAGCAGAGATGTGCGGGGACGTACTTTATCTTACTGTCAAAGACGGAACAAACCAAGCAATGTGTGATGAAGCGTTGGAGCAATGGATGCGTCAGCAGGCTGACGTGATTTTTAATGAGCAGATGACTCGGATCTTTCATCAGGTGTTTGCTGCATATCATCTTCCGATGCCGAAATTGCATTTGCGAAAAATGAAGACACTGTGGGGAAGTTGTACGCCGTCTAAAAATAAAATTACTTTAAACACTGTGCTACTCAAATATGATATTCGGTATATTGAATATGTTGTGTTGCACGAATTAACGCATTTGCTGTACATTCATCATGATGCTGATTTTTATCGTTTCCTTTCGGCACATATGCCTGACTGGAAAGAAAGAAGAACCGAACTGAACAATCATTCCGGCAGAATGGCATTTTGATTTTTTAGGTTTCACAGACAAAATGTTTTGTACAGCACATTATCGACACAAACTCAAAAGAAACGGTGGTCATAATATGAATTACACGATAGAAAACGGGTTGTTGAAGGTTTCAGTATCTGAAGACGGAGCAGAACTAAAGCATATTATTTATATGCCGGAACAATGTGAATTAATGTGGCAGCCGGATGAGAAAATTTGGACCGGTCAATCGCCTGTTTTATTTCCGATTGTGGGGAGACTGTGGCAGGATAAATATTCGGTCGGGACATTGGATTTTTCACTTCCGAAGCACGGATTTGCCAGAAAAAGCCGATTCGAAATGAGCGCAGCTGCTCAGAATATGCTTTGTTTTACTCTGAAACCAAATGAAGAAATCAAACAACAGTATCCGTTTGACTTTCAATTAGATGTCATTTTTCAATTACAGGAAGACCGTTTGAAAATTTGCTATCAGGTGCGCAACACAGACAGAGATACGATTTGGTTTGCAATCGGCGGTCATCCGGGATTTCAATGTCAGATGGAAGACAAAATTTTATTCGAGTACCCGGAGACGTTGATTACTGCGCTGATGGATACTGAAGGATATCTGGAGCCGGAGACAAAAATAATATCGGAAAACGGAACGATTACCATTACTCCGGAAAGCTTTATCCATGATGCATATATGTTCCATAAGCCGAAATCAAGATTTGTTACCATAAAAAAACAAGACGAAACACCTGATATTCGGGTGACGTTTTATGATGCAGCCTATCTTGGCATATGGGCGAAGCCCGGTGCACCCTATGTCTGCATCGAACCGTGGTCAGGTATTAATGATTTTCGCGGAAGAGCGGGACAATTGTCGGATAAAGCAGATATGGTTTCGTTGGAGGCGGGAGAGCAGTATTGCTTTCGTTACGATATTCAGGTGTTGCCCAAAAAAGAGTAAAAACGGTACGCGGAAGTATTGTACAACCAAGATAAGCCGTGATTTCAGCTTGTCTCTTTGTATCATAATTCGATTCGACTGAAAAATCTTTTTTTGGAATCTCCGGAAATTTTCTGATATCGGTGGCATAAATTTCCCAATGTAGTAAATAATAGAAGCAAGGATTTAAGGAAACACAGGTCAAATGGAAGTCTGATATTTTGCCGATAATATGATTGCTTTTGTGCATTAAAAAATCTCGAAAACCAATAGATTTTCTCTGCGTTTTCGTTTTAAGTTATAAAGATTATATCACGGCAATGCGGATTGAATTTGATCGGTACATCCTTAGCTATAAAAATCGCTATTATGTTGGGGAGGATTTTTCAAAAATGAAAGCAACAGGAATTGTAAGAAGAATCGATGACTTGGGAAGAGTCGTTATGCCTAAGGAAATACGGCGCACTATGCGAATCAGAGAAGGCGATCCGCTTGAAATATATACCAATAATGACGGAGAGGTTATTTTTAAAAAATATTCACCGATTGGGGAATTATCGGCATTTTCAGTACAATATGCGGAAGCACTTCACAAAATCGGCGGATTGCCGGCGGTGATTTGCGATCGGGATCATGTTGTTGCCGTTGCAGGTTTGCCGAAAAAAGAGATGGTGGAACGACGGCTGTCAGTGGAAATGGAAAATATATTGGAAAACAGGAAAATGGTTGTCCTTTCAGAAGAGGAAGCGGGAATGAAGCCGGAAGACGGAACCGAACGGCAGGTGTCTATTGCCTGCCCGATCTTATCTGCCGGAGACGTGGCGGGAGCGGTTATGTTTATCACTTCGGATCAAAAAAAACCGGATGATGCTCAGATTAAATTAATTCAAGCAGCAGCTTTGTTTTTAGGAAAACAGATGGAATCCTAAAAGTTTAAAATTATCTTTAAAAAAGGGTTGCTTTTTTAAAGATAATGTGGTATAGTAATAATTAGTTTAAGATTGTAATGTAGAAAGACTGGGCGATGCCCGGTCTTTCCTTTATGTTTGGAAAGGAAGGTTGCCCGTGGGGAAAAAAGGCGGTAATACTGTTGCGCAGATTGAAAAGCTTGCCCGTCCGATTGTAGAGGATCTCGACCTTTATCTTTGGGATGTTCGATTTGAAAAAGAAGGGGCTGATTGGTATCTGCGAATTATTATCGACAGTAATGACGGAATCAGCTGTGATGATTGTGAAGCTGTCAGCCGTCCGCTCAGTAAATTGTTAGATGAAACCGATCCGATTGAACAGGCGTATTATTTAGAGGTTTCTTCTCCAGGCGTTGAGCGGGAATTACGAAAACCGGAGCATTTTGAAGTCTGCATCGGTGATACGGTTCGAGTGAAACTGATTCGTCCGGTAAACGGAGAACGTGAATTTATCGGAGAACTGGTGAAATATCAAGACAACGTGCTGACAATCCGGCAAACCGAGGATGAAAAAAGCTTTGCTTTTTCTGATTGTGCATTTGTTAAACTGTATGATGACTTTGTACCGGAAGAATGATAATCACATTTTAGTGTAAAACGATTATGGCTGATTGCATGTACAAAGGATACAGAAAATATTATGAATAAGAAACAGAAAGGAATCCGTTTCAGAGCGTAAAACGGATGTGGTCTCAGTTTATGAATAACGAATTTTTTGATGCGTTATTGATGCTTGAAAAAGAAAAGGGCATACCAGCAGATTACTTGTTGGAAAAAATAAAGGCAGCCATTGTAATAGCAGTAAAGAGAGATTTCGGGGGCGTAGAAAATGTAGTAGTTGAAATCAGCCCCGAATCCAGAAAATTCAAGGTAGCTATCGTAAAAGATGTTGTTGAGGAAGTAGAGGATTCGGTTTCTCAGATTTCATTGGATGAAGCCAGAAAATATAATAAGAAAGCACAGATTGGTTCTCCGGTAGAAATCAAGTTGGAAACGAAGCAGTTCGGAAGAATTGCAGCACAGACAGCGAAGCATGTCATCCGCCAGGGAATCCGAGAGGGTGAAAGAGAGCAGATTCTGGCGCAATATGAAAGTAAGCTCAACGAAGTGGTGACTGCGGTAGTTCAAAAGATTGAACCGAAAACAGGGAATGCGACCATTGAGATAGACAAAAACGAGACGGTTTTATTTAAGAATGAGCAAATTCCGGGCGAGGAATTGGTGGAAGGCGATCGCATTAAGGTGTATGTTTCCGATGTGGTTAATTCCGATAAAAGATGCAGTCTTAAAGTCTCTCGTACACATAAAGATTTAGTAAAACGCCTGTTCGAAATGGAAGTGCCGGAAATTTACGACGGAACAGTGGAAGTAAAGGCAATCTCCAGAGAAGCCGGTTCCAGAACAAAAATTGCGGTATACAGTAAGGATGAAAACGTGGATGCAGTCGGTTCCTGTATCGGTCCGAAAGGAATCCGCGTAGCAAACATTGTTGATGAACTCAACGGGGAAAAAATAGATGTCGTGAAATACAGTGAGGATCCGGCAGAATTTATTTCACAGGCACTTTCTCCGGCTGATGTAGTCAGCGTTGAAATTGTCGAGGGTGATATCCGTGCATGTAAAGTGAAGGTTCCGGATCATCAGTTGTCATTGGCAATCGGAAACAAAGGACAAAACGCCAAGCTGGCTGCAAGACTGACAGGATACAAAATTGATATCCGGCCGGAGAGCGGTTTCTTCGGTGAAGATGAGGACGAAGCCTGATTTTAACCGATTTCCTTACAACAGCAGACGAGGATCAAAGGAGGTAATGCCGTGCAAACGAAACATGTACCGATGCGGATGTGCAACGGTTGCGGAGAAATGAAGTCCAAAAAAGAGTTGGTTCGTGTTGTAAAATCCAAAGAGGGCGAGATATCGCTGGACCTGACCGGCAAGAAGGCAGGAAGGGGCGCTTATATTTGCAGCAATTTGGAATGTTTGCAAAAAGCAAGAAAAGCAAGGCGTCTGGAGAAGGCGTTTTCCGCAAGAATACCGGATGAAATTTATGACGAGATGGAACAGCAATTAAAGAATTCATTGGTTGCTGATGCGGGTAAAGCGGAAAAATAAAAGACACGGTATTATAAATAATAGTTGAGGTTAAAATGGATAAAGTAATTTCAGCATTATCTTTGTCAAAAAAAGCAGGGAAGTTAATCCTTGGGTTTGATGTTGTAAAAGAATCAGTGCAGAATAAAACGGCAAAGTTGGTTGTGTTGGCTTCAGATGTTTCTTTTAAAACAAAAAAAGAAATTGATTTTATTTGCGCCAATCAAAAAGTAAAACGGATAATGATACCGCTCAAAATGGATGAAATATGGTATGTATTGGGTAAAAGGGCGGGCGTGATTGCCATTACGGATGATGGATTTGCAGATATGATTGATTCGGTTGTGCCGACCGAATCGGCTGACTAGTCGGCGTGTGTTTCGAGAAGAAAGGAATGGTCACATATATGACAATAAAATACAGAGTTCACGAAGTTTCAAAAGATCTGAATGTGCCTGCTAAAGAAATTATTGATTTATTAGGCAAACATTTTGATGGTGTAAAAAAACATATGACTGCCTTAACCGAGGAAGAGTTAAGCGTTGTTTTTGAGCATTTTACGCAACAAAATCAAGTTAAGGATTTTAATGCCTATTTTGCTTCCAGAAATACCGAAAAGAAAAAGGCCGAAGAACAAGCAGTTGCCGAATCACCTGCTCCTGCCAAAAAAGCAGAGAGTAAAGCTGCTGAGCCAAAAGCGGAGAAAACAGTTGAACATAAAACAGAAAGCAAAAAAGCAGAAGCGAAACCGGCTGACAAGAAACCGGAAGTCAAAGCGTCTGAGCAGAAAAATGACAGGGCGAAAACGGAAGCAAAACAAAATGTGACTTCTAAGTCGGCACAGGAGAAAAAAGAAGTTTCTCCGAAAGCTGCTCAGCCTCAAAAACCCGTTGATAAAAAGAGTCAGGCACCGGAACGTGCGCAGCAAGCCAATCAAAACCGTCCGGCTGCACCGCGCTCTGCAGATAATCAGCGCAATGACAACAAAAAGCCGGCAAAACCACAGCCGCAGCGTCAGGCTCAAGCTCCGGCGAAACCGTCTTTGCAAATTGACAGCAAGGCATTTGAAGAAGGAGCCAGATTGGCAGCACAAAAGCATCACAAACAGCCGCAGGTTCAGGAACAGCCCAAAGGCGAGAAGACTGTTCGTCACGTTGATACCCGTGCTGCTCACGTTAACCTGGATAAATACAATGAGAAATATGATAATATTGCGTCACAGGGAAAAGTGAAGGATAATTATCAGAAAAAGCAGAAACTGACGCAGAAATCGCATCAGCGTGCCAAGCAGCAATTTTCTACCAAACGGGAAACCGAGGCGGAAAAATTGCGTCGTTTGGAACTGGAACGCGCCAGAAAGCAGCAGCTTAAAGTCAGCATTCCGGATGAAATCGTGATTTCTGAATTGGCACAGCGCTTGAAGGTAACAGCTTCGGAGGTCATTAAGCGGTTGATTCCGTTGGGAATAATGGCGTCCATTAATGAAATAATAGATTTTGATACTGCTTCTCTTGTTGCAGAAGATTTGGGCGCGAAAGTGGAAAAAGAAGTGGTTGTTACCATTGAGGAACGTCTGTTTGATGACACCGAGGATGAGGCAGAAGATTTATTTGAGAGAAGCCCTGTTGTGGTGGTTATGGGACACGTTGACCACGGTAAAACCTCTTTGCTGGACGCCATTCGTAAGGAGCATGTAACCAGTACCGAGGCGGGCGGTATTACTCAGCATATCGGCGCTTATCAGGTTCCGGTGGGTGAGAAAAATATTACGTTTTTGGATACACCCGGACATGAGGCGTTTACTTCGATGCGTGCAAGAGGCGCATCTATCACCGATATTGCAATTTTAGTTGTTGCGGCAGACGACGGAATTATGCCGCAGACGGTGGAAGCCATCAATCACGCGAAAGCTGCGAATGTTTCTATTATCGTGGCGATCAATAAAATGGATAAACCTACCGCAAATCCGGATAAAGTAAAACAGGAATTGACCGAATATGAACTGGTTCCGGAAGAATGGGGCGGAGATGTACCTTGCATCCCGGTATCCGCTGTTACCGGCGAAGGAATTGACGATTTGCTGGAAATGGTCACCTTGGTTGCAGAGGTAAAAGAATTAAAAGCAAATCCGAACCGTATGGCAAAAGGCGCTGTTATTGAAGCTCGTTTGGATAAAGGACGCGGTCCGATTGCAACGGTTTTGGTGCAAAACGGTACCCTTCATGTCGGTGATGTATTGATCGCAGGCACTGCAGTGGGCAGAGTGCGGGCAATGGTAAACGATAAGGGAGAAAGCGTTCAAGATGCCGGCCCATCTACTCCGGTCGAAATTACCGGTTTGGCAGAAGTTCCGGCGGCAGGCGATATCTTTAATGCGGTAGAAAATGAACGCTTGGCAAGAGAACTTGTAGAACAGCGTAAACATCATGAAAAAGAAGAAATTTTTAATTCTTATCAGAAAGTTACGCTGGATAATTTGTTCAGTCAGATCGAAGAAGGCGAAATGAAAGAATTGCCGATCATCGTAAAAGCTGACGTACAGGGTTCTGTGGAAGCGGTCAAACAATCCTTGGAAAAACTCTCTAACAGTGAAGTGCGGGTACGTGTGATTCATGGAGCCGTGGGCGCAATTTCGAAGTCGGATATCATGTTGGCGAACGCTTCCAATGCTATCGTAATCGGTTTTAATGTCCGACCGGATCCGATTGCGCGTGACAGCGCGGAAGAAGACGGCGTAGAGCTGAGATTGTACCGCGTGATTTACGATGCCATTGAAGATGTTCAGCAGGCAATGAAAGGCTTGCTGGATCCGAAAACAAGAGAAGTCGAACTGGGACACGCCGAAGTACGCGAGGTATACAAAATTACCAATGTCGGTATTGTCGCCGGATGCTATGTACAGGACGGCAAGGTTGCACGTTCGGCTCTGATCCGGGTGGTTCGTGACGGTATCGTTATTGCGGAGGACAAAATTGCTTCTCTGAAGCGTTTTAAGGATGATCAAAAAGAGGTTGCTCAGGGATATGAATGCGGTATCGGTCTTGAAAAATTCAGCGACATCAAAGTAGGCGATATCTTAGAAAGCTTTATCATTGAGGAATATCGCGATTAACAGACTATAATAAGCAACTGGAAATTCCGGCGGGATTGATTTTGAAAGGATCCCGTCGGAAATAACGCTTTTGTGCACAATTGTGCAAAAGCAGAAAGGCATGGCGTTTCACATGGCAAGTTATAAAATCGGTCGTTTATCTGAAGATATTAAACGGGAATTGAGTGTAATGCTTCGGGAACTGAAAGATCCGCGTATCAGCAAGCTGTTAAGTATCGTACGGGTGGAAGTCTCCGGCGATCTGTCACATTGTAAAGTAAATGTCAGCGCCATAGAAGGATTTGAAAAGACGAAGGAATCCGTGGAGGGACTGACCAGCGCCGGCGGTTTTATCCGACGGGAGCTGACCAACCGGCTGCATTTAAGAAAATGCCCGGAAATGAAGTTTATTGCCGATGATTCCATTGAGCATAGTGCTCAAATCAGTAAGCTGATCAAAGATGTTAATGAGTAATGAAATATCCGGTGTGTTTTCGGCAATTGATTGACAGGTTGCCGAAAATAGATCCGGGCATAAAGTAATGAAAAAGCAGAAAGAGAAAATTGCTTCCTGTTTTTTCATTGTTTTAATAGATATTATTGTATAAAAAGTGTGGAGGACGTATGAAAATTAACGACAAGGAAGCAGTAGACTTTTTATTGACATCGAATCGGATTGTAATATTATCACATCAAAGCCCGGACGGTGATACGATGGGAAGCGCTTTTGCACTTTATTACAGCTTGACAGCTTTGGGAAAGCAAGTTCGTTTGGAATGTGCAGATGGATTTCCGGAGCGGTTTTGTCTGTTCGGATTGCCGGAATTTGATTCTTTTGAGCCGGAAAGTGTTGTCGCAGTTGATGTTGCCGATGCGCGATTGCTGGGAAATGCATTGCAAAAATATGCGTCCGCGGTAGATTTATGTATCGATCACCATCCGACTAACACGGCATATGCAAAGCGGTTGCTGTTGGATGAAAACGCGGCTGCTACCTGCGAGATCATTTATCGTGTGATTCGCAAATTAATGGGTTCTATTACAAAAGAGATTGCAAGTTGCCTTTACATGGGGATTTCTACTGATACCGGGTGCTTTAAATTCAGTAATACCACTCCCAAGACACATGAAATTGCAGCAGAATTGATGCGGTTAGGTGCCGATTATCCGAAAATTAATGTGCGCTTTTTTGAAACGAAGTCCAGAAGTCGAATTATGGTAGAACGAATGGCATTAGAGTCGATGCGGTTTTATTTTCATGATCGCTGTGCTGTTTTAGTGATTTCCCGGGCAATGATCAGCCAAACCGGTGCAGATGACAGCGAATTAGACGGAGTGAGCGCAATACCGCGTCAGATTGAGGGCGTGGATGTCGGCGTTACAATACGGGAAAAGGATGGCCGTCAGTATAAAATATCAATGCGTTCCAGCGAACAAGTTGATGTGTCCAAAATTTGCGGTTTGCTGGGCGGCGGCGGACATATGCGCGCTTCCGGATGTGTTTTGGAAGGCGATTTTGATCAGGTTTTGCAAAAGGTACTTACAGCAATCGCAGATTTTACAAAATGGGATGGAGAAATGGCTTAAGTGGCAAATTTAAACGGAATCATCTGTATTCATAAACCGCAGGATTTTACCTCTTTTGATGTGGTTGCTAAAATGAGAGGAATTGCTCAAACAAGAAAAGCCGGGCACGCAGGAACTCTTGATCCGATGGCAACTGGCGTTTTACCGATTTTTTTCGGGAATGCAACCAAAGCATGTGATATAATGCCGGATGATACCAAATGTTATATTGCTGATTTTCGGCTTGGAATCCAAACCGACACCTATGATATATGGGGAAAAGAAATCTCCAATCAACAGTCATCGGTTACTCTCCGACAAATCGAGGATAAATTAAATCTCTTTCGGGGGAAAATCAGCCAGGTGCCGCCGATGTATTCAGCAGTGCAGGTCAACGGACAGCGCTTGTACGATATTGCAAGGCAAGGATTAACCGTTGAACGAAAAGCGCGGACAGTAACGGTGGATTCTTTAAAGTTGCTTGCGTTTGATGAAAAAAATCAGTGCGGAAAACTGGAAATTTCTTGTTCCAAAGGAACATATATTCGTTCCATTTGTCATGACTTGGGACAGGAGCTAGGCTGCGGAGCAACTATGACCGGATTGGTGCGTACCAGAGCTGGAGTCTTTACCTTGGATGACTGTATTACCTTGGAGCAGGCACAGCAATGCGCAGATAAGCAGGACTTTTCGGCAGTTTTGCTGGATACCGAAAAAATATTTGATCGACTTCCGAAAATCAAATTAAATGAAATACAAAGCAGAAAGTTTATCAATGGAATGCGACTGGATTTAAATCGGGTGTATCACACCGAAAATTCCGGTTTTCATGCTGTGTTTGATAATCGGAAAAGGTTCATGGGTCTTGCCAGCTTGGATTTTGATAAAATGGAATTGGTAATAGAGAAGATGTTTTTGGAAAGGGAGTCGTTTTGATTGACGGTTAAAACTCAGATAGAGAGTCTAACCAAACCTACTTCAATAGCATTAGGGGTATTTGACGGGGTGCATATCGGGCATCAGGCAGTAATCGGAGAAGCGGTAAACGGAGAAGCGGATGGTTTGATGCCGGTGGTATTTACTTTCGATACCGGCGGTGAAAAACCGGAGCACAAAAAAGGTCAGGAGACCATTTTAACCACCAGTCTGAAAAGGAAGAAGATGGAAGAACTGGGGGTATCGGTCATTTACGAAATACCGTTTGATACCGTTAAAGATTATTCTCCCGAGTATTTTGCAGAACATATTTTGTTTTCACAGCTGCACGCCGCGAAAATTGTTTGCGGTTTCGACTTCCGTTTCGGAAAAAACGCTGCCGGCAATACCGAATTACTGAAACAGCTTTGCTGTAAAATGGGAGTAGAGGTAGTTGTTGTTCCGCCGATGATGGATCAGGGACAGCCGGTTAGCTCTACCAGAATCAGGCGTTATTTAAAAGAAGGAGACATTGTGTCTGCCAATCGTCTGTTGGGGTATGAATACAGTTATGATATGATGGTTGTAGACGGCTTGAAAAACGGTCGGAAAATAGGAATTCCAACCATTAATCAAGAATTTGACCCCGGCTTTTTGATTCCAAAGTTCGGCGTATATGCCTCAAAGGTTTGGGTGGACGGAAAGGAATTGCTTGGGATAACCAATATCGGTGTGAAGCCAACTATACAAGGAGTCAGAAATCCGTTGGCTGAAACCTATATTATCGGATTCGATCAAAACTTATACGGGCAGAAGATACCGGTCAGCTTATTTCAGTATCTGAGGGAAGAACAAAAATTTCACGATTTGAAAGAATTGTCTGCAACCGTAAAAAAGGACATTGACCGTACCAAGATATTGATGAAGGGCAGCATGAAGCAACAGCGCCCCGAGTAATGTGTGATAGAAAAATAGATACCGTCTATTGTAAAAAAACATTGTATTATTTGTGTCCATAGTGTTTCCAATTGCTGTTGCAAGGAAAAAATGGTTGACATTGCTTTTCGGAACTGATATGATAAATTTGACTAGTTATAGCATTGAATTGTGCAATAAACGATTTGGAGTGTGATTTTGAACATGCTTGGGAAATATCAACGTTGTATTAGCTGTATGAAAGAAATCGGCAATAATAATGTTTGTCCGTATTGCGGATATATTGAAGGTTCTCCGTCATTATCCGCCTATTTGCAGCCGAAAACGGTTTTGGATCAGCGTTACATTGTCGGTAAATTGCTTAGCTACAACGGTGAGGGCGCAACTTATATTGCCTTTGATACCGTAATTGAAGCAGCTGTGGAAATAAGAGAATATATGCCGGATACGCTTTGCGACAGGACATCCGGGGGAAACGGTATTGTAGTAAAACAGGGATGTGAAGCACAGTATAAGGCTTTAATGTCCGATTTTGCTGATTTGATGCGTCAGCTTTCAAAGATGCGCACGCTGACCACAGTGGTTCAGGTTTATGAAATTTTCGAACAAAATAATACAGTATATGCTGTGTTTGAGCATATTGACGGCGTTACGCTGCGCCAATATTTAAATGAAAACGCGGGGGAAATCGACTGGGAAGAAGCTTCTAAGTTGTTTTATCCGATCTTTAATACATTGGCGGCTGTTCATTCGTCCAATCTGATACATAGAGGAATCAGTCCGGAAAATATTATTATTAATCATAAAGGTGAGATAAAACTGACGGGATTCTCCATCAGTCCTTTACGAGCATATAATACCGAGCTTTCTCCGCAATTATTCGGAGGATATGCAGCACCGGAGCAATATTCTACTAACAGCTGGCATGGTACATGGACTGACGTATATGCGCTGTCTGCTGTTATCTATAAGGCGTTAACCGGAACAATGCCGCCTGAAGCAACAACGCGTTCGGTGAATGATAACCTGGTTGCACCGCACATTTTAAATCCTTCTATTCCGAAGCATGTTTCTCGTGCTATCATGGCTGGATTATTGCTGTCGTCTGAGCAAAGAACACAAACTGTAACGGAATTGAAAAATAATTTGTATAATCCGGAAGCTGTTCCGGTGGTTATTACTCCGGCTAAAACGGAGCAAACAGAATCTGCACCGGAAGAACCGGCAAAAAAGAAACTTCCGCCGTGGGCAGTTGCCTTGATTATCACATCGTCGGTGTTGGTTGTGGCATTAGTGATTTTGTTTGTGTTGGTATTACCGGGAAGCGGCGGCAATACTACCAGCAGTAAAAATACATCTTCTGAGACGAGTTCAGTGGTTGCGGAATCGTCTGCTTCTTCCGCTGTTGTTTCGGATGATAATAAGAATTTTGCCGTTCCTAACTTTATAAACAAATCATGGGAGAGCATCGGCAACAACGACAGCTATACATCTTTGTTTGAATTTCAGGTTGAATATGCGTGGAGTGATCTTGCTCCCGGATATGTGATCAGTCAGGATCCTCAGCCTGATACGGCAGCCGAGGTGAAATCTAAGGTCAAACTGGTGGTCAGCAAAGGTTCGCAGTATATTAAGGTGCCTGTGCATAATAATATGAGCCAGGAGGATTATGAGGCAGAGCTTCGCCGCAACGGTATTAAATCAGGGGTTACCGATGATGTCAGTTATGTCATCGTAGAAGAAGAAAATCCGGCGGTTACGCCCGGATATGTTATCCGCACCAGTCATGATGACGGCTCGCTGGATCGGGACAAAAAAGAAGTTTTGACTGTTTATGTTTCTAAAGAGGTTATTGTTTCTTCCGAGGTGACATCTTCTGAGGATGACTTTTTTGGATTTGAATGGTAGAGGTAAAAAGCACAGGGTTTCAAAAGCCCTTGTGCTTTTTTCTTGGAATCGAAAAAAACAGTTTACTTTACAGATTTAGTGTGCTAAAATATAAAAAAGACCTTACAATACACGGGTTCGGCTTTCCGAAAAGGTTGGTATATTAATTTTGTGACAGAATTTGCTACATTTTTCAAGAAGGGGCGAATTTGTATTATGAACAGCAAATTGAAGAGTAAAAATTTTGAGTATTTATTTCAGGCAATTCTTTCGTTGGAATCTATGGAAGAATGCCAGAACTTTTTTGATGATTTATGTACCGTACCGGAATTAAAGGCGATGGCGCAGCGCTTACAGGTGGCTAAAATGTTAAGCGAGCATCGGGTATACAGTGAAATCGTCAGCGAAACCGGCGCAAGCACCGCGACAATTAGCCGAGTGAATCGTTCCTTGAGTTACGGAAGTGACGGATACACCGTAGTTTTCGACAGATTGGACGCTGATAATGAATAGCTATACAGATTTTGCATCGGCGTATGATGAACTGATGGCTAATGTTGACTACAAAAAGATAGCCGATTTTATCAAGCAAATTTTGCTGGATCATGGAATATCGGACGGTATTTTATTGGATCTTGCCTGCGGAACAGGAAGCCTTGCCGAGATTTTTGCCGGATACGGATATGAGGTAATCGGAGTAGACGGATCGTTTGAAATGCTGTCAGAAGCGATGAATAAAAAGATTTTATCGGGACAGGATATTGTATATCTATGTCAGGATATGCAGGAATTGGATTTATACGGTACCGTAGACGCGGCTGTTTGTACTCTTGATAGCTTAAATCATGTAAACGACCTGTTGGTTGTGCAAAAAATATTAAATCGGGTGAGTTTGTTTTTAAATCCCGGAGGTATTTTTATATTTGATGTAAATACCGTTTATAAACATCAGTATGTGTTAGGAAACAATACTTTTGTTTATGATTGCGAGGACGTTTATTGTGTCTGGCAAAACACGTTGGAAGAAGAAAACCGGATAAAAATACATTTGGATATCTTTGAGCAAAGCGGCGAGAGTTATAGTCGTTACGAAGAAGAATTTTGTGAAACCGCGTACAGCGACTCGACAATACGGGAGATGCTTAATCGTGCAGGAATGACTGTGACGGCGTGCTATGATGATTATACAAAGTCGTTGCCCGGTAAAAAGACACAGCGTGTTGTATATGCGGCAAAAAAAGACAGATAGGGAAGGAATGTTAAAAACAGAGATGGTATCTCATAAGATGGTAAGAGCAATTTCTGCAGACGGTTCGGTTATTGCATGCGCAGTTGATTCTACTGAAATCGTCGGGGAAATTGAGAAAATACACGTTACCTCGGCAGTGGTTACAGCAGCGCTGGGACGTTTGGCTACTGCTGCGTCCATGATTGGCAGCATGTTAAAGGGTGAAGATGATACAGTCACGCTGCGAATGAATGGCGGAGGACCGTCGGGATCGTTGATTGCCGTTGCCGACAGCAGGGGAAATGTAAAAGCCTATGTAGCCAATCCGGTAGTGGAACTGCCGCTGAACCAATATGGCAAATTGGATGTTTCCGGCGCAGTCGGAAAAGACGGCTATTTGAGTGTGATAAAAGATGTAGGGCTTGATGAGCCTTCGACCGGCACCGTGGAAATTGTCAGCGGAGAAATTGCCGAGGATATTACCAATTATTTTGCAGTCAGCGAGCAGACGCCGACAGTCTGTGGGCTGGGAGTATTGGTCAATCCGGATTTGACTGTAAAAGGGGCTGGCGGATATTTAGTACAATTGCTGCCTTTTGCAGATGAATCCTGCATTGATCGTTTAGAAGCAAATTTAAAAGAAATGCCGGCAGTTTCCAAAATGTATGCGGACGGTATGACCGCAGAGGAAGTTTGCATGAGACTGTTGGACGGATTGGAGCCGAATGTTCTGGATTGCTTTGATCCGGCATATAAATGTGATTGTAGCATCGAACGAGTGAGCAGAGCGCTGGTTAGCTTAGGAAAAGATGAATTGATGAAGATGGCAGAGGAACAGGATTGCACCGAAGTAAATTGCCATTTTTGCAATAAAAAGTATACATTTACTGCTGACGATTTAAAGAATCTGATCAGATAGCGGATCGCAAAAATTATTTCAAAAAAGTGTTGACATTTTTCTGGAATTCGTGTATAATAAATTACGTTGCTGATTCATCAGCAGGGGATGGGAGCATAGCTCAGCTGGGAGAGCATCTGCCTTACAAGCAGAGGGTCACA
>ERZ827524.723-NODE-723-length-39646-cov-3.428027_pt1 | contig 39646 bp, 31 predicted proteins | sample MGYA00519702_ERZ827524 | MGnify/ENA primary metagenome ERZ827524 (study PRJEB31778, sample SAMEA3449341) | human gut metagenome | biome: human gut; feature: human-associated habitat; material: faeces | place: United Kingdom | collected 2010/2012 ...
TAACACTTCTTTGGTCACGACTGTGAAAAATTATAAAGGAGCGCTTGGCGATTTTTCTGTTGAACTTACCGGCTCCGGTATTATGACTTATAAAATTTTGTATAAGAACACTTTGTATGCAACGTATGAAGTTAATTTTGACAAAGGAACTTATACGAAGGTTGACCAAAATGATGAAGTATTGATGCCGAAGAATTCTACTGTTTCGTCTTCTTCCAGCGACACCAGTTCTGTATCATCAGAAAGTACCTCTTCCTCGAGTGATATTATCAATCATCGGGACAATAATAAGAACAAAAACTAATATACAATCTAAAACGCCCATCCGGTAGGTTGGGCGTTGTTATCATATTTTCGGGAAGGAGAAATAGCATTGCAGAAAGATACCAAAGGGTTATTGCTGAAAGGAATCGGCGGATTTTATTATGTCGAAACAGACTGCGGCGTTGTAGAATGTAAGGCGCGCGGGATTTTTAGGAATAAAGACCTTTCTCCTCTGGTCGGAGATCGTGTACTGATTGAGAAAACAGAAGACGGAAAAGGTGTTATTAACGAAATACTGCCTCGAAAGAATCAATTAAGACGTCCTCCGGTGAGTAATCTGGATCAGCTTATTTTTGTTGTATCAATCTGCGAGCCATACCCGAATACCTTGGTCCTGGACAAGCTGATTGCTATTGCTGAGTATAAAAAAATAGATCCGGTAATTGTCATCACAAAGACGGATATTCAATCCGGCGATTCTTTATGCGATTGCTATGCTTCTGCAGGATTTCGGACGTTTTTGGTGTCAGGCAGTGCTCCGGAAACTGCAGAACCGGTGAAACAGCTGCTGGAAGGTAAGGTAAGCGCTTTTACCGGCAATTCCGGAGTCGGAAAGTCAACATTGCTTAACAATATTGATCAGAATCTGTCATTGGAAACAGCAGATATCAGTAAAAAACTGGGCAGAGGACGGCATACGACCAGACAGGTAGAGCTGTATAAGCTGGATAACGGGGGGTATGTGGCAGATACACCTGGTTTTTCCGCTATGGATATGGATCGGTATGAAATTATCCTGAAAGACGATTTACAGTATTGTTTTCGTGAATTTGAGCATTATCTTGGGAAATGTCAGTTTCATGGATGCTCTCACACTGCCGAAAAGGGATGCGCCGTGCTGGAAGCAGTGCGGGAGGGGAAAATTCAAAAAAGCCGGCATGAAAGCTATGTCAGTATGTATGAAGACGCCAAAAAGCTAAAAGAATGGGAGTATTCCTCTAAAAATACAAAGTGACGGAATAGAAAATGCGTATGAAAACTTGTATCATATTCGGAAATGCCGATATTTCGGATTATTCTTTTATACGTCCGATATCAGCCGAGGATTTTGTAATATCCGCAGACGGCGGATGGCGGCATCTGAAAAGATTGGGCATCAGACCGAATCTTTTTATAGGAGATATGGACTCGCTTCAGGAAACCATTCCGGAAGATATTAAAAAAGAGTGCTATCAGCCGGAAAAAGATGATACCGATACTTTTATTGCGGTCAAGAAAGGGTTATCCTTAGGTTGCGAAAGATTTGTTTTTTACGGTTGTCTCGGCGGAAGTTTAGGACATACTTTAGCAAATATCCAGATTTTGATTTATCTTGCCAAGCAAAATATTCCGGCTGTTTTGGAAGATGAGAACAGTGAAGTTTATGCGGTCAGTAATTCTACTTTGTGTTTTGATGCTTCCCGAAAAGGAAAGCTTTCTGTCATTTCATTATCTGAGCAATCAGTCGGAGTTACTTTGACCGGGTTAAAGTATCCTTTGTCAGACGCGGTTATCAGCAACGATTACGCCCTCGGAGTCAGCAATGAGTTTTTGCAAAAAAACAGCAGTATCACTGTAAATAACGGTGATTTAATCGTAATTATCGAAAAATAACAAAAAAACACTGTCACACTATTTCTGCGTTTGGAGTATAATGAAATATCAAAACAGAAATTGAGCGTTGGCAGGTGAGTACATTGATGAAAAATTGCGGAAATGGGAGAAATCCCAGAAGGCCGCCTTGCATGATTGCAATCGGATTAGGTTGTATCATTTTTTTATCTATGTTTTGTTCTGCACAATTTTTACTTTTCTTGTCTGCCGTAGTTTTAATCGGGTTAGGCGTGTCAATGCTGTTTTTTTTCAAGTAAAGAACCATTGCGGGGAAAGGAAGAGTGTTATGAAAGTTGTTGTTTTTAAAAGTCCGAAATTGCTGGCAGGTATTTTGAGGTTGATTTTTAAAATAAAAAAAGAAGAAGCGTAAACTGAAACAATCCGCCGGCAATGCCGACGGATTGTTTCAGTCTGTCAAAAAATATAAATTATGGTTCTTTTTTTTAATCATGTCACGTAGGCGGACATGTGCCGCCGCAGTGACTCTTTGAAAGAAAATCAGCGGTAAGCAACGGCAAAGCCGCTTGCGGAGCTGGTTTTCGTCGAAAAGGGGGAATCATGGGGGATCGCCTTGCTTGCAAGGCGCAACGCAAGAGCAAGATTTTATCGCAGCGATTGCGTTTGTCCTTCGAGAGCGTGCCGATAAAGGATAAGTTACTGTTCTTTTTTCAGTGCTACTTTGTCGCTGCATACGATGCCGCGCACTGCATCAAGAGTAACCGTGGTTCCGCTTTTCAGGCGCAGACTTGCATTTTCAGCTCCGACGATGACCGGAATGTCAAGCGCCAAACCGACAATGGCAGCATGGGAATTGAGTCCGTCAATTTCTGTAATGATACCGGATGCCTGCTTCATAATATCTAAAATTTCATTGCTGGTACGAGGAATGACTAAGATGTCGCCATGCTTAAAATTTCTTTTTGCTTCCTCTTCATCACGACAGACGCATAAATTGCCGCAAGCTACATGGTGGGTGACTCCGGAACCTGACAGCAACACATCTCCGACCACGTGTACTTTCAGAAGATTGGTAGTACCGCTGATGCCGAGCGGTACACCGGCGGTGATTACAACTAAGTCGCCGCTGGAAACCAGTCCTGCTTTTACCGCCATATCGACCGAGTGATCAAACAATTCATCAGTAATCGTTTTTTCTTCTACCGAAATCGGGGTAACGCCCCACGAAAGATTCATTTGACGGCAGACCTGCATATTGGTAGAGCAGCCGATGATCGGACAAAGCGGGCGATATTTGGAGATCATCCGCGCAGTTTGCCCGGTTTTTGTAACGGTAATAATAGCGGTGGCGCCCAGGTCATGGGCAGTGGTGACGGTAGCGTGGGAGATTGCATTGGTCACATTGGGTGCTTCCATGATGTCGCGGCTGTTAAAGCGTTTGATGTAGTCAATGTCGTTTTCTGCCCGCTCGGCAATTTTTGCCATGGTAATCAGAGATTCTACCGGATAAGCGCCCGCCGCTGTTTCGCCCGACAGCATAATAGCGCTCGTTCCGTCATATATTGCATTGGCAACATCGGTAGACTCTGCACGGGTGGGACGCGGATTTTTCATCATGCTGTCCAGCATCTGAGTTGCAGTAATGACCTGTTTGCCGGCGTTGTAAGCTTTTTTGATCAGCATTTTCTGTAAAACCGGAATTTCCTCTAATGGAATTTCCACACCCATATCTCCGCGTGCAACCATAACACCGTCGGTTACCCGTAAAATTTCATCAATATTATTGACACCGTCGATGTTTTCTATTTTTGCGATTATTTTAATGGAATGGCAATTATGGCGATTTAAAATTGCGCGAATGTCTAAAATATCCTGCGCACAGCGCACGAAGGAAGCTGCAATAAAATCAAAACCGGTTTCGATACCGAATACAATGTCTTCCTCGTCTTTTTTGCTGAGAAACGGCATAGAAAGGTATACTCCCGGGACATTGATCCCTTTGCTGTTGCTGATGACGCCTCCGTTTACGACTTCAGTCACAATTTCGCTGGAGGTAAAACTCTTGACACGCAACTCAATTAAACCGTCATCAATCAAAATGCGGGTACCCGCCTTAATATCCTGCGGTAAATTTTTGTAAGTAATCGAAGCTTTTGTTTCATCACCGATAATTTCATCGGTATAGAGCACAAATTTTTCTCCGGCTTTCAAGACGGCTTTCCCATTTTTGATTTTGTGAAGTCTGATTTCCGGTCCCTTGGTGTCCAGCAAAGTTGCAATCGGCAGACCGAGTTCTTCCCGTAATTTGACTACCATATCGTATCGCGCCTTGTGTTCGGCGTGTGTCTGATGTGAAAAGTTGAAACGTGCGACGTTCATTCCTGCCCGCATCATTTGGCGGACGATATTTTCATCATCAGTGGATGGTCCCAGTGTGCAGATAATTTTTGTTTTTCTCATGTAATCACCATTCCTTATTGAATTTGCATCGGTATTGTATGAAGTGCAATATTTTGCCCGTTATATTTGGACAAAAAGAGGCAAATGGAGTGTGAAAAATTTATTTTTCACGCTAATCACCATTCCTTATTGAATTTGTATCGGTATTGCGCAAGGCGTATGATTTCGAATGCCGTATTTCGGAAAAGCAAACGAATCTCATTCCTTCATTGATTGAAACTGTGTCATCGGGCAAAGCATTTGAATCATCGTTTATCATAAAAAGAACAGGTATCACCGCAGTTCCATAGATCCTCTTTCTTTTCATAAGACGATAAACTTAAAAAATTTCCCCATAATACTATATTTCAAATGATTGGATTTTGCAAGCGAATCATGTCGTTTTTATTGTTTTGTATGCAACTTACTAATATTATTACAATTATTTATACAGTTTGCACATTGATTTTGAACAGCTATTTCTGTATACTAGTTCTGTGTTATACGAACTAGTACAGATGATACACTTTTTTTCAAGTAGTTTGACTATACTTTTTCGGTCGGCAGTTAATACAAAGCGGTGAAAAATCAGGAGGAAATGGTGATAAGCGATGATAAGCATTACGCTGAATACCGGTGTACCGATTTATGAGCAACTAAAAAAGGCAATTATTGAGAATACATTGCTCGGAATTTTGGAGCCGGATGAGCAATTGCCTTCGGTAAGAAGTCTTTCTAAAGAGTTGGGCGTGAATCCCAATACGGTTCAAAAAGCATATCAGGCACTGGAAAGCGAAGGAATTATTTATTCTTTGGCAGGCAAAGGAAGCTTTGTTTCATCACATATTCAAATCCTTCCCTCTATAAAAAGAAATGCAGAAAAAGCGCTTTCCTCCGCAATTGAGGAAGCATTGCTGGCTGGACTGACAAAGGTGGAAATCAAGGCGCTGACCGATGCCTGCGAGGAAAAATATAAAAAAAGACGGAAAGATATGATAAGGGAATAATCATAATTTTGTTCAGCAGATATTATTTATCGAAAGGAATGCAAAAGATGATTGTATTTGACAATGTAAAAAAGCTTTTGGACGGCAAAACCGTTTTGGATTTAAAGGAACTTACCATTCCCAAAGGAGCTTTATATGGGTTGATTGGTGCCAACGGAGCCGGAAAATCGACGATGCTGCGGTTGATCAGCGGTGTGTATACTGCTGATGAAGGCATTGTGTCAGTGGATGGCGAAAATATATTGGACAACGCAAAAATGAAAGAAAAATTGTTTTTTGTTCCTGATGATCCCTATTTTTTGCCTCAGGCAACTTTGAATGACATGGCTTCTTTTTATCAGACATATTACAGAAATTTTGATTATGAGTTGTACAGACAGTTATGCGCAAGCTTTGATTTGCCGATCCGGGATAAAATTATTTCCTATTCAAAAGGAATGAAGCGGCAGGCTATTATTCTTTTAGCGTTGTCAACTCATCCGGAATATTTGTTGCTGGATGAATCTTTTGACGGCTTAGATCCGGTGATGCGTCAAAAGGTGAGAAGAATTTTGGTAGATATTGCCGCGCAGAGAAACATTACGGTTATCATCAGTTCTCATAATTTGCGGGAGTTGGATGAATTGTGTGATTATGTTGGGGTAGTATACCGGGGAAAATTGTTGTATAACATCGCCATGGAAGAATTAAAGAAGCGAATACATAAATACCAGCTGGCGTTTTCTTCACCGGTCACCGAAGAGTATTTTTCCCGGTTTAGTATGCTTAGCTGCAAAATTGTAGGAAAGTTTGTTACAATTGTCGCCAAGGGCGAAGCCGAAATTTTAGAGCAAAAAATAAATATGCTGAAGCCTTTGGCAATGGAAAAATTCCCGCTGACGCTGGAGGAGATTTTTATTTATGAAATGGAGGCGAAGGGATATGACTACCAAAACATCTTTGCATAAATGCGGCAGTTGGGTAGCAACCTATGCGGATACCGTTAAGCGCAACCGATCGGTTTTTATTTTCGGCATTGTTTTGATGATGGCTGCTCCGCTTGGTGCGGTTCTTGATATTACCAACGAACGAAATGGCGGACTATTGTCATTTTTGACGGTTCTTACTGTTATTGTGCCAATGGCGCTGAGCGTTTTGATACCGATTATTGTTTTTCGTTATCTTCACAGCAAAAAGGCGATTGATACCTATCATTCCCTTCCGGTTAAGCGAACCACTTTGTTTTTGGGGAAATTTTTTGCGGGGCTGACCATCGCCCTGGTTCCTGCTTTGTTAGGATACGGTCTTACTTTTGCTATCGGAATGTTGGAGAATGCGGGACCTTCTTTGAATGCTTATCAGGGTTTTAGTTATGAAATCTGTACCTTTGCCCCTAGAATTTTGCCGTCGGCAATAACCGTTTATGTGTTTGTGATATTTGTGCTTGTTGCGTGCGGGACCCTTTGGGAAGCTCTTATGTACGGGATGGCGATGACTTTTTCCATTGCCGGTGTTTGTTACAGTATCCCTTCACTGGTAGAGCAACTGTACGGTTTTGGCGGTGGATCCGGATTAAGTGAATGGCTGATTTCTTTTACGCCGTTTTATTTTCTTTTTTCAGATATACGGGATTATCGTTCGGTATTCAGCATTGTGATAACTGTCGTATTAATTATGATATCGTTGTTTTTATATCAAAACAGAAAAAGTGAAAACACCGGTTTGTCTTTTTCTTTCCGATTTATGTTTCACATAGTCAGCATTTTTATTTCTGTTTGTTTGATTTTTATTTTATATTCGCTGAACAATGAGTTGATTTCCGCATTGATATTGGGATTTCTTGCTTATTTTATCATGTCGGTCATTGCCAACCGCGGATTCAAAAAATTGCTGCCTGTACTTTTCCGTACGGCAGGCATCATTGCTTTTTCTGCCGGTTTTATCATTGCCTTTGAAGCGACCGGTGGATTTGGATATGAGATGAGATTGCCGGATCCTGGGAACATTGAATCTGTCTATCTCCGACCGATTGACGTGGGAGATTACGGAAGTTATACTGATTATTCCCAAAACAATTATTATTATCCTTTGTCATATGCAAAGACGGTCAGCCGGCGAATATTTTCAAAAGGGGAGAATACTTTAAAAGGATATACTTCAACCGAAAATATTAAGATGGTGCATCAGCTGCACAAAAATATTTTGCAGGAGAAAGACAAAGACGTATTCGATAGACCGGTTACTGTTAATATTGAATATCGGTTGAAAAACGGAAATATCATACAGCGTAACTATTGGAATATTTCCAAAAAAGACTTTGCGCAGTTGATAGCAATCAATCGGACAGAGGAATATTTGATGCTGAAATATCCGTTTTTAAAGGACGGATATCACTATGACACAAAAGCTAAGGTATACCACGTCAACGCACTTGCTGCGGAGAGTGCAACCGATGTTTTTGAAGCTTGGACAATTGCAGCAGACGAGGTGGCGCAAGCGTTAAAAAAAGATATTTTATCGCGTCCCGCCGGTTTTGAAATAGCACCTACTTCAGAATATATCGGACAAATCCTGCTGTCGGAAAAAGGTATTTCAGATAGTCAGTTTAACGAAAAGCAAAAGAATCTGACGAATGCCGTATTGGTGAAAATATATGAGCGTGACCGAAACGTTCTGACGCTGTTAGAAAATCGTGGATTTTTAAGCATATTGCGTCGCACCAAGGCGGAATACAACGGCGATATCTATTTGTATTCCGCTCAAGATAATGCGGGTGCGTCCGATTACAACTACCGTGTTTCGGGGGCTGACGGCTATCTGTATGAAAAGGACGATCAGGTACATTATAAAATAACCGATGCCGATGACCGCGCTTTTTTGCTCAAACATCTCCAACCGGTTTATTACAGCGAAGTGGATTGCGATGTTGTCGTGATGGTGGACTCGTCTTATCATTCGTTTTTGATTCCGAATATTGATCAGTCAAAAATAGAAGAAATGCTCAGCCGCGCTGAGATCGTGAGCGGATATCAGTATTAAATCATATTTGCATGAGGATTTATGAATAACTTTTAAGAATATTTCTGCATCTTGGGTGAGATTGCATAGCTGCTATTCGTCGGAATATTGAGAAAAAATGAGATATCAGGAGATATTTGCTGATATTTTTATAAAATTTATGATTTTACACTTTTTATCGAATTAGCATTTTACTACGCTAAAGTGTATAATTAGCATACTACATATGTGGAGAAAAAGAGAAGCTCAGAAAGGAATGGTTATAAGTATGAAAAAAATAGCGGCGATGATTCTGGCAGGTGTCATGATGGTATCATTGTTGGCAGGCTGCGGAACAGACGGAGACTCTGAAAAAAACACTCTTACGCTCGGACTTGATGCAAACTTCCCTCCGATGGGCTTTAGCGATGAAAACGGAGATATTGTTGGGTTTGACATTGACCTTGCAAAAGAGGTTGCAAAAAAGATGAATGTGGAACTGAAATTGCAGTCGATTAACTGGGAAACAAAAGAAATTGAATTGAGCAGCGGTAAGATTGACCTGATCTGGAACGGTTTGACAATGACTCCCAGTAGAGAAGAAGAGATGACTTTCACCAAACCGTATTTGAAAAACAAACAGGTTGTTGCGGTTTTAAAAGATTCTTCGATTCAAACTTTTGCAGATATGAAAGACAAAACTGTTGTTTTGCAAAAGGGATCTACGGCGGTTGACGCATTGAATGAAGACAAAAACAAAAGTCTGGCAGATTCTTTAAAGAGCACTACTGTGTTGGAACAGAATATCATGTGTTTTACCGAGGTAGAGGCCAAAAGAGCAGATGCTGTTATTGTTGATGAAGTTGTTGCAAAATATTATCTGACCAAGCATCCGGATAAATTCCGCTTACTGGACGAAACGTTGGCAGACGAATTCTACGGTATCGCAGTGAAGAAGGGAAACACGCAGCTGCGTGATCAGATTCAGACAGCACTGGATGAACTGGAAAAAGAAGGCAAAACCGCTGAAATCAGCAAAAAATGGTTTAGCGAAGATATTTATTATTCAGAAGCAGAATAATTTTAAAAGTAAAAAAGACAAAAAATAGGTGTGGTTTTAAAAAACCACACCTATTTTTTTTGTGAGTTTTCAAGAGTAGTTTGACTTTAATGAGTTATGATCCAATGGATTATAACACTTTGCGGTATCCTTAAAAACAATCTCACTTTCTATGATTGTAGTGTCATCCAACCAAATATCCCGTACGATCTTATCGGCAATTTTGTTGCCGATAAGATCGTATTTTGGATCAATGCTTGTAATTTTAGGGATGGATAAATCTTGTATCAGAACATTATTATCGTGACCTACTATGCTGATGTCTCTCGGACAGTCAAGTCCCATTTCTTTTACTGCATATACTGCGCCGGCAGCAACACAATCATTAACGCAGACAATGGCGGTTGGAGGATCTTTTTCGCTGAGCCATTCTTTTGCAAGAAAATATCCGCTTTCTGCAGAGCGGTTTCCCCATTTTATAAGATTCCAGGAAACAGGAACGTTGTTTTTCATCAGTGCTTCTTGGTACCCCATAAATCGTTCTACGCTTTCGCTGAATGTGATATCGCCATTTATGCTTGCGATTTTTTTGTGACCGCTTTTAATCAGATGGGTAACTAGATCGCTGGTCTTTTGACGTTCATCGTTTGTAACAGAACAAACTCTAATGTTTTTATCGAAGTTATTGTAAACAATGACAAGCTTTCCTAAGTTATGCAGCATGTCAATTAATTCTTGGGTATACACCCCAATAACTAAAATTCTATCTACATTTCTGAATACCGTTTCTTCAAAGTGGTTTAATACATAATCCCTGTCATAGGTGCCAATAATCAAATTGTATTTTGAAGATAATTTTCGGTAAATTGCGGAATAAATAATATTTTTCCATTCGTTTTGATTATATAAATTGCTGTTAAACGGCACCGGATCGTATTGCGGCATAATAATGCCGGACCATGCCAGATCCATGATGCCGAGGTTTTTATTTTTACAGCCTTGGCCCCCTCGAATATCGGCATTGACCACGCTGCCTTTTCCTTTTGCCTTCATGATAATATTATCCTGTTCTAACTGCTTTAAAGCACGCCGCACAGTTATCAAACTTACTTCATATTGAACGCATAGTTCTTTTTCTGAAGGAAGAATATCTCCGCCTTGAAATTTCCCCGAAACGATATCGCTCAATATCGCTTCGTATATTTTTTCATATAAAAATACTGTTGACAAATCCTCACCTGCTTTAGAAGTTGTGTAAAAAAGAATAAGATGAGAGAATCGGGTGCGACAGAGAAAATCGCACTGTCATGCTCCGAAGATATCCTTATATTTTCAAATGTAAAATATTGTCTCTTGAGCACAGGACGCTTTTAGGTAATTATAACATAAAATACATCAAAACAGCGTTTTGATGACCGCCGCAAGCGGAAACGCTGCTTTGCGGTGTAATTTACTGTTGCAATAGAAAAGACACTGTGTTTCGCATCATCTTAGCCGCATTTTGTGAGACGTCCAGATGTAAAAACTTCTGACTTCTTTGTTATTATAACATATTATAATAATGAATGCAACATATAATATTTTTTAAATTTTAAATTTGTAAAATAATCTAAAATATACGAAAAACAAATATCTATAAAGAGAAAATTTGATAATTAAAATATTGTAAAAGACGCTAGTAAAAGAAATTCATGTAAAAAATTACTGATATATTGAAAAATAAATTTTAAATTTTATATATTCAATTTTATATTTATGAATAACATATTATATTTATCACATATCATATTATATTTTAGACTTTTTATCGTATTATTATTGACATTAGATATCTTACCAATGTATAATTGTGATACAAACAAATCAACATGCGATGTTGTATTAACACTATAATGAATTTAAGGAGGAGATTTCTGTGAAAACAAAGAGAAAGTTGGTTTCGTTGATATTAACGTTTTCTATGCTGATATCAATGTTTACCGGTATTTCCTTAATAGCACGGGCAGGAAGTACGGTAAAAATAGTGGACGCATCGGCAACTAATTGGACTGCAACCAGATTGACTGCTTCCGATGTTACCGGAGGTGCCGGTTTTACAGGGGATGCAGGAACCTATGGAAACGGAGCGGTACTGAATACTAAGGTGGATATTTCTGAAAGTGTAGAGTTTGATTTGAAATTTACAAAAGAAGAAATGGCGACAGACAGCTGTTTCGGTATTACTTTCGGAACGGATACCGATTCCTTCAATCAACCTGCAAAAGGGATCACCTATTTAATGTATAAAAAAGCAGCCAATGTTATACAGTGTGGACAAAACCCGACAGGAGCATGGACAGAATATCCTCATCAGTCCGTTAACAGCTATCGTTTTGTAAAAGGCACAGACGGATGGGAACTTTATTTGAAAACAGCGGCACAAACAGAATATTCACTGATCGGAAAAGTTTCTTTTACAACTTTTGGAGAAAATGCGTTTTCTGACGGAAAAGCTTATTTTGGAGTATATGTGTATGATTCTGTGAGCACCACCAATGAAGTTGCTTTTGAAGTAACGAATATCAAGCATGTGGTATCTAAGCAGAGCGGCGAAGAAAGTGACGTGTTTGAACCTGTTTTGGATGCTTATGATTTAGCTACATATACCGAACCCTATTGGAAAGGTGATACAGTATACAATGAATCTGTAATGATTGTGAAAAATCAGGACGGTTCTGTTTCACCGGCACCGTTGCTGTATCCTGCAACAGAAATTATTTCCGTTCGTTCCAGCGATTTAAAAACCGTTTATGAAAAAGGGAAGGACTGGAATATTGAAAACGGGAAATTGGTTGTATTGGAAAATTCGTCTATTCCGTTTATGACTTATGATGAATATTATCCGGCGGCTTCCGACATGATAACGGTAGATGGAAAATATATTTATTTTTCAGAAGGAACCTTTTTTCATAACAAACAGATAGCGGTTACATATAAGCATGAATCCAGTTGGAATTGGAGCATTCCCGGATATAAAGGCGACAAATTACCGAAAACGGTTGCGAAGCTGAAAAACAATGAAGCATTAAAAATTGTTTTTTATGGTGACAGTATCACAACCGGCGCTAATTCAAGCAGTAAAGTCGGTGCATCACCGAATGCGGCTACCTGGATGACTATGTTTGAAGAAAGCCTGAAAAAAGAATACAAGAACGATAAAATTACTTCTGTTAATACGGCTGTCGGCGGAATGGCGTCCGCATGGGGTGTGGAAAACGTAAAAGAACGTGTGGTAGATCAGAATCCTGATTTACTAATTATTGGGTTTGGTATGAATGACGGCAACGCAAGCTCTGTTTCGGCTGAAACATACAGAAATAATATCAGTGCCATAATCCAGGCTGCAAAGGCAGGTAATCCAAATGTTGAAATCCTGCTTGTTTCTCCGATGCTTCCCAATCCTGAGGTGAAAATGACCGAAGGAAATCAGGCTTCCTATGAAGCTGAGCTACTCTCCTTAGAAACCGAGGGGGTCGCAGCAGCGCCGGTAACGACGATGTATCAGTATCTCATGAAGAATAAGAGATATTATGATATGACCGGTAATAATGTAAATCACCCGAATGATTTTGTTGCAAGGTTGTATGCACAAGTCTTGAATGCCACATTGATTTATTCTGAGCCGATCGTGCAGCTGCCTTATCCTGAAAAGACTTTTATTTTGCCCACTAATGATGCCTACTGGGAATGCACAAGTAATTCCAGCGTATCGAATGGCATTGTTACTTTAAATGACAGCGGTGTTGCAAGCTATACCGGAAGCAAGCTGACAAACAGGCTTGCAGAATTTAAGATGGAAGCTACTATCCCGTCCGGTAAGTGGATTGCATTAATGGCAAGACAATCTGATACCGGAAAATCTCCATGGGATCAGAAAAATGTTTATTTTGTAACGATTTCCGATACCGGACAGGTGTTGTTGAATAAATATCAGAATGGTCAGGCATCCGTAGTCGGTGAAGCAGCACAGACTGACGCTGTAAAAGATGGTGTTTTGGAAAAAACTACGGTTCGCTTCGGCACAATAGAGGAAGAGGACGGCATCAGAATCATTCTTGATATTGCCGGTAAAAATGTGCTGAATGTTTTGGACACTGACCCAATCAAAACAAATGGATTTACAGGATTCGTGATGCTGGAAACAGCAAATGCAAAGATATACACGGGACCTGCCGGAACCGATTCTGATGACAACGGAGAATTAACCGGCTACGGAAAAGGAAAAGGTTATCTCGGCGGAGAAATCAATCCTGCATATATTGTAAAGTGGCCCGTTATTACCGACTATCTGTACATAGGGTTGGATGATATTAATAAGGTGTTGCCGGGAGAAATTTCAGACAGCATCGGCACACAGGATAAGTTGGATAAAATTAATGCAGACGGCAATGTTAACGTTGTTGTTTCTATGACTGAACCGCAGACGATAGATAAATCCATTTTTGAAGCACTTGCAGGAAAGGACAAACATTTTATTCTCAAAATTGTGGATGAAGAAGGAAATATTATTTATTCTATCAGCTTTTACGGCAAGAATTTAGAGGAAGGAAAATCGTATCAAGATTTTAATCCGACGATTCGTTTCCAGTCCGAATATGAGAAAAACATTGCGAAATTGACTAATCAGGCTAAAATCTCTTTGATCACGTTTACAGATGAATTGCCAGGTAAAGCGACGGTAAAGGTAAATCTAAAAGGCAAGTATGATGCGGGAACCGCCTTGAGATTATATGATTACGATGCAAAAGACGATACCATTTCTCTGTATAATCAAGATTTAAAGGTTTCGGATGCTCTTTATGCTGCTTTTGAAACCGGTGATGCGAAAATTTATTTCTTGACAGATGATATGACAATTAAAGCTCCGGTAAAAGAGCCAATTGAAAAACCTGATAAAGATCCGACTGCTGCAGATACAGCAAGTGACGTCGGTCAGGCAGTGTTGATGTTTGTAATATCTGCTTTAAGCGCTGTGGGATTGTTGTTTGTCAATAAAAAATTTTTGAGAATCAAAAAACAAGCCAGATAGGAAAGAATGGGTTCTTTTGATAGAAAAGACAGTACGGGAAACGTTCCGAAAGAAATATTTTATATTTCTTTCGGACTCCGTTCGCAATCATGCGCGGTAGGCGAGAACGTAAAATTTTAATAGGAAAGGCGAATCGCAATGAAAAAAATGATCTCCGCATTATTAGCAGTCACTGTCATGTCTTTTTCTGCATTGACGGCTTTTGCTGCTACCAGCAAAAACGATTATACCACACTAAAGTATGGTAAAATCGCTGATGCCGGCACCAATACGATCAGTGTTTACGGAAAAGGATTTATGGGAACAACCACTTCACAAGGTACACAATCAGCCTCGGCAGTCTTATATAAAAAGCAGGTCGATCCGAGAAATATTGAGTTTACTTTGGAGTTTGCAAAAGATTACGGACAAGGCGAAGGCAAACAATCCGGTTGGTATGCGTTCAATCTGTCTAAAACGGAAAACTGGTTTTCTTCTGAGCGGGCTGTGATCAAAAAGGAACAGATCAGCGGTGTTGTTATTATTATGAAGTTAGATGTTAACAACAAGAAAAAGATTGATTTGGAAATAAACAGATATTCAGCAGGCTCCGGTTTCGTTAATATTTTCGGAAGTACCATTGAAATGACTATGAAAAACGATTGGAAGTGTGACGTTAAAATTGACAACGGAGTTTTGAAAATTGACGGCAATGAGGTTTTAAATTTAAGTGATGCGCTTACGATTTCAATCGGAAAAGAGAATAAGGCATATCTGGGGTTCGGCGGCTTTTCGGAAAATCATCATGATATTGAAATGAAAGTGCAATATCAGGGCGTTTCGGAAAATGCTCCTATCTCTTCCGGCACAGCAACTTCATCTAAAACACAGACAACGTCAAAAACAACTTCTACTGCATCTTCAAATGCTCCGAAAACATCTTCACCAACGACCGGCAATCAGTCGGCTGTTTCAGATTCAGAAAGTAACAATACTGCCTCGGCGATTTCTGAAATAACAGAATCGGGTACAGTGGATACAGAAAGCATTTTAGATGAAAGCACCTTAACAGGAAGTAACAGCAATGCAGAGTCACAGCCTGAAGGAACAACCATGGATTCTTCAGCAGTGGACGCAGGCGGAAATAATCGGTCTACCTCTAATATTGTGTGGATTATCGTAGGAATAGTGGCTATTCTTGCATTGATAGGCACAGGAGTTTGGTACTTTATCTACAAAAAGAACAAATAGTCAGGAGGGGTAAAAATGGTAAGCAATTCTGCTTTTAAAAAATTGATTTCCGGTGTCTTGGCACTATCCATGCTTGTGGCAGGCGGTATCAACTCTTTGACTGGCTTTGGAGCCAATGAGTCTGTGATTCGTTTGAGCGATTCAGGCGCGTGGGAGGGAGACACGAATAAAATGGAAACGATAGGGACAGAAACTACTTTGAATGGGGAAACATGTGTTGTATATTCCGGTTTGAATGTAGCAAACGAGTTAGTGGAGTTCAAAATGAAACCTAAGGTTCCGGGCGGCTGGATCGGATTAAAATTCCGTTCTGATTTGCCATATAATGCGCCGTGGGACAATCAGACAGGTTATCTGATATTAATTGGGAACGGCAACAATGTCCAGGTAATGCGGCAGGGCTCTTTGGAGGCTCTGGCTACCGTGTCCTTGCCATCCGGAATGGATCTGTCCGGACAGACCGAATATAAAATTACGGCTGGGGCAATCAATTCAGCTGATGGCAACAGTGTAAATATTATTTTAAAAATCGATGATGCTGTTGTGATTGATTATTCGGATACTGATACAGATAAAATGAGCAAAGGATCTGGTGTGTTTTCGATCTACCAATATGGAGCACAATCTAATACTGTTTTATCTGTGTATCCTAATGAAGAAAGCACATTAGGAGGCTTAATAGACCGAAAAGCCCCCCAAACTAATATTTCGATTGGGATGGATGACCAATGGTTTATCAATAAATCGACCGGAATGGGTTCGGACAATGGTGACATTGCACAGATGCAGAAAACAGAAAATAAGCTTGTCGTAAAAGGAAAAGGTGGAGTGAGCAATAACAACTCGGTGACTGCGGAAGCTTATAGTTTTGATTTTTCAATGAGCAAGACAGAAGATATAGTAAGCAGCGGAAAATTCGGTAGCTCCATCGTATTGTTCCGGAAACAGGACCGCAATGCAATATCCGGTAAAAATGCCTACGGAATCAAATTTACAGAAGAAGGCAATATCAGTTTGGTATGCTACACGAATGATAAGGCAAAAGTGCTTCCGGCATATCAAACCGGCTTGGATTTTACGGATACGCACAAAGTAATTGTTGAAGTCAAAGGATACATTGAAGAAGATGATTGGTATTCCGATGTTTATATTTATATCGACAGCACCACCAAGGCATATAAATACAGAGATAAAGGCTACAATCCCAACTTGGAGCCTCCGGGATTTTTCGGTGTCATGAATACCGACCATAATGTAACCACAACAGTTTCCAACATTAAGCACAACGGCGAAATGGAAGTCTATCAGGAAGGGGAAACATCCTATCCTGTCTATCTGGCAGGCGTCATTAAGGAGGGCAATGAAGAATTTTTGCATTGGGAATGGCGTCCGGATGTTGCAGATGCGACGTTTCTGCTGATTACCACCAAGAACGGAAAGAATATCGGAAAGGTTGCCTATCCGAACAAAATATTTTCTATCAAAGATCTGAACGGTAAATATGATAAACTTTATTTGTCCACCTATAATGTGGAAGGAGTATTGTCAGAGCCGATAGAAGTTGATTTGACAAAAAAAGCTTCTGATTTGCAGGTTGATTCGATCGAAAAAATCGTTGTTGATACAAAAGAGGGAGGCAATGCCGGTTTCAAAACGGAAAAGAGCGGAAAAACATTTATTCCAAACGGAGTCAACTATGTCGGAATCCGCTCGGGAGATCATTCCACTTTTGAACCGGAATACGGTCTTGTTCCTGCTGATTATGATCCATATACCGCTGAAATTTTGATGCGGACTTTGAAATCAAACGGATATAATTTTATCCGGGTATTTATCATACCAGGAAATAGAGTGTCCTCCAATCCGGGATTGGGTGGAATTTATTCGGAAACACAAGGAATTTATATTCCGTACATGGAATGTTTTACCGATTTCCTGACCAGAGCCAATAAATATGACATTTATGTCATGCCCACTATGGGAGAAAACGAAATGGTCGGCAATCAATTCTTTAAAGAACTGTCTAATAATACCAACGGACAGTCGATTCTGTTCTCGAAAGCCGGCATTCAAGCAAAACAGAAATATTTGAAATATTTCTTAGAGTACCTTAAAAATAAAGATCCTAAGCTGTTGGACGGCCTGTTTGGTGTAGAGATGCAGAATGAATTTGCTTTTGACAGTACGAAGGCACCGTTTACTCAAACTTCCGGTACTTATACTTTTATAGACGGTACAAAGTATGATATGAGCAATGACGATGACCGTAGATCCCTAGCCAATGCTGCCATACAGAATTATTACAAAGAGATGAAAGAAACAATACATGAAGTGGACGAAAAACTGCTTCTTTGCGAAGGAACATTTGGTATGATCGCCGTCAACAAAGATATGGAATCGGCATACGGCATGAGAACGATAAAGGGCGTTTCCGACACCCGTATACCGATGTCGGCACAAGAACTGTTGGCCACCGATATTGATTTCCTGGATATGCATATTTACCGATACGGTCAGAAAGGTACTGCACAAGAAATTTGGGAAAAATATAAGATCAATATGCTTTTTGATACTGACGAAACCAAAGAGTATATGAAAACGAAACCTGTTGTTATGGGAGAATATGCTGCCATGAGCTCCGAATCAGAGGAAAGAGAACTGGCTGATGGTATGAAGTTTGCACAGGAACTCCGAAATGCAGTAATGAACGCCGGCTTTGCGGGAACAGCCTACTGGACGATAGATACCTTTGAGCAAAACGATGTGTGGAATCTCATGTGGGAAAACGGGAAATATTTGAACTATATCTCTTTGCTGAATCAAGACGGGACATCCAGAGATAACTGGAACAGCGGATCTTATCTAAAAGGCTCCAAATAACGAGACATTTTTTAACAGACTACATATTTTCGGATTTAGTCTGCGACAGAAAACTGCCGCAGACTTTTCCGATAAACCCATGAGATAATTGATGCGATGTAACGGCAGAAGAAAAATGATGGATTGACAGTTGCTTTAGGTTTGTATCAGTTGTCATCAAAAATCTGTGAAAGGTGGTGCAGAGCATTTGTATAAATGCTCTCTGGCATGATAAAAAGAATTTGCAGCCTCATTTTGGCGGTCGGTTTATTGTTTACTATTGTAGGGTGTGCTTCAAATAACGGAGATACCCAAAGCGGCAGTGCACAGTCAACTGCACAGCAGATTGCCGATAAATATAAAGATATGAATCTGGCAACTATCAATGATGGAAAAAATATTACGATAAAGGTGCATTTGGGAGATTTGATTCCTACTATCAGTGAAACACCTAGCGAAGAACAGCCGGATGTGTTTAACTCCACCCGGATATTAGCCGATGCCTTTTCGTTGATTTATCCCAATGTTAAAATTGAGTGGGCGAGAACAGTGGACACTTCCAGTTCAGATTCTTTTTTGCAGTATATTACCACACAATTGAATTCTAATACTGCGCCGGATATTGTTTTTGCATGGGGATCTTCTTTTGCTTCCCGCGGATGGTTTTATGATTATACACCCGTATTGGAAAAGCCAAACCGCTTTATTGCTGACAATGAAAAATGGAAGGATCAATTTCCGAAATATATTTTTTCGACTTGGCAGGTGTCTGATGCTAAAAATCGTGTTTTGGGGTTGCCTTTGGTATTGGCTGCGGGAACGCCTACGGCGTTATATTACAACAAAGATTTGTTTACAGAATTAAATATTGAAGTCCCCACTAAGTGGAGTGAAATGTTTACTGTGACTAAAACATTGAGTGACGCAGGAAAAGTTCCTTATGCTCCTTGGGGCGGACCCGGTTCGGGAAACCGAAAAATCACGACGCAGCTATGGGATGTTCAGTTCAGCTTGGGTCCGTTCTATGCTGCGAAACAAGCGGATAAATTGGATTATGATCATGACGGAATGCAATCACAATCCGAACTTTTCCGTGCAGCTTATGAAGGCCATTATTTCCTGACGAACAATGATTATGTACGGGATATGTGGAAACAGGTAAAAAACAAATATACGCAATGTTTACAGCAGGGATATGAAAATGCGGATTATGCCAGCAAATGGCTGATAGGCGACGTGGGAATAGCTGAAGATGGCTTGTGGCGCTATCCTTCCGAGCTAAGTAATACAGAGCGTCAGTATGACTTCGGCGTTATCCCGCCGGTTGCTATTGACAGTGATTCTACCGAGTTTGTAGATAAGCTGGAATATACTGAGAACGGTCCATATCATCCTGCTGCGACACAAACTTTTAACATTTTAACTCCGTCAGTTGAAGCACACGGCGGTCAAGGATGCTTGGACGCATGCGTTGCCTTTTTACAATTTTTGACTGTGCCGGAAAACAATGAGATGATTGTAAGCGAGCAAAAGGGAAAATGTATTAGTTTCCTGAAAGGCTCAAAAGTTCCTCCTCAGCTGGAAGAATATTTTTCTCAACCATTCCCGAAAGTTCCGAGTTTTAGCTGGCCGGGTGGTTTTACCAGTGCAGGCAGTTCAAAATTATCCGCTATCTTGGAATTATGGGTAAAAGATCAGATTACAGATCAAGAGTTCTATCAGCAGTTTGATACTGAATTTAAAAAAGATATTGACGATTTCGTAAAACAGATGAGTATTGACGTAAGCAGTTATAAAAAATATTCGAATTAGAAAATCTAAAGTATATTTTTGTTGTTCCACAACGGATTTGCTTTCCCGAATCTTGTTTCATAATAAAAAGGGTTATTGATCGGATTGTTTTCAGAATTGTCAGAAACGCAAGGATTATGAGTTTGGAAAGTGACATTTTACTTTTCGGCTCAGTCTTTGTGCAGCTTCGGCAAATATGCCGAAGCTGCACAAAAGTTTACGAAAGGCATGGTCATATAAATGAAAAAGAAAATAATATGGATCATTCTAGTTTTATCAGTGATCGGAATATTTGTCGGATATGACTATTACAGATCAAAGCAGGTTGTTATAACAGTAGAAAAAATGACTCCCGAAATCGTGCAGGCATCGTCTTCGGAAACGGTGGAGCTGACCTTGATGGTTAGGAATAAAGCAGGCAAGGCGATAGAGGGACATAATATATATGCGCTTTCCATTGGCGGCGGGTCTTTAAAAAGTTTTTATGAAAAAACGGACCGGAACGGAATGGTTAAATTCATCTATTACCCGCCTGATATGGCAGGATACCAAGAGGAACAAAACGTCACAATCAAATTCAGAGATGAATCGAATTCTGTATTTGTTGAGATTTATCCGACGGCGGAACATCAGATTAAGCTGACGCGTCCGGATACCGACAATAGCAACGGTATGACAGTAGATGACTATTTGAACTAAGGAGGAACAGGCATGAAAGCAACAAAAAACAGCCTTGGGATACGGCTAAAAAAAAGTGTACCTGCTTATTTGTTCTTGCTGCCGTTATTTGCCGGCATCTTGATTTTTTCTTATTATCCTGCATTCAGCGGAATATACCATTCTTTTTTTGAATGGAGCAACAACGGCAAATCAAAGTTTATCGGACTGGAGAACTATATTAATTTGTTTCAAGATCCCATTTTTCTCAACTCAATTCCTGCTATGATTAAACTGATGTTTCCGAAATTAATCATATCCATTGTTGTTCCTTTAATTATGGCAGAGCTGATATTTGCCGTACGTTCTAAAAAAATGCAGTATTGGTACAGAGTGTTGTGTTTGCTGCCGATGGTAGCTCCCGGTGTTGTAGGCGTTTTATTGTGGAAATATATTTACGATCCGAGTTCCGGATTGGCAGTCGTCCTGGGCAGATTGTTCGGATTTTTTGAGGCTAATCAGAATGTTGACTGGCTGGGTGATCCGAATTTAACCATCGGAAGTATTATTTTTATGGGTTTTCCGTGGATTGGCGGAACTGCAGTTTTGATATATATGTCCGGTTTGATGAACATCGGTGCAGAAATCAGAGAAGCTTCCTTATTAGACGGAGCGTCAACCTTACAGCGTATTACTAAGATCGATGTTCCTTTGGTGATGGGACAGATTAGATATTTTGTAATATTCGGTATTATTAACGCGCTGCAGGATTACAGCGTGCAGATTATATTGACAAACGGCGGGCCGGGATATACGACCTATGTTCCCGGATACTATATGTTTAAGCAGGCGTTCTCTTATGGAAACATGGGGTATGCCAGCGCTATCGGGACTCTATTATTTGTCGTGATTTTCATTTTCACTTTGCTTGCAATGAGATTTATGAAGTCGAAGGACTAGGGGGAGAAAAAGTTGAAGAATAAAAAAGTTACTGTTGCGCAAGTGGTGCTTAACATCATCATTATCATTTTATTGTTCATCATGCTTTACCCTTTGGCTATGACATTGTTCGGCGCGTTTAAGAATAGTTACACTTTTGATTCGACAAAATGGTATCCAACTCTGCCGCTGCGGGTTACGAATGTTGCCAGCGCTTTTCCGAGTGTGTACCGATACATTATCAATACTGTAATTGTAGCGGCAGCAGGTGTCGTTGGGAGCGTAATTATTGCTTCACTGGCATCCTATGCTTTTGCAAAAATGACCTTTGTAGGAAAGAACTTTCTATACTTTATGGTTATTTCTTTAATGATGATTCCCGGTGTGTTAACACTGGTGCCGTCCTATATGGTTTATCAATCTATTGTCGGATTGGATAATTATTTGGTATTGATTCTGCCGACGCTAGTTGGAGGACCTATATTCGGCGTGTTTTTGTTAAGAAGCTTTTATGAGGGATTGCCGGAAGCTATCTTTGAATCAGCTCGTATAGATGGAGCGAGAGAACTGACAGTATTTCTTAAAATATGCGTTCCGATGTCTGTACCGATTATGGGTACCCTTGCAATTATGCAGATTATCAACGTTTGGAACGATTACATGTGGCCGATTATCACGATTCGGAGTGATGAACTTTTAACGATATCTGCAGGATTAGTGCAAAGATTTTCGACTGTTGCGGGTACGCCGAATTATCCAATTACTTTTTCTGCTTATCTGCTGTCCTCTCTGCCTTTAATTATTTTGTTTGTGACAGCCAATAAATCGTATGTAGAAGGTCTTACATCCAGTGCAATTAAACTATAAGCGAAGTATTTACAAAGGGGCATTTTAATGAGCAGTAATTTTGAACAACATAAAATCGGTTATTTTAACGACAGAAACAGCGAATTTGTGGTAGAGGAAGCGAATCAGCTGAAACCACAGGATAATTTCCTGTTTAATAACAAGGTGTTTTCCTACGTGACTCATACGGGGGACGGTTATTTTGCTTATGTAGATAAAGATGATTATACAACCGAGGGTATAAAAAAAGGTTCTTGCGGCAGGGCAGTTTACATAAGGGATAACGATACCGGAGCGTTTTTTACAGTCGGTTGGAGTCCCGTTCTGAAAGAATATGAATATTTTGAAGCAACTATCGGTTTAAATTACACTTCGATTATCAATGTTACGGACGGAATCCAATGTATTTGGACCATCTTTGTTCCGAAAAATGATGCCCCGGTTGAGATGTGGAAAGTAACCGTACAGACGACCGAAAAGAGAAATTTATCGGTGATATTCTATTCGGAAATGGTTGTTTTTTCATCTTATCCGACTTATGGGGATTATTTTTACTGTCATAACGATTTTGATGCCAAAAGCGGTGTCATGCATCAAATCAACAAAGCGCCGATTTTAAAGGATAAAATTAATGCGGCAACTTGTAAAGCTTCCCGCATGCCGGATTCTTATACTTGCAGCAAGGCGGATTTTTTAGGCGGTTACCGAGGCTTTGAACATCCGATTTCCATGGAACAAAGACATTTGTCCAACACTTCCGGAAGTAATGAGGTTTATTGTTGTGCGTTTCAATTCGATTTGGAGATCGACGCAGAAAAAGAAGAAACCATCCATCAAATATTAGTACTGCATAATGACCAAGAGGATATCAGCCAGTATTTGAGTTTCAACAATTGTTTTGAAGAGTTGTTCGTTCAAACGAAAGAGCAACAAAAAAGGTTATTTTCTGCATATGAGATTCATACAGGTGATGAAGAGCTTGACAGAATCACAAATATATGGAGCAAACAGATGATAGCTTTTGGAAAAACGCATTGTAGGTGGGGAATCAAGGGATTCAGAGATGTGGTACAGCATGGGATGGGATATTCTTATCTGGACGCGGAAGCAGTCAGAGAAATTTTGATAAAATGTATGAAGCACCAATATTCCAACGGATTTGCAGTACGGTCTTTTCCTGCAATTCATTCGGATTCTGCCATGGAATATAATGACAGTTCTACATGGCTTGTTTATACTGTAACGGAATATATTAAGGAAAGCGGCGATCTTGCTTTTTTGGAAGAAGAAATCCCTTTTTTAGATCAAGGTGCTGCTACTGTGTTGGAACGGCTTGATTTAATCGTTAACTCTGTATATCGTGACAGGGGACAGCGCGGTTTAGTCAGAATGCGGGGTGGGGATTGGAATGATTCTTTGACACATGTTGGCACGAAAGGGCGCGGCGAGAGTGTCTGGCTGTCTATGTTCCTTGCTAAAGCATTGCTGATTATGTCCGAACTTTTCACATTTTTGAATAAGGATTGTTCCCGTTATGACGAAATGTATCAGCAGCTTAAAAAATCAATCAACGAAAACGCATGGGACGGGGAATGGTATCTTTGTGCAATAAATGATGTTGATGAAAAAATAGGCTCTAAGGAAAGCGAGCAGGCAAAAATATTTTTAAATATGCAATCTTGGGCTCTTATTTCGGGAGTCGCTGACCAAGAGAAAATAGATATCATTCTCCGCTCGGTGGAAAAATATTTAAAAACAGAGTACGGCTATCTTCTGAACAATCCTGCATATACAAAACTTGACGAAAATATCGGCAGATTAAGTGCCATTGAACCGGGAACATTGGAAAATGCAACCTCTTATACGCATGGGAACGCCTTTTATATTTACGGTTTACTGTGCTGTGGCAAGGGTGATGCGGCATATGATCTGTTAAAGAAAATCAATCCCCAAAGCAAATATCTGGAAAATCTGCCGATCGTGCCGTATGTGTATGCCAACTGTTACTATGGACCTGATTATATAAAATGTCCCGGCAAGATGGAACATAGTTGGATTACCGGCTCTGTAAATTGGCTGACGCAAGATATTCTTGATTTTATGCTCGGCGTCAGAAGAACATATGACGGTTTAAGCATTCATCCGGTACTGCCTGCTTCTTTTAAAGATGTGTCGGTGAATCGCAGGTATCGAGGGTGTGAGTATACGGTTCATATTCATCACGAGGGAAACCATGTGAAGAATATTACAGTTAATGGTACAGAACATCCAATAAAAGAAGTATTGCCTTGTGTGCAGGGAGAAAAAATGAATGTAGAAGTTTACATGATGTGAAAATGATTTTACCATTCATTTCCTTTATTGACAGAGTGATTTTAATGTAAATGAGGTAAGCATAAAAGTTCAGAAAGGAATGGTCATAATTTTGAAAGAACACTCCATATTGTTAAACACCGAATGGTATTTTTCCTATCTTCCGCATCATGAATATATCAAATCATATGCTGATTTAGATTTATCTACAATAGAAGAAATAGAGAAAAGCTTCCCGTTACATTATCCAGCCTCTGTACCGGGAAACTTTGAATTGGATTTGGAGCAAAATGGGATTATTGATTTTGATCCGTTTTATGCTGAAAATATTTATCGTCTGCATCAATATGAGAATATGCATGCGTGGTATTATTGCAGTTTTACCGCAGAATGCGAGCAACATCAGCTTCAGCACTTGATGTTTGAGGGATTGGATACCTATGCTACAGTATATTTAAACGGAAAAATGATATTGGAAACCGATAATATGTTGATTCCGTATAATGTTGATGTGACAAGCAAACTGCAAAAGAAAAATGAACTGGTGATCCATTTTCGACCTGCTTGTATTGAGGCAAGAAAATACCATTATACAGCGATGGATACCGGTGCATTTTATAACACGGAGAGCTTGGCGGTGCGCAAAGCACCTCACATGTATGGTTGGGATATCATGCCTCGTGTGGTGTCTTTGGGAATTTGGCGCAACGTTTTTCTGGTATATAAACCCGAAACTTATTTTGAAGAATGTTTTTTGGATTGCACCGGCATTTCTGAAGAGAATCATTCGGCTACTGCCAGATTTTTTTATAAAATACATACTAATCAGGATCTGCTGCAACATGCTGAGGTGCGAATTTCCGGAAATTGTGAGGATGGCTTTTTTTCAGAAAAACGAATAATAACCTTTGTCGCCGGAGCGATTTATTTTGAAATCCCCAATGCATATTTATGGTGGCCCAAAAATTATGGAAAACCGAGCCGGTATTGCGTCAAAGCTGAATTTATCCTCAACGGACAAACGGTTTGTGAGGCGGAATGGAAATCCGGTTTGCGAATAGTGGAAATTGACAGAAGCAGTTCAGACGGTAATAATCAAGGTTTTTGTATTAAAGTCAATCACACACCAATATTTGTGTTGGGAACCAATTGGGTACCGTTGGATGTATTTCATTCCAGAGATCCGCAAAGATTAGGTCAAGCACTGGAGCTACTGGACGAGATTCAATGTAATATGGTGCGCTGTTGGGGTGGTAATGTGTACGAGAGTCAAGAGTTTTTTGATTTTTGCGACGAAAAGGGAATCATGGTTTGGCAGGATTTTGCGATGGCTTGCGGTTTTTATCCGCAAGATGACGACTATTACAACCGTATCCGACAAGAAGCGGAAATAATTGTGAAACGACTTCGTCAGCATCCTTCTTTGGCTATTTGGTGCGGGGATAACGAATGCGATTTGTTTGCGGCAATTTGTTACGGATATTCAACACTTGATCCGAACAGCAATCAAATTACCCGCAGAATATTGCCGGAGGTTTTAGCAAAAAACGCCCCGAGTCTTCCATATTTGCCTAGCTCGCCCTATATCGTTCAAAAGGGATTACAGCATTATGCCGAAGATCATTTGTGGGGTCCGAGAAATTATTTTAAAAGCTATTACTATGATCAGTCAACATGTTGTTTTGCGAGTGAAATAGGATATCACGGGTGCCCATCCGCAAAGTCGGTAAAAAAATTTATTGATACTGAGCATTTGTGGCCGTATCAGGATAATACCCAATGGTTTTGTCATGCCACGGCGCCTGTGGCTGATCCTGAGGGTGATTTTAATTGCCGGATCTATTTAATGGCAGATCAGGTACAGGAGTTTTTTGGGATTGTTCCCCAAAATTTAGAACATTTTTCTTTACTTAGTCAGATTGTACAAGCAGAGGCAATGAAGCATTTCATTGAAAATTTTCGTGCTGCCAAATGGGAGAAAACCGGATTAATATGGTGGAATTTGGTGGACGGTTGGCCCCAGTTCTCAGATGCAATAATAGATTATTTTTTTGAAAAGAAACTGGCATTTGATTTTATCAAACGGGCACAACAGCCGATTTGTATTGTTGCAAAAGAGACAGAGGGATGGAATCGTCAATTTGTCATTTGTAATGATACGGTACAGAAAATATCCTGTGATTATCAAATTATTGATCTGGTGACCGACAAAATAGTAAATTTTGGACATGTTTCCTTGGAAAAAGGAGAGAATAGGCATATTTGGGAAACACGGTGCTTTTCTACCGCAAAAACGATTTATATCATGAAATGGACGATAGACGGAAAGCAATATATGAATCACTATCTGAGTGGATATCCGACATTTGATCCGGATTGGTATATTGAATTAATGAAAAAAGCAGAAATTTTATAATAATTAATACTTGTTGTACGAAAAAAATGCTCTGATTATTATCAGAGCATTTTTATACCCGTAATTTCATTGTGTTTTAGGCTTTTATGAGAAATTAGTTTTCTTCTGCCCAGGATTTTGCGCGTTCAACTGCCTTGTGCCATCCTGACAGCAGTTTGTTTCGTTCTTCGCCGCACATACGAGGATAGTAAGTTTTTTCTGTTTTATCTGATGCCGGAAGCATGGCTTTGTTTTTCCAAAATCCGGTTGATAAGCCGGCGAGATAAGCTGCGCCTAAAGCGGTGGTTTCTTTCAATAATGGTCTGCAGATCGGTTTGTTTAAGATATCTGCCTGAAACTGCATTAAAAAGTCATTTGAACTGGCGCCGCCGTCCACCTTTAATTGCTCCGGATTAATTCCGGTATCCGAAACGATGGCATCCAGCAGGTCTTTTGATTGATAGGCAATCGCTTCTAAGGCTGCGCGGATCATGTGAGCGCGATTGGTACCTCGGGTGATGCCGATCATCATACCTCGGGCAAACATATCCCAGTGAGGCGCGCCCAGTCCGGTAAATGCGGGAACGAGATAAACTCCTCCGTTGTCCGGAACCTTTGTTGCGTAATACTGCGTATCGCAGGATTCGTCTATTAGGCGCATTTCATCCCGCAGCCATTGCACGACTGCACCTGCAGTAAACACACTGCCTTCAATGGCATATTGCGTCGGTTCTCCGGAGAGCGTGGCGGATATGGTTGTTAACATACCGGAAAGGCTGAAGCAAGGCACTTCACCGGTGTTCATCAGCAGAAAACATCCGGTACCGTAAGTGTTTTTTGCATCTCCTTTTGCAAAGCATTTTTGCCCGAATAACGCCGCCTGCTGATCGCCGGCTACTCCTGCAATCGGAACTTCATGACCGTTGATACTCGCCATACCGTATATTTCTCCCGAGCTTTTTACTTCGGGAAGGATACATCGGGGGATGTTCAGTGCTTTCAGAATGCGCTCATCCCACTGCAATGTATGCAGATTAAACATCATCGTGCGGGAAGCATTGGTATAATCAGTTGCGAATATTTTTCCGCCCGACAGCTTCCACATCAGCCATGTGTCAACTGTTCCAAACAGTAAATCCCCTTTTTCTGCACGGGCATGCGCTCCTTCAACATGGTCGAGGATCCATTTGATTTTTGTGGCGCTGAAATATGCGTCAATAATCAAACCGGTATTATCTTTTATGTAGTCCTTCAGTCCTGCTTGAATCAGCTCTTCACAGATGGCGGCAGTACGGCGGCACTGCCATACAATAGCGTTATAGATCGGCTTGCCGGTATGCTTGTCCCAGATAATGGTGGTTTCCCGTTGGTTAGTAATACCGATTGCGGCTACTTCATCTGCCGGGATGCTGCTCATTAGTAAAGCGTCGATCAAAACGCCGTATTGAGAAGCGTAAATTTCCATCGGATCGTGCTCTACCCAGCCTTCTTTTGGGTAATATTGCGTATATTCTCTTTGTGCTGTTCCGATCACATTTTGCGCCTGGTCAAAGATAATGGCACGGGAACTGGTCGTACCCTGATCTAAGGCGACGATATATTTTTTGGACATAAAAAACACCAATCTTTCTTTAGATGTTATGATGCCGCATGAGTTGAAAACAACAGGCGAATGACGCAGTGTTATTCAAATATCTATGATTATTCTATAACAGTAATGATACACTGATTTTCAGGGTACGTCAACAAATATATTTTCTTAATAAGAAACTATTTATTTCCGGGAAAAGTTATGTTATAATATCCTTAAAGCACGTTGCGCTTTAAAGATATTGAAACACTGCTCGTTTCACTGCGCAAGCGGTATGTGTTATAATATCTCTAAAGCACGTTGCGCTTTCAGAATATTGAAACACTGCTCGTTTCACTGTACAAGCGGTATGTGTTAAAATAAAATACAGATAGTTATTTTGCCCGAAAGGAAACGATGATATGTACCCATTAAAATTGTCCCCCGCATTTAAGGATTATCTATGGGGAGGTACTCGATTAAAAACCGATTTTCATAAACAGACGCCCTTGAAGAAAGTAGCGGAAAGCTGGGAATTATCCTGTCATAAAGACGGAAACAGCATCATAGCGAACGGAAGATATAAAGGAATGTCGCTTGCGGAATACATAAATCAAGAGGGAAAGACGGTTTTAGGCACAGACTGCCGTGATTTTGAATACTTTCCCATTTTGATAAAATTAATCGACGCATATGATAATTTATCGGTACAGGTTCATCCTGATAATGAATATGCGATGAAAAAGGAAGGCGAATACGGGAAAACCGAAATGTGGTATATTGTTGACTGCGAGCCGGGTGCTTCTTTACTTTACGGTTTTCAGCACGAGATATCCAAAGAGGAATTTGAACGGCGCATACGGGATAATACATTGCTTGAAGTGACAAACAGTGTTCCGGTTCATAAGGGGGATGTTTTCTTTATCGAAGCGGGTACACTGCATGCAATCGGCAAGGGAATTCTGATTGCGGAGATTCAGCAAAATTCCAACACCACCTACCGTATTTATGACTATGGCAGAATAGGGGCTGACGGAAAGCCACGGCAGTTGCATATTGATAAAGCTTTGGATGTTACTGAGCTGAAGAAACCGGAACGGGAGCCGAAACCGCAAGGTAAAACAATTCAGAAAAACGGGTATAATCAGACCTTGTTGGCATCCTGTGAATATTTCACGGTATCCGATCTTGAAATAAAGAAGTCAGTACAGATGGAAGCGGATGAAACATCGTTTCATTCTCTTTTGGTGTTGGACGGGGAAGCGGAAATTGTTTGGCAGAACGAAATGGCCCTGGGCGAAATGAGCTTGATCGCTGCAAAAGGGGAGAGTATTTTTATTCCTGCCGGTATGGGTGCTTACACGATAAGCGGAAAAACAAATTTGCTTTTTACCAGAATTTAGCATAAAATTAACATCAATTAGATAGAAGGGACGAAAGATATGAAGTATTATGTTGGTATTGATCTCGGAGGAACAAATATTGTTGCGGGTGTTGTCAATGAAGCTTACAGTATTGTAGCAAGCGCTAAATGCAAAACCAATTGTCCGCGTCCGGCTGAGGAAATTATTTCCGATATGGCGAAGGTCGCTGTTGAGGCGGTAGACAAAGCGGGTATTACAATGGAAGAGGTCGAATGGATTGGTGTCGGATCTCCCGGTATGGCAGATACCGAAGCGGGAGTTATCGTGTATGCAAACAATCTGGATTTTTACGATGTTCCGCTGCGTGATATGCTGGAAGAAAAATTACATAAAAAGATATATATCGGCAACGATGCCAATGCTGCGGCATACGGCGAATTTATGGCTGGCGCCGCAAAAGGATCTAAGAGTGCCATTGCGATTACGCTTGGTACCGGTGTCGGCGGCGGTATTATTATTGACTCTAAAATCTATACCGGGTTTAATTTTGCAGGTGCGGAATTAGGTCATATGACATTGGTGGCAAACGGCAGACAATGTAATTGCGGGAGAAAAGGGTGCTATGAGGCATATGCTTCTGCCACCGCTTTGATTGCGTTTACAAAAGAGGCGATGCTGGCGGATAAAGCCAGTAAAATGTGGGAGCTTTGCGATGGCGATATTGATAAGGTAAGCGGACGGACTGCATTTGACGGCTTGCGTGCCGGCGATGTTTCCGCTAAGGCGGTTACCGATAAATACATAGGCTATTTTTCGGAAGGCGTCATCAGTATTATTAATATCTTTCAACCGGAAATTCTCTGTGTGGGTGGCGGTATCAGTAAAGAGGGAGATCTTTTACTGGATCCGGTTCGCCATCTGCTTGCCACTGAATGCTATTCTCGTTTCAGCAAGCAAAGCACGAAAGTGGTAACTGCAAAATTGGGGAATGACGCCGGCGTAATCGGAGCGGCTTTGCTTGGATTTGCAGAATAACAACGATGATTCCGTGGAAAATAAAGCTGTAGCCAAAAGGAAAGGATGAATACAAGATGCAGGAATATGTAACGCTCACAATAGGTAAGCAAAAAAATATTGCGTTGATTGCGCATGATAATATGAAGCATGAATTGATTGCTTGGGTAAAAGAAAATGCCGATATTTTAAAAAGGCATTTTTTGATGGGGACCGGAACCACAGCCAAACTGGTGGCGGAGGAAGCTAATTTGCCGGTACGGGGATACAACAGCGGTCCTTTGGGGGGAGATCAGCAGATCGGCGCCCGTATTGTCGAGGGAAGAATCGATTTTGTTATCTTTTTCTGGGATCCGTTGATGGCACAACCCCATGACCCTGATGTAAAGGCATTGCAGAGAATCTGTGTTTTGTATGATATTCCGTTTGCCTCTAATCGTGCTACGGCTGATTTTTTACTGCATTCTGATTTGATGGATAAAGAATACGATCGAAAAATTCTTAATTTTAATAAAACGATTGAAAACAGATTGGATTCTTTTAAATAAAATGATATGGCAGTATGTGGCTGCCGCTTGGAAAAAGGAATGGGATTTTTATGGAACGTTATGCTTGGAAAGCAATTGTAAAAGACGGTATGATTGATGAATATGTAAAAAGACATAATGAAATTTGGCCCGAGCTTACGGCAGTATTAAAACAAGCCGGAATTTATAATTATACGATCTGGAACGTGGGAAATGAGTTGTTCGGATATTATGAATGTGAAAAGGGCTGCGATTATGCTGCTAAGGTGCAGGCAGAAAGTCCCGTGGTAGATAAATGGAATGAATTCATGAAAGATGTTATGATTATGGAGATGGATCCCGAAACAGGTGCCCAGCCTAAATTGCGGCAGGTCTTTTTTATGGAATAAGAAACTCATATTTTCAAAGTGAAAAACACCCTTGTCAAACAGCAAACGCTGTTTGACAAGGGTGTTTTTATAACGCGCTTGACTAGCGGATGCTTTGAATATTTTACGGCTTTGTTTTAATACTAAATAATGTTTACGGTAAGGTTTGGGTATATAATGTATTCAAAAAGTTTGTAGCTTTGCATTCTCGAAGAAATCTTCGCTTTATAATCGAAAGGATGGTGCAGGATGGAAGAAAAACCGCAAAAGAAAAGATGGTATTTTGTATTTCTCGGTTTGGCTGCCGGTATTCTGAACGGGTTGTTTGGTGCAGGAGGCGGAGTAGCAGTGGTTCCTATGTTGGAAAAGGCGGGCATAGAGCCAAAGAAAGCACATGCCACTTCTATATCTATTATTCTTCCGTTAAGTATCCTGAGCGGAATATTTTATCTGATATCCGGACATATCTCATTTGAAACAGCTTTGCCCTATCTTCCGTTGGGAATTGTCGGTGCGTTAATGGGCGGTTGGTTGTTGCAGAAGATTCCAAATGATTTATTGCGGCGCATTTTTGGCATCATTATTATTATTTCTGCGGTACGCATTTTCTTAAAATAACAAAGGAGGTTTGTTTGACGTTATGCAATATCTTCTGATTGGTATAATTTCCTTATTAAGCGGGCTGACAGCTTCACTGGGCTTGGGCGGCGGATTTATACTGGTAATTTATCTCACTGCATTTACCAATATGTCTCAAATTCAGGCGCAGGGAGTGAACCTGTTTTTTTTCATTCCGATCGCAGTGCTGTCGCTGATTTTACACGGTAAAAATAAATTTTTGGACAAAAAACCTCTCCTTCCGGCAATTTTAGGCGGTGTTGTCGGGGTGGGAATCGGATTTGTTTTAGGAAATTGGTTGGGGTCGGAGTGGCTTGCTAAATTGTTTGCGGCGTTTATTTTGATAGTTGGTTTGAAGGAATTATTCCATCACAAAAAGGCAGCAAATAAAATAGGCAGTATGCCATCCAAAACAGATTAAAATGATTCGGAAATATTTTACATTTTCTTTATAGGTAATTGTTTGTTGCCGCATTGACATTCGGACCGATACAGGGTATAATAATCTAAAAAGCTGTCGCAGGCAGCTTTTTAGATGGATAAGCCGGGAATTGACGGTCAAACCAAAGGATTACTGTATTGGTCGAGAATCAGTATGCGGCAGATTCTGTTTATATTGATACATATTGATACTGGATGATGCAGATAAATGCTATTTTAAGGAATAGAGGTTTTTTATTTGAATGAGAAGAAAAAAAGAATAGGTCGGCTTATTGCTTTTATTTTGTTGTCTGCATTGTTTGCGGCAATTTCTGTTTTTTTTATTATGGTGTTGGTTAGTTCAAACGATACTTTTTTTGACAGCACCGCTTCACAGAGCAAGATCTTTGTGCCTGATATTATGATTGGTGTTATTATTGCGGCTATTGCTATTATGGCAGTACTCTCTGTCACAATGAGAAAGAAATTTGTTGCTAATAAAGCGCTTTTGTATGGTGTCGGTGGTATTTCGTTGCTGGGCGCCGTTGCTTTTATGATTTTGTTATCGGTGTTTGGTCCGTTTGAAATTGCGTTTGAAAATGCAAATCTCTATGTCATGTATTTTTTATTTGTTGTTTTGGCAAATGCATATGTTATATTTGCAGCGATTCGAAACATACTAAAGGGAAGGAAAGAATCTGTTGTTTTTGCTAAATCTTTGTCTGATTCAAAAATCAAGGAAACGGATGCGCCGGAGTCATAATTAATACAAATTTTTGCTGATCGAAAAGGCTTGCCGATTAGCAAAATATATCATGCAGATTCGTTTAAAAGGTTGCATACGGTTGCAGCCTTTTTCATTTATGCTTACTCCTTTCGGCAAGTAATTAACAGGAAGGTATCAATTTTACGTTTGGTTTATTTTGATATTATGATGTTGAGGAATATCAAATAGTTGCAGGAGGAATGATAATCGTATGCTTCAAAAGCTATGGAAACTTTTTTTGGTTTTTGCCAAAATAGGTGCTTTTACCTTTGGCGGCGGATATGCGATGATTCCGTTGATACAGAAGGAAATTGTGGAAAAGCAGCATTGGGCAACCGATGAAGAAGTTTTGGACATGTTTGCAATAGCAGAATCCACTCCGGGTGTGATTGCGGTCAATACCGCAACTTTTGCCGGCTATAAAGTTGCCGGGGTATGGGGGGCATTGGTAGCAACAATAGCAATTGCTGCGCCTGCATTTATTATTATTTCGGTGATATCGGTATTTTTTGCGCAGTTTCTGGCGCTCAAATGGGTAGGCTATGCGTTTTCCGGAATACGGGTTGCGGTTGTCGTGCTGATTATGAATGCCGGCATTAAACTGGGAAAAGTGAATCAAAAGAATATATTCAATATATTCTTAACTGTTATTGCTGCATTGCTTTCTGCCCTGACCTCTGTGAATGTCATTTTTATTTTAATCGGCGCTATGATGATCGGTATTATTTACAGTTTGTTTTCTCAAAAGAAAAAATCAGTGGAGGAAACAAAATAATATGTCGTTTTTACATTTGTTTTTTACCTTTTTGAAAATAGGATTGTTTGGCGGCGGATATGCAATGATTCCGTTAATACAAAGCGAAGTACTTGCCAATGGTTGGCTGACCCAGCAGCAGTTGGTGGATTTTATTGCAGTATCAGAGTCTACACCCGGTCCGTTTGCCATCAATATTGCTACTTTTGTCGGTATGAAAACCTACGGCGTATTGGGTGCGTTAGCAACTACGACAGGTGTAATTCTTCCATCGTTTGTGATCATTTTGCTTATTGCGAAATTTTTTCTGTCTTTTCGCCAAAATCGGTATGTCCAAGCTGCGCTTTCCGGTCTGCGTCCTGCAGTTATCGGTCTGATTATTGCGGCTGCATATTCGGTAGCCGGCAATATCTTTTTAACCGGCAGTCTTCATTTTGATGCTATTGGTACGTTTTTTACAGAGTGTATTGACTATAAAGCAGTGATTATTTTTATATTACTATTTGGCTTATCCAGATGGAAAAAAATGAGTCCTATATTGATTATATTGACTGCCGGAGGTATGGGGTTGATATTTTATGGATTCGTGCCGGCGTTTTAATCAATAGCTGCCGGTATCAGTATTGTTAAAAGGAATGTTCATAAATATGATTATCAAAAACCAAGAGTATACGGTCCACATTATCGGGATGACCAATGAGGGAAACGGTGTGGGGAAAATTGACGGTTTTACCGTTTTTGTTCCTCTAACCACGGTGGGAGATAAAGTGCGGGTTAAAATTGTCAAAGTTTGCAGCAACTACTGCTATGCCAGACTGGAAGAAATATTGGAATCCTCTTCTGACCGTATTCCGGTTGATTGCACTGCTTTTTCTCAGTGTGGAGGGTGTGTATACCGTCATATCAGTTATGAGAGCGAGCTACGTTTGAAACAACAGCAGGTTCAAGATGCATTTGAGCGAATCGGCGGAATTTCTACCGATTACTTGCCGATTTGTGGGTCAGAGAAGATATCAGGATATCGGAACAAATCCCAGTATCCGCTGGCAGTTGATATTGAAGGAAAGCCGTACGCGGGTTTTTATGCTATGCGCAGTCATCGCATAGTTCCTTGTGAGCGGTGCCTGCTTTTACCGGATCAATTTGAATCGATTAAGCGAAAAATACTCGATTTTATTGCGGAAAATGATATCAGTATTTATGATGAGAAAACCGGTAAGGGCTTAATACGGCATATTTATTTACGGCATGCCGAAAAAACAGGAGAAATCATGGTAGTACTGGTTTGCACTCGAAAAAGACTGCCCCATGCCGATCGACTGATTGAAATACTTTCTTCTGATCCAAACATTGCTTCCATTGTGATAAATGTGAATGAAAAAAACACCAATGTTATCTTAGGAGAATCCTGTTTTGTTTTGTACGGAAAAGAGCAAATTTGTGATGTCTTGTGTTCTAACAAAATTAATATATCACCGTTATCTTTTTATCAAGTCAATCGGAATCAGGCGGAAAAGTTATATGAAATTGCCAAAGACTTTGCCGGACTAACCGGCTCTGAAATTTTAGTGGATTTATATTGTGGTGCGGGTACAATCGGTTTAAGTATGGCTAAACAGGTAAAACAATTGATCGGCGTGGAAATCATTCCGCAGGCAATAGAAAATGCGAAAGAGAATGCTGCCCAAAACGGCATCTCTAATGCGGAATTTATCTGTGCCGACGCGGCGAAAGCAACACAGATGCTACTGTGGCGGCAGCTAAGTCCCGATGTTGTGGTTGTGGATCCGCCCAGAAAAGGATGCGGAGAGTCAGTTGTTCGGGATATTGTTGTGATGAAGCCGAAAAAAGTGGTTATGATTTCTTGTAATCCTGCGACTGCGGCGAGAGATTGCGCAATGTTTCAGGAACAAGGTTATTGCTGTGTCAAGGTACAGCCGGTAGATTTGTTTCCGAGAACAGCACATGTGGAGTGCGTGTGCTTGCTGGAAACAGCGGAACGATAAATCAAAATAGGATGAACGAAATTGTTTCTTTTAGTCCATAGTATCAAGAAATGAACGACGCACAAAGGAATGAGGATTATTATGCATGAGCAAGATTTAGAAAAGCATGTAAAGGATCGATACAATGAAATCAATGCACGATGGCTGAAGTTTCATCTGTCTGTTACGATAGGATCTGTTGTTGCAATATTTTGTGTGGAGTTTATTATGCTGTTGATCCTTTGTCATATCGGGAATATAGATTGTTCCATACCGGTGTTTTTGCTGAAATATATTGCCGTTCCATCCTTATGCAACGGTATGATTTTGTTAATAAGCTGTGTTACATATATTAGCAAATCAATATCGGTTCGGACCAAACAATTTGTTATTTCTATTATATTAACCATCTTGTGTTTTATGTTATCCTTTATACACGGTGTTTTTGTCGTAGTTTTAGCTGCGGCAGTTTGTCCTATTATATTGACAGTGATGTACGAGAATCGAATTTTGACAGGAGTAACTGCAGCATGTAGTTTTGTGCTGCAATTAATCAGCGGATATATTGTATGCTGGGACCCTACTAAAGTCCGTGATGACATGTATATAATGAATGTTATTGTTTTATTAGCAATTTTGGTATGTGTATGGCTTATCTGTCATCTTATGATACGCTTCATGGGAATGAAACGTAAAATTGTGATCCAAAATGATATAGAACGATATTTGCTGAGGCGGGAAGTAGTCACAGATATGCTGACCAACGTCGGCAATAAAGCCGCATTGGAAAAAAGCCTTGAAAAAATTGCTACGGATTCAACCAGTGACTACTATTTGGCGATGCTGGATGTGGATCATTTTAAAAAAATTAATGATAGTTACGGTCATGTGATGGGAGATGTAGTCCTGCGGTGTATCGGTCAAGCGTTAAAAAATATCCCTGTTCAAAGTGATTCATTCCGCTTTGGCGGAGATGAATTCTGTATTCTGTTTACTGATTGCGGCAAGGGGTCTATTTTAGAGTCGCTGAAACAGGTACAGGATGCTGTCAACTGTTGTATTTTAGAACAAACCGGACAGTCGGTCAGTGTCAGTATTGGAGTTGCAAAATATTGTTCCGGCTTTTCGGTGTCCCAGTTGATTCGTTTCGCGGATGAGGCTATGTATCGTTCCAAAAGGAAAGAAGACAATTCGATTACTGTTTATGAAACAAATTAATTGCCTATAAAATATTTTCTGCTGAACAATTAAAAATTTGATTTGCTCTAATGGCTATTGTTGTATAACCCAATTGAATTAAAAAAGCGCAAACAGCTTGTGGAATTATGTTCTGCAAGCTGTTTTCGCTTTTTTGTTTTTACGATCATCATTTTTATATTGATGGGCAAATGCAGGGCGATTTTATGTATGAATGAATAAAAATACGGATATAATACTTTCGTAAAATGAAATAAAAATGATTTAAAACTTATTTTTGTCCGGTGAGTTTTAACATGAGATCATATAGCGTAGTTTGATATCCCGTTTGTTTTGCCTCAGCAAGAAAGGCAAATATAGCAAATGGAGTAAATACCGGATTCATTTCAGAAAGGGATTGGTGATGATAATGTCGCAAAAATTAAGCAGATCTACTATCCGTCTTACCGGCTCTCCGTCTATTGTCGGATCGGCAGCCGTGGGAGGGAAAAAAGAAGGCGAAGGTCCTTTGGCACGATACTATGATATTCTATGTGACGATTCCAGCTTGGGTGAGCAAACGTGGGAAAAGGCGGAAAGCAGGCTGCAAAAAGATGCGGTAAATAAAGCGTTGGAAAAATCCTGCTTATCTACTACCGATATTGATTTTTTGTTTGCGGGGGATTTACTCAATCAATGTATTAGTTCCACTTATGGTTTGCGGGATTTGGAAATACCGTTTTTAGGCGTCTACGGTGCTTGTTCTACCATGGCGGAATCACTGGCGCTTGCTTCTCTTTTTGTCGATAACGGAATCGCAGTGCATGCCGCCGCAGTGACATCCTCTCATTTTTGTGCCGCAGAGCGCCAATTTCGCTTGCCATTAGAATATGGCGGACAGCGCACACCGACCTCGCAATGGACGGCTACTGCATCAGGTGCTGCTGTTGTCGCTCATGGCGAGAAAGGCCCCTTTGTAAAGGAAATCAGTATCGGAAAAATCACTGACATGGGTATTACCGATGCCAATAATATGGGTGCGGCAATGGCTCCGGCAGTAATAGATACCCTGACTCGGTATTTTACCCAAACCGGAACATCACCCTCAGACTACGATCTTATTGCAACCGGGGATCTTGGTGTTGAAGGTCACGGTATTGTTTCAGAGCTTATGAAAAACGAAGGATACGATATGGGCGAGAATTACAGTGACTGCGGAATGCTGATCTACGATATAGAAAAGCAGGACATGCATGCGGGAGCCTCCGGCTGCGGATGCTCTGCAGTTGTTCTTGCAGCCTCTTTACTTGAAAGAATAAAATGCGGAGAGCTAAGCGACATACTTTTTATAGGAACAGGCGCTCTTATGAATCCAATGAGTGTTCAGCAGGGACAGGCAATTCCCGGAATTGCGCATCTTGTCAGAATTAAAAAATGACGCACAGCTATTCTAACTATAGCTATATTAGGAACAACGTTAAATAAATTGCAAATCTAAAGAAATTGAAAGGAACATGTCAAAATGATATATCTATGGGTATTTCTTATCGGAGGAGGTCTCTGCGTAATCGCGCAGCTCCTGATAGATTATACGAAACTTACACCGGCAAGAATTCTTGTCCTTTACGT
>ERZ827524.735-NODE-735-length-39195-cov-7.084006_pt1 | contig 39195 bp, 41 predicted proteins | sample MGYA00519702_ERZ827524 | MGnify/ENA primary metagenome ERZ827524 (study PRJEB31778, sample SAMEA3449341) | human gut metagenome | biome: human gut; feature: human-associated habitat; material: faeces | place: United Kingdom | collected 2010/2012 ...
CGCCCGTCCGCCGCCCGCCGTCCCCGAGGTATTCCGCACACACAGGAGCGCATTCCGCCGTTTAACGCTGCCAGACCGTTTCCCAACCCGCGCGTTCCCCGCAAACGAAATCTCGCAGCCTCCGGCTGTGCCTGTATGCAGTGCGGGCAATGCAGCAGTCGGATTCAAATGCGCCGACAGAAAGCGTTTTTCAGACAGCAGCCCAAAGCGCATCCTCGCATCACACCGCACCGATGCGCTTACCGTGCTTTTTGCCGACAGACATTCGGCCTGCACGTTGTCCGAAACGGCAGGCCGGCCCACAGAAAAAGAGGGCAGGAGCGAACCCCTGCCCTCTTTTCGCGCGCCGCAGCCTCCGCGCAGTCCTGCATTCGGCCCAACGGCCGGCGGCCGTCTTCACGGCTGGTCGATCTGCACCTCGATTTTCCCGTTGGTCTTTTCGAATTCCGCAACGCAGCGCTTGATATACTGCTCGATTTCCTTGTTGGCCGATCGCCCCTCCGATTCCGCAATATAGCGGAATTTGCGAAACAAAAGACGATCCACACGCAGCGTATACCGTAAGAGCTTATCCTCCATAATGACACCTCGCTTGAATTATTATGGTATAATTATAGTGGAATTATTGCGTCACAACAAAAATGGTGGTATAATGGCATAAGAATAACGCATTCTTTTTCAGGAGATGGCTGAATATGAGGCTTGCCGTTATCGGGTCAAGACGGCTGTATGTCCGCGATCTCGGCCCCTATCTGCCGGACAACGTCACTGAGATCGTATCGGGCGGAGCGAAAGGGATCGACGGCTGCGCCGGCGAATATGCGCGGAGGAACGGTATCCCGCTGACCGAATTTCTCCCCGATTACCGCCGTTACGGAAAAGGCGCGCCGTTTAAGCGCGACCTGCAAATCATCGATTACGCCGACGAACTGCTCGCCTTCTGGGACGGGCATTCCAGAGGCACGGATTTCGTCATCCGTCAGGCAAGGCTGAAAAAGAAGAAAATAACGGTGATTCGTATGGACGCGACCCCCTAAGCCGCAGCGCACTCGGGCTGCGGCACGGTGCTCCCGCCGCTCTTTTCCGTCCGTCGGCATCGGATTCGCGCAACGCCGCCGTTCCCCACACGCGGCGTCTGCTTTTTCGCAGCGCCGCGAGGTCAGCCCGCCGGCAAAAGCGCCGGCTTTCCCGCATCGCGCCCCGCCCTGTTTTCCGCATTTGCGGGCAGATACCCAAAAGCGCCGATAGCCGCCGGCAAACAACAGCACCGTCCGAAAAAGGACGGTGCTGTTTGGATTTGCTGCCGGAATACAGCCGCTTTGCGTTTTCGCAAAGGCCCTCGCGTGAAGACGCTCGGCCTGCCGAAGCATCGGCGGTTTAGCATTTTCGAGCGTTTACGGGACCCTCCGCTTGGCGGGACAACGCCTTATAGAAAGCGCAGAAGGGACCGCCCGTACGATCAGGAGGAATAGGAGGACTCCGCCCTTTCCAGCACGGCCGAGAAATCCTCCTGAATGCCGCCGATCACCTCTATACCCGCATCCAGACGGCCGAGCGAGACGAGTCCGTTGGAATTTCGGAAATCCTTGTAGAAGAGGGATAAATTGCCCCACGGCGCATACAGGCACAAATCGCCCACGCCGGGGTCAAACGCCGCCGGCTCTCCCGCGGTGGGAAGCTCGTCCTCTATATAAGCGATTTTTTCTATGCCGTTGAAATCCGCAAAGGTCAGTTCAAGAGGCAGCAGCTCATAAAGCGCGTTGGCGGCAGGGGTATCATATAAGGTTACCGCAAATTCCCGTCCGTTTATGGTCAGCTTTGCTTTTTTCCCGCCCGCTTCTGCATTGTCTGCAGACGATTCCGCCGTTTGCGAATCTGCGGAAGCTGCTTCTGAAGCTGCTGAACCGCTTTGTGTATCCGGCTGCGCCGGCCGAGAGCTTGACTCGGGAACAGACGCCGCCGCCTGCCGGTCCGCACAGGCGGCGAAGCCGAAGCACAGCAGCGCGCTTAAAAACAGTAAAATTCCTTTTTTCATCGCCGCTTCTCCGTCCTGCATCGCGCCGTTATTTCCCGCTGAACACGGGGAAACGGCTGTATGCGCCGTAGTCCTTGAAATCCAGCGCCTTTAAGCGTTCCATATCCTCGTTTGAAAGTTCAAAATGCAGATTGGCGTTATCCCGCATATGCGCGGGATTTGCCGTTTTGGGTAAAGCGACCGTCCCCAATTGCAATACATATTGAATGCACAACTGCGCTGCCGAAGCGCCGTATTTTTGCGCCATGGCCGCAATCGTTTCATTTTTCAGCGCCTCACCGTGGGCAATCGGAGAGTAGGCCTCGACGACGATGCCCTGCTCTCTGCAATACGCGAGCAAAGCCGCCGGCGTATTTCCGATGTGGATGAGAAGCTGATTTACCATCGGCTTGATGCCGCAGTGCGCAATCAGGTTTTCAAGATCGTCTTCCAGAAAATTGGAAACCCCGATGGCTTTGAGCTTTCCTGCCGCATACGCGTCCTCGAGCGCTTTCCACACCTGTATATTTTCTTCAAAATAGCGTTTTTCCTCACGCCATTCCGCCCAAGGCTGGGGACTGTGAATCAGCATCAAATCGATATAGTCCAGACCCAGTTTTTCGAGCGATGCATCGATGGATTTGGCGGCTGCGTCATAGGTTTTGGCCTCCGCCGCCACCTTGCTTGTAAGGAAAAGCGCTTCCCGATGGACCCCGCAGGTCCTGATGCCGACGCCGACGCCTCTTTCGTTGCCGTAGGCCTGCGCGGTGTCTATATGACGATAGCCGATTTCCACGGCGGAAACGACCGCCTGAGCCGCTTTATCATCGTCTATAAACCAAGTCCCAAGCCCCAAAACGGGGATTTTTCTGCCGTTGCTTAACGTTTGAAGCTCCATCATTGTGCCTCCGATTTCTTTCTTAATTTTCGTATCGCCTTTGCGCCGTAATGGGCGATAAAGATGCAAAGCCCCATAAGCGCGAGATAGTCTATATAAAACAAAAGCTTCGATTCGCCGTAATCCAAAAACACGAACTCGCTTTTCAAAAACAGATAAGTCGGGAAATCCCTGCGAATCCAAGCCCACACGCCATATCCGGCGACGACGAAGCCCGCGGCAAACGCAAGGACGCTGCGCGCCTTTGCATGGCCTTTGAGTCCCATCGCCTTTCGGGACAAGCCCAAAATCATATTCCAGTGCAGTCCCAAATGCAGGCTCAGAAGAATATATCCCCAATATGCGCCGAGAATGTGCAGCCCCCGGGCCGACGCCATACCGCCGACCGACGGCAGAAAATCAAACACATAGCGGGACATCACGATGCCGCTGTACATTTGCGCGAGCATAGCGACAAGCACGAGCGTATCCACACAGAGCGTTACAATCCGCATGGCGCTGTACTTTCCCTTGCCTAAGGCTTTGTACCAGTGCCCGTTCAAAATATGGTGCGCAAGGAAGAGCAGCAGCATCCCCGCCCCCACCCATTCGTGGAGGACATCTCCCCACAAATGATACCCCATCAGGACAAGCAGCGCCAGCGTCATCAAAAGATCAACCGAGACCTGAACGGCGGTTTTCAGCTTCATTCCTCCACCGCCTTATGGATGCAGGAAACCGCATTCAGGCTGCGGGGATAGCCGATATACGGCAGGCAGTGGGAAACGACCTTGAGCAGCAAATCCTTGTCATTTCCCATACGCATATTTCCTTTGGAATGCGCGATTAGCTGCGGCTCACAGCCGCCCTGCGCCATCAGGAAGCAAAAGGTAATAAGCTCGCGCTCCGCAAGGGTCAAACCGCCTCGGGTATAGTAATCGCCAAAGCAGTTCGCCGCCAGCCAGCGGTTGATATGACCTGTTTTCCAAGCCTCCTGCATGTGCGCGCCGAAAATTTTCATCTGCGCCTCCACGCCTTTTTCCAGCCGGTTTTCAAGGGTGGTCGTCGCCTGCCCGTCGAGCGGAAGCTCTATGCCCCTCTCGGCAAACGTTTCATTTGTGACCCGCAGAAAGGGCAGGATTCGGCCATACCCTAAATAGTCGGTTGCCTGATAGACAATTTCCTTTACGGCGATCGGCGTGAGGCCGTTTTCCAACGCTCGGGGGAGCATTTCCCTGTATGCGTCCACAGCGCCGCAGCCGATCAGCGCCGCCGAAATCGCCATGTAGCGCGTCTTTTCATCTAACTGCTGATTTTCTTCATTTATAACCTCCTGAAATGCAAAATACGCAAAGCGCTCTGCAAATTCGGGGTCTGTTTGATGCAAATCCATTTTCCGTTCTCCTTTCAGATGCTTTGACTGCCGACCGACCACACATGCTTCTCCCTTGCGGCGGCAGGCGTGTTTTGTGCCATGACGCCCACCAGTTTATGGGGAACATAGAGCTCCTCCAAATAGACCCTTTCGTCGGCGGTCAACGTAAGCGAAACCGCCTTGGCCGCCTCCTCGATGTGACGGACCTTTGTCGCGCCCACGACAGGCGCGGCGGCCCTTGTCAGCAGCCATGCAAGGGATATTTCGGTCATAGATACGCCGCGTTTGTCTGCCAGCGCAGCCACGCGGTCTATAATGACGCCGTCCTGTTCGGCGGCGGCGTCATATTTCAGCTTTGCGTAGCTGTCCTCCCGCAGACGCTTGGAGGTTTCGCCGGGGCGTCTGGCAAGCCGCCCGCCCGCAAGCGCGCTGTACGGCGTCATAGCTATATTTTCCTCGCGGCAGAGCCTTGCCATCTCCCGTTCTTCCTCCCGAAAGATCAGGTTGTAGTGTCCCTGCACCGATACGAACTTTGCAAAGCCTTCCCGTTCGGCAAGCGCGTTCGCCTGTGCAAGCTGATAGGCGAAGCAGTTGGAAATCCCGATATAACGGACCTTGCCCGCTCGGACGGCATTGTTCAAGCCCTCCATAATGTCGTAAAGCGGCGTATTGTAATCCCACATATGGCAAATGTACAAATCCACATAGTCCATTCCGAGATTTTGGAGGCTTTTATCCAGCATTCTCTCCACATGCCGCTGTCCGGCAACGCCCGCTTCCAGCTCCGCATCGGTCCGGGGCAGGAATTTCGTCGCAATCACAACATCATCACGCTTCGCAAAGTCCCGAATCGCTCTGCCGAGATACTGTTCGCTTGTTCCGCTTTGATAGGCGATCGCCGTATCAAAGAAGTTGACGCCCAGCTCCAGCCCTTTTTTGATGATTGCACGGGAATGCGCTTCATCGACCGTCCAGCTATGCTGGCCGTTTCCCGCTTCCCCGAATCCCATACAACCCATACAAATACGGGATATACGCAAATCGGAGTTCCCCAATTTCGTATATTGCATAAGCTCACCTTCCCTAAGAATCGGATGGGGCCAGCAGCTTTTTTACCCTGCAGGGATTCCCGCAGGCGACGGCATTCGCGGGGACCGACCGTGTGACCACGCTTCCCGCGCCGATTACGGCATTGTCGCCGATGGTGACGCCCGGCAGGATGACGGCCCCGCCCCCGATCCAAACATGGCTCCCGATCGTTACATCCGCAGTCCGCGTGCGGATCGCCAAGCGTCCGCACGCGTCGGTATACATACGTTCATCTGCCGAAACAGGGTGAACGGCGGTGTAAATTTTCACATCGGGGCCGAGCAGGGTATTGTCGCCGATGGTAATTCTGCCCGTGTCCAAAAGGGTGCAGTTCATATTGATAAGGCTGCCGGCGCCGAGGGAAATATGGCAGCCGTAGTCCACCCACACCGGCTGATTGACACGGGCATTTTCACCGCAAAAGCCAAACAGCAAACGAAGGATCCGATTCCGCAGCTCCCTATTTTCCGCGGGCAGGCTGTTGTAAACCCGCATAAGGTCTTTGGCATTGCCGCTCAAACGCCGAAGCTCCGAATCCCTTGTATCATAGAATTCGCCGCTGCGCATTTTTTCTTTTTCCGTCATAAATCGTATGCTTCGCTCAAAGGCCCTTGACCCAGCTTTCCAGCTCGCGATCCGAAGCGCGGTTGAGCATTTTGCCCGGCTCCCAATGCGCGCCCGGGCAAAGAGGCCGCAGCACTTCCACGGTTTTCCCCATCCCGCTGCCGCCGGAGGTGGCGAAGGGGCGAATCGTTTTGCCCGCAAAATCGTAGCTTTCCAAAAAGGTGTTGATAATGGTCGGCGCCGCATACCACCAGATCGGGAAACCGAGAAATACAGTGTCGTAGTCCTCCATATTGGAAAGCCGCGCTTCGATTTCGGGGCGGGAATCGGGATTGTTCATCTCAACAGAGCTGCGGCTTTTCTTGTTCATCCAATCCAGATCGGCGCGGGTATAGGGGACGGCAGGCTTGATTTCAAAGAGGTCCGCGCCGGCCGCCTTTGCCAAACGCTCGGCTGCGGCTTTGGTGACGCCGCTTGCCGAAAAGTATGCGACTAATTTTTTCATCTTGATTATCCCTCCAGCTTGTTATAGGCTTCATCGTCCACAGGCTCGCACCATTCATTCGACGCACCCTCGCCCGGGACCTCTACGGCGATGTGTGAGAAGTAGCTGTCCTTTTTCGCACCGTGCCAATGCTTCACCTCTGCCGGAATCGTGATGACCGTTCCTGCGGTGAGGGAAACGGGCGGTTTGTTTTCCTCCTGATACCAGCCCTCGCCCGCCGTGCAAAGGAGAATCTGACCGCCGCCGCTTTTGGCGTGATGTATATGCCAGTTGTTGCGGCAGCCCGGCTCAAAGGTCACGTTGGCGAGGAAAACAGCGGTTTCCTGCGGGTTGGTCAGCGGGTTCAAAAAGGATTTGCCGACAAAATACCGCGCAAACGCGTCGTTGGGCTTCCCCGTTCCGAATACGTTGATTTCTTCAAACTGTTTTTGCTCCGGCACTTTCATTGTAAAAAGCTCCTCCCTTATATTTATTGGATTCCATTGCCGCGCAGCCAATCGGTCACATCGCCCGAAAGCGTCGAGCCGCCCGAATAGTGAATCGAAAGCGCTTCGCCCATCGCGGCGTTTGGCGCGAGCTTGGCAATCGCCGTCAGGCTTTGTCCGAAGCGGCCGCCGCCGTGAGAGCAGAACGGAAGAATCGTTTTGCCCGAAAAATCGTATTCTTCGAGGAAAGACGCAACCGGCATAGGAATCGAAGCCCACCAGTTGGGATAACCGAGCATAACAATATCGTACTCGTCCATATTCTCTATGTGGGCCGCAAGTTCGGGGCGGGCCTGCGCGTTCTGATCCCGCTGCGCCTCATCCAAAACGGTGTTGTAATCGCTCGAATACGGGTTCACCATTGTGATTTCAAACAGGTCTGCGCCCGTCTGACGCCGGATTTCTTCGGCGATGCCCCTTGTGTTCCCGCCCCACGAGAAATAGGCGATTAAAATCCTTCCGTTGCCGTCGGCAGACGCCGTTTGCTCTCCCGTACCCGAAACGCTGCCGGAACCGGGTTCGGCATTCAACACCAGGCGAATGCCTAGATTAAAGCTGCCTTTATTCTGTTCCAGCGTGGCCCGATACGCCGAGCGCATGTTTTTAGCGAAGTCGTTCCAGCCGCCGCCGCGGTAAACCCGAAGCGTGCCGGAGGCGGGACCCGACGGGTCGGTCTGCGCGTCGGTTGGATATGCGCCGTAATAATCCCACACCCATTCGCTTACATTGCCGTGCATATTGTAAAGACCGTAAGGGTTTTCGGAAAAGCTGTCTACCGAAACCGTGGTTTGCCGGTATACGCCGGGCTTTACCTCCAGATTGCCCTGCGAAAAATAGTGGTCTTCGATTTCGTAAGGGTAATGGCCGTAATAGTTTGCGTCCTCGGCGCTCGGCGAGCTTTCCATATAAAACGGCGTGTCCGTACCGGCGCGGCAGGCGTATTCCCATTCGGCTTCGGTGGGCAGTCGGTAGCCGTTGGCGCTTCTGTCCCAAGAAACCGTTTGCCCGTCGATTGTATAAACCGGAGTCAAGCCGTCCCTCTCGCTTCGGGCGTTGCAATAGGCCACTGCGTCGAGCCAGGAGACATTCTCCACCGGCAGATGCTCTCCTTTGAAATTGCTCGGATTGCTGCCCATAACTTCTTCGTATTCCTTTTGCGTCAGCTCGTATTTGCTCATATAGTAACCGCTGACCGTGACCGTGTGCTGCGTTTCATCATCGCTGCGCCACGCTTCGGACTCGGGGCTGCCCATCTGAAAGGAGCCGCCTTGAATCCAAACAAAGCTCTCGGGTATCTGCATATCGTTTCCCTCCGAAGAATGGCTTGCGGACGGTCGGGCCGAATTGACGCCGGAATTCTCTGCCGGACTGCAGGCCGCCAAAGAGAATAGGAGGAAAAGCGGTACAAGCAGAGCTGCAAGCTTTTTCATACGATTCCCCCTATTTCCCTATTTCGCCAGCCCCAAGGCGTTTAACCATTCGCTGACCGCATTGTCCGGGTTGGACGACGAACCGCTGCCGATGTGAAGGCCCTGCGTGACAGTCGCGTTCGGTTCAAGCGATTTCACCTCATTCACCGTTCCCGAAAGGCCGCTGCCGCCGCTGGTGCAGAACAGGGCGACCGTTTTGCCGGACAGGTCGTATGTATCGAAAAAGGTATAGAGAATCATCGGCATATCGCCCCACCAGTTGGGAAAGCCCACATAGATCACGTCGTACTGCTCGATGTTTTCGATGCTGCCGGAAATGGCGGGGCGGGCGTTGCTGCGCTGTTCCTCCCGCGCCACATCCAAAACGGTATTGTAATCATCGCTGTACGGCGTGGCGGGTACGATTTCAAAAATGTCGGAATCGGTTTGGCTTTGAATGGCTTTGGCGACATTTTCGGTGTTGCCCGACCAAGAAAAGTAAACGACCAATGCGTTGGCGCCTGTTTCGGCGGGCGTGAAAGAAGAATTCGAGCCGCCCGCGCCTTCGCCGGACGCGGAAGAATCGTTTGTCCGGCTTGATTCTTCGGCGGGCGCGGAATTGGAAGCGCTCGTCTGCTGCGGGGCAGAGGAAGAGCTTTCATCATTCGTACTGCCGCAGGCCGCAAAAGCGAGCAGCAGCGTGAGTACCAGTAAAACAGAAACAAGTTTTTTCATTTTGACGTTCTCCTTTTCGTAGTATTCCTGTTCTGCGATTTCATTTCAAACCGCAGATAATCCAGCCGGTCCAATTGCCGTTCCTTAAAATGAATTTCATCGAGCGTTCCGTTTCTTTTCGCTTCCAGCATTTTAAGCCGCTCCTCTTCGCCGGACGCCCCCTGCAGAAGCAATTTCATATATCTTTCCACCTCGGCATTTGTAAAGCCGATGTCGTGAAGCGTCATAATAGTACTCAAACGCTCGATGTCGCTGTCGTCATACTGCCATGAGCCCATCACCTTTTTCACCTCGCCGCACAGTCCCCAGCTCTCATACGCCCGCAGTATCTTGACGGGAATGTTATATTTTTCGCTCGCCTCAAAAATCGTCATCATAGCTCCTTTCAAAATCTACAAAAAATAAAGCATAAAGGCGCTCCGTTTTGGAACGCCTTTATTATAAATCCGATTCTTTGAAATGTCAAATACCTATATTTTATCGCAAGATATGCCTTTTAGGTATTGTGCTGCGAAATCGATAAACGCAGAAGTGGTGGCCGAAAAGATCTGCTCCTTTTTCCATCCCAAGACCGTGGAAAGCTCCAAAACGGGCTGCAGGGGAATAAACCGTAAATCGTTGTAGGTGCAGTTCAGGTTTATGCTGAGCATAACGCCTATATTTTCTTTGGCCAGCACCGCCTCGTTATACGGAAGATTTGCGGTCGCCGCAATATTTACCCGCTCCTTATAGTCGCCAAGCCATTTCCCGATTCGGCTTTGGTTGAAGTCGCCTGTCGCCGTCACAACCGACATTCCGGCCAAATCCTCCGGTCTGACGTATTCCCTTTCGGACAACTCGGAACCGCTCGGGACAAACACGCCCCACTGCTCCTTGACCGGCATATTGACAAAGTTATATTTGCGCATATCCACCGGCTCTGACATCAGACCTATGTCGAGGAAGCCTCTCTCGATATAATCACGAATGTTATTTGCATTGCCGCTGTATATTTCATAATTCACATTGGGATATTTCCTGCGGAATTCCGCAATGATTTTGGCCAGATATTCCGTTGAGCGAAATTCGCCGCTGCCGATGGAAATCGTGCCGGAGAGCGCCTCGTCCTTCTGTAAGAAATCCCGTTTTGTTTTGTCTGCCAAGGATAAGATTTCCTGCGCCCGTCGCTTCAATATCATTCCATCCTCGGTCAAAATGATGTTATGATTGCTGCGCACAAACAGCTTCACGCCAAGCTCCTGCTCCAAATCTGCAATTTGCCTTGACAGCGTCGGCTGCGTAACGTGAAGCATATTGGCGGCCTTTGTAAAGTTTTCTTCCCTTGCGACGGCTAAAAAATAATGCAGTACACGAAGCTCCATAACAGCACCTCCGCTTTTAGTTTAGCACAAACTCTTTTCGTTTTCAACATATCTGACAAAAAGATATGCCTATTTTGAATTTTGTGTATCAAGCCGTCTGTTATACAGGCGGCTTCGGCATTTATAAGCAAAATACAGCGAAGCGCCTGAGCCGAAACGGGTGCAAGCTGCGTAAGTACTTTCAGTTCTCCCGATAGGCGTCTTTCCCGAAAGCGCGCAGAAGAAGCGGTATATGGCTATCGTGAAACATAGTACGGACGCGCCTGAAAACAACAAAACGGCAGGAATTTTCATTCCTACCGTAAGAGTATTTGGGTATGAAAAAACCGCATAAACACTGGGTTTATGCGGTTTCCAATGGCGGAAGCGGTGGGATTCGAACCCACGAGCCCGTGAGGACTACCTGATTTCGAGTCAAGTGTCAAAAAACGAACTTGGCGGAATTTGACGGAAGATAAAACACCTTAACCGAACCCCCCGCACTCCCCGTGATTGCAGGCTTTTTTGCACCTGAAATCTGCGAAAGTACCGCCATTATTTAAGTCGCGGACTTTTCTCATTATATAGCAGTTCTAATCAAAATCCAATGAAAATGATTAGAACTCCGCATAGAAATGCCCCTTTTCTGGCCTGAAAATCACCCGTTTGGCAGTGCATCACAGAGACGGTGTTACGCCGCACAACACTTAAAGTCGTGTGGGATGGTTCCCTTTAAAAATAAAAACTCATTTCATCAGAGGATTCTATCCCGTAATTTGAAATGTCATAAAATTTATGGCAATCATATATTGAAATGTCGTTGTTATTTTGCTATAATGTATTTGAAAAGTTTCGACGGAGGAATTTTTATGCTATATCGTAAGATAGAATCTCTCATTGAAGAACATTTAAAATCTGATTCTAAAAAGATTCTTTTAATCGACGGCGCCCGTCAGATCGGCAAAACCTACATCATCAATTATGTTGGGAAAAAGCTCTTTGAAAACTATATCGAAATCAATATGATTGAGGACTCTTTAGGCGACCGTCTTTTTGAAAATACGAAAACCGTAGAAGATTTTTATCTGCAGGTCAGTATGCTCGCAGGGGATAAAATGAAGAGTAAAGAAAGCACGCTGATTTTTATTGATGAAATACAGGCTTATCCTCATTTGCTCACTCTGCTGAAATTCCTGTCGCAGGATAATAAGTTCACCTATATTGCGAGCGGATCGCTTTTAGGTGTTACGCTATCGCAAACCACATCCATCCCAATGGGCAGCATCCGGAAGGTCAGGATGTATCCGCTGGATTTTGAGGAATTTCTCTATGCGAACGGAATGAACGGACTTGTGATTTCCTCCATGCGCAAAAAGTTTGAACGGTTGGAGGCATTAGATGAGTCCATGCACAATAAAATGCTGGATTTATTCCGCAAATTTTTGCTTGTAGGCGGATTGCCCGATGCGGTCAACGCCTATCTTGAAACAAAAAACATTCAGGCAGTCCGTGACATTCAAAATGAAATTCACGATTACTATGCCGCAGATGCTTCAAAATATGACGATGAAAAGAAATTGAAGATTCGCAGAATCTATGATCTGATTCCCTCTAATATGGAGAATAAGAAAAAAAGAGTTGTCGTGCAAAGCATAGAGAATAAGAGGGGTAAGACGTTCAATCATTATGCGGATGAATTCGATTATCTTATCGGCGCGGGTATTGCACTGAATGTTCAGGCGATTTCTAATCCGACATTCCCTCTGATCGAATCTACCGGAAAGAATCTGCTGAAGCTTTATCTGAATGATGTTGGTATTCTTACGGGCATTCTTTACGGAAATAACATCAAAGCAGTGCTGAATGATGAAAGAAGTATCAATCTGGGTTCTGTGTATGAAACGGTTGTTGCCAGTGAATTGATCGCGCACGGTCATAAACTCTTTTATTATGACAATCGCAGCAAGGGTGAGGTTGATTATCTGATTGATGATTATAATAGCCTTTCCGCTGTACCGATCGAAGTAAAGTCCGGTAAGGACTATACCGTGCACAGCGCATTGAATACATTTGTTCAAAACGAAGATTATCATATCAAAAAAGCATTCGTTGTATCCAACGAAAGAAAAGTCACGCAAAAAGGCAAGATAACTTATATACCAATCTACTACATCATGTTTTTTAACGCGGATTGGGGTAATAAGAATTTGCAGTTCTGAAGTGAAGGCAAATGCTGATTATGTTATTTTCTTTGACGAATATACTTTTGAAAGGAGAAAGATGATGAAACGCGTATATGATTTTTTGAAAAAAGCAGAGACCTATTATCTCGCGACGGTGGAGGGCAATCAGCCGAGAGTACGTCCGTTCGGGACGGTAAACGAATTTGAGGGAAAGCTCTATATCCAAACAGGCAAGGTGAAGCCAGTCAGCCACCAGATTGCCGCAAATCCAAAGGTGGAGATCTGTGCATTTACAGGCGGGGAATGGATCCGTGTTGCCTGTGAGCTCGTGGAGGATGACCGCGTTGAAGCGAAAAAGTCCATGCTGGATGCATATCCGAATCTCCGCGGGATGTACGATGAAAACGACGGCAACACACAGGTATTCTACATGAAAAACGCAACGGCTACCATCAGCTCCTTTACCAGCAAACCTGTTGTGATTGAGTTTTAACGGATATGAAAATTATGTTTGTCTGCCACGGCAATATCTGCCGCAGTCCGATGGCTGAGTTTATATTCAAGGACCTTGTTAAGAAGCAGCGCATTGCGGACCGATTTGTGATTGCTTCCTCTGCCACCAGTACCGAGGAGATTTGGAACGGGATCGGAAATCCCGTCTATCCGCCGGCGAAGGCAGAGCTCAAAAAGCACGGGCTTTCCTGTAACGGCAAGCGCGCGGTACAGTTGGAAAAGAACGACTATGACAAATATGACCTATTTGTCGGTATGGACAGCGCCAATATCCGCAATATGCTGCGCATTTTCGGCAGCGATCCGGACGGGAAGGTACGCAAGCTGATGGATTATACCGACCGCGGCGGCGATGTTGCCGACCCGTGGTATTCCGATCGCTTTGATGTGGCATATCGGGATATTCTGGAAGGCTGCACGGCACTTTTAAAGGCTGTCCAAAAATAAATTTTAATATAAGGAGGACTCAAAACGATGCCGCAAACGCCGTTTCAAATTTACTATATGGCACGGATGCTTGAAAATCTGCCCGATGAGGACAGGTTTGTTCCGGTGTTTGCCTCATCGGACATAAAAGTATATCCTTTTCAAGTTGCGGCGGCCAGTTTTGCACTCCGTTCTCCTTATCAGACAGGCGTAATACTTTGTGATGAAGCCGGAATGGGTAAAAGCCATGAAGCTATGCTGATTATCACACAGCGGTGGCTTGAAGGCAGATCCCGTATTCTTTTAGCCGTCCCTAATGCGGATTTGTTATTGCAATGGGTAGAGCTGTTAGATCGGTTTTATACTATTCCTTATGTTATTCTGACAAACAGTGAACAATGGAATGAAAACAGTTCGAAGGATCAGCCAAATGCTTTTATGCAAGACGCAGTTATTATCACAACCTATGACTTTGCGGCTGCTCATGAAACAGAAGCGTGTGAAATCAAGTGGGATTTGACGGTATTTGAAGAAGCTAATGCTCTTTCCGGCGTGTATCAGAACGATAATAAACAGGCAAAAGTGTTGAAACGCATTGCGGGAAGTTCCTTTAAACTTCTTCTCACCGGTACGCCCATTGAAAAGAATATTATGGACTTATACGGACTGATTTGGTTTATTGACGAAACCGTACTGCCCGGCGAAAAAGAGTTTCTTGCACGGTATCTTCGCCGTCCGGAACATTATCCGGAGCTAAGCGAGCGCGTAAGCAAATATTGTTTTCGTACGCTGCGTTCTCAGGCGAAACATTATGCGAAAGTAACCGAGCGCATTCTGATAACGGACGAGTATACCCCTTCAGAAAAAGAAAAAGAGCTTTATCAGCTGCTTTATACCTACATTAACCAGCCTCATAAAATTGCGTTTCCCGAAATGGATCCGTATGACCTTGCATTGCGTCTGCTGAGCTTGCAAAGTTCCTCTACAGCTGCTATTTTGCAGACTATAAAAGGAATTATCAAGCGGTTGGAACATACAGAAAATGTACAGGAAGAATTATTGCAGTGGCGGCAGATGCAGGCAGCAGCCGAAGAAATCAAACAGGACGCCAAAACAAAGGAGCTTCTCCTTGCTTTAAAGCAGGGATTTGCCTTGATGAAAAAATGCGGCGCAAAGAAAAAAGCAGTTATTTTTACCGAAAGCGTAGAAACGCAGAAAATGCTGTATCGTTTACTTTGTCAAAGCTATAAAACAATATGTTATAATGGCAGTACAGATTATTCGGTAATCCGTCAGTTTAAACAGGACGGAGAAGTGCTGATATCTACCGATAACGGGGCAAAAGGCTTTAATTTAGAGGAAGCCGCATTTGTTATTCATTACGACTTACCGTATAATACGCTAAAAATGGAACAGCGAATTGACCGCTGTCACCGGTTGGGACAGGAAAATGATGTGCTGTCCTTAGCTTTTATCAATAAACATAACTTTGCAGACGTGCGGAAGCTGGAACTGGTGAATAAACGAATGCTGGTAACAGACGGTGTATTCGGGATTACCGATGAGGTCATCGGCGGCTTTACCGATAGTTTGGATACCGGCTTTTCTGAGACCGCGAAGCGTATCCGCACAAAAGAGGAGGTAGAAGAGGATTACAAACAGACGCTGATGCAAAATGAAACTGAAAACAAACGCGCGGTATCTGCCGCTGAGGATATTTTGTTTACTACCTTTACCAAAGAATTGGCGGATAAAATAAAACTGTCTCCCCGGTATATCAGCCAAAAAGCGGAGGAACTGAATTCGGCGCTGTGGAATATCGTCAAATGGTTTTTTCGGCGATACAATGAACAAAATGATGATTGCTTTTTTGAAATTGACGAAAAATCCAAAACAATTACCGCCACAAACTACCAAAAACTGCCTACTCTGTTTTATTACTGGACAGGCAGCCGTAACCGGCCGTATCAAAGCCTGAAGGCTTACGGCATGGGAAAGGATTTCAAGCCGCGTTCCGGGCAGATTACCCTTTCAAGTATCATAGGGCGCGGAATTATCCATGAATTGGCTTGTGCCGATTCCGGTGTGATTACAGTACAGAGCAATATGGAGCCTTGCGAGGTCGGATTGTATACGGTTGCAATTTCTTCTCACGGGGTGGTAAAAGAAATTCCGGTGCTTGTGGGAACAACGGTTTCCGGCAGAATACTTACACAGGACGAATGTCAGCAAGTGCTGAATCTGCCCGTTGTAAATTTTACAGAAGATACTCGTCAAGCGCCTCACTGGCTGAAAAACTCCGGCAAATTTCATGCGCTGGACAGAGTCGTACCAAAAGAAGAACTGATCAATCAGCAGTCAGAAAAACTCTCCCTGGCACAGGCGGAAGAAATTGATAAAATGAAATTGCGTGCGAAAGCAGGTAAGGCGGTACTGGAGCATGATATAAGCGATTTGGAAACACAGGTGCAAAAAGCCGAGTCGGAATTGCATGCCGTCTCCGGCGACCGGTTAAAGAAATTGACATTGGAAAAACAAGCGAACAAGCTGCGGCAGGAACTGATGAAACGACAGGAAAATCAGTTTTTTGACGCCATGCGGCTGGATATGGAATTGGAAAAACAGATCAAAGCGTTTACCGAAAAGGAAAAATTGACCGCAAAGGTTACGAGAGAATTTGTGGTGGAGGTTAGAAGCGATGGGTAGTAAAATTCTTTTTTTTGAGGAATGGCAGCAATTCTGTAAATCTACTCAATCTCTGAGCCATGATGAGTTTGGTAATGCATACAACACATTCCTTAATGAATTCCTTAAGGGAAACATGTGTCATGTAGATAAAATAATAGAAGATTATCAAAGAGAGAAAAATCAAGAGGATGTAGAAAATTTAAAACATATTGATGAAATATGGGGCCCTGCATTTTCTTTATATGCTTTTTATATTGATAGTGTATCGTCATTTCGAGAATCTTTAGTACAATATTTGACTGAATATTGTGAGATTGCGGATAATGCTGAAGGGTTAAAAGTTTTTTCGGTCCTTACTTATATAAACGGAAGGGCTTTACAAGTTGCCAATGAAATACTTTTACTTTTGAGAAATGGATATGCCGATGGTGCGTATGCGCGATTTAGAACCTTATATGAATTGAGTGTAGTTGCCCATTTTATAAATTCCCATGGTGATGAATTTGCACAGGCATATTTGGATTATAATGGTAATCAATACGGCTGGGCGGCAGCAGCGTTCCCAAATTACAAAAAGCCAGAAAAGATCCCTTTTAATGAAATTGAGAAAAATTGCGGTGTGGATGTCTCGTCATGGAAAAGTGAATACAGATTATCAAACAAATTAGTTCACGCTTCTTCACAAGGAACTTTTTCCAGATTATCTGCAATCTATCCAACCAAAGAAATTTTAATAGGCCCGTCTGATGGAGGAATTGAAGTCCCGGCAACCAATTCATTGCAAGCATTATTTCAAATTAATATGTTGTATTTTAGCTGTATAGATGATCCTATTGTACGCTTGTGGATCTTAACATTGCAACAATTAAAAGAAAAATGCTGCTTGAAATTTGAAAATATTAATAAAATACATTTCCCAAAACAGGAGGAACAAAATAATGACTAACACAATGGATGGATTTTCAATGAATATAGAACAAGCGAATATGGACAAGCTGAAAGCGGTTTTTCCCGAATGCTTCGCGGAGGGGAAGCTGGATATTGACAAGCTCTTGTCTCTCTGCGGGGAATATATCGACAATGATTTTGAAAAATACAAGTTTGAGTGGAAAGGTAAGGCGGAATGTCTGCGGCTGGCGCAAAAGCGTTCCACCGGCACGCTGCGCCCCTGCCCCGAAGAAAGCGTGAATTTTGACACCACACAAAACCTTTACATAGAGGGCGACAATCTTGAGGTGCTCAAACTCCTGCAAACCGCCTATTACCGCAAGATAAAGATGATCTATATCGATCCGCCATACAATACCGGCAACGACTTTGTGTATGAGGACGATTTTGCCGACCCGATGGCGCGGTACAAGGAAGTGACCCGGCAGACCACCAAAAGCAACCCCGAAACCATGGGACGGTATCACACCAACTGGCTGAATATGATGTATCCCCGCCTGCGCCTTGCCGCCAACCTCCTGCGGGACGATGGTGTAATCTTTATCTCCATTGACGACAACGAGGTCACAAACCTCAAAAGGTTGTGTGACGAAACTTTTGGTGAGGAAAACTTTGCAGGACAGTTTCCGTGGAGAAAAAGGACCGCAAAATCAGATGTCCCGTTCGGGATATCTCAGGATTACGAATGGGTATTATGTTATGCGCGCTCTGATGCCTTTGTTGCCTGTTTAGAAGGAGGAACGCGTAAATATTATGAAACAGATGATCTTCCGGGGAGACCGTGGCGAATCCACGATTTAACAAAGCAAACAAGTGCAAGTGAACGTCCCAATAGCTTCTTTACAATTGTCAATCCCAAAACTGGAGAAGAATATCCGGCAAATCCGAACCGAACTTGGGCGGTAACAAAAGAAACATTTGAACAATATTACAGCCAAAATCGGATTGTTTTTCCGGGAGACTATGATTTTTTAAATATATCAAAACCGGCTTTGCGTTATTTTAAAGAAGATGATATGAAAAAGGCTGGCGATAAATTTGGGTATATTCCCGCAAGTACTAATTTGCCGGATATAGTGGGAATGACTCAGGATGGCACAAAAGAGATTGTTTCTTTATTTGAATGCAAACTGTTTGGATTCCCAAAACCAGTTGAGTTTACAAAACACTTCTTGAAAATGGCAACTATTACATCAAAAGATGACAATGACATTATCCTTGACTTCTTCTCCGGTTCGGCAACCACTGCCCATGCGGTGATGCAGTTAAACGCCGAAGACGGCGGCAACCGACAGTTTATTATGGTGCAGCTGCCCGAAGTGTGCGACGAAAAAAGCGAAGCCTACAAAGCCGGATATAAAAACATCTGTGAAATCGGCAAGGAACGGATTCGCAGAGCGGGAAAGAAACTGACCGAAACCGACGGACAAATCAAGCTCGGCGAAGAAGCCAAACAGCCGCTGGATGTGGGATTCAAGGTGTATAAGCTGGATTCTTCCAACCTCAAAACCTGGGATGCCGCCCCCATTGAGGACGACGACCTGCTCACCCTCTATAACCGCATGAACGGCATGATCCACCGCGTCAAACCGGACCGTACCGATTTGGATATGGTCTATGAAATCATGCTCAAATTAGGCGTGCCGCTGACCTATTCGGTGCAGAAAATTGACTTAAACGGCAAATCCGCCTATACGGTTGGGGAAGATTGTCTGCTTCTCATCTGCCTTGCGGAAAATGTGCAGCCGGAGGATGTAGAAATGATGGCGGAATATGCCCCGGCAAAAATCATCATCTCCCGCGACAGCTTTGCAGATGACACCGCTATGTCTAACGCATACTACATCTTGCGGGATAAGCAAATTGAACTGAAATTGGTGTGAGGTGAGAAGCAAGTGGAATTACAAGAAATTATCATAACTATTATACCTGCTGTCATAACTGCAACGGTTTCATATTTTATTACAAGACATCAAGGAAAAATGGATATGAAAAAAGTAACAGAGACTAATAAATCAGAAATTGATAAGTTAATTAAGCAACATGAAATTAATTTAAAAGCTATAAAAGAACAGCATAAGTTGGAAATGGAAGCAAAAGAAAAGGAACAGGAATACAAATTGCAGCTAATGCAAAAAGAATATGAGCTGAAAGTACAAGAACAGCAACAAATTAAGACAAACGAAGTTATGACAGGAGCTTTAGGTGGACTGTTTACAGATATGCTTTCTAATCCAAACGCTGCTATGGAGAAAATGCAAGCACTAAAGGATTTAGGTGAACAATTCCGAACAGCCTATGACGGAGGTACGACCGAATGAAATTAAAATTTAAAAATCAAGATTTTCAAACCGATGCGGTAAACGCTGTTGTGGATCTTTTCATCGGACAGGAGAAAACGCACAGCACTTTTTCCGTGGTGGAAGAAAATCAGATGATGCTTATGAATGATTTCGGTATCGGCAACGCCTTATACATAGACAGGAATACCTTATCCGATAATATGCACGCCATACAGAAACGCAATCTGCTGTCAATGACAAATTTAGGCGAGGACAACACTGCCGGTCAATTCTGTATCGAGATGGAGACCGGTACCGGTAAAACCTACGTCTATACCAAAACGATATTTGAATTAAACCGCAAGTACGGCTTTACAAAATTTATTATCGTAGTGCCATCGGTGGCAATCCGTGAGGGTGTGTATAAATCTTTTGAGATTACAAAAGAGCATTTCGGACTGCAATACGACAATGTCCCATGCCGATATTTTATCTACAACTCCGCAAAACTATCCGATGTGCGGCAGTTTGCCACCAGCGCCAATATTGAGATCATGATCATCAACATTGACGCATTCAAAAAGGCGGAAAATATCATCAATCAGGCGCAGGATAAGCTGAATGGCGAAACCGCCATGCGGTATATTCAGGATACCCACCCTATCGTGATCATTGACGAGCCGCAAAGCGTAGACAATACACCAAAAGCCAAAGAGGCGATTGCATCTCTCAACCCTCTGTGCGTGCTGCGTTATTCCGCTACGCATCGGGAAAAGATCAATCTTTTATATCGTCTAACGCCGGTAGACGCCTACCAAATGGGGCTGGTGAAACAGATTTCTGTTTCCTCCAATCAGATATCCGGCGGGTTCAATCAGGCTTATGTGAAATTGATTTCCGTTTCCAACGAAAACGGCTTCCGCGCAAAAGTGGAGATTGATGTAAAAGGAAAAACCGGTGCTGTCACCAGAAAGACCATCACCGTGAAACCGGGAGATGATCTATTCTTACTGTCCGGCGAACGGGACTTATATGAAGGCTACACTGTGGCGGGCATTGACTGCACACCGGAATATGAGCATATTGAGTTCGGCAATACGGAAGAAGTGGCGTTAGGAAAAGCCATCGGCGATATTGATGAGAATATCGTGAAAAAAGCGCAGATTCGCCGTACCATAGAAACCCATTTAGACAAGGAACTGCGCTATACCGAAAAAGGCATTAAAGTGTTGTCATTGTTTTTCATAGACAAGGTGGACAAATACCGTCATGAAGACGGCACCCCGGGTATTTACGCCAAAATGTTTGAGGAATGCTATTTAGAACTACTTTCCAAACCAAAATATGCACCTATTCGGGAACGTTTTTCTTCGGATGTATCCAAAGTACACAACGGGTACTTCTCACAAGACAAGAAAGGGCGCCTCAAAGATACCAAAGGCGATACACAGGCGGATGACGACACCTACAACACCATTATGCGTGACAAAGAATGGCTGCTGAGTTTTGAATGTCCGCTGCGGTTTATTTTCTCCCATTCTGCTTTAAAAGAAGGCTGGGATAATCCGAATGTCTTTCAGGTGTGTACGCTGATCGAGCAAAAATCTACCTTTACCTGCCGGCAAAAAGTCGGACGGGGACTTCGTCTTTGCGTCAATCAAGATGGGGAACGGATTGAGGATAAAAACATCAATATCCTGCATGTGATGGCAAATGAGAGTTTTGCAGAGTTTGCCGACACTCTCCAAAAAGAGATTGAGGACGAAACCGGTGTGAAGTTCGGCGTGCTCCAGCTTGATCTTTTCAGCGGTATGACCTTTACCCAAACGGTAGAGCATGAACATACCATTGACAAAGAAGAAGCAAAAGAACTGGTAAAAACTTGGATGGAGGACGGCACAATTGACAAGTGGATGGCCGATCCGCAAATGACTGCCGCTGAAGAAACCATTGCGGTGAAGCTGGAAGAGGGAGAAATTGCGTCGCCGCCGAATCCTGCCACGGAAGTCATGCGCCAAATCAAAAACGGTGCTACACCGGAGCAGGCGGCTGAGGCAATTGTAGGTATTACCAGCACTGTCACTACAACGGAAGAACATACAGTTACATATGAAGAAGCGCAGGAACTAATGGAGCATTTTGAAAAGAAAGGCTACATTACAAGCAGCGGAAAAATGAAAGACACCATGAAAAATGCGCTCAAAACCGGTACGCTCTCGTTGCCGGAAAAATACGAAGCCGCAAGAGAACGCTTTGAACAGATTATCGTCAATGCCGACCGCAAACCGCCGATTCGGGATGCTTCTCGAGATGTTGTGGTACGGATTAACAAACAAGTAATGCTGTCACCGGAATTCATGGAATTATGGAATAAAATCAAACAAAAAACCGCGTATCGAGTTCATATTGACACAGACAAGCTGATTGAAAACTGTGTAAAAGCCTTTGAGGAAATGCCGAAAATCACCAAAACACGCTTGGTTTCTCAAACGGCAGATATCCATATTGAAAAAGCCGGTATTTATCACACGGAACGGGAAATGCGGACAGCGGATATCGAAAACTCGTATCAAACATTGCCTGATATTATTACTGCAATCAGCGATGAGACACTTCTTACACCTGCCACGGTAAAAGAAATTCTTGTCCGCAGCGGACGGTGTGGTGAATTTCTGAACAATCCCGAAGCATTTTTGGAAAAAGCAACGGAAATTATTCGGGATAACCGCCATGCCTTGGCAATTGATGGCATCCGTTATATTAAGTTGGACGGGCAGGAATATTATGCACAGGAAATTTTTGACACAGCGGAATTGATTGCTAATCTTGATAGAAACGCTGTTAAAGTGGAGCACAGTGTGTATGATTATGTCGTTTATGACAGCAGTTCCGTTGAAAAACCGTTTGCTGTAGCCTTGGACAATGATCCCGATGTCAAAATGTTCTTTAAAATTCCCGATCGTTTTAAAGTGGAAACGCCGATTGGGACATATAATCCCGACTGGGCGGTTTATTTTGTTAAAAACGGTGAGGAAAAATTGTATTTTATTTTAGAAACAAAAGGCAGTACCAGCTTTATGGATCTGCGCACACGGGAGCAATTGAAAATTCATTGCGGAAAAAAGCATTTTGAAGCGTTAGATAACGACATTGAGATGAAGGTAGCAACAAATTGGAGTCAGGTTAAGGAAGAGATTTGATTGCTTACTGTAAATGTACAAATTAAACATTACAGTATTACAGATGCTCATAAATTGATTGAGGCAAGAGGTAATAGAGTTATGGCAACTTTACTTTACCAGGGGCACGGTAGTCTTCGTTTGACTACGGACAGCGGAAGGGTGATTTATATCGACCCGTTTGCGGGCGAAGGTTATGACGCACCGGCGGATCTGATTCTGGTGACCCACCAGCACCACGATCACAACTGCACTGACCTGCCCGCTAAAAATCCCAGCTGTGTGATTTGGCAGAACTTTGATGCACTCAAAGACGGAGTATATCAGACAATTAAGCTGGATTTTGCGACAGTCGAAGCGGTACAAGCGTATAATCATCATCACAAAAAATCGGAATGCGTCGGCTACATCGTAACAGTGGACGGCGTTTCGGTTTATTTTTCCGGCGACACCGGAGAGACAGAGCAGATGTCGCATCTGGCAGAACGAAACCTTGATTATGCTGTTTTACCGATGGATTTTACCTACACCATGGATGTTCCGGAAACGATCCGCTGTGCGAAGCTGATTGCCGCAAAGCATACAATCCCTGTGCATATGTCGCCCGGAAAGCTGTTTGATATGGATCGGGCAAAAAAACTTGCAGCGCCCGGCGCTCTGATTGTAAAGCCCGACGAATCAATCAGATTATAAATATTTTTCTCTGGACTTTTTACCTCCTTTGTGGTATGTGTTTGTATTGCAAAGGAGGTATTATTATGGCACAAATCAGCATAGAAGAATTATATCGCGGCGAGGGCGGCGGTGAAAAATACGGTGCCGGCGGAATTATGGGCGCAGTCATCAAGGATTTGTTCACGAACGGCATTCCGGACGGTTATGACGGATTGCTTTGGATAGAGCTTCTCACTGTAAAACACACGCTGACAGCGGCAGAACAAATAAAACAAGAGGGCGACTTTGTATCGGGAATGACCGACGCAGAGCCGCTCTCTTTGCGTGAGGAGGAAATTTCAGATGACAACGCTTGAAGATTTATATTACGGAAATATTCATCCATATGAGCGGGATATAAAGAAGACCAGCAGAGAATCCGCACTGCTCCGTCTCGTAGTCAAAAACGAAAATGACCTGTTGGCAACGCTCACAGAACAGCAAAAAGAAATCTTTCAAAAGTGCAAAGATGCAGAAGGTGAAATGCACTGCGCATTCGAACTGAGGTCGTTTATAGAAGGGTTTCGGCTTGGCATGAAGCTGACAGTGGAAGGAATATACTGCACGGAGGAAACAGATGAACAGTAAAACAGCATCAAAGGCAAGAATTTATCTGTATGATGAAGAGAATATAATTAAAAAGATCGCTTACATTTATGATGACGGCAGTGAAAGCAAACCACTAACAGTATTTAAGCATATTGGAATGTTTAAGGACTCACTGCTGTTCGGGGAAGAAATGAATATATGCTTTCAGATACTGTCTCCGCATCGGCTTCAAAATTACTGCTCCGATGTGGACGAGTTTGAAATCATTAACGAATCGGAGCATACAGTGATAGTATCAGCCTTTGGAAAAACAGCAGAAATTAAACCGTATTCAACCGAAACCGTTAGAGCTTAAAAAAGTCGGAGGCTATTTTCCGAATAAGCCGATTATAGCCTCCGACGGTGCATTTACAATTTAAAATGTCGATATTGAAAAATGCGAAATTTTTTAATATAATATGATTACTTAAAGGCGTAATACTTTAAATTTGAAACATTGTATCTTGGTGTTTATTCCTGTTTATGCAAGTGAACCCGAGTAAACAAACAGAAACAAAGAATTAAATTTAATGTTTTATGTCTGACAGTAGCTTTCCTATTCTCACGGGGAAAGTGTTTTTGTCAGACTTTTATTATGCCTTTTGGTAAATACATAACCGAAAGGATTTTTTATTATGGAACAAGAATTAGTATGGAAAATGGTGCAAGGGCAAATCGGATATGAATTTAAAAATTTGGATTTGCTGAAACAAGCATTCACCCGTCGATCGTATAGTGAGGAAAACGGCGGAGAAAACAATGAGGTACTTGAGTTTATCGGTGACAAAGTACTTGATCTTGTGGCCGTGAAAATATTGATTCAAAATTACGGTCATTTGGCAAACGGCGACCCGGTTGACGGAACAAAGCTTTCTGTTTGGGAACAGGAGTTCAAGCGTAATCAGCCAGGTTATAAAGATCCTGATATCAATTCATTTAGCTGTGATTGCAACGAAAATGATCTTACGAAAATCAAAAGCCGAATGGTCAGCAAAAAAGCTTTGGCCGGGCGTACGGATGAACTTGGATTTTCAGAATACCTTATTATGGGCAAAGGCGATATACAAAATAATGTCAATGAAGAATATTCTGTAAAAGAAGATCTGTTTGAAGCGATTGTCGGAGCAGTGACCATTGATTCAGGATGGAATTTGAATGCATTGCAGGGAGTAATAGAAGCAATGCTTGTGCCTGAGGATTTCTTAAGTGACGATACCGACACAAACTACGTTCGCATGATTCAGGAGTGGGAGATGCAGGAAAACGGATGCATTCCCTGGTATAAGTATCAAGAGGCTTCCTATACCTCCACCTGGTATATGAAACAAGAGAACACAATATATCAGAATTTTCCGTTGGGATATAATTATTCTAAGCTGAAGTACCATTGTTACCTGAAACTGCTTGATTCATTGCCGGTGTTTTGCGGCTTCGGATCTTCCATCAGAGAGGCAAGAATGGCCGCGTGCAAACTGGCGTATGAATATCTGGTAAAGCACGATATGGTTTTTACCATTCGTGATGAAATTGAAGATCCTAACCGGGATATGGCGATCAATCAATTGGAAACGTTAGCACGCAGAGGATATTTTTCATTGCCCACCTATGAATTTGAGGAAACATATGATGATAACGGAAATCCACTTTGGAAATGCGAATGCCATATAGAGAAGGAAGAATATTATTTTGATGAAGTTTCTTCATCGAAAAAAGATGCAAAAAAGGGTGCCGCATACAGCATGCTTTTGTATGTGCTCGGATTGGAGGAATAACGATTATGCCCAAATGGTGTTTTAACTATGATTCCGGCGAATATGAGTGGATCGAAAAAGACGGATTTAGTTCAGACCGAGGAGAGTATGTATATAACTGGGACGATAGCGAATATAGGCGCGAAGACGAAGAAAATTGCAGTACACTTTGGGATGACGATAATGATTAAAGAATAAAATCTAAAATGCCGGTGTGTTTTTTGCACACCGGCATTTACTGTCTACAACACAGATTTGGCGCTCTTTATATGACACAGCTTTTTACATCAGCCATTCTCCGGCGATCCGATACCGGCACACGCCAAAGCTCTGCTTTTGCCGTTCCATAATTTCAGACGGAATTTTGCTCAGCCACTTGCGGCTGAAAGAAGTCGTGCCGAAATAAGCGTCAAAATTGCTGACGGGAAGCACAACCCAGTCGGTATCATCGGGTTTGTTGGCGATAAAATATCGGACCAGCGTCGGAAGGACATCGTCACGGATTTCCGGTACGGCAGAAGCAAGACGATCTGTCAGCTCCTGCGGAAGTGATATTTCTTCCTCACGCAAAGCGCCCAGTTCCAGTGCATCAGCGATGATGTCATCAAACCGAATGATCCAGCCGCCCTTTGTCTCCGGCGAAAACAGCGGAACCTGATACTGTACAACCTTTTTGCGCCATTGCCTGTCCCAGCCTTTGAAAATGTGTTCCGCTTTTTTATAGGCTGTTTTGCTGACTTTATCGGGATGACTGAGTACAAAATCTGAGATACCGTGAACATGGCGGTAAAACCAGCCTGCTCCGTCACTGCTTACAAGTTCGGGGAACTCATCGTACAGATCACGGAAATCACTTTGAAACTGCCACTCCTCTTTCGGAGCGGCTTTTTTACTGTCCGGGATACTGCACCAGGCGCAGAGCGCCCGGTGCGCATAGCCGGCATCACAGTCAGAACGCCACAGAAATCCCCGTGCGATAACGGTCAGGACGCGGGCAAGCCCTTCGCCGTCCAGAATACTGTCAAAGGTAAATCGTCCGAGATAAGCGGAGTCCTGTTTGTCTTTTGCTGTATATGCCACCGTTCCCGTGTATGCATCAAACTCTTCTTTTTCGTTAATCACGGCGCACCTCCGGTACACGAACATTTTCTGCTGCTTTGTCGAGCAGAACATCCCATATAAATTCCCGTTTACCGAGAGCCACGGCATAACGCACCGCAAGGCTCGGGCTGATATATTGCTCAAGGTACCGTCGGCATCCCTTTGCTGTCGCCTCCCGATAACTTTCCGCCGGCAGTTTTGTTTGGTAGGACTCTATCATAACAGACATGAGATCAGAATCTCCGTCACGGATTAAGCACCTGCGTTCCCGGTTCTTGTTTTCGTCATCAATGTCGCAGATCAGGTCGCCGAGAATCCGATAACCCCCAAAGCAAAAATCACACAGCAATCTGCCATAATCAGCAAGGATTTCCTCCGGCAGATTATCACGCAGAAAACACTCCCGCTCGCCTGCATCCATCATGTGCCATTCCTGCTCGCGGAGCATGTTTCTGAGCTGTGAAATGTGTTCCGGTTCCAATACCGAGAACGCAGCGTACAGTTCATCTGCAGTATAAGATTTCTCCTGACCACGGGAAAACAAAATCCGTTCCATGTCGTTCTTCTTCTGACGGTTTTTAACCGGCGCTTTGCTGATGCGGATACGGTTCAGACAGGAATAATACTCGCGGATAATGGTTTCCGTCAGAGAAAGAAACGACGGATCAATTTTATCTTTCCACGCCGGATCAGCGGCAAACGAAAACAGTTCATTGTCAGGCGCAGGCTTTGCCTTGATTTTCGGCGTGCATGCTTTCAGCTTGTAGGAAAGATATGGGAGCCGCTCTAAATTGGAATCAACCTTGCTCCAGTCTGTGCTTTGTATAAACGTCTCCAGCTTCTCGCGCGGCGTCGGCTCATACCATTGGGATCTGCCGCTGTTTTTTTCTATCAGGTATTTGTATTTTAAAAACAGATTCCGCCTGAAATCAGACTGCCCGAGATATTCCGATAAGTCCGGCTTCACACCGCTTTTTGCAGAGTCAATTTCAAGTCCTGTCAGAATGGCCAGTGCTTCGGTTTCTTCCCGGCAGCGTTCCTGCTCCGCAGCGTCCGAGTTTTCATTGTAGGCAATAATGCCTCGGTCAAGCGCAGCGTTGGAGATTTGCCCGACACGGGAGGAAAAAGTATTCTTCACGGTTTCAAACCGTGCATGCCAATCGTCGGCGTCGCAGATGCGCGGCTCTGCCGCAGGGATTTTCAAAAACGGCATATTGCTTGTGTTGTCAAGCTGTGATTCAAAGTCATAGTTTCGCTGGACGCATGCATTCAGCACGGGGTCGGCAATCGTTTTGATCATATCACCGTCGTAGTCTGCACCGCCGAGACGTTCGGCCGCATACATCTCAGAGTCCACCATCACCACATCGGAAAGATGACCCAAATAGTATTTGCGGAGCGCTTCTTCTTTTCCGTACGGGCGGAGCAGGATTTCCTCATTGCGTGCAATGTGCGGACTGCGCAAAAGCGTGCAGGTCTCCGGCTGTTCATATGCCGCTTTCGGTGCATAAAAGGAATTCCCCTTAAAGGTCAAAGCGCTCAGAGCCGCGTAGTGCCTGCGCTGGGCGGTGTTCATTTTTCGGATGTCGGGATCGATGAGAAGAGTCAGAAAGCGCAGTAAATCTCCGGACAGGAACCGGTTGTCACCGGCGATGCGCAAAATCCCCATGGAATAATTGCGACAGACTTTTTCTGCCAGTGCATCAAGCTCATCCGCATATACTGATTCACCGATAAACGACGGATTCTTTTTCAGAATCTGTCCGAGCAGGTACGGACGGCTGTTTTTATCGGTGCCCCGCAGAGAAAGGGCAGAAAGAAAATGCTGTCTGCGGTATTCGCTGTCGGCACATAGTCGGTAGTATTCTGTTTCGGTCTGCTTGGTAAGCCAGTTGCGGGAATCACTTTCGGGGCTTTCCGTCCAGCCGTCGGGAAGATCGGCTGGACGAAATTCCTCCGCTTTCATGGAGACGGTATTCAGAAACTGATAATTCAGCTCGGTGAATTTCTGCGGCTTTTCCTTGCTCACATTGGTGATATACAGTGCATGGCGGTAACGGCGGAATGCTTCCCAGTAATCTTCCCACGTCATTTGATTTTCGGTAAGCCAGCCGTATCCTTTGAACATGCTTTTTGTCAGGATAATATCCACATCCTCTACCGGATGACGCACACCCCATATATCGGTAATTTCCTTTGTGCCGTACTCGTGCAGAAAATCTTTGAAATCCACCTCGTGAAGCATTCCTTTCACATAGGGCATACGGATCTGAAAAGAAGTATGGATATGTTTTCCGCAGTAAGCCTTGTCAATCGTCTTGGCGTATCCCTTTGCGATGATTCCTTCGCCGTCAAATTCCATTACGGTAAAGGTCTCGTTTTTCTTTACCCGTTTGTATTTGCGCATGCTCTCCGTTCCGCCGTTCTCTTCTACAGTGATCACATTGGAAGTTCTTTGAAACTCGTTGTTTGCAACAACAATTACGCGGTGCGGTCTGTCAATATCCACACCGTCGATCCGTACACCGCCGGAAAGCATCAGTCCGTTATAGGCATAGAGCTTGGAAAGCTGACACCTGCCGATTTTCATATTAAGCATGATTCGCTGTCGGACGGGAACATAAAAATCCTCCCGGATAAATGAAAGCCTTGCGTTGCGGCTCATGTTTCCGGAACGCTCAAAGGCGAGATAGCGGTGTGGGCTGGTTCCGAAATCCAGCGTCACTCCTTCGGGACGGAACATGGATTCCGCTTTTTTCTGCCGGTCGGCATATCGTTTCTGTTTCGGGTCCCGGTCAAAGATTTCGGCAAAGTCCATGTAGAAAAGAATATCCGAAAGATCGGTGATCAGATTTTGCTCGGACGGTATCTGAAAATCGTTGCCGTGCAATACGCACATGGTCTGAAAGAACAGTGCGTTGTCTTCCTGTTCGTGCAAAGCGGAATACACTCTGCATTTTTCCGTGGCGGTGCTGTTGAGCGAAATGGAATATATGCCGTCGTTTCTTTCTTTCGCATAACTTAATACTGCTCTTGCAGACAGCGTATAAATTTTATATTTGATCCGCACCATGCACCGCCTCCTTTTCACGGATATTATATCAAAAAACCTTTCAGTTTGCAATATGAATACTGCTCCCACCTTTTATAAGGCGGGAGTTTTTGTATCCGAAAATATTGCAGAAAGGATTGGTTTGAAATGAATGAAACCAAAAACAAACTCACTGTCATTGACGGTGAAACACTCATGGACATGAGACTTGTACCGACCAGGTTTTGTGTCGAAACACTGTTGCCGCAGGGTGTGTCGATGCTCGGCGGTGCACCTAAGATCGGCAAGTCCTGGATGGTGCTTGACCTGTGCATCCGTATCGCAAAAGGTGAAGAGATCTGGAACCTGCCTACGAAAAAAGGCACCACGCTTTATTTGTGTCTGGAGGATCCTCTGCGCCGTGTTCAGGAACGTCTCAACAAAATCACCGACGAGGTTCCGCCCAATGTTTTCTTTGCCGTTGCCGCCGGAACGCTGACAGATGGTCTTGACGATCAGATCCGTAATTTTGTATCAGAGCATCCCGATACCGTCCTGGTTGCGATCGATACCTTTCAGATCATCCGAAACCATACCGCCGATACTTCCTATGCCAACGACTATGAAGAAGTGCGGCAGATCAAAGCGCTGGCGGACGAGCTTGGTATTTCCATTCTGCTTGTGCATCACCTACGAAAGCAGGGCGACAGCGATCCGCTGAATAAGTTGTCCGGCACGACCGGTATCAGCGGTGCTATGGACGCGCTGTTTATTCTTGACAAGAGCAGGCGCAATGCCGCAGGAGCAACACTCATCTGCGCAAGCCGCGATACCGGCTATCGTGAACTGGAGCTTCAGCTCTCGCCGGAGACCTGTGTCTGGAACCTTGTGTCAGACAGCCTTGAAAGTCCACAGCTCATTCTGCCGGAGGAAATGAACAGTCTGATTGCTTTTATGAAAGAGAAAATTTCTTTCAGCGGAACGAACTCTGACTTCGCTGATCAGTTCAGCGCCTATTACGGAAAATCGGTATCGGTAAAAGGTTTCAAGCAGATGATGAACCGCTGGCGATACTCACTGGAAGAGCAGGGAGTTTTCTTTGAAAACCGCCGAAGCAACGGGCAGAGACTGCTGGATATTTCCTATTTTTCTTCTGATGGTGACGAAAGTGACGTAAATGACGCAAAACAGCCGTGCGGTGAAAATTGCGTTCCTTCCGTTCCTTTCGTCACTCAAACGCCGCTGTGCGCCGAATAAAGGCGGTTTCAGGCAGGATAAGGCACCGGGCGGGAAAACATCCGCCTGCAACTCTTACGCCGAATACGGGCGGATTTCGGCGTAATGCGGGAATGCCTGAGATTACGGGATTTCCCGGACTTTAGTCCGGGGCAAGCAGAGCGTCCGGCTGTCCGCCGCAACGCCTAAATTACGGGCGGAAGCCCGGACCCACTTACAAAACAACAGAAAGGATCATAATTTATGAATACAGCAGATAAAAGAAGACGGGATACTACACTGACCATACGTGTAACGCAAAAAGAAAAGGAACGCATCCGAAAGAATGCCGCAAAAGCCAACAGGAGCGTAACGGATTATCTGGTGGCACTGTCACTGGAAACACCGATTCATGTTGCGGAAGATGTAAAACCTCTGCTGATTGAACTCAAACGCATCGGCAGCAACATCAATCAGATCGCGGCAAAAATTCATTCCGGCGCTTTCACATCGTATAATTTTCAGGATGTCATCGACGGGCAGAAGAAAATCTACGACGCTCTGCTTGAGATTGTGAGGAACAAGCAATGGCAACGGTGACCTATATTCGGGAAAGTAAACAGACCGTAAGCGCAATGAAAGGTGTGATTGATTACTGCACGCAGGACAAAAAAGTCTTTGACCGGCAAAGCGGACGCAGGCTGGTCGGCGGCGTGAATTGCAATGGTAAAAATGCCTTCACGGAATTCATGGCGACCAAAGGCGCGTACAAGAAGACAGACGGCATCAATTTTTATCAGTATGTGCAGTCTTTTTCTCCGGAGGAATCAGTCACGGCTGAGAAAGCACACGAGGTTGCCCTGGAGTTTGCTGAAAAAGCGTGGCCGGGTTATGAGGTGCTGGTCACAACACACTCGGATGCCCAACACATTCACTCTCACTTTGTCATCAACTCGGTGAGCTTTGAAACCGGATACAAGCTGAGACAAAATCCGAATACGCTCAAAACCCTTCGTGGCATCAGCGATGAAATCTGTTCGCGGCACGGGCTTTCAACGCTTAAGCCTTATGAAGAATCAGGTGCAAAACTTTCTTCCCGCGAATACCGTGCGGCGGCAAAAGGCCAAAGCTGGAAATTCCGTCTGATGGCAGACATCGAAAAGGCAATGCAGAAATGCGGAAGCCGTGCGGACTTTATCTTTGAAATGAATCGCCGCGGCTATCAAATCACATGGACAGACGAGCGAAAATATATCACGTTCACCTGTCCCAACGGAATGAAGTGCAGGGATATCAAACTGCACGACGAAAAATATCGGAAAGGAAATTTAGAATATGAATTACAACTCAGAGAACAAATCACAGAAAAACAGTGCAGTGGATTTGCTAATACAGAAGAATGCCGAAGCCATAACAGAACTGGAACTTCAGCCGTACCAGCCGGTGGTCTATGCGATACCGGTAACGCAGAGAACAACGGAACTCAATTTGGCAAAACAGATCGTAACCTTTCAGCCGACGCTCTATCGGATGATCGACAAACTGGCAACCAAGAAAGAGCTGGAAGACCGCTTTCAGGAGATTCAGGAAATCGAAGTGTCGTATATGGAGAATACAGTTGCGAAACTGACAGCGGAAAATCAGAAAGCAGTAAAAACATTGATCGGGGAAAACAGCATGACGGTGCAGGAGATGCAGGCATCCGCCGAACAGGTTGGGAAGAATCAAGAAGAATTTATTTTGAAACTCTCTTCGGCTATGGACAAAGAAATAAGGAATTTAAATACGGTGATCGACAGACTGAACCGCAGGTTCGTGCAGATTCTGATCGGCACATCAGCGGCATCGGTCTTGCTGTCGATGATCGTATCCGTGGTATTCTGGAAGCTGGCAGGATAATCGAAAACGACACCGAGGATCCGGAGGAACGCCGTAAGCGGATCGAAGCGCAGGAAGCCGGGGCCAATGCCGGCGCTCTCATCGGTCTTGCCGTGGGTATTGTCTCAGAACTTACACACCGTGACGACACACCAGCGGAAGAAAAAGAAACAGAGGAACAGGAACTTACAATGAATATGTAGGAGGAAAATCTATGACCAAAAAAGAAATCACAAAATCACTTTGCGGCTATCCCGCCGCACTCAATGTAAAAGAAACGGCACAGATTCTGCGCGTCAGCACCAAGACGGTGTATAAGCTGATCGCAGAAGGAAAGTTGCCGGCTGTGAAGGTCGGCAGGGAAAACAGAATCGCAAAATCGGAACTGATAAAGTATCTCAGACATGGAGAAAAAACATCTTCGCACCCCGGCGTAACTTTCACGAAAATGGCTTCAAATATTGTCTGGACTTCTCAAAACACTTGTGGTATTGTGTGTGTCGCGGAGAAGAAAAGTAAGAAAGGAGCTAAGAACCATGGCAGCATCAAACACCCTTCCTGCAAGCGTACAGCCTAAAAAAGGACGGCTCTATGCCGTGATCCAGACAAGAGAAAACGGGAAAAGCAAACCGGTCTGGCGCTCTCTGGGACTGCCGGAGGGAAGCAACAAGTCTAAAGTGAACAAAGCCTTCCGCGAGGTAGTCAAACAGTTTGAGGAGGAATACGCCGAACAGCTTGCCCGGGGAAACCGTCAGCCGTCAGATATTCCGATCTTTGAATATATGTGCGGCTATCTCAAAAAGATACAGCAGAATCTGCAGAAGAACACCGTCGAAAGTTACCATTCCATGATTTACGGTAAGATTCGGCGGTATTTTTCTGCCCGAAGCCATCTGACAGTTGGAAACATCACCGTGAAAAATGTAGAAGATTTTTATGAAACTCTCTATGCAGACGGTGTGGTTTCCAACACGGTAATCCACTATCACGCCATTCTGCACCGCGCGTTTAAGCAGGCATTCAAGGACGGAATGATCGATGTCAATCCCTTTGACCGCATTGACCGTCCGAAGAAAAACAAATTCCACGGCGCGAATTACAGTAAGGAGGAGCTTGTCACCCTGCTGGGACTGACGCGGACAGACGTGATCTATCCGGCAATTCTCCTTGCAGGCGGTATGGGACTGCGGAGAAGCGAAGCACTGGGTATTCGCTGGTCGCGGATCGACTGGGAGAAGAAAACGGTCCTGCTGGATACTAAAATTGTAGAGTACAAAGAAAACGGCAAGGTTATCGTCCGGCCCGAAGAGGAAATGAAAAACAAATCCAGCAGGCGCACACTGCCTCTGCCCGATCCGGTGTATGAGATGCTGATGGAAGAAAAGGAAAAACAGGACATGTACCGCAGGCTGTTCAAGGGAAGCTACAACCGAAAGTATGACGACTTCGTCTGCGTCAATGAACTGGGCGAGCTGATACGGCCGAGCTATGTGACACAGCACTTCAGTGACCTGTTAAAGAAATACGGTCTGCGGCATATACGGTTTCATGACTTAAGACACACCTTTGCGAGCCTTCTCATCAGCCAGAACGTGCCGCTGATCAATGTGTCAAACTTCCTCGGACACTCTGACCTTGCCACCACCAGCAATATCTATGCGCACCTGGATAAAGCGAGCAAGCAGGCGAGCGCAGATATCATGACGGATATTCTGAGTATGGGAAAAGAATAAAAAGAAAGGCACTCTGCGGAGTGCCTGTTACATAAGGAGTGCAATATGAAAAAAGATTTTATGAGCGGGAGCGAACTGAGGCAGTATCTGCACATCTCTACCCGGAAGATGAAATATCTGATGGATCATGATTATATCCCGCATGAAAACACAGGACATGCGACGCATAAGTACCGTGTGAGCAGAGAAGAGGCAGAAAAATTTAAGTACCGTATGGAAACAGAGGACGGCTTTTTAGCAGAGCTTGTCGGCAAATTTTCAAATCGTACCGAGCACCACCCGCGCCGTATCTTAGAGCCGACTGCGGAAAACAGCAAAGCCTTCCGCCTGTGGCTTGAAAAAGAGTGGGCAGAGCTTCCGGAAGCTCTGCCTACACAAACGGCAGCATCACTTGCCGGATTCGCTCCTCAACGGATTCATAAACTGATCAAAGAAAAAGCACTGCACGGCATTATTGTCCGTGCAGTACAGTACATATCCAAAAGCGAATTTATCTCATACATTTCATCGCCGAAGCAAATCGCTTTGGTACAGAATGAAGCATATAAAAGTCTGATGGGAAGGTTTATAAAGAGCGATAGTTAGATGTGAATTTTGATGCTTTCCGTTAATCTAGAGCTGATTTTTGCCGATATTAGTTTCCTTTTTCTGTGAGGGGACCGTAGTTGACAGGCGGTTTCATGTTAATTTCATTATAAAAGTCAATATACCTTTTAACACTGGTTTCAATCTTATCCCATTTTGAATATCCCATATAAGTATCGATACGATCCAGCATAAGCATATTGATATACTCCGCATCTTCCGCTTTTACTCGTTGAATTGTATATCTGAATTCATCAGTTTCTTTATAAACTGGTTTCCCCATAATTACAGTGACTTTGGGAGACTCGTTTTTCTCAAACAGACGCTTGTCGGTTATTTTCGTGGACCAAACTCCTACAGGCTTTATAAGTTTTTCTTTTCTGTCATATAATCTGAAAAACGGATTGACAGTAACTATCATACGGTTTTTTGAAAGCGGAAACATATAAAAATTCTCATGAAACAGATTCTGAGCAGATAATATAGAATTATATACATCTTTTTTATATGAGTTCAATTCGCGTTTTATAATCTTACGCAGCTCGTCGATTTTTGTGTGTTCGTAGCCGTCCGTCAGTTTTGAAGGTTCCACTTCTGATGTCATACCGATATCGGAAATTAAAAAATCAACACCGGATTCGGAGCAGTCCCAAATAGCAAAATAACCGGAATTAAATATATATCCCCATTTCAGCAGTTCTAAAGTACATAATGGATGTTCTGAAAGATGTGACAGATCTTCTGACTCTACCACAACTTTGATATTTCTGTGCCACCTGTCGGATGCGGTTTCACCGGAAATTATTTTTTCTTTGAAAGAAGGAAACAAAGGAGAATATATTTCTGAAATAGTCTTTTCTTGTTTTGTAATTTCAAGCATTGAAGAGACACGGATTGTTTCCAATAGGAAAAACCGTTTCATTAGCATTATTTCTTTTCTTGAAAGAATTATCTTTTCTCCGCATTTTCCGGACATGAGTTTTTCATGAAAAAGTTTTGCAAACGGGGACTCCAGATTATATCCTATGGCTTTTTCAAGATCTGCGGGATAGATTTTTCTTTCGGAAAAGATATTGCTTGTCAGCATTCCTGAATGGAGAGAACAGTCTTTGACATTATATACATTCAAATAATCTCCAAACTGCCGTAATATAAACTGCGGTACATAGTGGTTGTTTTCGTATGCCATCAGACTGTCTCCTTATTAAAAAATAAATAGGAACATGGTATGAAAAAAACCGCTCTGAAGACACCTTCAGAGCGGTTTCTGGCGGAGACGGCGAGATTCGAACTCGCGTGCCGTTGCCGGCAAACTGATTTCGAGTTTTCCCGCCGTCTGTTAATTACATGGTTTCTCCTGTCAGTTTCAGTCAGCCTTGTACGCCCGCAAACCCGCATGAAATCTGGGCTTTTTGAAAAAATCGCCCGTAAATACTGAGGAATCGCCCATCGGTTCCAATCAGCGATTTTTCCGCTTTTGGAAAGAACTGCGGAAAGAACGGAAAGAACAAAAATGAAAAGGCAATACACGGACGGTTCGAATACCGACAAAGCTTATCAAGATATGAGGTGTATTGTCATGAAAGAAAACGCAGTCAACTGGGACGCTGTTCCCGATGTGATCACGAAAGACCAGCTGTATCGCATTTGCCACATCAGCAAATCCACCGCCCTGTACCTGCTCCAAAGCGGGAAAATCCCCTGCGAGTACACGGGCAGGAAAACACGCTGCTACAAAATCAAAAAGGAAGATGTCATTGCCTATCTGGAAAACCGCAAGGTGTTCCCTGAAAGCTACTCCGCTCCGGCGGGCTGGTACAAAGGCGATTATACTGTCCAGATGGAGGAACAGGTTCCCCCAATCGTGCGAGAGCATTTGCGTCTGTATTATACCGAGCTGCTCTCCTGTTATCCCGATGTGCTGACTACGCAGGAGATTTCCAAAATCACCGGCTACGGAAAAACTTCAATCAACAACTGGTGCAACCAAGGACACATCAAGTCTTTCCGGAAAAACAATGTCAACCACATCCCGAAGGTCTATCTGGTGGAGTTTTTCTGTTCCACCTACTTTCGCACCATCACCCGCAAATCACCGTGGCACATCCGTACTCTACAAGGCTTTTCAAGCTGGCGGAAAATCCGTGATCTGCACACAGCAGACAGCGAAGGAGGTGCGGAGTAGTGGCAAATTTCTTAGAAGAGCTGTACTACGGAAATGTTGATCCGCAGGCAAGAGGATACCGAAAGGGCAGTCATAATCTTAAGGTTTCAAAAGATATAAACGAGATAGAGGAAAAGCTGACCGAGCGTTTAAGCGGCGAGGATAAGGCGCTGTTCCTCGATTTCTGCAACGCTTATGGAGAGCTGATGGGCGATACCGGCCTTGATTCCTTTCTTGTCGGCTTCCGTCTCGGCGCTAAAATGATTTTTGATACCTTTTGCAACGATGACGCTCCTTTTGAAAGCTATCTGAAAGAATGAAAGGTCTGCCGAAGCGCAATTTGATCAATTAAGATTGACTAAATTGTAGTTGACTAATTTTTTCAATGTGCAACGTGCGATAATTAAAATCGTACATTCGCAAACGAAAACCTCCTTTGGTACAATGACGGTATCAAAGGAGGTTATCCATTATGGCTAAAACAATATTTGAACAAATGGGCGGTACATACACCATGCAGGGCGACTATTGTCTGCCTAACCTTACATTACTCGCCAAAGAAGAACGTCCCATCGGCGTGTGGGCACAGCGCCGCAGACAGTATCTAAAGCAGCATCATAAAATCCTGTACTACAATCTGCTCACTTCCGGCAAGCTCCGTTCCCACCTTGCTGATGTTGAGAAAGAAGCACAGTCCCTTTTTCTTCGGCTGGTAAAAGAATATGCTGAAAGAGAAGGTGTTACCGAACAGCTTAAAGCGGAAAATCCAATGGTGTGGGTAAGGAGGATGAATAACATTCGAGAACCTTTCAACGAAGTTGTAAATGCAGAGATGATTTTCACATAGAAACCATTGAATTGACAAGCGGGTGCAGGAGTTTGAATTCTTGCACCTGCTTTGTTTTCTAATCTCATAAAAGCAAATTAGTCAATCACAATTTGCCGAATCATACTTGACTAATTTTCGTTTTGTGATATACTATATACAGCGAATCTATCGACAGATGGGAGGACACCGGTCATGTTTATTGGCAGAGAGCGTGAACTTGCGACGCTGAATAAGTTATACGCATCGGACAAGTTTGAATTTGTAGTAATATATGGTCGCCGCCGTGTGGGCAAAACGGCGCTGATTAGCCAGTTTATTGATGATAAAAACGCCATCTATTTTATGGGAGTTGAGAGCAACGCCAAGCAGAATCTTGAAAATTTCAGCAAGAGCATTCTGAGCTATCACACCGGCATGGACGCCGAAACCTCTTTCCTATCCTTTCAGGCGGCTTTGGAGTATGTGTTCAAACTTTCCGAAAAGGAACGGATTGTTCTTGCAATCGACGAATACCCTTATGTCGCCTGTTCGTCAAAAAGCCTCGCTTCCACTATTCAGCTTTTGATCGACCAATATAAGGATACCTCCAAGCTGATGCTGATCCTCTGCGGCTCGTCTATGTCCTATATGGAAGATCATGTCCTCGCCTACAAAGCGCCGCTTTACGGCAGACGGACAGCGCAGATGAAAATTCTCCCCTTTGACTTTGCGGAGACCTGCCATTATTTCAAAAATTTCACCGATGAAGAGAAAGCCTACGTGTACGGCATCGTCGGCGGTACGCCCCAGTATCTGCTTCAGATGAGCGATAAGCTGAGCATTGAGGACAATATCAAAAACACATTTCTGAATCCCAACTCTGCCCTGTTTGAAGAGCCGGAAAATCTTCTCAAACAGGAGGTGCGGGAACCGGCGCTCTACAATGCGATTATCACGGCGATTGCCACCGGCGCTTCCCGTATGTCGGAGATTTCCGGAAAGGTCGGGGAAAGCA
>ERZ827524.748-NODE-748-length-38765-cov-7.994265_pt1 | contig 38765 bp, 32 predicted proteins | sample MGYA00519702_ERZ827524 | MGnify/ENA primary metagenome ERZ827524 (study PRJEB31778, sample SAMEA3449341) | human gut metagenome | biome: human gut; feature: human-associated habitat; material: faeces | place: United Kingdom | collected 2010/2012 ...
AAGGGCTATTCTCCCCCCTTCGGGGGGAGAATAGCTTTTTGTCTACAGTCTGCCGTCGCGCCTGCGGCGCGCCGCCTCCCATGTTTTGCTGCCTATGAGCGCCCTCTTTTTGAAGGCGTTTCAGTATATCACGCCTCCCGCTCGATTTCAACCTCCACACAGCCGGTATCCTCCCCGACGAGGAAAAAACGGACGCGCGCGTGGGTTGCGCGGCGGCGCAGGCGGTTCAGGTTGGCCGCGTCCTCCGCGGTCATCTCCCGAAGCCCCTCCGGGTGATGGCTCAGCAGCCAGACCTCCGCCGCCCGCTCGTCAAAGGCCATCTGCTCGCCCGCAAAGGCCGTGTCAAACTGGCACAGGGACAGAATTTCGCCATTTTCCGCCGCTGAAACCACGGCGGAAAACGGCACGTACACCCGCTTCATCAGCATATCGGCCAGCGCCTCCGGCGTTACCCGTTTCTTCATTCGTTCAGCCCCTCTCTCCTTGATCTGTTCCGATCATACGCCCTTCCCCTCGCCCGCTCAAGAATCCCCCGGTTGCAATCGCCAGCCATCGACCCGCTCCATTCTTTGATTGACGAAAAAGCGAAAAAAAGGTACAATAACGGAAAGAAATGGGGTGAATCCATGGCCAATACGACAAAACGCATACTCTCCATGTCCCTGAAAAAGCTCCTGTCGAAGACGACGCTGGACAGCATCACCATTCAGGATATCACGGACGATGCGGAAGTCAGCCGTAAGACCTTTTATTATCATTTTCAGGATATCTACGATCTGCTGGACTGGACGCTGCAAGAGGACATCCACCGCCTGATCGCCAACGAAATTGAACTGGATAACTGGGAGGAGAGCATCGCCGCCCTGTTCGCCTATATGCAATCTAACCGCCTGCTCATCCTCAATGCCTTCCATTCTTTAGAGCGCGACACGCTGGAACGCGAGGTTTTCAAGCTGCTTTCGCCCCTGCTGCACCGCCTTTTTTTCGCGCAGTCCGGCTTTGACCGGCTTTGCGAGGCCGATCAGGATTTTATCGTCAGCGTATACGGGCTGGGCATCGCCGGCCTTTTGCTGCGCTGGATCGGCACAAACATGCTCGCCCCGCCCGAACCGCTGATCCGCCAGCTCTACCGCCTCGCCGACGGCAGCTTGGAGGGCATCGTCCAGCGTTTTCTGGCCACCGCGGATGACAAAGCCGACCGTTAAGATATCTTTACGCAAATTCGACCGGATGTGTCAAATTTACCCAAATGCGTTTTCCCTATCCCAAATTCGGACAGGGGGGCGCGTTTGGGTATTTTCTTTAGGTCGATTTTTGTTTTATACTGTAACCACAACAACAAAGGAGTGTGCTTTTTATGGGTATTGCAGATTCGATGAAAAAGGCTGCTTTCTCCACCGCGTTCAGCTATATCGGCAAGAACCCGGAGGAAAATGCCCCGAAACTGATGGCCTGGGTTGATAAGTTCGCCGGCGAAGGCCCGGACAGCTTCCCGGCTCAGCGCGCGGCCATCCGCAACGTCATTAACGATAAAGACAACAACATGCATCAGCTCGTCATGGACATTATGAAGGACACCGATCCCGACGTGCTCAAGGCGACGTTTATGAACTTCTTCCTCAACGCCAACATCATCGGCTGGCCGAAGCAGGAGCAAAACCGCAAGAAGTACAACTGCAACATCCCGTGGGCGATCCTGCTGGATCCGACCTCCGCCTGCAACCTGCACTGCACCGGCTGCTGGGCGGCGGAATACGGCAACCGTCTGAACCTGACGTTTGACGAGATTGATTCCATCGTCACGCAGGGCAAGCAGCTCGGCGTATACATGTACATCTACACCGGCGGCGAGCCGCTCGTTCGCAAGAAGGATTTGATCGCCATCTGCAACAAGCATTCCGACTGCCAGTTCCTCTCCTTCACCAACGGCACGCTCATCGACGAGGAATTTGCCGACGAAATGCTCCGCGTGAAGAACTTCATTCCGGCCATCAGCCTCGAGGGCTTCGAGGCCGCGACCGACGGCCGCCGCGGCAACGGCGTGTTTGAAAAGGCGACCCACGCCATGAAGCTGCTTCAGGCCAAGCATCTGCCGTTCGGCATTTCCGCCTGCTACACCAGCGCGAACATTGATTCCATCGCCTCCGATGCATATATCGACTACATCTGCAGCCTCGGCGCGCGCTTCATCTGGTATTTCCACTATATGCCGGTCGGCAACGACGCCGCGCCGCAGCTCCTGCCGAACCCGGAGCAGCGCGAGTACATGTATCACCGCATCCGCGAAATCCGCGCGACCAAGCCGATCTTCGCCATGGACTTCCAGAACGACGGCGAGTATGTCGGCGGATGCATCGCCGGCGGCCGCCGCTACCTGCACATCAACGCCAACGGCGACGTCGATCCGTGCGTGTTCATCCACTACTCCAACGCGAACATTCGCAGCTGCACGCTGCTCGAGGCGCTGCAGAGCCCGATCTTCATGGCCTATCACGACGGCCAGCCGTTCAACGACAACCATCTGCGCCCCTGCCCGATGCTGGAGAACCCGCAGATACTGCGCGAAATCGTCGAGAAGACCGGCGCCCATTCCACCGATCCGCAGTCCCCGGAGACCGCCGATCACCTGTGCGCCAAGTGCGACGAATACGCCAAGAACTGGCAGCCGACGGCTGAGCGCCTCTGGGCCTGCAGCCACGATTGCTCGACCTGCGGCGCGGGCTGCGGAAAGAAGGACTGACGATGCATACGCTGTTTACCTCCGAGAGCGTCACCAAGGGGCATCCCGATAAGGTCTGCGACCAGATCGCCGACGCGATTCTCGATGCGCTGCTTGCGCAGGACCCGATGAGCCACGTCGCCTGCGAGGTCACCGCCATCACCGACGCGGTGCACATCTTCGGCGAAATCACCACCACCGCAAAGGTGAATTACGAGCAGATTGCCCGCGACACCATCCGCAAAATCGGCTACACCGAGCCGGGTCACGGCTTTGATGCGGACACCTGCACGATCACCGTCGATCTGCACGAGCAGAGCCCGGATATCAACATGGGCGTTTCCCGCGAGATCGAAGAGGACGCGGGCGCGGGCGATCAGGGCATGATGTTCGGCTACGCCTGCCGCGAGACCGAAAACCTCATGCCCCTGCCGATCGAGCTGGCGCACGCGCTGACCAAGCGTCTGGCCTATGTGCGCGAGATGCATATCCTGCCCGACATCCTGCCGGACGGCAAGGCGCAGGTCTCCGTGGAATACGACGAGGCGGGCAAGCCGGTTCGCATCGACACCGTCGTCGTCTCCACCCAGCACACCGACGCGATCAGCGAGAACGAGCTGCACACCGCGATCATCGACGAGGTGATTGCCCGCGCGCTGCCCGCCGATATGCTCGACAAGAACACGCGCATCTTCGTCAACCCGACCGGCCGCTTCCTGATCGGCGGCCCCGCGGGCGACAGCGGCCTGACAGGGCGCAAGCTGATCGTCGATACCTACGGCGGCTATGCGCATCACGGCGGCGGCGCTTTCTCCGGCAAGGATTCCAGCAAGGTGGATCGCAGCGCGGCCTACATGGCGCGCTACCTCGCCAAGAACGTCGTGGCCGCCGGTTTGGCCGACCGCTGCGAGGTTCAGCTCTCCTACGCCATCGGCGTGGCGCAGCCGGTTTCCGTGCTGGTCGATACCTTCGGCACGGAGAAGGTTGACCGCGAAAAGATTCAGGCGCTCGTCTCCACCGTGGATATGCGCCCGGCCGCGATCATCAAGCGCTTTGATCTGCGCAGCCCGAGGTTCAGCAAGGTTTCCTGCTACGGCCACTTCGGCGAGAACGCCAAGGATATGCCGTGGGAGAAGACCGATCTGGCCGAAGGCTGGAAGAACGCATAATTCCCATTTGACACACAGCCATCCTGCATCCCGCAGGGTGGCTTTTTCTTTATCCCCTCCCCCCTGCGCAGTCTTATGCGGAAGCATCCTCTCTCGATGATTTTCGCGACAATCGTTCAAAACGACACATATATTAAATATGTATGAATTTTTCGCGATTGTCAACAATTGAAAAGCATCCGTGATATAATCGTCATAAAAGATACGTTGTAGAAGGGGAGACATTCCAATGAAAAAACAAACGATTCTTTTGTCCCTATGTTTTCTGCTCGCTCTGCTGATGCCAACGGCGGTGCTGGCGGATGATGGCTGGGATAGCAAAATCCCCGCAACCATGCCCGCCGAGAACATCACCATCAAGGCTAAGTGGTCGGCCAACTCCTACACCATCACCTTTGATACCGACGGCGGCAGCGAAATTGCCCCGATCACGCAGGCCTTCGGCACGGCCATCACCGCCCCGGCTGACCCCACCAAAGCGGGCTATACCTTCGCTGGCTGGAATATCAAAATCCCCGCGACCATGCCCGCCGAGAACATGACAATCAAGGCGCAGTGGACGGTCGATAAGCCGACCGAGAAGTATACCCTCACGTTCGACACCGACGGCGGCAGCGAAATTGCCCCGATCACTGCGGAAGCCGGAACGGCCATCACCGCCCCGGCTGACCCCACCAAAGCGGGCTACACCTTCGCCAGTTGGGAACCGTCCATCCCCGAGAAAATGCCTGCCAAGAACATGACCATCAAGGCGCAGTGGACGGCTGAAAAGCCGACCGAGAAGTACACCGTCTCCGTGACCGGCAGCTACGCCACGCTGAGCGGCGAAGGCGCGTATACGGCGGGCGAAACCGTTTCGCTGGACGCGGGAACGTTGACGGGATATGACTTTGAGGGCTGGACGGTCACAGCCGGAAACGCGAAGCTGAAAGACGCGAAGCAGGCCAAGACCACGTTCGTCATGCCGGATAACGCTGTAGCCGTGACCGCAAACTGGAAACAGCAAAAGAGCTTCGTTCAGCCTCAAACTGGGGACAACAGCAGGGTGCTCCTCTGGGGCGCGACGCTGGTGGGCTGCGTTGCCGCGCTTGTCTGCATGAAGAAGAAAAAGAGATAACCGCGTTAAACCTCTTTCATCCACCGGCTTGCAGCCGGTGGATTTAATTGTAGACGAAAAAAGCTATTCTCCCCTCTTTGGGAAAGAATAGCTTTTTTACAGTCCGGGGCGCGCAGTGCGCCCGTTAACCCTTATTTTCCTTCGCGCCACATTTCAATCATCTTTGCGGCGGATCGGGTCATCTCCTCGGAAAATTCGCAGTTCCACTTGCGCTTGCAGCGCGCCGTGATCCACTGCTCCAATTCCGCCCCGTGCTTATCCTGCCGTGCCTCAAGCATGCGCCGCATTTCCGCCGCGCCGCGCGGCTGATATTCGTTTTCGAAAACGATATCGCGCACATCAAAGCGCGCGGGCTTCTGGCGCTCCCGCTGGAATTCCGTCGGAACGCCGTAAACCGCCATGCACACCGGCATGACGTAGGCCGGAAGGCCGAGAATCTCCCGCTGCTGCTCGCAGCGCTCGATGATATCCCCGATGTAGCAGGAGCCGTAGCCCAGCGCATCCGCCGCGACGACGCTGGCGTGCGCCGCGATCACCGCATCGACCATCGCGAGCATCATGTCGCCCTCGCCCGGCCGGCGAAGCGTCTCTCCCAGCTCAAGCGACGCGAACAGATCATACCAGCGCTTGTAATCCGCGCAGAACACGAGCACCAGCGGCGCGGCCGCGATAAACGGCTGATTGTCGCAGGTTTCGGAAAGGCGCTTCTTCTTCGCCTCGTCCGTCACGCGGATGGCGCTCCAAAGCGTCATGTTTCCGGCGGTCGGCGCTTCAACGGCAGCGCGCAGAATCGCCTGCACGTCCGCCTCGGGGATGGGCTGCTTCTCGTAAGCGCGAACGCTCTTGCGGTTGTAGAGAAGCTGCATCGTTTCGTTATTCATCGTCATCCTCCTCCAAAAGCTCTTCGAGAAATTTCTGTACGGCTGTGCGCGCGCGGTATACGTCGTTGCGCTTTTCACCCTGTTCCATCAGCGCGTCTCCGGCTTCGCGCATATCCCTGCCCGCCATCAGCTGCTCAAAGATGCGCGCTTCAAGGCTCGCGTCGGAAGCGGTTTTCTTTTCCGCTACGCGCACGTCGTGCAGATCGAGCACGAGGCAATATTCGCCCTTCTCCGCCTTTTCGTTGGCGCGCAGCATGGCCAGCACCTCTTCCGCCGTGCCGCGGATCGTCTTTTCGTGCAGCTTGGTGAGGTCGCAACTCGCGCTGACGCGGCACCCCGGCAATGTCTCGCAAATCACGCTGACCAGATCAATCACGCGGTGCGGCGACTCGTGCGCGACGGCAATCGGCACGCCGGTGCGCGCAATCGCCAGCAGCTTTTCGGAAAGCTCCCGCTTCTGGCGTGGCAAAAAGCCGTAAAACGCGAATTCGCGCGTGTCAAACCCGCTGACGGAAAGCGCGCTCGCCATCGCCGTCGGCCCCGGCACCGCCAGCACCTCGATCCCCGCCGCGGCGGCCTCCTTTGCCAGAAAGCTGCCGGGGTCGCTGATGCAGGGCGTGCCCGCGTCGGTGACCAGCGCCACATCCAGATCCTCCTCCAGCATGCGCGCGACGATCGGCGCGGCGCGGTTTTCCTCGTTGTGCTGGTGGTTGGAGACGCATGGCGTGTCGATTTCAAAATGGTTGAGCAGCGCGCGGGTCACGCGCGTATCCTCGGCGGCGATCAAATCGCAGTCCCGCAGCGTTTGCAGCGCGCGCGCGCTGATATCGGAGAGGTTGCCAATCGGCGTGGCGACAATAAAAAGACGCGGCATGCTTCATTCCTCCGATTCGCTGTATCGCTCGACCAGAACCCCGGCCTCTTTGAAAATATCCAGAGCAAAATCATCCGGATAGCCGCTGTGATACACCACGCGCACAATGCCCGCGTTGACGATCATCTTTGCGCAGAGGATGCACGGCTGATGGGTGCAGTAGAGCGTCGAGCCGTCGATGTTCACGCCCAGCTTGGCCGCCTGAATGATGGCGTTCTGCTCCGCGTGCACCGCGTAGCACATCTCATGCCGCGTGCCGGAAGGAATCCCGAGCTTTTTGCGCAGGCACTCGCCGCGCTCCACGCAGGTGCTGACCCCTGCGGGCGCGCCGTTGTAGCCGGTGGTCATCACGCGCTTATCCTTGACGATCACCGCGCCGACCTTGCGCTCCTCCTGATAGCAGCTCGCCCACGTCGAAACGAGCTGCGCCATTTCCATAAAACGATGATCCCACTTCGTAAACATACGGTCTCCTTTTTCTGCATACCCTCCACGGGGTGATGGTCGTGCGCGGCAAAACGCTGGTTCAAAAAACGCTCTTTTTGAGCGCGTCGCATTTTGTGGTTCGCTCCATCGGCTTTCTGCTGCGGCTGTGGCTCTCCCGTGAATTGGGCGCGCAGGCGATGGGGCTTGTCGAGCTGGCGCAAAGCGCGCAGATGCTGCTCATCACGCCGGTCGTCACGGGTCTGCCCGCCGCCGTTTCGCGCCTGTGCGCCAAGGCGGAGGGCAAAGAGCGGGCGCGCGTCGTGCGCTGCGCGCTGCTGCTGGCGCTGCCCGTCAGCCTGACCCTCGCCGCGCTGGCGTTTTTCCTGCGCGAGCCGCTGTGCCTGTGGCTGGGCGATATCAAAACGCTGCCCGCGCTGCTGTGTTTCCTGCCCTGCATCCCGATTCTCGGCGCGTCCTGCGTGCTGAACGGCTATTATTACGGCGTTGGCCGCCCCGTTCCACCCGCCCTCGGCGAGCTGCTTGAGCAGCTTGTCCGCGCGCTGCTGTGCGTTCGGCTGGTTTACGGCCTGCGCGGCTGGCCGACGTCCTTCCGCGCGGCAATCCCGGCCGCCGCGACGCTCGCGGGCGAAACCGCCGGACTGATTTTGATGCTGCTGCTCGGCGCGCGGCTCGTGCTCTTCGCCAAGGGCGCGGGCGCTCGAAGGCCGATTTTTCGCGAGCTGCTCGTCCTCTCCCTGCCGCTGACGGGCATGCACCTCGTCTCCGCGCTGATGCAGACGGTGAACGCGACGCTCATCCCCGCGCGCCTGCGGCTCTTCGGCCTTTCCGCCGCGGAGGCGATGGCCAGCCTCGGCGTGTTTCACGGCATGCTCAAGCCCATTTTGTTTATGCCCTCGTTCGTCACGTGCAGCCTGAGCATGGCCGCCGCGCCCGAACTGACCCGGCGGCAGACGGACGGGCGGCCGCTCTGCGCGCTCTCCTCCGGCATGCTCCGCGCCGCGCTCGGGGTCGGCGCGGCGGCGGCGGTCGGCGTATGGCTGACCGCCCCGCTGATTGCGAACGTCTTTTTTCGCCAGGCAGCGCTCCTGCCGCTGCTGCGCGGCTCATGCGGTCTCATTCCGGTCATCGCGGCGGCGCATGTCTGCGGCGGTATGATGAACGCGCTCGGTTTGCAGGGCGCGTCGCTGAATATCTCGCTGGCCGCCAGCCTGCTCGGCGTGCTGGTCGTGCTGCTGCTCGTGCCCGTCGTCGGTCTGTGGGGCGCGGTCGCCTCGCTCGGCGCGGTGCAGGGGCTGACGCTGCTGCTCAGCCTGCGGGCGCTCAGGCGTTCAGGATGTATTGCTCGATCACGCTGACGATGCCGTCCTCGTCGTTCGTCCCGGTCACCACGTCGGCGGCCGCCTTGATTTCGCTCTGCGCGTTGCCCATCGCCACGCCCAAACCGGCGTATCGAATCATGGCCAGATCGTTGAGGCCGTCTCCGCAGGCGATCACGTCCTCGCGCTCCATCCCCAGCCGCTCAATCAGCCCCGCGATGGCCGCGCCCTTGTCCACGCCGCGCGGCATGACCTCGATGAAATACGGCTCGCTGCGGTAGATGCTCAGCCGGCCGATGAACCGGCGCGCAAGGCGCTTTTCGTGCTCCGCCGCGCGAACGGGCGGCGCAGTCAGCAGCGCCTTGAACATATCCATGCCGCGATATGCGTCAAAATTCTCCACCGACACGCGGTTAAAGCCGTTGAGCACCGTTTCGCGCTCGATGTAGCGATCCACATCCGTGCCGCAGACGACCGTGTTGCCGTCGTAAATGCACATGCCCAGGCCGTGCTCGCGGGCGTAATCCAGCATCCACGGCGCGACATAATCCGGCAGCGCGTTTTTGTAGACCATTTCGTTCGTCTGCATGTTCGTGACGCAGGCGCCGTTGTAGCTGATGGCGTAATTGCCGTATTTCGCCAGCTCCAGCTCATCGACGTAGCGCCGCATGCCGCCCGTCGGTCGGCCCGAGGCGAGCGCGACGGCGTGCCCCATCCGCTCGATGTTCAAAATCGCTTCCAGCGTCTTGGGCGTGATATCCTTCTGCGTGTTGGTCAGCGTGCCGTCGATATCCAGCACGAGCAGCTTTCTGTTCTTCATGCTTCCTCCTGTGTTCGCTTGGCGCGGTCGCATGCGTCCACATGCATCTGCGCGGTTTTGGCGCTGGCGGCAATCTGGTCGATGATGGCGAAAACCGTCTTTTCCATTTCGCTTCCCTTGCTGTAATCGGCCTTGACGGCGAAATCCACGCGCCCTTCGAGCAGCATCTCGTTGCTGACCCCCTCGTTCTCCTGCCAGACCGCGATGGAATGGCCGCCGTTGAGCTTGGTCAGCTTCATGCTCGGCACGTCGGTCAGCCCGTCGCCGACATAGATCATGTTGGAGAACGGCACGCGCCGCTTTTCCTCCGGCATAAACTCGTTGAGCGCGCGGTGCTCCGTCACATCCAGCACGCCCTTGTTGACGCGGAAGAGGAACTGCGTTTTACTGGTGTAGTTGACCGCCATCGCGGGCCAGCAGGCGACGCCGTGCTCGTCATAGCAGAACGACGCGGCGTAAATCTCCTTGAACTCCTTCGCAATCGGCGTGCCCTCGATGATCTCCTTGAGGCCGGAAGAAATGATATAGTGCTCCGGCTGCAAGCCCCGGCTTCTCGCGTATTCGTTCACGCGCGCGAACCAGTCGCTCACGCCGTCAAAGAGCTGAACATCCTTGCCCAGCGCCCGCAGCATATTGCGGTTGACGATCAGCTTGCCCTTAGCCTCCTCGAGCATCATATACATATAGGCCAGAATCTGATCCATCTGATTGCGCTTCATGGCCTTCAGACACTTGTTCCAAAATACATCCGCTTCCATGCCCAAATCCGGAATGAAGCCGTATTCCTGCATATCTCTTGGGGAAAGCGTATGGTCAAAGTCATACATAATCGCCAGAATCGGTGTTTTTTCCATGCAAAGCGCCTCCTTTGCGCACGTTCCTTTATTTTTTTATTATACGCAAATTGTCTGAATGTGTCAATTCTCCCCTTGACAGAACGGCGCGCGTTCTGTATAATGCACATTGTTAGCTCAGTCTAACTCATTCCGTTTTGATCGGGCTGATTATTTTTGAACAGTTGTTAGTTTCTTCTAACATCAACAAAGGAGACGCCGCCCATGTCCATCGTTCCCATGCTCATCGACCACTGTTCCCCCACGCTGGCCAGCCTCAAGTGCGGCAGTCTGTTCAGCGTCACGCCGGAGGATATGGCGCAAACGCGGCGCGAGGCGCAGGCGCTCTCCGACGCGCTCGCGCCCAAGGGGCTGGCCATCCGCGTGATCGACGTGGGCGACGGGCGCGCGCTGTGCTATCTCTATCGCCCCGGCCAGCTCCGCTGCGTGCTCGCGGGCGAAAAGGAAAGCGCTTTCCTCGCCGAACAGGGCTACCCTGATCTGCGCGTCGAAGCCGCGGTCGATCTGCTTTGCGCGCGGCTCGCGCAGGGCGGCGCGTTTCCGCATGAAATCGGCCTGTTTCTGGGCTATCCCATCGACGATGTGGTTGCCTTTATCGCCAACAAAGGGCGCAACTGCCTGTGCTGCGGCTGCTGGAAGTGTTACACCGACGCGGAAGCCGCGCAGAAAGCGTTTTGCCGGTTCCGCAAGTGCACCAGCGTCTATAAGCGCCTGTTCGCCTGCGGAAGAACGCTCGATCAGTTGGCCGTGGCCGCATAACGCCAAAAGCCGAAGGCGTGACGGAAGGCGTTACCTTCGACTGCTCGGGAGAAATTCCCGTGATATAGAAAGGAGATTTTCAAAATGAATCAAGCTGCTGTTGTGTATTGGAGCGGAACGGGGCATACCGAAGCGATGGCGCAGGCCGTCGCCGCCGCCGCGCAGGCCGATTTATTCACCGCCGCCGAGTTCGATGCGGACAAGGCCGCGCATTACGCCGCGATTGCGTTCGGCTGCCCGTCCATGGGCGCCGAACAGTTGGAGGAATCCGAATTTGAGCCAATGTTCGAAGCCGTCAAGCCGGCGCTTGCGGGCAAGAAGATTGCGCTCTTCGGTTCTTACGGCTGGGGCGGCGGCGAATGGATGCGCATTTGGGAGGACGACTGCGCGGCAGCCGGTCTCACCCTCTGCGCCGAGAGCGTCATCTGTCAGGATGAGCCGGACGACGCGGCGCTTGCCGCCTGCGCCGTGCTGGGCGAAGCGCTGAAATAAGCGCCCGTTTGCTTCTTCTTTACGCACATACACAAAGGGACTGTCAAGCAGTTCAAACCAAACATTTCAAGAAATAAATATCGAAGCATTTTTGGATATGGGGCTTTGCCCCATCGCCCCACCAAAGGGCTTTCCGATCGCCCTTTGGAAACCTTCGGGCGCAAATACCTAGTTTTATTCCTGAAATATCGGTGTTGTTAGCTTGACAGCCCCCGTTTTTTTCGTATGGGACTTACTTTTCAATCGGCCCGACCATTTTTTCCGGCCGAACGATCCGGTCAAACGCCTCCGCGGTCAGGAAGCCGAGCCTGACGGCGGCTTCCCGCAGGGTGATTCCCTCGGCAAAGGCCGTTTTGGCCACCTTCGCCGCGTTCTCATACCCGATATGCGGATTGAGCGCGGTGACGAGCATCAGCGATTCATCCAGATACGCCTGAATCTTTTCGCGATTGGGCTTGATGCCGCGCGCGCAGCGCAGCTCGAAGGAGCGCATCACGTCGCCCAGCAGCCGCGCGGATTGCAGGAAGTTATAGATGCAGACCGGCATGAACACGTTCAATTCGAAATTGCCCTGCGAAGCGGCCATGCCCACGGCCACGTCGTTGGCCATCACCTGCACGGCCACCATCGTCATCGCCTCGCACTGGGTCGGGTTGACCTTCCCCGGCATGATGGAGCTGCCCGGCTCGTTCTCCGGGATGAGCAGCTCGCCGATGCCGCAGCGCGGGCCGGAGGCCAGCAGGCGCACGTCGTTGGCGATCTTCATCAGATCCGCCGCGAGCGCCTTGAACGCGCCGTGGAGATAGACCAGCTCATCCTTGCTGGTGAGCGCGTGGAACTTGTTGGGCGCGGTGACAAAGTGCTTGCCGGTCAGCGCGGAAATCTCCTGCGCGACGGTCTCGCCGAACGCCGGCAGGGCGTTCAGCCCCGTGCCGACCGCCGTGCCGCCCAGCGCCAGCTCGCACACGCCTTCCATCGCGCCGCGAATCATGCGCTCGTCCCGGCGAAGGGAAGACGACCAACCGCTGATCTCCTGCCCCAGCGTCAGCGGGGTCGCATCCTGCAAGTGGGTGCGGCCGACTTTAATCACGTCGGCATATTCCGCGCTGAGGCGCTCAAACGTCGCCGCGAGCCCGTCAAGCGCCGGCAGGACATGATCCTCCGCCGCCGTCAGCGCCGCAATATGCATCGCCGTCGGGAAGGTATCGTTGGAGCTTTGGGATTTGTTCACGTGGTCGTTGGGGTGCACCAGCTTTTCGCCCAGCAGGGCGTTCGCGCGCGCGGCGACGACCTCGTTGACGTTCATGTTGCTCTGCGTGCCGCTGCCCGTCTGCCAGACGACGAGCGGAAATTCGTCGTCGAGTTTGCCCGCCAGAATTTCATCGCAGGCGGCGGCAATCGCGTTCGCGCGGCGCGCATCCAGATTGCCGAGCTTGCAGTTGGCCAGCGCGGCCGCCTTTTTCAGCACGGCGAACGCATGGATGATCTCCTGCGGGATTTTCTCCGTGCCAATCGGGAAATTTTCGTGGCTGCGCTGGGTCTGCGCGCCCCAGCAGCGGTTCGCGGGAACGCGAACCTCGCCCATCGTGTCGTGCTCAATGCGATAATCCATGTCGTTGTTCCTCCGATGCTGATTTGGGGCGGTTTCCGGCGCTTCCCGTCAGCAGACGATATTCAGCAGGCGGCCCGGCACGAAGATGATCTTCTTCACCTGCGCGTCGCCGACGAGCTTCTTGACCGTCTCGTTCTCCAGCAGCTTCTCGCCGTCGTCCTTGCCCAGCGAGGCGGGCACCATGATGCGGCCGCGCACCTTGCCCTTGATCTGCACGGCGATTTCCACCTCGTCCGCGACGAGCTTGTTTTCGTCGTAGGTCGGCCAGCTCTGCGTATAGATCGGCTCGCCGAAGCCGCAGATCTCCCACATTTCCTCCGTCATGTGCGGGGAAACCGGGTTCAGGCACAGCAGCAGGGCGCGCAGTTCGCCGCGCGTCACGCTGCCGCGGGTGTAGATTTCGTTGACGTAGGACATCATCGCCGCGATGGCGGTGTTGTACTTCATGCGCTCGTAATCCTCGGAGACCTTCTTAATCATCGCGTTGACCGGGGCCTCCATCTCGTGGCGCACGCCCTCCTCGTCCGTCAGGATATCCTGCAGGCGCCAGACGCGCTCGATGAAGCGGCGGCAGCCGCGCGCGCCCTCGGTCGACCACGGAATCGCCTGATCGAACGCGCCCATGAACATCTCGTACATACGGAACGCATCCGCGCCGATTTCGGCGATGGTGTCATCCGGGTTGATGACGTTGCCGCGGGATTTGCTCATCTTCTCACCGTTCGCGCCGAGGATCATGCCGTGGCTGGTGCGCTTTTTATAGGCCTCCGCGTTCGGAATCGCGCCGATGTCGTAGAGGAACAGGTTCCAGAAGCGGGAATACAGCAGGTGCAGCGTGGTGTGCTCCATGCCGCCGTTGTACCAATCCACCGGCATCCAGTATTTCAGCTCGTCCCAGCGTCCGAGCGCCGTGTCGCAATGCGGGTCGGCATAGCGCAGGAAATACCACGAGGAACCCGCCCACTGGGGCATGGTATCCGTCTCGCGCTTGGCCGGCGCGCCGCAGCACGGGCAGGTGGTGTTCACCCAGCTCTCCATCTTGGAAAGCGGGCTCTCGCCGGAATCGGTCGGCTCATAGTTGTCCACCTCCGGCAGCAGCACCGGAAGCTGATCTTCCGGCACCGGCACCCAGCCGCACTTCTCGCACTTGACCAGCGGAATCGGCTCGCCCCAGTAGCGCTGGCGGGAGAAGACCCAGTCGCGCAGCTTGTAATTCACCTTGCGCTCGCCGACCTTGTGTTCCACCAGCCAGTCGATGATGGTCTTTTTCGCCTGCGCGACGCTCAGCCCGTTGAGGAAGCCGCTGTTGCAGAGCACGCCCTCCTCCACGTCGGTATAGGCCGCCTTCTGCACGTCCTCGCCGCCCGAAACGACCTCGACGATCGGCAGGCCGAACTTCTTGGCGAAATCCCAGTCGCGCGTATCGTGCGCCGGAACGGCCATGATCGCGCCCGTGCCGTAGGTCGCCAGCACATAGTCGGAGATGAATACCGGGATCTCGCGGCCGTCAACCGGATCGACGGCCTTGATGCCCTTGAGCTCCACGCCGGTCTTCTCCTTGCTCAGCTCGGTGCGCTCAAAATCGCTCTTGCGCGCGGCGGCCTCGCGATAGGCCACGACATCGTCCCAGTTGGCGATGCGCGCCTTGAGCTTATCGACGGCGGCATGCTCCGGCGCGATGACCATATAGGTCGCGCCGAAGAGCGTATCCGGGCGCGTGGTATACACGCGGAGCTTCTCGTCGGTATCCTTGATGGCGAAATCGACCTCCGCGCCCTCGCTGCGGCCGATCCAGTTGCGCTGCTGCACCTTCACCTTGTCGATGAAATCCACATCGTCGAGGCCGTCGAGCAGCTTCTGCGCGTAAGCGGTGATCTTGAGCATCCACTGGCTCTTGACGCGGCGGATGACCTCCGCGCCGCAGCGCTCGCACTTGCCCGCCACAACCTCTTCGTTGGCCAGGCCGCACTTGCAGCTCGGGCACCAGTTGACCGGCATTTCGGTCTTATAGGCCAGCCCCTTCTTATAGAGCTGCAGGAAGATCCACTGCGTCCACTTGAAGTAGCTCGGGTCGGTGGTGTTGACCTCGCGCGTCCAGTCGAAGGAGAAGCCGATGCGCTTGAGCTGCTCGCGGAAGTGATCGATGTTCTTCTTCGTCACCCCGGCGGGGTGGACGTGGTTCTTGATGGCGTAGTTCTCGGTCGGCAGGCCGAAAGCGTCCCAGCCGATCGGGAAGAGCACGTTATAGCCCTCCATGCGGCGCTTGCGGGCGATGATATCCATCGCCGTGTTGCTGCGCGGATGGCCGACGTGCAGACCCGCGCCGGAGGGATACGGGAACTCGATCAGCGCGTAGAATTTCGGCTTTTCATGGCTGGCTTCCGCCTCAAAGCAATGGGCGTCCTCCCATTTCTTTTGCCATTTCAGCTCAATCTCTTCGGGATTGTAGGCTTTGCTCATGGTTTCTTCCTCCTTGCGGCCTGAGGCCGCACACACTTCCGCCACAGTCAGCGGAAAAAAGTTTGTTGCCCACACGTGACCAAACTGCACTGTTTTCAAACACGAAAAAAGCGCCCCTGCACGCATGGCGATCATGCACAGGGGCGCCCGAAAGCGCGGTACCACCCTGATTCAGCCGCCCGGCGGGCGGCCCTCAGCGGCCAAATAAGCCTCAGCCGATCACGGGGCTGAGCCGTCGCGGGTTACTGCGTTCGCCCGCGATGCTCCGGGAGGAGAAAGGCCGCGCTTTGGCTCGTCGGCTCGCACCCAACCGCCGATTCTCTGAAAAGCCTACGCGCGCTGATTCCCATCATCGCATTTAGCGGCCGACCGAAATCGGCCATGAAACGCCTTTTATTGTAGCCAACGCGGGCAAAAATGTCAAGCCCGTTTCCGCGCCTGCTGCCGGAGCTTTTCGGTATATTTTTCAACCGGCAGCGGCGGGGAGAAGAAGTAGCCCTGTATATCCGTGCAATCCAGCGCGCGCAGGAAATCCACCTGATCCTCGGCCTCCACGCCCTCGGCGGTGGTATACAGCCCCAGCTCGTAGCACAGGCGCACGACCTGCCGGAGCATGATCTCGCCCTTGCGGTCGCCGATGCAGTCGATCAGGCTCTTATCCAGCTTGACGGTATCGACAAACGGCAGCTTGAGCATCGGCAGGGTAGATTGCGCCTTGCCGAAGTCGTCGATCTCGATGCGGAAGCCGTAGCGATAAAACTCCTGAAGGACGGAGATCACCGCGTCGTCAGAGATCATCGCGCTTTCCGTCACCTCCAGCGGCACCATCCATGTGGACAGGCCGCAGCCTTCCAGAATACGCTTATACGCCAGCGCCACGCCCTGACGGCACAGCGACGCGCGCGACAGATTGACCGACACCGGCCGAATCTCAAGCCCTTCCCTGCGCCACTGGCTGAGCTGCGCGCAGACGCAGGTGAACATGTATTCATCCAGCTTGCCGATGGCGCCGTTCTTTTCAAACAGCGGGATAAAGCGATCGGGCGAGAGCATGGTGCCGTCCTCCTGCACCCAGCGAACCAGCGCCTCGCCGCCGACGATTTCGCCCGTTTTGGGGTTGCACTTCGGCTGATAATACACCTTAAACTGATGCTCGCCGATGGCCTCGTCGAAGCGATCCTCCAGCTGCATGTTTTCAAAGAAAGCGTTTTGATCCAGATCCTGATAAAACGCAACGGTGTTGTCGGCGCTGCTCCGCGCCGCGCCCAGCGCCAGATTCGCCAGCTCGCACGAGCGGCGGGCGTCCTCCTCCGGGCGCATCGCGTAAATGCCGAACCGCGGCACGAGGTGAATCACGCCCATTTTATCCGACAGGCGGCGAATCCTGCGCTCAATCTGGCGCAGCCGTTCGAGCACCGCCGAGCGCTGGCGCTCCACCAGATGGAAGGCGAAGTGATCCGCGTCCACGCGCGCCACCGGCTCGCCCTCCGTCAGCCCGCTCTTGATGCACTCGTACACGCCGCGCAGCAGCTCGTCGCCCTTCTGCGCGCCGAACATGCTCGCGATCATCCTGTAATCGTCCAAATCACAGGAGACCATGTAGCCGCCCTCCGCGTTGTTGACCTTCATCAAAAAGCCGGAGAAGTTGCTGCCGCCCGTCAGCGCGTCGGTGTAGGCCGCCTGACGCAGGCCTTCGTTGTAGCGCCGATATGCCGTCAGGATGGCGAAGATGAACGCCGCGCACATCAGCACGGTCACGCTCATCAGGCTGCAGATGCTCGAAAACACGCCGTACATCCGCCCGTAGAGCGCGCCGGCGCCCATCACCATGACCAGATACCACGTGTCGTCCTGCCGGCCGTTTTCAATCTTCCGGCAGCAGAAGCGCAGCTTCCCCGCGCCCAGCACGCGCCCATCGCCCGGCTGCTCCCCGGCGAGAACCTGCCGGAGCACCTCCGCGTCCTGACGGCCGGTCTCCGAAAAATCCGCCACCCCGTCCAGCAGATTGCCCGTCCCCGTGAGACGCGCGCTTGACGAGGCGACGACGATTTCGCCGCTCGATTCGACGATGTAGCCGTGCCCCTCGCCGCCGAAGGTTTCCACATCCATCATCTGGTGAAACATTTCCGGCGTATAATCCGCAAAGACCACGCCGATGACCTTGCCCGTCTTCGGGTTGCGCACGGGCGCGCTCATAATGTGGACGGCCTCTCCGTTGCCCAGCCGGTCGTTGATTTCGCCGGTGATGTAGTATTGCCCGTCCATCCCCATGCGGAAATAGGCGCGGTAGAAGAAATCGCCGGTTCTGCCGTCGCTGGTCACCGTCCGCCCCGTCGAGTTCATATAGCCGAGGCGCTTGAAGCCGTAGCCGTTGGCGTATTTCCCGAGATTCGTCAGCATTTCCTGCGCGCTTTGCGGGTCTTCCGCTATTTTTTCGGCCACGTTGTCCAGCAGCGCAAAGCGGCTTTCCAGCGTCAGCCGGAGCATGGCCGCGTTCTCGCCTGTCGTTTCGGCCATCTCCGCGTCCGCAGCGTTTTTCAGCCCCCTGCGGATGTGGCCGCAGCTGAAACCGACGCAGGCAAAAATCAGGGCGACCAGCAGCAGCAGACCCGCCCACAGCAGCCGATAGTCCTTCGCGCCCCTCGTCGCCCGATCCCGTTCCCGTCTCTTCATGGCTTCCCGATTCTCCAATACGCTTCCCCCGGCGCTCAAACGTTTTCGTTTATTTTACCATATATTTCAAAACGTGGCAACCACACAAACGAATCCTGCGTGAAACCGCCGTCAATTCAGCCCCATCACGCCGAACAGCAGCATTCCCAGCGCGCCGCTCAGGCAGATCACCTTCGGAATACTGACCTTGAAGCGAACGAGCAGGAGCAGCCCCAGCGCGCCGATCCCGATGGCCGGCCAGCTCACGCCGCCCGGCTCCGCCGCGTAGTTCGTCGCGCACAGCGAAATAACCACGCCGAAGATCATGCCGACGCAGGCCGGACGCACGCCCGTCATCAGCCGGGTCATAAAGCTGCTCTTGCGGAAGCGCTCAAAGAAGATCGCCGCCAGCAGGCACACCGTCAGCGTGGGCGACAGCGTGCCCAGATTCGCCACAATCGCGCCCAAAAGACCGGCCGTGCGCATGCCCGCGAACGTCGCGCAGTTCAGCCCCAGCGGGCCGGGCGTCATCTCCGCAATCGCCACGATGTCGGAAACCTCCGAGGCGGTCATCCAGCCGTGGGCGGTCATCTCCGAGGTAATCAGCGGGATCATCGAAAGGCCGCCGAAGCTCGTGAAGCCGATTTTCAAAAAGCTGACGAACAGCTCAAGCAGCACCATCATGCTTCTTGTCCCCCTTCCGCTCGTAAAACTCCGCAATCAGCAGGCCGCAGACCGCGCCGATGACCACCAGATAGACGCAGTTGACGTTAAAGAACAGATACAGCGCGATCACCAGCAGCATCACCGCGTAGCACGGCGGATAGCGGAACGCGCTGCCCACCATGCCCAGCACCGCGCTGATCATAATCGGCACAACCGCCGCGCGGATGCCGCGCATCGCCGCCGCCACCCAAAGGTTATTCTGGAATGCCGTGTAAAACTGCGTGATGACGGCCAGCACCGCCAGCGGCGGCAGGATCATGCCGAACAGGCAGGCCATGCCGCCCGCCACGCCCGCCACGCGATAGCCGTAGAGCATCGCCACGTTGCCGATCATCGTCCCCGGCAGGCTGCGGCCGACGCTGGTTAAATCCAGCAGCTCTTCGGATGTGATGACCTTCTCCTGCTCGACGTAGAGCTTCTGCATCTGGGCGACGATGCTCCAGCCGCCGCCGAAGGTGAACAGCCCAAATTTCATAAACTGAAAAAACAGCCCCAAAACCTGTCTCGCGCGCTTCACGGATGCGTTCCTCCCTTTTGTTTCATCTCATTGAGCAAAAAGCAAGTTCTGCACAAAACGCGGGCGCGCGATGCGCGCCCCTACGGGTACGGCGGCACAATGGCACGGTTGCTTTTTCCGCAACGTTGTAGGGGCGCGCATTGCGCGCCCGTTATCGGAATTTGCGCAAAATTTCGGATTTGCTCATTTATTGTTTCTTCTTTAGTAAAGCATACGCCCGCGCATCGCGCAAGTCAAGGATATAACGGATAACATTTTTCCGTTTTCGTTTACGCACTGACCGCCCTGAAAATTGTTAGCACTCTTTTTGATTGAGTGCTAATTTTCTCTTGACATCACCCTGAAACCGCGATACAATACGCTTGCATAACGAATCAGCAACGGGATAAGGCGATTTACCCCGTTTGTATAAGGAGGTTTTTCATTATGGAACCGATTCAGGGCAACGTATCCATCGACGCTCAAAATATCATGCCGATCATCAAGAAATGGCTGTATTCCGATAAAGACATCTTCATCCGCGAAGTCGTTTCCAACGGCTGCGACGCGATCACCAAGCTGCGCATGGTGGACAGCGCCGCCGCGCAGGGCTGCTCCATCCACGTGGAGGTGGACAAGGCCGCGCGCGAGCTCCGCTTCATCGACGACGGCGTGGGCATGACCGAGGACGAGGTCAAGACCAACATCAATCAGGTCGCGTTCTCCGGCGCGAAATCCTTCATGGAGGAATACGCCAAGAACGAGGATAAGGAAAATTCCGGCATCATCGGCCACTTCGGCTTGGGCTTCTATTCCGTGTTTATGATCGCCGACAAGGTGACCATCGACACGCTCTCCTTCCGCGAGGGCGCGACCCCGGTTCGCTGGGAGAGTGAGGACGGCATGGCCTTCACCATGACCGAGGGCACGCGCACCGCGCGCGGCACGACCATCACCCTGCACGTCAGCGAGGCGGAGAGCGAGTTCCTAGAAGTCTGGCGCGTACGCGAGGTGCTCGACCGCTATTGCTCGTTCATGTCCGTGCCGATTTACCTTGACGAAATCAAGGAGGAAGAGGCCAAGGTGACGGGTGAGGGCGAGGGCGCCGAGGAAAAGCCCGAGGCCGAGAAGGAAGCGCCGAAGCCCATCAACGACACCCAGCCGCTCTACGCCCGCGCGCCGCAGGATTGCACGGACGAGGATTATAAGCAGTTCTACCGCAAGGTGTTCCACGAGTACGAAGATCCGCTGTTCTGGATTCACCTGAACGTGGATTATCCGTTCAAGCTCAAGGGTATTCTGTATTTCCCGAAGATCAAGGAGCAGTTCGGCGGCATCGAAGGCCAGATCAAGCTGTATTCCGGTCAGGTGTTCGTCGCCGACAACATCAAGGAGGTCATTCCGGAATTCCTGATGCTGCTCAAGGGCGTGATCGACTGCGCGGATTTCCCGCTGAACGTCTCCCGCTCCTTCCTGCAAAACGACGGCTATGTGCGCCGCATCTCCAACCACATCACCAAGAAGGTCGCCGACCGCCTGACCGGCATGTTCAAGACCGAGCGCGAAACCTACGAGGGCTTCTGGCCGGACATCCATCCGTTCATCAAGTACGGCGTGATGCGCGACGAGAAATTCGCCGAGCGCATGAAGGACTGCCTGCTCTTCAAGACGACGGACGGCAAATTCCTGACGCTGGCGGAATACAAGGAGCGCAACGGCGAGAAGCTGCCGGATAAGATGGTCTACACCTCCGACCCGGCGCGGCAGGATGCGGCAATCCGCCTGTTCACCGAGCGCGGCATCGACGTGACGGTGCTCGATCAGCCCATCGACGTGAACTTCGTCTCCTACATGGAATACAGCGCCGACCCGGAGAGCAAATTCCGCTACTGCCGCGTTGACGCCGAGCTGGACAGCCTGACCAGCACCGAGGACGCCCCGACGCTTGACAGCGAAAAGCTGACCGAGCTGATGCGCGAGGCGAGCGGCAACAAGGATTTGACCGTCGAGGTCAAGCCGCTGGTCAACGACAGCGTGCCGGTGATGCTGGTGGAGGACGAGCAGACCCGCCGCTTCAACGACATGGGCCGCATTTACGGCCACAGTGAATTTACGATGCCGGCCAAATACAGTGTCGTGCTCAACAGCCGCAGCCGGACGATTGAAAAGCTCGCCGCCCGCGAGAAGGACGAGCGCAGCGTTCTGCTCGCCCGCCAGCTCTACGATCTGGCCGAGCTGAGCCGCCAGCCGCTGGAAGCCGAGCAGATGACCGAGTTCATCCGCCGCTCGATGGAGATCGTCGATATCGCCGCGCAGATGTAAGGCCGCCCGCATCGGCAAACCGCATATTGTTTTCACCCATTTTAACCCATCAAAGAAGGGATGATCCCGCATGGCGATCATCCCTTCTTTCTGTTTTTGAGTAATAATTGAGCAAAAAGCAACTTCTGCACAAAAAGTGGGCGTACTCCTACGGGTACGGTGCAACTTATTACCTTGACGGGAAATAACCTACTCAAAGAGCTCCCTCTTCGAGGGAGCTGGCACGGCGCAGCCGTGACTGAAGGAGTTAGACAGCCGCGCGCCCATTATCGGAATTTGTGCAAAATTCCGGATTTGCTCATTTACTGTTTTTTGGGCTTATCCGTTTCCCGGCATGGGCGGAATCAGACGTTCATCCTGACCGTCGAGCCGTTCGGCGTTTTGGTCACGACAATCTGCTTATCAATCCGCTCCTCCAGCTCCTGCACATGGGAGATAATGCCGATCAGCCGCTTGCCGTCCGCCAGCTCCAGCAGCACGTCGATGGAACTGCGCAGCGCGTTTTCATCCAGCGAGCCGAAGCCCTCGTCGATAAACATCGCGTCCATGCGAATCTGTCCGCTCTGGCTCTGCACCGCGTCCGAAAGCCCCAGCGCCAGCGCGAGGCTGGCCAGAAACGATTCGCCGCCGGAAAGCGTGGACACGTCGCGCGCCTGCCCGGTGCTCCTGTCCAGCACCTCCAGATCGAGGCCGCTCTGGCTGACGCGGTTGGCCGCCTCCCGCATGACGCGCAGGGTGAACATGCCGTCCGTCAGCCGCGTCAGCCGCTTATTCGCCGCCGCGACGACAAAGCGGAAATAATACTGCTGCACGTAGGCCTCGAACGTCAGCTTGGCGCGCGGATTGCCCGCCGCGATGCCCGCGCAGCAGGTATACAGCTCCTGAATGATCTGCCACTTTCCGCGCTTTTTCTGAATTGCCGCGTTCGCCTGCCGGATTTCCCGCTCTGCCGATTCATGCAGCGTCAGCTTGCGCACCATGGCCTTTTCCGCGTTTTCCGCCTTTGCCTGCCGGTCAAGCGCCGCCGCCCGCCGGTTTTGCAGCGCGGCCAAATCCGTCCTCTGTCTGCCGCTCAGCTTGTCCTCCAGCTCGTGGGTCTGTGCGACGAGCGTGCGCTTCTGCTCGTCATAATTCCGGATTTCCCGATCCAGCCGCTCGATTTCCGCGTTCGTCCGTTTGGCAAGCCGGTAGCTCGCTTCATCCTCAAAGCCGTGCGCCGCCCGCTTCTGTTCAAACGCTTCCGTCTGCGCCCGCAGGTCTTTCTCAAGCGCCGCGAGCTGCTTTTGCGCCGCATCGACGGCGCTCTGCGCTGCGGTTTTCCGCTTATCCAGCGCCTGATACGTGCTCCGCGCCGCGTCGATCTCCCGCTGGCGGTCTGCCGCCGCCTGATGTGCCGCGTCGATGCGCGCCGCCAGCCGCTGCTGCGTCTCGTCCGCCCCGATTTTCAGCGCCCGCAGGCGGTCTTCCCGCTCATCCAGCGCGGCTCGGTTTGCCGCCAGCCGCGTTGCCGCGTCGCTTTGCGCCTTTTCGGCGGTCTCGCGCCGCTGTGCGGCCTGCTCCAGCGCCTGCCGGGTGACGGTCTCCGGGGTGATCTGCGCCGGGCAGGGGTGCGCGGTCGAGCCGCACACGGGGCAGGGCTGCCCTGCCTTCAATTCGCGCGCCAAAAGCCCGGCCTGGCTGAGGTAATAGCTGTTCTGCGCGGCGGTATAGGCGGCCTGCGCCCGGCTGCTCGCCTCCGTCAGCCTTTGCAGCTCCCGCTTCTGCGTGTCCAGCGCCGCTTTCAGCCGCTCGACCTCGCCCAGCACGGGCAGGCAATCCTCCATCTGCTTCGCCTGCGCCAGCAGCGCGTGAATCTCCCCGCCGCGGCTCTCCGCTTCCTTCATGCGCGTTTCGGCCTCGGGCAGCGCCTTTTCCGCCTGTTCAAGCGCTGCCTGCGCCTCGGACAGCGCCGCCCGCTGTGCGTCCATATCCCGCCGGGTGCGCCGCATCAGCGCCTCGTCGGTTTCAAGCTGCTGCGCCCTGCGCGCGGCCGCCAGCGCCGCCCGCTGCGCGTCGATTTCGCCCTGCCCGGCCGTCAGCGCCGCCAGACGCGCCCTTTTGCTTTCCCAATCCGCAAAATCCCGGTTGACGCGCTCGCCCTCGGTCACGGCGGCAATCAGCGTGCCGATCTGGTCGGCGGCTTCCTTTTTCTGCGCCCTGGCCTGCTCCTGCGCGGCCTTTTCCTGCTCAATCAGCCGCGCCAGCAGCGCGCAGAGCGCGTCGGTATGCTGAATCTGGCCGCAGTAGCTCAGCAAAATCTCCCGCTCGGCAAATTCCGCTTCCGGGTCGATCTTCCCTTCCGCGCTCAAAATGACCTGTTCGAGCGCCTTCTGTTCGTCGGCGCAGGCGCGGTTTTTCTCCTGCAGGCGGCTTTGCAGATCGACGTAGAGGTTGGTGTGAAACAAATCCCGAAAGAGCTTCTTGCGATCGTCGGAGGACGCGGTGAGAATCTTCAAAAAATCGCCCTGCGCGATCATCACCGTCTGCGTAAACTGATCCTGCGTCAGCCCCAGCAGCTCGCGCACGCGGCGGTTGACGTCATCCATGCGCAGAATCTCCTCGCCGGTGTCCTCGTTGCGCATCTGCGCGTCGGCCGCCTGCCGGGTGGTCGTCTCCATTCCGTCCTTTTTCTTCTTCGCCGGGCGCTGGTATTCGAGGTTGCGCCGAATCCACCATGTCTCCCCGCGGTGCCGGAACGTCAGCTCGACGTAGGTTTCCGTCTGATCGGAGACGTAATCCGAATGGAAGGATTTGCTTTTTCGCTTCTCCTTGCCGCCGGAGGCCTCGCCGTAGAGCGCAAAGCTGATCGCGTCGAAGATCGTCGTCTTGCCCGCGCCGGTGTCGCCCGCGATTAAGAAAAGCCCTTCCTCGCCCAGCGCGGAAAAATCAATGACCGTTCGCTCCACATACGGGCCGAACGCCGAAAGAACGAGCTGAATCGGTTTCATGGCCTTTCCTCCAATTCCCTGAGCGTCTTTTCGATTTCCTTCATGTGCGCCGCGCTCGGCGGCTGATCGTTGTTTTGCAGGCGGTAAAAATCGGCGAACAGCTCGACGACGGATTTGCTCTCCATGCGCTGCGCCGCCGTCACGTCCAAATCCGTCTTGGTTTTGGAATTGACGATGGAAAACTTCATAATATTGGGAAACACGCCGCTGAGCGTCACCCGCGCGTCCGGCGGCACACATTCGTCGTGCACCGTCACCCAGACGTAATCCTCCGAATACGGCATGCGCATCAGCTCATCCATCATGCCCTCCACCCGGCGAACGTCGCGCACGGGCGACAGCGGCACGGTATGAACGTCGATACAGCCCTTTTCCCGCACATCGACCACCGGCACGCTCTTGCTGTAATCCGCCTCCGAAAAGGAGTATTTCAGCGGCGAACCGGCGTAGCGCAGCGTCTCCCGCCGCACCCGCTGCGGCCTGTGGATATGCCCCAGCGCGACGTAATCAAAGGCGTCGAACACCGCCGCGTCAATCTGATCCAGCCCGCCGACGGTATGCTCCTCGGAATCGGATTTCACCGCGCCCGTGATGAACTGATGGCACAGCAGGATATTCCGCTTCTTTCCGTCGATGGGCGTTTGGCGCAGAACAGCCTGCATCGCGTCCTGATAGGTGACGATCTTCTCCTCCGGCAGGAAGCGCTTGACCTGCTGGGGGCGCAGAAACGGCAGCATCCAGACCGTCAGCTCGCCGTATTCGTCGCTGAGCGTCACGCTCTGCATGCGTCCCTCGAACGCCTCCGTCACGTATACGCCGGCGGATCTCACCAGCGCGGAAAAATACGAGATCCGCAGCGCCGAATCGTGGTTGCCGCTGATGATAAAGACCCGCCTGCCCATCGCCGCCAGCTCAGAAACAAAGCGGTCAAACAGCGCCACGGCCTCGGCCTGCGGCGTCGCGCGCTGGTAAACGTCCCCCGCGATCAGCACCGCGTCCACGTTTTCCCGCCGCGCGATGGGGACGACCTGCCCCAGCAGCACCGCCTCCTGATCCGCCAAAAGGGAAACGTCGTTCATCTGCTTGCCCAGATGCAGATCCGACAGGTGAAGGAATTTCATAGCGTGTCCCCTCCGATTTTTGTTCGTCTTTTATGCCCACTGCCCCAGCAGGTCGCGCATCCAGCCGTATACGTCCATGCCGTAAACCGCTTCCAGCCGTTCGCGCGTCATCACCTCGGCGGTTTTCCCCTGCGCCGCGCACCGCCCGCGATCCATCAGCACGGCGTGCGTGCCGTATTTTTTGGCGAGGCTCAAATCGTGCACGACGGAGATCACCGCGCGCCCAGGCTGCTTCAGCCACGCCTCGATCAGCGAAAAAATGTGCTTTTGATAGATCAAATCCAGATGGTTCGCCGGTTCGTCGAGGATGAGCAGCTTCGGGTTCTGCGCAAACACCTGCGCCAGAAACGTGCGCTGCAGCTCGCCGCCGGAGAGCGTCAGCACGCTTGCGCGCCGCAGCGCCGTCAGGCCGGTCCATTCCAGCGCGCGCTCGACGCACGCTTCCCCCTCGTCGTCGCGCGCGGACAGGAAGCCCGACGCATGCGCATAGCGCCCCAGCGAAACGACCTCCTCCACCGAATAGGCGTAGCTGACCGCGTTCTTCTGCGCGAGGAAACCGACGCTGCGCGCCCGCTCCGCCCCCTTGAGGGCACGGATATCCCGCCCCTCCAGCGATATCCGCCCCGTATAGGGCACGCCCTGCGCAATCGCCTCGATCAGCGTGGATTTGCCCGCGCCGTTCGGCCCGACGAGCATCAGCCACTGCCCCGCCCGAAGCTCGAAGGAGAGGCCGTTCACCACCGTCTGTGCGCCGTAGCGCACCGTGACGTTTTCCGCCCTGAGCATCACCCTCACCCCGCCTTCCGCGCCCGATAGAAGATGACGACGAATGCGACCGCGCCGACCAGCGACGTCACCACGCCGATGGAAAGCTCCACCGGGCTGAGCAGCGTCCGCGCGATCAGATCCGCCAGCAGCAGAAAGATCGCCCCCGCGAACATCGAAGCGGGGAGCAGCCGCCTGTGGTTCGGCCCGGCGATCATCCGCGCCGCGTGCGGCACGACCAGCCCGACAAACCCGATGCTGCCGCTGACCGACACGCACACGCCGATGAGCACGGACACCGTGACCAGCACCGCCAGTTTCACGCGCCGGACGTTCACGCCGACGTGCCGCGCGTTATCCTCCCCGATGGCGAATGCGTTCAGCTCGCGGGCATGGCGGACGATCACGCCGCCGCAGAGCAGCAGCGCCAGCGACAGAATCCGCGTGTGCGGATAGCCCGTGCCGGAGAGCGAGCCCATCGTCCAGAAGGCGATGGAGCGCACCTGATCGTTGACGAAGGACAGGATCAGGTTGATGACGCTGGAAACGAACATCGAAAAAATCACGCCGATAAGGATGATGCTGTTCGTGGCCAGCGAATGATCCAGCGCGTAGGCCAGCGAGAGAATCAGCGTCAGCGACAAGAACGCGAACGCCATCGCCATGAGCATCGTTCCGCCGTAATCCGAGCCGGGGATGGTGACGCCCAGCGCCAGCGCGATCACCGCGCCGAGCGATGCGCCGGCGGATACGCCCAGCGTCGAGCCGTCCGCCAGCGGGTTGCGCAGAAGCCCCTGCATCGCCGCGCCGCACAGGGACAGCGACGCGCCGACCAGCGCAACATTCATCACGCGGGGCAGGCGCACGTTGACGATGATGTTTTTCGCGACGCCCGCAGGCGCGGGCTTCCCCAGCAGCGCGCAGAAAATCGCCGTCAGGGTGTCCTTCGGCGCGACGGAGACGCTGCCGACGCAGACGCACAGCAGCATGGCCGCCAGCAGCGCGAGGATGAAAAGCGCGTAGGTGCGCAGGGAAAAACGATCGGCCATGGAAGCCCTCCGTAAACAAAGGGGCTGTCGGCGAACGTCGCGCGACAGCCCTCTGCGTTATTATTGGGTCAGGCGGCGGGGGCTTCTTCAGCCTCATCGTCGTTCAGGAAGTGATACAGCTCGATGGCCGCATCCTTCAGGCGCGGCCCCGGGCGGGAAATCGCGTTGGAATCGGCGTTATAGACCCGGCCGTTCTTCACCGCGCCGATATCGCCCCAGCCGTCGCGGCCCATGATCTCCTCCACGGCGGTATCGCCCATGCCCGCGATGGAGACGATGTAATCCGGGCTGCGCTCGATGACCTGCTCCTCGCTGACGGACTGCCAGCCGGAAATATCCGCAAACGCATTGGTCACGCCGCACATCGTCGCCAGCTCGTCCATGAACGTGCCGCTTCCGGCCGTCCACAGCCCCCACTGGAGCGGGGAAACCTCGAAATAGATGGTCTTGCCGCTCTTTTCGCTCTTGGCGGCGATTTCGTCAAAGGTCGCCTGCATGTCGCCGATGAGCGCCTCGGCCGCGTCGTCCTTCGCCATCAGCGCGCCGATCATGCGGATGGCGGTGTACACGCCCGCGATATCGTTCGCGTCGCTGATGACCACCTTCACGCCGTTCTGTTCGAGCAGCTTGGCCTGCTCCTCCGTCTGGGACATGTCGCTCATCAGCGCGACCTGCGGATCGAGCGCCAGAATCTCCTCGATGTTGGTCTCCGCGCCGGATTGCACGACCGGCAGCGCCGAAATGGATTCCGGATAATCGCAGTATTTGCCGCGGCCGACGAGCGCGTCCTCGCAGCCGATGGCGCAGAGGATTTCGCAGTCGGACGGGGTGAGCGCGACGATGCGCGTCGCGGGCTGATCGAGCGCGATTTCGCGGCCGTGCATATCCGTCACGGTGATTCCGTCGGCCAGCGCCGCGCCGCAGAGCATCAGCATCACGAAAAGCAGGGCAAAAAGCTTCTTGGACATTTCAAAGTCCCTCCTGAAATAAATTGCAAATGAATCGCGGGAGAAACAAAAAGTTCCTCCCTGAGGGACACTAAGCAGACCGTTTTTTTCGGTCGGATAGCATATCCCACCCCCAGGGGAATGATGATTCACGGTATAAACAAGTCTCCCGGCTTGGCTTCGTCCTACTGGCGCGCCTTCCCGCTTTCGCAGTGGCTTATCACGTGTTCGTCGGCTTCACGGTTACTGGGATAGCTCGGAAATCGCATCCGATTCCTATGGCGCTTGCGCGCCGCGCATTTTGCGCAGATACACCGGCTATTCATTTGTGGCCTTATTATAACCGTTTTGCGCGCCCGAGTCAATTCGGTTTCACCAAATCCGCGCCCTTCGCGCCGCCTGCCGACGCTTGACAATTTTCCCCGTCTATGCCATAATATTTTTTGTTTCACAGAAGTGAAACGCGGCGGACAGAAGTCGGCTTCAACGGTTTTTCCATTTTTTGAAAAAAGAAACGACGATCACGAAGGCGTTGGTATGCCCTTTTGGAAAAAGGGGGCGTTCCGCGCCTTTTTTGTCTGGAAAGCCGAAAACAATCAAAGGAGTTCAAACGATGAAACTTTCCAAGATTTTTGCGCTGCTGCTGGCGCTGTGCCTGATTTCCTCCGCCGCCTGCGCCGCCACCTTCACCGACGCGCACGGCAATGTGATCGAGCTGGACGATTCCCTCGAAGCGTATGCCGCCGTCACGCTCGTCGGCGCGGATAACGCGGCGCGTCAGGGCGAAACCAACCTCGGCGACCTGTGGGCGGACGCGCTGCGCTGGTTCGCCGTTTCCGGCGAAATCAACGCGGCCTTTGATGAGGACGACGTGAAGGCCGGAAACGACCGCATCGCCGTGGACGCGGATCACGTCGTCGCGCTGTGGAACGGCGGCAACCTCCGCGCGGATATCGCGGAAGGCACGTTCGGCGCGGAGGCGCTGGCCGAGGTGCTGCCCTTCCCGAACAAGGTCGCCGTCGTCTACATGACCGGCGCGCAGCTTCTGGAGACGCTGGAAGCCGCGTCTCAGGGGCTTCCCTACACGGCGGAAACCGCGGACGCCTGCGCTTCGCTGATGCAGGTCTCCGGCCTGACCTATACCGTCGATACGGCAAAGGCCTACGACGCGCTGGAAGCCTACGGCGACCACTGGTTCACCGCCGGTTCCGTCTCCCGCGTGCGCATCGACGACGTGAACGGCCAGCCGTTTGACGCGGAGGCGACCTACGCCGTCGTCACCAGCAACGCCAACTTCAACGGCATGGATTCTTCCTACGTCCTCAGGGCCGCGGCGGAAGCCAACGAGCAGAGCGCCGTCACCACCGCCGTCGTGCGCGACGTGGTCTTCCGGTTCATCGCCGCCGAGCTGAACCATCAGGTCGGCGAGGCCTACGCCGCGCCGCAGGGACGGCTGACGGTTCTGTAAGCCGCCCGCGCATCGGGCTTGACTTGAGCTTTAAGCGGCACGTTCAAAACCGAATGCAGATCCTTGCAAGTCCTTCCGTCCGGGGGGACTTGCAACACTCTGCACTCGATTTTCAGAAAGGGAGCAACCATGAATTCACAGCTTGAAACCGTCGTTTTCGAAATGGAAAAGGCCGTGCGCGGCAAGCGCGGGGTCATCGAGCATATCCTCACCGCGCTGCTGGCCGAAGGGCACATCCTGCTGGACGACATGCCCGGCGTGGGCAAAACCACGCTGGCCGTGGCGCTCTCCCGCGCCGTCGATCTGCGTTACCGCCGCGTACAGTTCACGCCGGACGTGATGCCGTCGGATATCGTCGGCTTTTCGGTGTATGAGCCGCAGAGCGGGCAATTCGTCTATCACGAGGGCGCGGCGACGCACGCCAACCTGCTTCTGGGCGACGAAATCAACCGCACCTCCAGCAAAACGCAGTCCGCGCTGCTGGAGGCGATGGAGGAGCGGCAGATCACCGTGGACGGGCGGACATATCCGCTGGAAAAGCCCTTTGTCGTCATCGCGACGCAGAACAACGTCGGCACGGCGGGTACGCAATTTCTCCCCTACGCGCAGATGGATCGCTTCATGGTGCGCCTGTCCGTCGGCTACCCCGATCACGACGCGCAGATGGCGCTGCTCCGGGATCGCCTTTCGGAAAACCCGCTGGACGCGGTCGAGCAGGTGCTCACGCGCGAAGAACTGCTGGCGATGCAGGCCGACGTGCGCGCCGTGCAGACCGGCGACGCGCTGCTCGATTACATCACCAGGCTGACGATGGCCTCCCGCGAGCACCCGAATATTGAGGTCGGCGTCAGCCCGCGCGGCGCGCTGCTCCTTTGCCGGATGGCCAAAGCGCGGGCGTATCTGCTCGGGCGCGCCTTCGCCGTCAGCGAGGACGTGCAGGCCGTGTTCGAGCCGGTCTGCGCGCACCGCCTGATCGTCTCCGCCAAGGCGCGTCTGGCGGGCGTAAGCGCGGGCGACGTGGTGCGCGAGCTGCTGGCCGACGTGCCCAATCCGGATCGCGCGGCCTTATGAAAACGAACCGCCTGTTCTGCCTGATCGAGCTGGCCGCCGTCGCCGCGCTGTATTTCTTTGAAAACAACAGCGGCACCCGCGCGGCGCTGGCCGTGTCGGCGCTCGTGCCGCTGCTTTCCGTTCTCTGCGCCTACCTGTGCAGCCGAAAGGCGGCGCTTTCGCTCGACGTGCCCCGGCACGGCGAAAAGGGCGCGCCGCTCGTCTGCCGCCTGTGCGCGCCGCCGCTCCTTCTGTGCGAGGGGCGCGCCGAGCTGCGCCTGCAAAACGCCTTCACGCGGGAGGAAGCGCGCGCCGCCGCCGTCGTGGGGGAAGCCGTTTCCCTGCCCGTTTCGCACTGCGGCCTGTTGACCGTCACGGCGGAAAACGCCGAAATTCGGGATCTCTTCGGCCTTTGCCGCTTCCCGGTTTCATCGGGCGCGCCGCAGACCGTGCCGGTTTGGCCGACGGTCTTCCCCGCGCAGGTGACGCTCGATTGCGCCGCCCCGCAGACGCGCGAGGACAGCCGCCTTTCCTCCATTCGGCGCGGCGGTGATTTCACCGAGACGCAGGCCGTCCGTCCCTATCATCCGGGCGACCCTGTTCGCCAGATTCACTGGAAGCTGTCGGCCAAAATAGGGAAGACGATGCTGCGCGAGGCGGGCGCGTCGCTGACGGGTGACGTTCTGCTCGCGCTGGCCGTCCTCCCGGATGAAGCCCCCGACCCCGACGCGCTGGAAGCGTCGCTCTGCGGCCTGCTCTCCGCGTCCCAATCCCTTTTGGCGCAGGGCATTGCGCACCACGTCGCCTTTTGGCGGCGCGCACCGCTGGCCGTATCCTCGACCGAGGATTGGACGCGGGCGCAGCACATGCTCCTTTCGCCGCCGCCGGCGCCCGACGACATGTCCCCCGCCTTTGCGCGGATCGCCGTCTTTTCCCCGTGCGCGGCCATCGACGCATCCGATCCCTTCGCCCGCGTGACGCTGGTTCTGCCGGAGGGCGCGCAGGCGCTCGTCGGCGATATCCCCGTCGCGTTCTTCGGCGCGCGCGCGCCGTTTTTAACCTTGTAATACTAATTCGCAGTTAAAATGCTTAACAGAGCGCATCAGATTTTTTGTTCTGACGAAGCCAAGTGAAGTGAGGCGTACTGGAGGTACGTTGAACGGAACGAGGCAAAGTCAGAGCGAAAAAGATGGTGCGCGGATTAAGCCATTTTAACAAGAATTAGTATAAAAAGCAGAAAGGAGCTGCCATGCGGCCGACCAAATCCACCTTCGCGCTGCTTGCGGCGCTCCTGCTCGCGCTGCTCACGCTGGCGCTTGCGCCCGCGCGCGAGGGCGCAAAGCTGCTGATTAACGATCTGTTTTCGCTCAGCGAATCCGCCAACGCATACGTCTACGACCGTCTGCCCGTCGCGGCGGGCGCAAGCCGCCTGCCCGCCTGCGCGCTGCTCGGCGGGGCGCTGGCGTTCCTCTCCGCCGCCGTCGCGCTGAGCCAAAGCCGCCTGCCCGCGCTGCTGGCGCTCGTCGCGCTGGCGCTGGGTCAGGCGTATTTCGGGCTGAGCCTCCCGGCGGCCGCCCAGCTCCTGCTGCTCTTTGTGCTGGGGCTGAAGCTCGTCCCGTCCCGCTCCGCCGTTCAGCGGCTGACGCTCGGCGCGTGCGCGCTGGCGGTCGCGCTCGTCGTCTGCCTCGCCTTTCCCGGCGTACACGCCGCGACGGAAGCCGCGTCCGAACGGGCGCGCGACTTTCTCAGCGGCGCTTCGCTTTCCGAGCAGGCGGACGCGGCCGTTCCGCCCGAAGCGACGCAGACCCGCCGCGAAAACCACCTGAGCCTTTCCACCGGCGGCGGCGGCGCGGTCTCCGAGCGGGATTACCGCCTCGTCACCCGCGCCGAGAAACAGATTTCCGATCCCCCGTGGTTCGACGCGCTGAAAACCGCGCTGATGCTGGCGCTGGTCGTGCTGCTGCTGGCGCTGCCGTTCGCGCCGTTCATGCTGCTGGGCAGGCGCGCCGGACAGGCGCGGGCGCTTCGCGAGGCGTTTGACGACGCGGACAGCCGCCGGGCGGTCTGCGCCATGTTCCGCCACGTCGCGCGCTATTGGGCGGCCTATTTCCCCGTGTCGGAAGGGCTTCCGTTTTCGCGCCTGCCGGAAGCGGCGGACATGCCGGATGACTACGCCGCCGCCTACCGCGCCTGCGCCGACACGTTCCTCAAGGCCGCGTACAGCGACGCGCCGATCACGCAGGCCGAGCGGGATGGAGTGAAAATCCTCCTTGACGAAACGGAACGCCTCCTCTATGATGAGCAGAGCGCGCTCATGCAGCTTAAACTCCGATACCGATATCTTTTGCGCTGAATGATGATGAAAAAAATCTTCTTTCTCGCGGCGCTTCTCCTTCTGCTGACAACCGTTTCCGGCTGTCGCAGCCGAACGAGCGCCGCGCCGCGCGCCTCTGGCGCGCAGCCCCCCGCCGCGTCCTCCGACAGCGGCACGGCCGCCGACGGTCAGCCCGAAGCCCTGACCAAAAACGGCGGCGAAACGGTCGAAAACCCGCTGGCCGAACGCGCGGAATACGACGAAGCCGCGCGCGCCGAGCTTTTGGAAAACCAATCCCGCGCCGTCAGCGGCGAGGGCGAGGGCGGCGGCCTGCCCCTGACGCAGAAGGACGCGGACAGCCGCGCCTTGCAGCTTGACAGCGCCGCCGAATTGGCCGCCGTCAAGACGCTCCCCGCCGAGGAGGCGGAGCGCCTTGGCGTATCGGAAAGCGCGCCCGTCGCCGAAACGGCGCAGCGCTACTACGCCGCGCTGCTGCAAAGCCGCCTGCGGACGCTGTTTGAATGTAAAAAGCAGAATGTCTACATCGAAACCCAAACCGCCTTTGTCACCGTTTACAAGGCGTCGGCCGAACACGCGCTGGTGCTTTCCGCCGGGGGCTACGACGTGGCCGGAAAGCGGATGGAAAACGACCTCGCCGTGGACGGCGGCTGGGTGCAGCGCAAAAATCCGGATTTCATCGTGAAATTCGTCGCCGCCTCCGCGCTGAACGGCGATACGCTCGGCGAGCTGCTCGCCCGCGACGGGCTTCGCGAAACGACCGCCGCGAAAAACGGGCGCGCGCTGCTGCTGTGCGAGTCGATGACGGACGCGCCGCAGCTTCAAACGGCCGCGGCCCTCTGTCTGGCCAAAGCGATGTATCCCGACCTGTTTGCCGATATCGACGCCGCGCAGGCCGTCGGCCAGCTTGCCGACGAGGCGGGCGCGCAGACCGGCGGTCCCTGGTTTTATCCCGCCATTTGAAAGGAATGTTATGCGTACTCATTCTAAAGACACGTCCGCGCGCGTGCTCAGGCTCACCTATTCCGCGCTGTATCTGGCGATTGCGCTGGTTCTGCCCTTCCTGACCGGGCAGATTCCGCAGATCGGCTCCATGCTCTGCCCGATGCATATCCCGGCGCTGCTGTGCGGCTTCGTCTGCGGCTGGCCGTGGGGGCTGGCGGTCGGCTTTATCGCCCCGCTGCTGCGCTCCGCGCTCTTCGGCATGCCGACGATGTTCCCCGCGGCGGTCGCCATGGCGTTCGAGCTGGCGGCCTACGGCGCGGTAGCCGGGCTGCTTTACCGCGTCCTGCCCAAAAGGACGGGCTGCATCTACGTCGCGCTGATCGCCGCGATGGTCGCCGGCCGGCTGGTCTGGGGCGCGGCGCGCTATCTGCTGGCGGGGCTTGAGCATAGCGCGTTCACCCCGGCGCTCTTTCTGGCGGGCGCGGTCACGACGGCTCTGCCCGGCATCCTGCTGCACATCGTCCTCATCCCCGTACTGGTGATGGCCATGCAGAGGGCTCGACTGATTCTCAATTAAACGGAGGCGCTCTTATGTCCGATACCCGCGCGTTTCTGCTCGCCCATGCAGCCGCCTATCCCGCGCTGACGCTGGCCGACCTGTTCAAGGCGCTGTATCAGAGCGCGTTCGGCTGTGAGCATCTGGTCGCCGATCCCTCCGCCGCCGAAGCGTATATCGACGCCGAGGCCGAGGGCGCGCGCCCCTGCGGCCGTAAGAGCGTCGAGCCGCTGGACGGGCCGTATGTCCGCGTTCATCTGGATGTGCTGAAAAAGGGGCTGAGCGCCCGAACGCTGGCGCGCCTGTTCGCCCTTTCCGCCGAGCATCGGGACGGCGCGCAGGCCGAATTTGAAAAAAAGCTCGCCGTGCTGACGGAGATGATCCGTCAGGGCGAGCTTCCTTTTGACGCGGATGAAGCCGAGCGGGCGATTTCCGCATGGCGCGCGGCGGGCTTTCCGCCCTGTCATCATTCCGAGGCGTTCCGGCAGGCCTACGCGCCCGCGTATCGGCTGGTGAAGGCGGCGTATGCGCCGCTTCTGCCGCTCCTGCCGGAAATAGACGCGCGTCTGGCGCAGGGAAAGCGCACCGTGCTGGCCATCGACGGTCCCTGCGGAAGCGGCAAAACGACGCTCGCCGCCCTGCTGGCGCGCCTGTACGACTGCCCCGTGTTCCACGCGGACGATTTTTTTCTGCGCCCCGAACAGCGCACGCCCGCGCGCTTTGCCGAGCCGGGCGGTAATCTGGACAGGGAGCGCCTGCTTGAAGAGGTGCTCGCGCCGCTTCGGCAGGGTCAGCCGGTCTCCTTCCGCCGCTTTGACTGCCACAGCCTGACGCTCCTGCCGCCCGTGGCCGTCGCGCCGTCGCCGCTCGCCGTCGTCGAGGGCAGCTACAGCCTGCATCCCGAGCTTGCGCCGATGTACGATATCACCGTCTGCCTGACGCTCTCGCCCGAATTGCAGCGCCGGCGGATTTTGGCGCGCAACGGCGAGGAAATGGCGCGGCGCTTTTTTGAGCGCTGGATTCCGCTGGAGCAGGCCTATTTCGACGCGATGAAGCCGCAGACGCGATGCGGCTTTTTGATCGAGGCCGATCAGCTTTCCGACGAAGCGCCGCTGTAAACGCCGCCGGTCGCGCGCTCATATCCGCCGCCGCCCTCCGCGTTCATCAGACTGAACCCGTTTTCATCCAGCGACAACGCCTTCACATTGGCGCGCCCGTCATCCAAAAGCAGCGTGATCTCATATTCTGCCGGATACCAGTATTTATTCTGGAAGTCGTTGTAGCGTGTGACGTACCATGTGCCGGTATAGGTCAGCGCAACGCCCGCCTCGCTGCCGTCCTCCCGATAGACGGTATATCCGCTCTCATAGGTTCCGTCTGCGTGAAGGATGAGCGCATCCTCCGCCATGCTGCCCCCGGCGGTCATATACCACGCGCCTTCCAGCCGCTGCATCACGTCGTATTGGATTTCAGCCTCCATCAAGGTCAGATCACGCAGGGGCACAAAGCCCCAGACGATCGCTCCGCCGTCTGTGAACGTATTCTTTGCCGAAACCTCCGCGGAGACATACGCCCAATCGTTGCCCAGCATCCCCATGCACTGAAAGGTCGTCCCTTTGGGGACGCTGAACTGCGCGAATTGGGAAACGAACGGGTCATCCGTCAGGAAGGTATCGCGCGCCGCCCGAACGTCCACATTCAGCATCCTGATCCATGTTTCATCGAGCGGTTCGCCTCGCGCCGCGTCGCCCAGCAGCGTGTTCCTGACCCAGCCGATGCGGCTTGTGCGCTCGCTGACGTCGTACATCACGCATGTCCACGCTTCCCCGTGCCCGTTTGTATACCCGCGCAGCGTAAAAAGCTCGCCCTTCAGGCCGACGGCCGCCTTCCCTTTTGCCGCGCGCCACGCGGATTCGCCGAAGGGCGCGCTGTAAACCGGCGCGGTCTTTTCGCCAACACGGCTCTCCCGCCGCCACGAATCGCGATATTCCAAACAGTTCATCCCGCTTTCGAGGGCGGCGCGCATGTGATTGACGGCCAGCACATCGTCAACGGTTCGCGGGAAAAGCCGGATGTTGAAATCCGCCAGCCAGAGCGGCGTTGCGCGATAGAACACCCGGCGGTTTCCGTCAGAAAACCAATAGACGTCCGAGCCGCCGTATTCCTCGCTCCGCTCCGTAAAAACCGTCGCGCCGTCCAGCTTCGCCTCGACAAGCGCGTAACGCCCCTCCTCTCGGCGGAAGGTGTAGCGCTCCGATCCGGCGCTGAGAATCAGCCCGTCATCCGTCTGCTGAATCGACTGCCTGACATGATCCTCCGGCTGCCACACCGCGGTGTGATACACCCGCAAATGCGCGTGATCCTCCGCATAAAAGAGCGCGTTGTGGTATCGCGCGCCCATGAGGGCAAAATCCTCGCCCTGTCCCCCGACGACCGAGTAATCATCCCACGTGCGCGTGGAAGCAACCGCCCGATAGAGCGCGCCTTTCAGCCCCCAGCTATTGGCCGAAACCGGAGCGGCCGCGATCAGGCTGGCCACACAAAGAACGGCCGCAAACAACCCTGCGCGTTTCATTTTCATCAAACTCCCTCTCCTTCCCTCGCGATTGGCCTTGTCAACCACATAAACGAAACGAGCGGCCGTTTTCTTGCGGCGGGTCTGCTTTTTTGGGGGACATTTTTGTTCGGTAGATGGGCATCGGCGGGCATATTGCACCAATCCGTCAAGAAGCCCGTGTGAAATTTCGTGTGAAATGATTTTGCAAAAGTTCACACGAGACTGGAACGGCAATACACGAAACGGGTAATATTTTACACCGAATAAAATAGACGGCAAAAGAAAAAATCCAGAAACCTTTGTGGCCTCTGGATTTCCTGTTTAGTGCAGCAGATGAAACCAAATCCGAACAAGAAGTGCTTGCTTCCGTGACTTGTCCTTCGATGGATTTTACGCGCTGGTCATCGGAAGAATAGCAGGTATACCTGCCAGCCCCATATTATGGGCGAGTACAACAAACTGGAAGTTATCTTGCTAACAGACTGTGAAAATACAATTCAAATCTTGGATCAGCTTTTAAATCTGCAAGGCTGAAATCTTTGATTCTTTCCGATAATTCATCCCGCAAAAACTGTTGGTATGCTTCATCTTCTGAATACTTATGAAATATGCAGTCGCCTTTTTCAATCGAAATCATAATTTCTTCATAGATATCCTCAATCTTTTCTTCGCAAACAACGGGTACAGTGTGCTCACAGACCAGCTCTGGTGCCCAACCAGTCTGATTGAAAAGAAATCCTTTTTCCATGACTCCGTACAAAGAGCAGGATTTCCCTAAATATATCCTTTTTAGCGCATTTGGATAGCACTCATAGATAACAGGTTTTTCATTCACTTCGTCCATAAGGATATCAAAATCATCTTTCGGAGCGCCGAAGAAAATTGCCGTAATTCTATTATTTATAGCATAAACATACTTTTTTCCATGAGTAGACACTTGAGGAATCAATTCCTTTAGTCCCGCCTGTTTGGACGCATGATATATCAAACTCGTGTACCCCCATCAATTCCGATTTGTTGAGCCCAGTATACCATATCCCTCAATAAAAGAGTATCCCTATATGAAGAATGTAATTGTTTTGTTGTATACTTGTTTCGCAAGGCTTCTAAGGAACCTTAGCCCCTTGCACACTGACCTTGCTCGCAAGGTCTAGGGTGTTATACCTTTGCGACAGAAAGAAAAGAAAAAATCCGAACCCATTTCCAAGTTGGAAAATCTGGTTCGGATTATACCGGTTTGGTGCGGGAAACAGGACTGGATTCTCGCGGCTC
>ERZ827524.760-NODE-760-length-38373-cov-6.590949_pt1 | contig 38373 bp, 29 predicted proteins | sample MGYA00519702_ERZ827524 | MGnify/ENA primary metagenome ERZ827524 (study PRJEB31778, sample SAMEA3449341) | human gut metagenome | biome: human gut; feature: human-associated habitat; material: faeces | place: United Kingdom | collected 2010/2012 ...
GCCGCATCCGTAAGGCGGCAAAGCCGCCAACGGCTGCGCAGTGAGCGCCGCTACAAAGTTGTAATCAAATCAATTGGATCATTTTGAAATTCACCATACAGGAGTCTTTTCGGGAATGAACATTGTTATCATCGGAGCCGGCAAGATCGGCGCGACGCTGACGGAGCAGCTGCTCCGCGAGGGTCACGAGATCACCGTCGTCGACACGCGCACGGCCGCGCTCGACGCCATCGGCAACACGCTCGACGTCATGACCGTCGAGGGCAACGGCATCAGCATGGACACGCAGGTGGAGGCCGGCGTGCCCTCTGCCGATCTTGTCATCGCCGTGATGTCCACGGACGAACAGAACCTGCTCTCGTGCCTCATTGCCAAGCGCCTCGGTGTGGGCAACACGATCGCCCGCGTGCGCAACCCGGAATATACGAGCGGGCTGCATCTCATTCAGGACGACCTCGGGCTGAGCATGGCGCTCAACCCGGAGCTGGCCAGCGCCACGGAGATCGCGCGCATCCTGCGCGCCCCGGCCTCCATCAAGATCGACACGTTCTCGAAGGGCCGCGTGGAGCTGCACAAGATGCGCATCGACCCCGGCTCCATACTCGACGGCATGAAGCTCTCGGACCTCGGCCGCCTGCAGTCCGGCGCGCTTGTGTGCGTTGTGGAGCGCGGGCAGCACGAGGTGTACATCCCCGACGGCAGCTTCACCCTGCTGGCGGGCGACCGCATCAGCGTGGTGGCAAGTCCGAAGCTCGCCGCAAAATTCTTCCACAAGATCGGCGTGCAGACGAACCCCGTCAAGCGCGTGATGCTGCTCGGCGGCGGGCGCATCTCCTACTACCTCGCGCGGCAGATGCTGGACTTCGGCGCGAGCGTGAAGATCATCGAGTCCAGCGCCGCCGTGTGCGACTCGCTGGCAGAGCGCCTGCCCGAGGCCACGATCATCCACGGAGACGGCACGAGTGAGCAGCTGCTCGCCGAGGAGGGCATTGCAAAGATGGACGCCGTGGCCTCGCTGACGGGCATCGATGAGGAAAACGTGCTGATGAGCCTCTATGCCCGCAGCGTCTCGAGCGCGAAGATCGTCACGAAAATCAACCGCACGACATTCTCGCACATCATCAAGGGCATGGACCTCGGAAGCGTGTTCCATCCCCGCTATATCGCGGCCGACCACATCGTCCGCTACGTCCGCGCCATGCAGAACTCGCTCGGCTCGAACGTCGAGACGCTCTATAAGATCGTCGGCAACAAGGCCGAGGCACTGGAGTTCCGCGCCACGGAGAAATCCGCCGTCTGCGGCAGGCCGCTCATGGAGCTGCCCACGCGGCCGAACCTGCTCATCGGGGCCATCAACCGCGAGGGCCGGATCATCACCCCCGGCGGCCGCGACACCATCGAGCCGGGCGACACCGTCGTCGTCGTGACGGCGGCAACGGGCCTCGACGATCTGGACGACATTCTGGACAAGCGGAGAGTGAAAGCATGAATTACCGCATGATCCTCTCCCTGCTGGGCGACGTGCTGCTGGTCATCGGGGCCTTCCTGCTGCTGCCGTGCATCGTCGCCGTGATCTACGGCGAGCCGGAGCTGTGGGTCCTGCTTGCCACGGCCGCAGGCAGCGGCCTGCTCGGTGGTCTTTTTATCCTGCTGCGGCCGAAGCGCCGCCGCGAGCTGCACGCGCGCGACGGCTTCGTGATGGTCGCACTGAGCTGGATCCTCATCTCGCTCGTCGGCGCGATCCCGTTTACGGTCTCCGGGGCGATCCCGTCGTATCTCGACGCCGTGTTCGAGACGATGTCCGGCTTTACGACGACCGGTGCAAGCATCCTCCGCGCCGTGGAGGACCTGCCGAAGTGCCTGCTGTTCTGGCGCAGCTTCACCCACTGGCTCGGCGGCATGGGCGTGCTCGTGTTCATGCTGGCCATCGTGCCGCTGTCCGGCGAGAGCATCTATCTGCTGCGGGCCGAGTCCCCCGGCCCTTCCGTCAGCAAGATGGTGCCGAAGATGCGCACGTCCGCCGCGATCCTCTATGCCATCTACTGCGCCATGACGCTGCTGCAGATCCTGTTCTACCGGCTGGGCGTGCTGTTCGGCTGGGGCGAGATAACGTGGTTCGACAGTCTGTGCCTTGCCTTCGGCACGGCCGGTACGGGCGGCTTTTCCGTGCGCAACAGCGGCCTTGCGGACTACTCGGCCTACCTGCAGGCCGTGACGACGGTGTTCATGATCCTGTTCGGCGTGAATTTCTCGGTGTATTTCTTCCTGCTGCGCCGCCGCTTCAGGCTCGCGTGGCACAACAGCGAAGTGCGCTGGTACTTTATCATCATTTTCGGGGCCATCGTCCTCATCAGTGCCAACCTGCTGCTCACGGGCGGGTTCTTCTCCACCGTGTTCCAGACGATCCACCATGTGGCCTTCTCCGTCGGCTCCGTCATCACGACGACGGGCTTCGGCACGGCGGATTTTGCGAAATGGCCGGAATTTTCCAAGACCGTGCTGCTCATCCTAATGGCCATCGGCGCGTGCGCCGGCTCCACGGGCGGCGGCATTAAGGTCAGCCGCGTGCTCATCCTGTCCAAGACGGCCCGCGCCGAGACGCGCCACCTGCTGCACCCCCACTCCGTGGAGGTCATGACGATGGACGGCAAACGCGTGAGCAGCGAGGTCATCCGCGGCACAATGGCGTTCTTTATCTGCTATGCCGCCATTGCCGTCGTGTCCATTCTGCTGGTCTCGCTCGATAACTTTGGGGCCGAGACGAGCGTGACATCCGTGTTCGCCACGCTGAACAACATCGGCCCGGGCCTGAGCCTCGAGGTCGGCCCGTTCGGCAGCTATGCGAGCTTCTCCGCCCTGTCGAAGGTCGTGCTGACGCTCGACATGCTCCTCGGGCGGCTGGAGCTGTTCCCCGTGCTGCTGCTGCTCAGCCCCGCAACATGGCGGAAGCATTAAAGGCCAAATGTAGGGGCGAGGCATGCCTCGCCCGTCCGCGAAGCGGCATAAGGACGGCCCATTCGGTGCAGAGCACCATTGTCAGCGCCGCGCTCCCAGATTTGTCATTGCGAGGCCCCAAAGGGGCCGTGGCAATCTCCTGCGACCGGTCACGTTTTCGCCGGAAGTTCCCTGTTATCCGGCATTGTACTGTGAGATTGCCACGTCGCTTCGCTCCTCGCAATGACACATCAGGGGAGTGCCGTGGTGCACCAGTGCCCTCCTGCCGTTGAATGTCTCTGTACAAGGCGCTCAGTGAGCGCCGCTACAGACGCAATTGGTGCATACCGTTTTATCGACGGCCGGTACGAGTCGGAAGTGCCTCCCCGAGATTGCCACAGCCCCGTTGGGGCCTCGCAATGACAAACCTTTGGCTTTCACCGTTTTATCGCCAGCCGGTTCAAACCGCCAGTACAGTGCCGGGAGGGGCATGCCCCTCCCCTACAGCACGCAAAAGCAGCCCGGCAATATCACTCAAAATCATCCAAAATTCGATCATTCTGGAGGCGACTGCGCCATGCAGGACTATTTTCATCCGCAAATGACCCAACAGGAGCTGCTGGCCATGTCGTCTCTGGCGCTGGCGCACATCGGCGACGCCGTGTTTGAGCTGCTCGTGCGCACAAAGCTGTGCGTCGAGGGCGGCACAACGAACGGCCGCCTGCATCAGGCAACGATCGCGCTCGTGCAGGCCCCGGCGCAGGCGCGCTTTGCCCTGCGCATCCAGCCCCTGCTCACGCCGGAGGAGGCCGCCGTCTATCGCCGCGGCCGCAACGCCCATCCTCACGGCATTCCGAAGCACGCCACGCCGGGCGAATATGCCCGCGCAACAGGGCTGGAGGCCCTGTTTGGCGCGCTGTATCTCTCCGGGCAGACCGCGCGCATCGAGGCGCTGTTTGCCGCCATGATGGAGGAAGACCATGCCATTTGACGCCATGTTTCTCACGGCCGTCGCCGCAGAGCTGCGCCCCACCCTTGTCGGGGCCCGCGTGGATAAGGTCCAGCAGCCCGCGCGCGACACCGTCGTGCTCCAGCTGCGCGGACGTGACGGCGGCGGGAGACTGCTGCTGTCCGCCAACGGCAACCGGCCGCGCGTCCATCTGACGCAGGCGCAGCTGGAAAATCCCGCGCAGCCGCCGATGTTCTGTATGCTGCTGCGCAAGCATCTGGCGGGCGGCAGGCTTGCCGATATCCGTCAGCCCGCGGCCGAGCGCATGCTCGACCTGACGTTCGACTGCACGGACGAGCTGGGCGTGCCCTGCCGCAAGCACCTGATCCTCGAGCTGGTCGGGCGCAATTCCAACCTGATCCTCACGGGGCCGGACGGCCGCATTCTCGACTGTCTGCGCCGCGTGGACTTTGAAATGTCCGAGCTGCGCCAGCTGCTGCCCGGCCTGTTTTACCACGAGCCGCCGCGGCAGGACCGCCGCATCCCGCAGGAGACGACGGAGGCCGAGCTTCTTGCCCTGCTCGCCCGGCCGGATGCGGCCATGCGGCTGGACAAATGGCTGCTTGCCCACTTTGCGGGCCTGTCGCCGCTCATCGCGCGCGAGGTGTCGTTCCGCTTTGCGGGCGAGACGGACGCGCCCATCCCCACGCTGGACGCCGCGCGGCTGGCGGCATTCCTGACGGCGGAGTTCGCCGCCCTGCCGCCCGCGCAGATGCAGCCCATGCTGCTGTGGAAGGACGGCGCACCGACGGATTTCACCTATCGCGACATCCGGCAATATGGCGGCTATCTGCGCGCCGAGCCGTGCGAGAGCTTTTCCGCCCTGCTCGACCGCTTTTACACCGAGACGGACCACGCCGAGCGTATGCGGCAGAGGTCGCAGACGCTGCGCAAGGCCATTTCGAACCTGCACGAGCGCACGCGCCGCAAGCTGGAGCTGCAGCGGCAGGAGCTGGAGGCCACGCACGACCGCGAGCAGCTGCGCCGTCAGGGCGACATCGTCACGGCGAACCTGCACGCCATCACGCGCGGGCAGACGCTGCTGCGCGCCGAGGATTTTTATGACGAGGATCTGCGCGAAATTGAAATTCCGCTCAAGCCGAACCTCTCCCCGCAGCAGAACGCCGCGCGGTTCTACAAGGACTACGCCCGCGCCAAGCATGCCGAGCAGGTGCTCACGCAGCAGATCGCACAGGGCGAGATCGAGGAGGCCTATCTGGGCGGCGTGCTCGAGGAGCTGGCCCGCGCCGAAAATGAGCGCGACCTGAGCGAGATTCGAGCGGAATTGGAGGCCGGAGGCTATGTCCGCCCAGCGGACCGCCGCAAGCAGGCTCGGCAGCAGCCGTCAAAGCCAATGCACTTCCGCTCGTCGGACGGCTTCGACATTTTTGTCGGCCGCAACAACCGCCAGAACGACCAGCTGTCGCTCAAGACGGCGCGGCGCGACGACCTGTGGCTGCATGTGCAGAAATTTCACGGCACGCACGTTATCATCGCGTGCGCAGGCATCCAGCCGCCGGACGGGACGATCACGGAAGCGGCCGAGCTTGCGGCCTACTACTCCGAGGCGCGCGAGGGGCAGAACGTCCCCGTCGATGTGACGCCCGTGCGCTTCCTGCGCAAGCCGAACGGGGCCAAGCCGGGCATGGTCGTGTATGACCGCTACCGCACGGTGCTCGTCACCCCGGATGCCGCCCTCCCCGCCCGCCTCCGCGTGGAATGAGAAAATGAGAAATAGCATGAACGGCACGCTTTGCGTGCCGTTCGTTGTTTTATGATATATAATTTGCAAGGGCATGGCATGCCACTTCCCTACAACGCACGACCGGAAGCTGCGCACAGCTTTTTTATTTTTCCATTTTCAATTTGCTGTATGCCGTTCCCTACAGATGATCCCGGATGGCGCGCAGGGCCTCGGGGGTATCGACATCGGCCAGCGCCTCCGGCGGGACGTCGACGGCAAGGTAGCGCTCCGGATACTGCCGGATGACGGCGCTGCCGCCGCGGTCGCCCTCGAGCGCGCACAGGGCCGGGAAAAATTCCCGCGGGAACACGTTCGGATTGCCCCGCCGCGTGCCGCAGGCCGCGCCCACGATGCACGACGGATGCTCCCGCCACTGCCGCACGACCGCGCGCACGGCCGATGCCGACAGCAGCGGCTGGTCGGCCACGAGGAAGGCTATGCCATCGCACTGCGCCAGCGCCTGCGTGCCGAGGCGGACCGTGCGGCTCAGCCCGTCGCCGGGCCGGTCGTTGCGCACCGGCTCGAAACCGAATTCCCGCGCGAGGGCTGCAACGGCGGGATACTGCGTGACGACGGCGACGCGGTCGAACACCCCGGCCGGAACGGCCTCAAATGCCCGGCGGATGAGCGGCTTGCCGTCCAGCTCCGCCTCGAGCTTGTTCGCGCCGAAGCGCACGGCGTTCCCCGCCGCCATGATGACACAACCGAGCATGGTGATACCTCCAGTAAAAGGGATAATGGAATATGGAAAATTTCGCAGGGGCACCGGTCGTGCGTTGTAGGGGCGGGGACAGCCAGGCCCGTCCGCGAAGCGGCATAAGGACAGCCAAATCGATGCCGTGCACCGTTCCCTGCGCACGCCCCTTGATGTGTCATTGCGAGGAGCAAAGCGACGTGGCAATCTCGGGAAGGCAGTTGCAGCCCGTACAAGCCATCGCCGACCGCATGCAGTATTGTAGGGGAGGGGCATGCCCCTCCCGGCACTGCACCGGCGGGAAGTGCGGGCTAATATTAAAAAGGCAATGGCCCCCAAGTTTGTCATTGCGAGGAGGCCAACGGCCGACGTGGCAATCTCACGCAACCGATCACGTTTTCGCCTGGGCTTTCCTGATATCCGACATGGTACTGCGAGATTGCCACGGCCCCTTCGGGGCCTCGCAATGACAAATCCGGGAGCCATCACCGTTTTAGCGATAGCCCGTGCGAATCGTTCGTGCAGCGCCGGGCCCGGCTGTCCGCTCCCCTGCATTCACATTATTTTCCGTTTTTATCTATAGTATATCCGCAATCGGCGGGGTTTTCCAGCCGGAGCGTTCGCCATTGCCGAATTATCCGTTATCTATAACATAGAATAACGTTTTCGCTTTCCACGCTGCGGAATTTATGCTATACTTCAAATTACAAAGAAATTTCCCGCAGAATCTGTGCACATTGCCGGAATTCTGCTGCGATCCAAAAGGAGGGTCCCCCATGGAGGTTGGCAAGAGCGTCCGCCGTGTGGACGCATTCGACAAGGCAACCGGGCGCGCAAAGTACTGCGATGACCTCTGTGACCGCAGTGCGCTCGTCGCGCGCGTGCTGCATTCGACCATCGCAAACGGCGTGGTCAAGTCCATCGACACGAGCGCCGCCGAGCAGATCGAGGGCGTCGTGAAGATCGTCACCTGCTTTGACGTGCCGCAGATCAAATTCCCCACGGCAGGCCATCCGTGGTCGACGGACCCGCACCATCAGGACGTCGCCGACCGCCTGCTGCTGACGTCCCGCGTGCGCTTCTACGGCGATGACATCGCCGCCGTCGTCGCGGAGAACGAGGTCGCCGCCGCGCAGGCCCTGCGCGCGCTGCGCGTGGAATATGAGGAATATCCCTTCGTGCTGGACGTGCAGGAGGCCATGAAGCCCGATGCCCCGCAGCTGCACGAGGAATTCCCGAACAACATCCTCGCCCACACGACCATCCGCAACGGCAACTATGAGGAGGCCAGCCGCGAGCCGGGCCTCATCAAGGTCGAGGGCTGGTACGACACGCCGACCGTGCAGCACTGCCACATCGAAAACCACATGTGCTTCGCCTCCATGGAGGCCGGGCGCATCGTCATCTACTCCTCCACGCAGATCCCACACATCGTCCGCCGCGTCGTCGGGCAGGCTCTCGGCATCCCCTGGGGCAAGGTACGCGTCGTCAAGCCGTATATCGGCGGCGGCTTCGGCAACAAGCAGGACGCGCTGTATGAGCCGCTGTGCGCCTACCTCTCCACCGTCGTGGGCGGCCGCCTCGTCAAGCTCGACTGCACGCGCGAGGAGACGTTCGTCTGCAACCGCGTGCGCCACGCCATCCGCACGCACATCATCTCGTGGGTGCGGCCGGACGGCACGTTCGCCGCGCGCAAGATCGAGTGCTTCTCGAACCAGGGCGCTTACGCCTCCCACGGCCACGGCATCGTCGCCAAGGGCATGGGCGCGTTTCCGCAGCTGTATCCCTGCCCGAACGTCGACGGCGACGCCTACACTGTGTTCACGAACCGCCCCGCCGCGGGCGCGATGCGCGGCTACGGCATCCCGCAGGCCATGTTCGCGGGCGAATCGCACATTGAGGACGTCTGCTGCGTGCTCGGCGTCGACTCGCTGGAGTACCGCCGCAAGCACATGATGCCCGTCGGCTTCGTTGACGGCTTCTCGAAGAACGAGAACCATTCCGACACGCTCAATCAGGTGCTGGACAAGGGCGAGGCGTGGATGGACTACAGCCGCAAGCACCGCGAATACGAAAACCAGACCGGTCCCGTGCGCCGCGGCGTCGGCTGCGCCCTGTTCTGGTACAACACGGCCGTCTGGCCCATCAGCCTGGAAAGCTGCTCGTGCCGCATGGTCCTGAATCAGGACGGCTCCATCCAGCTGCAGACCGGCGAGACGGAGATCGGCCAGGGCTGCGACACCGCCTTCGCCCAGATGGCGGCGGACGCCGTGGGCATCCCCGTTTCGGACGTGCACGTCGTCACGGCGCAGGACACGGATGTCACGCCGTTCGGCACGGGCGCCTATGCCTCGCGCCAGACCTACGTCGGCGGCTTCGCCATCGCCCAGACGGGTGCGCTGCTCAAGGAGCGCATCCTGAAGTACGCCTGCGAGCTGACGCGCCAGATGCCCGCCCTGCTCGACATCGTCGACGGCAGGATCATCCGCAGGACGGACGGCCGTGTGCTGATGACGCTCGGCGAGCTTGCCACGGAGGCGCTCTACAGCCTGTCGCACTCCGAGCATCTGACGGCGGAATCTACTTACCAGATCAAGAACAACGCCTATTCCTTCGGCTGCTCGTTCGCGGAGGTCGAGGTCGACATCCCCCTGTGCAAGGTGAAGCTGCTGAAGCTCATCAACGTGCACGACTGCGGCAAGCTCATCAACCCGCAGCTTGCCGAGGCGCAGGTGCACGGCGGCATGTCCATGGCCATCGGCTACGGCATGTCCGAGGAGCTGAAGTTCGACCCGAAGACCGGCCGCCCGCTCAACAACAACCTGCTGGACTACAAGCTCTCGACCATGATGGATCACCCGCATCTCGAGGCCCAGTTCGTGGAGAACGCCGAGCCGACGAACCCCTACGGCACGAAGGCCCTCGGCGAGCCGCCCGCCTGCTCCGGCGCGCCGGCCATCCGCAACGCCATCCTGAACGCCACGGGCATCGGCATCGACGTCGCGCCCATCACCCCGCACGTTCTCTTCGCCGCATTCGAGAAGGCGGGCCTGTTCGAAAAGGAGGAAACCGCCCATGTATGATATGAAAGCGCTCTATGAGGCGCATTCCGTGGAAGAGGCCGTCGCTCTGCGTCTGGAGCATCCGGAGGCGCAGATCATCGCAGGCGGCTCGGACGTGCTCGTGCAGATGCGCGAGGGCAAGCGTGCCGGGGCGGAGCTCATCTCCATCTACGGCATCGACGCCATGCGCGGCATCTGCATCGACGAGGACGAAAACATCCGCATCGGCTCGCTGACGAGCTTTTCCCACATCACGCGCGACCCCATCATCCGGAAATACATCAACGTGCTCGGCGAGGCGGTCGACATGGTCGGCGGCCCGCAGATCCGCAACATCGGCACCATCGGCGGCAACACCTGCAACGGCGTGACGTCCGCCGACTCCGCCTCCACGCTGCACGCGTGGGAGGCCATCGTGGAGCTGACCGGCAAAAACGGCGTGCGCCGTCTGCCCATCAAGGACTTCTACCTCCGTGCAGGCAAGGTGGACATCCGCGCCGAGGAGGGCGAGATCCAGACGGCCATCCTCATCCCGAAGGCCAGCTATGAAAACTGCTTCGGCCACTATATCAAATACGCCATGCGCAACGCCATGGACATCGCCACGACAGGCTGCTCCGTGAACGTCGTGCTGAGCGAGGACAAAAAGACCATCGTCCGCGCGCGCATCGCCTATGGCGTGGCGGGCCCCGTGCCCATGCGCGCCCCGAGCGCCGAGGCGCAGGCCAACGGCCGCCCGGTCTGCCGCGAGACGGTCGACGCCTTCGCGCAGGCCGTGCTGCAGGACATCCATCCGCGTGACTCGTGGCGCGCCTCGAAGGCCTTCCGCGAGCACATCGCCGTCGAGCTGGCGCGGCGCTGCCTCATCCGCTCGATCGAGCTTGCAGGAGGTGCGGTAAAATGAACAAGCAGTATAAGCTCGTGCGCTGCAACATCAACGGCAAGGACGTCGAGCAGATCGTGGACGTCCGCGCCTCACTGACGGACATGCTGCGCAATGATTTCCGCCTGACATCCGTGAAGAAGGGCTGCGAGGTCGGCGAGTGCGGCGCGTGCAACGTCATCATCGACGGCGAGTGCTTCAATTCGTGCGTCTACCTCGCCGTGTGGGCGGAGGGCAAGCACATCCGCACGCTCGAGAGCCTGCTCGGCCCGAACGGCGAGCTGTCCGACATCCAGCAGGCCTTCATCGACGAGGCCGCCATCCAGTGCGGCTTCTGCACGCCGGGCTTCATCATGACGGCCGTCGAGCTGCTCGAGACCGGCAGGGAGTACACGGACGACGAGCTGCGCAAGCTGCTCTCCGGCCACCTGTGCCGCTGCACCGGCTATGAGAACATCCTCCGCGCCGTGAAGAAGACCATGTATAAGCGCCTCGGCAAGCCCATGCCGGAGGCGGAATAAGCAGCTGAAAAAAACAGGGACGCACCGAGACCGGTGCGTCCCTGTTTTTGTTGTTTGTTGGCGGAGTATCGATGGAGCGTTGTAGGGGAGCGGCATGCCGCTCCCGGCGCTGCACCTGCGCAGGAAACAGGCTATCGTTAAAATGGGAAACGGCCCCGACGGGGCCTGTAGCGGCGCTCAGGGAACGCCTTGCAGACTGGCAATGATCACGGCACAAATTCAGCGGCGCAATGCCCTCAGATTTGTCATTGCGAGGCCCCGACGGGGCCGTGGCAATCTCGGGAAGGCAGCTGCGTTTTCGCCGAGAGCGCCCTGTTATCCGGCCAAGTACTGCGAGATTCCCACGTCGCTTCGCTCCTCGGAATGACACATCAGGTGGGTGCGGCGGTGCACCAGTGCCCTTACGCGGTTGAATATTCCTGTACAGGGCGTACCCGTAAAGGGCACGCCGCTACAGACGCAATCGGCTGTTACCGTTTTAACGGAGGCCGGTACGAATCGGCAGCGCGCCGCCGGGCCGGGCTGTCCCCTCCCTTACAAAGCGTGGCTGGCAGCCTTGCGCAACTTTCCACGATCCATTTTCCGCTTGCCTTCAGCTTCTTCTCCTGCAGCAGGCGGGCAGGTCCGTCTGCGCAGGCTCCGTCAGGCAGCGGCCCTGCACGTCAAAGCGCGAGCCATGGCACGGGCAGTCCCAGCTCTTGTCGTCCGGGTTCCACTCCAACCGGCAGCCGAGATGCGGGCAGCGCAGCTCCACGGCGTAATACAGCTCTTCCGTTGCGCGGTACACGCCCATCTGCTTTCCGTCCAGCTCCGCCGGGCCGCCCTCGCCGACGGCCAGCTCGTCCGCCTGCGGCACCGGCCCGTGGAGCACGCGCCGGCCCAGCCCGCGCGCGGCCTGCAGGCCCTCCTCCGCAATGCGGCCCGGCCGCTGCTGCAGCAGATCGCCGGGGTCAAAGACCGCGGCATCCGGATGGCTGCCGTCGCAGATCAGGGCCGTCAGCAGCTCCGCCGCGGCCATGGCATTCGACATGCCCCATTTGCGGAAGCCCGTCGCCACATACCACTGCGGGTCCCTTGCGGAGAACCGCCCGATATACGGCACGCCGGAGGCCGTCATGCAGTCCTGCGCCGACCAGTGCGCCGCCTCGCGGCTGCCGGGGAACAGCGCCTGCGCCGCCTCGCGCAGGGCGGCATAGTGCCCGCCGCCGTTCCGGCCGGTGCGGTGCGCGCCGCCGCTGAGGATGACCGTCCCACGGTAGCTGCGCAGCGACCATGCGTTCGGTTCCAGCCCGTAATACATGCCCTCCGGCAGGGCGGCGTTCTCCAGCGCGATGGCGTAGGAGCGCTCCTGATGCATCCGCGCAAAGTAAAGCCCCGGCACGTTCACGAACGGGTAATGCGATGCAAATACCACGCGCCCGGCCTCGATCGTCCCGCGCGGGGTGAACAGCGTGCCGCCCTCGACGTGCTCGACCGGCGTGCGCTCGTAGATCGTCAGCCGGTCGGCCAGCGCCTGCAGGAACTTCAGCGGATGGAACTGCGCCTGCCCGCGCAGCCGCACGCCGCCGCATACGCGCAGCGGCAGAGGGGTGTCCGGCTCGAACGACGCGTCCAGCCCGAGCGCCCGCTCCGCCTCTGCCTCGCGCAGCAGGGCGTCCTCCCGGTCGTAGGAGTAGAGCCACGAGTCCGTGCGCTCCAGATCGCAGTCGATGTGCTCCAGCTCGATGCGCGCGCAGCAGCGCTCCACGGCGCGCCGGTTGGCCCGCGCGTACATCGCCGCCTTTTCCCGGCCGAGCCGCTCGATCAGCCCGGCGTAAATGGCTCCATGCTGGGCCGTGAGCTTCGCCGTCGTGCGGCCCGTCTGGCCGCCCCCGACGTGTCCGGCCTCTGCGACGACGACCTGCAGGCCGCGCTCCTGCAGCTCCAGCGCGGTCAGAATGCCCGTCATCCCGCCGCCGATCACGGCCACGTCCGCCTGCGCTTTGCCGTAAAGCGGCGGGCGCGCCGGCCCCATGCATGTTTTCTCCCAGATCGACTCCATACCCTGCGCCTCCCGTTCGTTTTCGCTATGTAGTATGCGCGCCCCCGCACGATCCATGAGCCACACAGCCCCAAAACCGGAAAAATTTTTTCAAAAGGATTGATTTTTCCGAGAAATGTGCTATAATATCCCCGCTGAATTCAATATGGGCCTGTAGCTCAGCTGGGAGAGCGTTCGGTTCGCATCCGAGAGGTCGAGAGTTCGAGTCTCTTCAGGTCCACCAAACAGGTATTGGACGAACACCTATTTCTTCAGCGGTGGTTTCGCCGTGAAGTGTTCGCTCTGATCCGCAACAGAAAAGCACCGTCTTGGGAGTGATCCCGAGACGGCGCTTTTTCTATATTTCTGAAGCGTTCTAAAACTTTACATTTGTATACCTTCAATGCTAAGGAGGGGTGTGCTGTGATGACTTTCCTGTATATGAATCTCAAAAAGGTGTACTGCGGTATTCCCTCATTTTCAAACTCAATTTAACCAAGGAATAAAAAAGAAGATATGAAGTAATCAAACTAAAGAATCTGAATTCTAAGATACGGTTTTTACTTCTGCAATTCCCGGTTTTTGCAATAAATTAAAAAACTCATTAATTGCGTTGTGATGCTGCATTGGATGTCTCATACCTGTTCTTCGTTTACAGAATGTGAAAGTAACCGATTCCTTTGCACGGGATAATGCCACAAAGAATGTGCAGCGATCTTCATCCGGCTGGTTCCTAAAGTTCCAGAAAGCAGAGTCTTCCAATCCAACAAAATATACAGCAGAGTATTCCAGCCCCTTGCTTTTGTGGATTCGGCTGGTAAAGCAAATGGTAGATGCAGAGGGCATTACGGAAATGCTGAAAGCCAACGACCAAATGGAATGGGTCGGGCGGATGAATTCCTGCCGAGACCGTGCATCCGAAACTGTCTATCATCAAGTAATCTATACATAAGGCAAGGCCCTTCGTATCAAGTCAAGAAAATGATACGAAGGGTCTCTTTTTGCTTATTGCGCTTTCAAAAATCCGGATTCAAAGGCATCGGGGATAATAAAGCGCTTCACGCCCTGCTCAAAGCGGACGGTCACATATCCCCTGTTCAGCTCGATCACCTTGCCAATGCCGAACTTAGCGTGAGCCACAGCGCTTCCAACGGCAACGCCGGAAACATCGACCTTCGGTTTTTCGGGCTGCTGGGGCTTTGCGGGAACGATCGGAGATTTCACGCCGAAGGCAGCAGTGACAAAATTCGGCTTAGCCGGTGGCGTCCGAGTTGGAGCGGGGGCTTTGGGCGGCTCCGGCTCCTCGTCCGCTTCCGGAACATCGGCTTCGTCAATTTCCGGCGCATGAGCCAAGAGCGGTTCCGCCCGACGCTCTTTTTGCTTGTCTTGAAAAGCTTGGCGAGCTTGCGGATAAAGCCAGTTCACCGGAGCTGGACAAAGAAATCTGCATGGTGCTGAAACAGATCACAGCAGAATTTCTGCTGCCGGAAAAGGGATGATGCGCTATGGCGGTGACAGGCTTTTGGCCTGTGTTCAAAAACCTGAAAGCCACGCTGGACTACGCCGACAATCCCGACAAAACCACCGCACTGGAATATCTCGACGAGGATTTGTACGCCGCCCTGCGCTACGCAGAGAACGATAACAAGACCGACCGCAAAATATTTGTCGGCGGCATCAACTGCTCGGCGCAGAACGCCTGCGCCGAAATGATCGCCGTACAGCGACGGTTTGGTCTGCGTGGCAAGGTGGTCGGTTACCACGGCATTCAGAGTTTTCGTGAGGGTGAGGTTACACCGGAGCGGGCGTTCGCCATCGGCAAGGAAACCGCACGGCGAATGTGGGGCGACCGATATCAGGTGCTGGTTACCGTTCACCTGAACACCGACAATGTGCATTGCCACTTTGTTGTGAATCCTGTGTCCTTCAAGTGTACAGTCGTTCGGCCCTGCGCTGCAGGAGCGGGCTAGCGCTCGAGCAGCCGAAGCATACCGGCGTGGAGCGCGGAGGTTGTCGGCATGGCGGGAACCGCGCCAAAAGCGGTTGCGGTCAGCGAACCGGCCACGCAGGAAACGCCGAGAATGTGCTGCAAAACCTGCGGCGCGGGAATTCTGTCGCAGCAGTCGCAGAGCAGCAGCTCGGAAAGGAAGGTTCCCCAGAAGGCGTCTCCGGAGCCGGTGGTGTCCAGCGCGGTGACCTGAATCGTGTGCTGCCGCAGAAAAACGCCGTTTCTGCATAGGCAGAGGCAGCCGTCGGCGCCAAGCGTAACGACAAGCATCCGAATATCGTAACGTTCCAGAAGCTCCCGCATTCCGGCCGTGTGATCGGCGGCCTTTGTCAGAAATTCAAGCTCCTCCTCGGAAAGCTTGACAAGGTCGGCATAGCGCAGTCCCTCGCAGATTGCATGATAGGCGGAGTCGGTATCGGGCCAAAGCGGCAAACGGAGGTTGGGGTCAAACGCGATCGCCGCGCCCTTTGACCTTGCATGTCTCACCGCCTCAAGGGTAGCCGAGCGCACCGGCTCGGCAGTCATGGAGACCGAGCCGAAATGGAAGATACCCGCTTGTTCCAGAAGCGTCAGCGGCAGCTCGGCGGATCGGAGCATACAGTCGGCGCTATGCTGGCGGTAAAAGCTGAAGGATCGATCCCCGCGCTCGTCCAGAGAGACAAACGCCAAGGTGGTCGGCTCCGTCTCGCTGCGCAAAAGGCCGTCGGTGCATATGCCGTTGCGCTCCATTGTGCTGCGGATCAGCCGTCCGAAGACGTCATTGCCGACTTTGCCGATAAATGCGGTCTGCATATTCAAATGGGAGGCGGCGGCCAAAACATTGCTCGGAGCGCCGCCGGGAGCGCCCAGATAGGACACCTTCCCGCTCTCCTGCTGCCCGCCGGGAACAAAGTCGATCAAGGCTTCTCCAAGCGCAACAATGTCGTATTTCGGCGCTGCTTCGCAGCGGATGCACGCGCCGTTGCGTTCTTTGAGGGAGGCCTCCGCGTTGGCGCGGAACACGAGTCTCGGGGCGCGGGTCGGATCCGCCTCCGGAAACGTCTGCGCTCCTTCAAAGCAGTATAGTTCAATGGGCGCGGGGCCATTGAACACAACGCACTGCACACGGCCGTGCGGTGTATCGTTTTCAACCGGCGCAAACTGAGGTCGGAAGCCGTATGCACTCAGCTCCCGGAATGATGCGGCAAAATCGTGCGCGGAAAGACCGATGTGCTCCAGACCGAGTATTTCCGAAGAGTCGGATGGGTAGTCCTTGTCAAGGCGCTGACAGAATTCGAATTTCGTTCCGAAGGGAGCGATCAGATTGAAGTATTTTGTTCCGGTTCCGAAAACCTTCGGGTTAAAAAAGGGAACACCTCTGTCGTGCTCAAGCTCGAGACCTTTTGAAAGCAGCGCACGCAGAAGGGCACCGGCATCCGGGGTCTCAAGGGCGATGTGCTCAAGCCCGACGATCTTGTCCGGCGCGCGGGACGGCGCATCCCCCTCGGCGGTGACGAGGCGCAGACGAAAATTTCCGCAAACATAGAGTCTGCCATCGTCGACGGGTAGAAAATGCAGAACGGATTCCAGCCAGCGTCCCGCTTCATCCGGCGAGGGGACGGGCAATTCGATGCAGTGCAAGCGCATAATAAGCTCCTCTTATTGGCTGTGGCGCGAAAGAACGCCCAGATAGATGCTGCTGAGAAGGATCTGCTTTTGCTCAGCGGCGCGGTCCTTGATGCGGCGCAGGATCTCCTCGCCCGCCATTTTGCCCAGCTCGTCGACCGGCTGAGCCACCAGACGTACCGGCGAGGATTCGAGGAGAGGAGAGTCAAAATCCGAAAAGCAAACCAGCTCAACATCCCGGCCGATCTGCATACCGCATTCGCGAAGACAGTGATAAACATCGGTGCCCATCAGGCCATTGGAGGCAACGATCGCAGTACACCTTTGCTTGAGCAGCTCCCTGGTGCTGTTCCATGCGCTGCGCTCCATCGAATCTCCGTGCTGGATAAAGCCATCCTCAATCGGAATGGCGAAATCGGACATAGCCTGACGGTACGCCGCAAGGCGCTCCCGCGAGGTGCTCAGGCGGCTCAGGCCTGTAATGAAGCCGATCCGCCGCTGCCCCTGTTCGATCAGCGAGGCAACGCTCCGGTAGACGGATTGATACGCGGACACCGTCACGGAGGAAAACGGCGCAGCGTCTACCTTCCGGTCGGCCAAAACAGTGGGGAAGGACGCCGGAAGCACCGCAGAAAACTCGCTGTAGGACTCCATGGTCGATGCCAGCAGGATCCCGTCCACAACTCCGGAGGTAAGATACCGCAAATGCTGTAGCTCACGCTCCTTATTCTCTTGTGTGTTCGCGATGATCAAATGGAAGCCCTCTGCAGAAATGCTACTCTCAACAGTCTCGATCAAACGGGCGAAGAACTGGTTGGAAATATCCGGGACCACAAAACCAATGATATTCTTCTTTCCTGTGCGGAAACTGCGGGCAAATGCATTTGGTGTATACCCCAGCTCTCGGATTGCCTTCATCACAAGCTCTCTTGAATGCTCGGATACGGTACGGGTGCCGTTCAGTGTGTGCGATACCGTTGCGGTCGACACGCCCGCCGCGCGCGCAACGTCTGAAATATTCGGCAGTTTCTTTTCTGTTCTCATAGGCGGTTTTATCCTCACTCATCCGTTGCTGTATTGGTTTCATATGCGTAAACGATTACGTTTATTATATCGATGAGATAATTCGTTGTCAAGCCGAATGAAAATAATATAAAAATTCGGCATATTATACAAAAAATAAGCATCATTTTTGGAATTGACAGAGTGGAAAAACTGTGCTATCCTTGCCGTAGCGAAAAGTTAATCGTTTGCGCAATCGATTAACCAGTGTCAAACAGCATATTATTATAGTAAATAGGAGGTATGTACATGGGTGGATCGTCAGAAGCCGCAGAGGTCGGCTGTCGAATCATCTCAACCGTAGACGTTCTGGTCGTTGGTGGCGGTCCTGCCGGGATCGGGGCTGCGGTCGGCGCGGCTTATCACGAAAATTTGCGTGTGGCGATCGTTGACGAAGGCGGCTGCTTCGGAGGCGCGGTTCCAAAATCGTTGATCACCTTTGCAGAGGGCGGCGTTGTTTGCAGCGGTGACCAGCTCCTGATCAAGGGCGTGTGGCAGCGCATCCAAGACGAAATGGTTCGCCGCGGCGGTGCGATCCCTGCGCACGAGCTGATCCATTCTAATAAGTATTATCCGTTCGACCGTTCCCGCTGCGAAAAGGATCTTCAGCTCACGATTTTTGACCCGGAGTGCTTCAAGCTCGCCGCAGACGAGATTTTGACCTCCCATCCCAACATTCAACCCATCCTGTATACGCGCGCGGTCGCGCCGATTATGAGTGGAAACCGGGTTACCGGCGTTTATGTGGAAAACAGGGAGGGACGCGGCGCGATCCTGGCAAAGCGTGTGATCGACGCAACGGGGATGTCGTTCCTTTTGCGCGCAGCCGGCGCCGAATGCGTGTCAACGTGCGCCAACGCGCCGCACCGTCAGGGGCCGATCCTCGTCTTTTTCAGAGCCGGCGGGATCAGTGAGGTCACGCCGACCTACCGGCCTAACGTAACGGATGTGCCCTACGGCGCGATCAACCTCTTCCCGACGATGCGCGACCATGAATATCGGATCGAGATGACGCGGGCGCTCGGCGACGGAAGCAGCGTGGAGGATATGACCCGCGCTTCGATCGAATGTCGCCGCCAGATCCCGGAGATCATTGAATATCTGCGAAAGAACTGGTACGGCTGTGAGAATATCTACCTGATCGACTCGGGCAATGAGGCGCTGCCGATGTCTCTATATAAGCTGGTCGGCCGCCGGCCGGTGTGCGTGAATGACATGCTGAACGGCGTCGTCCCCGAGGACACAATCGCCCTCTGCGGCTACGGGATCGACGTTCACAGCGCCGAAAAGGGCGGCCAGAATTACCTGCACTACCTCGAGCCGGGTCAATACTATGGCATTGGCTATGGCGCGCTTGTTCCCGCAAGCGAGGTCGAGAACATTCTGACCGCCGGGAAATCGGTTTCCTGCGAATCCGGCGCGGAGGCGGCGATCATGGCGACGGCGCTCAGCATGGCGACCGGCGAGGCGGCCGGAACGGCCAGCGCGCTCAGCATCTGTGACGATGTGCCGGTGCGCAGTGTCGATGTGAAAAAGCTCCGCGAGGCTCTGCGCAGGCAGGGAGCGCTCTTGGAGCCGGAAATACTTCCCGAGGCGCAGAAATACGATGAATACATATTTACCTATTAAGAATTATAAGGAGGACAAGACACGATGAAAACAGTTAACATTCCTGCAAAAGCCTGTCCCGTTGTCGACGAGGTCGATGTGTTGGTCGTAGGCGGCGGCGCGGCCGGCATCGGTGCGGCCATCGGCGCTGCGCAGTGCGGCGCATCGGTCGCGCTAGTCGAGTACTTCGGTGCGCTGGGCGGACTGCTGACAAACGGATATGTTACAAACTGCGAGGCGGGCGTGGCGATCTCCGGCGACAAGATCCTGATCAAGGGCGTTTTCGACAAGCTGGTCACGCGTATGGTCGAAAAGGGCGGCGCGATTCGCGGCTACGACCTGATCCGCTCGAACAAGTATTATCCGTTCGATACCTCGCGCTGCGAAAACGATCTGCAGATCACGCCGTGGGATCCCGAGGCATTCAAGCTCTCCGCCGATGAGCTGATGGCGGAGCACGGCGTAAAGGTGTATTTCTACACGCAATTCACCGAGATCCTCAAGGAGGGCAACAAGGTGGTCGGCGGCGTGATCGAGAATCGCTCCGGGCGTCAGGTCATCTTGGCCAAGCGCGTCGTCGACTGCACCGGCGCTGCCGCCGTCGCGCAAATGGCCGGCGCCGAATGCTGCGGCGTCGGGCGCAAGGGCTCCATGACGCTGATGTTCCGGGTGGGAAACGTCAAGAACGTCGTCCCGTCCTACAAGCCGAATGTGAAGGAGATCCCCTATGGTGCGGTGAACTTCTTCCCTCTGATCCGGGAAGGAGACTTCCGCGTGGAGATGACCCGCTATATCGGCAGCGAGAACAGCGCGGAGGATTATACAAAGGGCACTATTGAGTGCCGCCGTCAGTGCCAGGAGGTTCTGCAATACCTGAAGGAGCACTGGATCGGCTTTGAGGACGCTTATATCATTGACACCGCGCCGACGCTCGGCTCGCTTGCTCAGCCGGCGCTGGTGGGCGAAAAGAAAATGACGCAGGAGATGATCCTCAAGCGCGAGATGCCGGACGACCGCATTGCCATCACCGCCTACGGCATCGACCTGCACAGCCCGGAGATGGGCGGGCAGAATTTCCTGTACTATCTGACCCCCGGCGAATATTACGGCGTGCCGTTCGGCGTGGTCGTTCCGAAATCGCCTGTTGAGAATCTTCTGGTCGGCGGAAAATGCGTTTCCACCGAGCGGGACGCGTTCAGCTCCGTCTGCTGCTCCGCCATTTCCATGGCGACCGGCGAAGCCGCAGGCACGGCCTGCGCGATCAGCATCCGCGAGGGTGTGAATGCCCGCGATGTGGACATCGGGATGCTGCAGCAGGCTCTCGTGAAAAACGGCGTATTGCTCGATCCGGAGCCCGCTCCTTCGGTCGAAAAATACTATGTTTACCCCAAGCGTGAATTCAAGCTCGACGAAAACGGAAAATTGAAAGGATGAGAAAAAAATGAAAAAACTGATCGCTCTTTTGCTTTGCGTCTGCCTGCTGCTGAGTGCAGCGGCCTGTACGAATGCACCAGCCGTCGGCAAGAGTACGGATGCCTCAAACCAGGACGGTGAGCAGCGCCTGCGCATCGTCGCCACGCTCCAGTCCCAGCAGATCAACTTCTGGTCGAATGTTCAGCACACGCTTGAGCGTCTTGCAAAGGAAGAAAACGTCGATCTGACGATCATGGATCTGAACGGCGACGTCACAACGTTTGCAAACGTGATCGACGACATCGTCGCCATGAAGCCGGACGGCGTCATTACCTGCGGCTTGGAAACATCAACTCTGGGCATCCATGTGAAGACCCTGCAGGACGCCGGCATTCCCGTCGTGACCTACAACATCAGCCCGGAGGGCGCAACCTGCCCGCAGGTCGTTGCAGATCAGTCGGAGTTCGGCCGCGTCGCCGGTACTGCGGCGGCAGAGTACTGGAAAGAAAATCACCCGGATACGACGCCTGTCGGCGGTGCAGTCGATCTGTATTCCGCGCCGCAGTGCAAGGAACGCGTCGACGGCTTTGTGGAGGGCTTCCGCACCGTCTATCCCGACTTTGAAGTCGTCCAGTCCGTGGACGGCGGCGGCTCGCGCTCGGTTTCCCTTGCAGCCTGTGAGGATTTGCTGCAAGCGCACCCGGAGATCAACGTCATGTTCGGCATCAACGCCGACAGCGCGCTCGGCGCTCTGGATGCTCTGCGCGAGATCAATCGCGGCACGTCCGCCGATTCCCTTGTCGCCAGCGTCGACGGGACGGAGGCCGACTGTGCAGAGCTGAAGGATCCGAACTCCGCCCTGAAGGCCGTTGCGGGCAACTCTCCGCGCATTATGGCCGAGATGGCGTGGAACCTCCTGATGCAGGTCATTCGCGGCGAGCTTCCTGCCAACGAGGATTATCCGCAGTCGCTTGAGATCGTTTCGGTCACAACGGATACGGCGGATTCCTGGGTCAAAGAGAATTTCGAATAAAAAGCAGTTCCCCATCACGCAGTCCGAAGCGACCGCAGACCGCTTCGGACTGCCCTCTGTTATACGAAAGCGCGGATCGGGCCGGAGAATAAGCAGCTCCGGTCGCGAACGCTTTTATACAAATACTCAGGAGGCGGAGAGAAATACTCCGATGTTCAAGATGAATGACCCTGTTTTATTGGAATTTTGCCGCGTTCGGAAGCAATTCGGCCCGGTTATTGCCCTGAATGACGTTTCGTTCTCCGTTCGCGCCGGAGAGGTGCACTGTCTCGTCGGCGAAAACGGGGCGGGAAAATCCACGCTGATCAAGGTTCTAGCCGGCGCCTATCTCATTGACGGCGGAGAGCTTCGCATCGACGGGAAGCCCGTTCGGATCGAAACGCCCGCTCAGGCCGCCGCGTACGGAATCTCTGTTGTTTATCAGGACGTGACAAACGTGGATAAGCTTTCCATTGCGGACAACATCGTTCTCGGTTCAGAGAACAGCAGATTTGGATTCAATCAGAAAAAGAAGAATTATGAGTTTGTCCGTCCGTTTTTGCAGCAGGTTGGACTGGAGGTCGATCCGTCTGCCCTGATGGAGACGCTCTCTATCGCACAAAAGCAAATGGTAATGATCGCAAAAGCCCTGTCAAAGAATGCCAGATTAATCGTGCTTGACGAGCCGACAGCCATGCTGAATGAGCAAGAGGTCCATACGCTGTTTCAGATTATCTGCAGCCTGCGCGATCGCGGCATCACGGTGGTATACATTTCACACCGAATGGAAGAAATCTATCGCATCGGCGACCGGGTTACGGTGCTCAAGGACGGGGGATATGTCGGGACATGGGATTTGTCCTCCATCGACACGCAGCAGCTGATCGTAAAAATGGTCGGCCGCGAGCTTCATGATGTTTACCCGGATAAGAATCGCCCAATCGGAAAAGAGCTGCTGCGCGTCGAAAACCTGACCACGGAAAAGATCGACGGCGTGAGCTTCACCCTACACGAGGGGGAGGTGGTCGGGCTGGCCGGGCTTGTCGGCTCCGGCCGCACGGAGGTTTTGCGCGCGATATTTGCGGCGGACAAGCTGTACCGTGGCAAGGTCGTTCTGGAGGGTAACGAGCTTTCCCTGTCCTCGTCGATCGATGCGATCCGACACGGCATCGGGTTGCTGCCGGAGGAGCGAAAGCGGCAGGGGATCGTGAACTGTCTGTCCGTAAAGGACAACATCACCATGCTCTATTCTCAACTGCACGCCAAATGCGGATTTTTGAGGAAGGCGGATGATGATGCGATCGTTCGCCACTATATCGACGAACTTCACATCAAAACGCCGTCTGCGATGCAGGCGGTGGGGAATCTCTCCGGCGGCAATCAGCAAAAGGTCGTTGTCTCAAAGTGGCTGTCTATCTCCCCTCGGATCCTGCTTCTGGATGAACCGACGCAGGGGATCGACGTCGGAGCAAAGGCCGACATCTATCAGCTGATCGATCGTCTTGCTCGGGAAGGCATGGGCGTGATTGTGGTTTCCTCCGACCTGATCGAGATCATCAACCTCAGCAATCGAATCGTGGTCATGCGGGACGGTCAAGCCATAAAAACACTTGAAAGCGATGAGCTTACAGAAGAGAATGTTATGCTATATGCTATGGGAGTTAACGCCGATGAAAAAGCTTAAAACAAATACGCAAACAAAGCAGCGCCTTGTAACGATGCTGATCCTTGTACTGATTATGGTGATCCTTTCGTGTATCAGTAACAAGTACCTTACGGTCAACAACCTGATTAACATTGTCCGCCAGGAGAGCACCCTGATTATTATTGCCTGTGCCGCGACAATGCTGATGATATCCGGCGGCATGGATCTTTCTCCGGCAGGCGTGATTGCCCTGACCTCCGTTGTTTTTGCGAAGCTCTGCGTCTCCGGCATCAGCATCCCGCTGGCGGCGCTGTTGTCCCTGTTTGTCGGCATCGCTGCCGGCGCGTTCAGCGGGCTGCTGGTCGTGATGGCAAATGTTCCGCCCATGATCGCAACGCTGGGCACGTGGTACATCACAAAGGGCCTGGCGTATGCGATCAGCAACAGCTATGCGATTGTGCAGGGGCTTCCTGCAGATTTTGGTTGGGTCAACCGCTATATCGGGCCATTCCCGCTCATGGTGGTGATCGCCGTGGCAGTTTTTGCCGTGTTTTACATTCTCCTGAACCGAACTCTGCTCGGGAAATATGCCTATGCGATTGGCGGCAATAGCGAGACCGCGCGCCTTTCGGGTATTAAGGTCAATCTGGTGCGTTGCGGACTATACATTTTAACTGCGCTCATGTCCTCCTTCGTCGGCATTCTGATGTCCTCACGCATCAATTCCGGTGACCCGAATCTCAGCACCTCCGGAATTGAGTTTGAGATCATTGTTGCGATCATCCTCGGCGGAACAAGTCTGCTTGGCGGTCAGGGCTCGCTGATCGGAACGCTGATCGGCGCGCTGATCCTCGGGAACCTTTCCAACGGCATGAATCTGCTGGGAATCGGCACGGTCTATCAGTTCATCGTCGAGGGCGCCGTGCTGGTCGTGGCTGTCGTTCTTGATCTGACGCTGAAGGGCAACGGCCTTCGCATCAAGAAGCTGCGCCGGTCAAACTGACCTCGGAAGCCCCACAAAAAATCCGGACACGAGAATGATTTTGTGACGATAAATAGCTCCGCTGCCGCTCCTTCGGTCAAGGCCGAGAAGCGGCAGCGGAGCTGCTTCGAACGGGCTTTGGATAAGTGGAGCTGCAAGCAAGAAAAGGGGCAGTCTCACTAAAAGGCAGCCCCCCAAAAAAGCAAAGGCCCGGCTCTTGCGTAGAGCCGGGTTTTGGCGTATTATTTAGGTGCGAAACAAAACAAATGTTCTATAATTAATGACGCCTCTGAACCATATCGGCTCGGAGGCGTTTTTCGTTATCTCTGTTCAGGCGGGCAGATCTTCGGGAGGATTTCAAGGAAGTGCTGACCGATCTTTTCTGCGTCATAGCCGTTGGCCTCGCAGATGAACCGGATGGTATCCGGCAGCAGGACGTGACCCTTCGCTTTCTCCACTTCGTATTCCTTGTTTGTGATTTGCTTCATAGTGGGCATCTCGTCAGACAGGAATTTGTCAAAGCGACATAACATAAATCTGGCACGGATTCCATTTGTCCCACAGATTTGGCATCAATTCAAATTCCTTAAATCCAAGGCCCAGGTAAAAACGGTTTGTTTCATCGTATTCCGGATACTTGCCCATTTGAACCGTCTTTACCTGAATAAAAGAATAGCTATGTTCTGCAGCGATCCGCTTTGCCTCGTCAAACATACCTCTGCCAATACCTTTACGATGATGCGTCTTCAATACGCCCATAACAGCAAGCTCAACGGTATCTTTTCCCGTTTCCTTCAGACACAAAAAACCATTGGCTTTTTCTTCTTCAAAAGAGGAAACCATTATTTCATTCGCACTTTCACGAATATAGTTTTCTGTTGATTCCGGAATCCCAAACCACTCTGGCAGTGCCGTAAGAATGCTGCGTGCAATTCGTTGCTTCTCCTCAATATCATCCACTATTCTTATCATCACTTTCACCTCTGCAAATCATGATTTCTAACCATCTATTATACCGGCGAAGTATGAACATTTCTACCAAGAAAAACAGCCGGGATTATAGCGCGGCGGTTCTCCATGTCAACCCGGTAGGGGGATGAAAATCTCCGGAACCTTTTCGATCGGGCAACGGCCCGGGGTCACACGCACCAAAATCGCAAAAAAGACATGGGGCTGCTCCACATCAGGGGAACTTTGTCTATTGTCCTGTTTTACTGGTTCTGCTCCGTCTTGCCCTGCAGGGCATTTTGTGATAAACTGGAGAAAAACTTGCAAGGAAGTGATCGGATGTCGCTGCGGGAAAAGCTGCTGCGGGTCGCGCCGGAGGAATGGGAAAACGAGTTCGTCCGACCTCCTCGACCTGACCGGTATGACCCGCGTCGTCGTGACGCACACGCTGGAGGCCGCGCTCCTGCGCCGCTATGACGGCATCCTCGTCCTGAAAAACGGCCGTATCGCCGAATCCGGCAGCTTCGACGAGCTGATAGAGAAAAAGGGGTATTTTTATGCCCTGTTCACCGTTGCGCAGGGGTGAGAGCCGGATAAATGATGCAGTAAGAAGAATCGTTCCGGCCCGATACCGCCGAAAGCCGAATTTTCGATGGACAAGATGCGCGTTCCATGCTAAAATCAATTTGTGTGACCGCATTTTCTGCGCAGAAAGGAGCGAAGACTATGATCGATTTTTCCAAACTGGAACAGTATCGGGAGAATAACCGCATTGAGGCAAAAAAAGCGCTTGGCGGCCTGCCGAAGAGCATTTGGGAGACATACTCTGCCTTCGCCAATACCTATGGCGGGATCATCCTGCTGGGCGTAGAGGAGCGGGCGGACAAGTCCCTGCACCCGGTCGATCTGCCCGATCCGGACCGGCTCATCCGGGAGTTCTGGGATATCGTCAACAATCCCAATAAGACCAGCGTCAATATCCTGTCTGCCAGGGATGTTTTTGTGCAGGAGGTGGACGGCGCGCACATCGTGGTCATCCGCGTGCCCCGTGCCGAGCGCTCCTATAAGCCGGTCTATGTGGACGGCAACCCGCTGTGCACCTATCGCCGCAACGGCGAGGGCGACTACCGCTGCACCAGAGAGGAATATCAGGCCATGGTGCGGGACGCTTCCGTGCGGACGCAGGATATGCTGGTGCTGAACGAGATGGACCTGGGCGTGTTTCATCCGGAAAGCGTCCGCAGCTATCGCCAGAGAATGCGCCTGTCCCGCCCCGGGCATGTGTGGGAGTCATTGGAGGATGAGGAATTCCTCCTGAAGCTGGGCGCTGTCGGCATCGGCTCCGACGGAAAGAAGCACCCGACCTCTGCGGGCCTGCTCATGTTTGGCAATGAATACGACATTGTGCGGGAATTCAATGCCTATTTTCTCGATTATCAGGAGCAGTATGATGCCGATATCCGCTGGACGGACCGGATCATTTCCTCGTCCGGCGACTGGAGCGGCAATGTGTATGATTTCTATTTCCGCATTTACAACAGGCTGATCCAGGATATCAAGGTGCCGTTCCGGATGGACGGCGGGAACCGCGTGGACGACACGCCCGTGCATCAGGCACTCCGCGAGGCATTGGCCAACTGCCTTGTCAATGCGGATTATTATGGCAGGCAGGGGCTGGTCATCCTCAAAAAGCGGGACGGCATCACCATGTCCAACCCCGGCAGCTTCCGCATTGAGCTCGACGCGGCAAAGAGCGGCGGCGTGTCCGATCCCCGCAACGGGACGATGCTGAAGATGTTCAACCTGATCGATATCGGTGAGCGCGCCGGAAGCGGCATCCCGAATATATTCCGCGTCTGGCGCGAGCAGGGCTGGGCAGCCCCCACATTTACGGAACAGCTTGAGCCGGAACGGACGATCTTATCGCTGACATTCAAAAAAATCGGCGATAAAAAATCGGTGATAAAAATCGGCGATAAAAAATCGGTGATAAACGAGAAAATGAAGGAAACGATCATTGCATATCTTACGGATCATGCAGAGGCGAAGACCGCTGAGATCGCCGCATATATTGGCTTGAAGTTATCACGCACAAGGGATTATCTGAATGAACTGATCGCAGAGGATATCGTTGTCGCCGAGGGCGGAAATCGCAACAGGACCTACCGTCTGAGATCCTGATGCCCTGCGGCGGGAAAGCCATGCTTGACAATCCTGCGCGGGTGCGCGGGTATGATAGAGTATCCCCTGCTCGGAGGGCGAGCTGTTCGAAGAAATAGCAGCCGGACAAGAGGCAGACTGAGACGTCTGTTTCCTGTCCGGCTTTTTTTGCGCAAAAAAGGAGGTGTGCGATATGGATTTTCTGAACGGCAGGATCAAACCAATCTGGCAGCCTTGAGCCAATGAACTTGTGCCGCAAAACGGCCGCAGCCCTCTGCAGGACTGCGGCCGTTTTTGCGCATTTTATTGCGGATATTTGTTTTCAAGTATGGAGCAGGCCGGAAGCTTACTCCGGAAGATACGAGAATGCATAGCCGAATTCTTCGGCAAGCTCCTGGACCGGAGAACCGCGATAGCCATAGACCGTAACAGTGGCTGGGTCGCCAAATGGCACATTATCGCCCTCAAGGTTGGGATCGCCATCTCGGTTAAAGTCCAGCGACCAGCACGGTACGACTACCTGCTTCAGATTTGGGCAGGAATTGAATACTTTGCTGGAAAGCTTCTGCAGATATGGCGGCAGCGTGATCGATTCGAGAGATTCACAGCCGTAGAAAGCGCCGCTACTAATGATATCGGTCATGACCGGCATTTCAACCTCCGTGAGGGAAGTGCAGCCTTTAAAAAGACCGGAAGGAATCCGCTCCAGAGCGACCGGCAGTCTTGCCTTTTTCAACGCAGTACATCCAAGGAATACGTTGTAATCCAAGCCTTGATTTGCAATATAAAATTCTGTAAGGGAATCCGGCAGATCGATCTCTTGCAGCGCTGTGCAGCCTGCGAAAGCATAGCCTCTCAATGTGACCAGATGATCCGGCAGATCGATCTCTTCCAGTGAGGTACAGTTGTAAAACGCTTCGTATCCAATGCTCTGCAGCGAATCGGGGAGCTGGACATGCCGGAGCGAAGTGCACCCGGAAAAAACGTAATTGTCTATCGTAGTCAGGCTTTCGGGCAGCTCTACGGATTCCAGCGCGGGATAGTTCCGGAAACAATACTGGTGCAGATACTTTGCGCCGTAGACAACCTTGACAGTTCGGATGCGCGGGATATACTGCTCCCAGGGGAATTTGTATATTTCAAGCTCATAAGTGCCTATCCATGGTGTTTTGTTGACCACAAGTGTTCCGTCCGGGAAGAATGCCCAGTCTATGTTCCCGGTCGAGCCGCTTGCTTCTGCTCCGGTGGGGTCCACAACACCGGGCTCCGGGAGCGGATCGGCGACGCGGTCGATGAAGCGGACGAGGATCGCGGCCACCTCTGCACGCGTTGCACCGGAGGCAGCGTGGAGCAGCAGCTGGCCGCCCTCCTTGGCTCCGCCGATGATCCCGCAGGAGACTGTCCAGGATACGGCATCCGTTGCCCACGGGCTTACATCCTGCCCGTCTGCGAAAATGCTCATATCGCCGCGGCCGCTGGTGTCAAGCCCGGTTTTCAGTGCATAGCGATAAAGTATGGCGGCCATTTGCTCGCGTGTGACTTCGCCGTTCGGATCAAACTTTCCTCCGCCAACGCCGTTGACGACACCGCTCTGCGCAGCCCATGCGACCGGCTGAGCATACCAGTCTGAGGCTCGAACATCCGTGAACGGTGTGCCGCTGATGTCAGGCGAGCCTTCATAACGCCAGAGTACTGTGACCAGCATGGCACGGGTCATTTTTTCCTCCGGGCGGAAATGGTGCGTACTGACACCACGGAACAGGTTCTTCCCGACCGCAGAACAGACAGACGAATAGTACCAGGCATCTTCGGGTACGTCGACAAACTTATAATAATAGCTGTTGTAATGTGGGATGGTCTCACGCATATATGCGCCGCATTGCGTGCAGGTATGGATCGTCAGTCCATCGATCGTGGCAGAAGGCTCCCGTATTACGACCGGCTCGGCCTCGTGGTGGCCGTTCGGGTCAACACAGGTGTTCAACTCGATTGTCACAGATATATAGGTGCTTGTTTCGATTTTCAGAGTGCCCCAGCCGTAACCATTGGAATGAAGGATCAGAAGTCCGTTGCATTCCTCGACGGAATACGGCCCGGTGCAGGTGGCGTAGTTGAGCCTGACTGCGTAGCTGGGCGTGGGAGTCCGCCCGACGGCAAGAAGAACGGCCTTTCCTGCCTCAAGCTGGAGTTTGTCCAGCGTCTCGCCGGTTTCCCAATTCTCGATGGTCAGCTTCTGCACGGAGGCCGGGTAAAGGGAAACATAGAGGTTTGAGGCGAAGGCGCTTCCTTCAATCGGCTTCAGAGTGTTGCCGTCAAGTACGGCGGTGAAGTACACTATGGTATAAGTACCGACTGCCAAATCTGAATCGAAATGGTAATAATGTAAGTATTCATACAAACCGGGTTCCCCGGTGAATGCACCGTAGTGGGCGTTCAACGGCGTTCCGGACGGTGCGTCACCGCGATAGACTGCCGTGCAGTAGTATTGCCCGGCTTTTGCTGAACGGCTCAGGATCGCTTCAACTGTCAGACTGCTCTCCGGCGACATCGCTGCATCTTTTCTGGTTGGGGCAGGAAGAATCAGATTGTCATCCAATGCAAGCCGTTTTTCCCGGTTTATGGCTGCGTCAGGAACCAGACGGATTTCAGTATCCTGCGCGGATTCTTCCTGCGCGTTGGCCAGTGCGGCGCTCAGGACCTCTGTGGGGATTGCAGCTGCGGGGGAAGCCTTCGACACGGGGATGAAGAAGCACAAAAGAAGACTGCATAACAGGAATAACGCGGTGATTCTTTTCATGGGGTATCCCTCCTTTCCTGTATTGTACAGGTCATGGCAGCACATGTCAAGAAAATTTACCAAATGATCTGTCAAAGACTTTCTGAAGCATGGAAAAGCAGGGGCTTTCCCATGCGCTGCCCCGTGGTCGATAATAGCCGATCTTCGCCTGTACTGACGCAGGGCTTGCCCTGCGGGGTATTTTGTGATAAACTGGAGAAAAATTTGCAAGGAAGTGATTGGATGTCGCTGCGGGAAAAGCTGCTGCGGGTCGCGCCGGAGGAATGGGAAAACGAGTTCGTCCGCATCCGGCCGATGACCACGCGGGACGACCTGATCTACGCGGGAGACGGCTGCCGCCTGACGGATGAGCAGAGGGAATTTGTGAACCCCGTGTGGTTTTCGCTCGGCCGGGCCTATCTGGCCCCGGAGGATCACAATCCCTGCCTGATCGAAAACGAGCGCCGGGAGCCGATCGGCTTTCTGTGCTTCACGGCATGGGCCGATGCATACAGCTGGAGCTATTTTCTCGACGTCCGGCAGCAGGGGAGGGGCTACGGAAAGCGGGCGGCGCAGCTGGCGCTCCGCCTGCTCCGGCTGGCCGATCCGGATATGCCGGTCAAGCTGGCCGTGGAGGCTGCTAACACACGGGCGCAGCGGCTTTACCGTTCGCTGGGCTTTCGGCAGCTGCCGGAGCGGGACGGCGACGATCTGGTATACGCAGCTTGTTAAAGAGGTCCTCTTGGACTTTTTTGCCAAGCTGCTGCGGCCCCTTCGGGGCCTCGCAATGACGATTCGGGGGCATTTTCGGTCTGCGGCAATGCCATCAAATTTGCAGCTGCCCAAGGCGCTCACGGAGCGCCGCTGCGATTTGATCTGAAATTTTCCCCAACAGAAAGTCAGCAAAAAGCCGGGCCCGGTTTATGCCGGGTCCGGCGTTTCACGATACAATAACAGAGAGAACCATGTGACGACATTGCCGCCGTACTGAAATTCGATCCCGTGGCGCTCGGCCAGTGCCGTGACGACGATGCCATGGCTCTCCACGCAGGGAAACATCCGGTCCGGGTGGCGGCAGGGGCCGTCCGGCCATGCACAGTGCGCGCAGATGGCGCACGATTCCGTGGAAAGCCCGTAGACCTCTGTACCCTGCGCGCGCAGGATGGCGGAGACCTGCCGCGTCAGCTCCTCGTGCGGGCCGCGCGTGGCGAGTGCCGCCTCGGTGTCCGCGATGTCAGCGACCTCCGTCAGCGATGTGATGAGCAGGCCCTGCGGATAGGACAGGCAGCGCGCCCGGCACGCCTCCACGGAGCCGACGGCGGGCGGACAGGCCCATGTTTTGTTATAGCGCGGACAGTTCTCGCGGCAGACCGTGCGGATGCGCTCGGAGAATTCCAGCTCCGCCGTTTCGAACCAGACATATTCCGCCAGCGGCAGCTCCGCCAGCTGCGCCTCGACCGCGGCACGGTTCACGCCTTGTCCTCCCGCTTCAGATACAGCAGGTCATAGGACACCGGCGTGCAGAACAGGCGGCGAATTTCCGCCGGGTCGCGTGTCTGACCAAGGATCCACATCAGCTTGGCCACGACGGCCTCAGTCGTCATATCATAGGCCTCCAGCAGGTGGAGATCGTTCTTCAGGTGGAAGCCGACGTCATAGACGGACAGATTGCTGCCCTCGTTCTGCACCTGCGTCGTCATGACGATGGTCTTTTCGGCCTCCATGGCCTCACGCAGGACGCGCTCGAAGCCGCTGCCCTGATAGGACGGCAGGCCGCCGACGCCGAAGCTCTCGATGATGACGGCGTCGTTATGCTCGAGCAGGTACGACAGCATGCCGCAGTCCGCGCCGGGGATCATTTTCATGAGCGCGACGCGCTCACCGAGCTTGTCATAGAACACGGGCGCGGGAAGGGCGGACGGGCGGATATATTCCATCAGGAAGCCGTTCTGCAGCACGGCCAGCTCCGGATAGTTGATGCTGGAGAAGGCCTGCAGGCTGACGGTTCTGGTCTTCCGCGCGCGGGTACCGAGGATGACGCGGCCGTTGAACACGATCATCACGCCGCGCAGATCGGACACGGCGCAGCGGAACGCATCGGCCAGATTCGTCTTGGAATCCGTATTTTCAAACACGATGGGCTTCTGCGCGCCCGTCAGGATGATGGGCTTGGGGGAATACTGGATGAGATAGGACAGCGCCGCGGCTGTATAGGCCATGGTGTCCGTGCCGTGGGCGATGACGAAGCCGTCATATTCCTCATAGTGGGCGCGGATGGCGCGGGCGATCGTCAGCCAGTGCGCGGGAGTCACATTCGTCGAGTCGATGGAAAACAGCTCTTCGCAGGTCACGCTGCACAGAGATGAGATCTCCGGCACGCAGCGCAGCAGCTCCGCCGAGGTGAGCGCCGGGGCAAGGCCGCTCGGCGTGACCTCCGAGGCAATGGTGCCGCCCGTTCCAAGCATCAGAACCTTCTTCATGGTTGCCTCCTGTCCGCAGTACAAGCACATTTTGAGGGAAATATTCTGCTGTTAGTATATCATGGAATATCGCCGGACGCAACCGGCGCGATTGACAAAGTCTCTCTTTCGCGGTAAAATAATCGAAGTTATAAAATGAGGTGAGACAGATGCTTTCTGTTGTGATCCCTGCCTTTAATGAGCAGGAAATGGTCCCCGCGGCCGCCGGGCAGATCGACGGCATTCTTTCGCGCGCCGGGATTCCGCACGAATTGATCTTTATCGACGACGGCTCGCGCGACGCCACCTGGGCGGAGATCCGCGCCGAGTCCGAGCACCGCGATACCGTGCGCGGCGTTCATTTTTCGCGCAATTTCCGCAAGGAGGCCGCCATTTTTGCCGGCCTGCAGGCGGCAGACGGCGACTGCGTCGCCGTGATCGACTGCGACCTGCAGCATCCGCCCGAGAAGCTCGTGGAGATGTACCGGCTGTGGGAGCAGGGCGTCGAGGTCGTCGAGGGCGTGAAGACGGACCGCGGCGAGGAGTCGCTGGCTCACCGCGTGGCCGCGAAGACGTTCTACCGTCTTATCAGCGAGGCGACGCACATCGACATGACGCGCGCCTCGGACTTCAAGCTGCTCGACCGCAAGGCCGTGAACGTACTGCTGTCCATGCGGGAAAAACGCGCGTTCTTCCGCGCCCTGTCGTCTTGGATCGGCTTCCGCACGGCGGAGGTGCCCTATGAGGTGCGCGAGCGCGCCGCGGGTGAGTCGAAATGGTCGACGTGGCTGCTCATCAAATATGCACTTTCCAACATCACGGCCTTCACGTCCCTGCCGCTGCACCTCATCACGGGCTGCGGCGCGGCGTCGTTCCTGGCTGCGCTTATCGTCGGCATCGTGTCGATCGTGCGTCTGGCCATGGGCCGTGTCGTCACCGGCCTGACGGGAGCCGTGATCCTGCTGCTGTTCCTCAGCGGCCTGATCATGGTCGGCCTCGGCATCATCGGCTACTATCTCGGCAATATCTATATGGAAATTCAGGACCGGCCGCGCTTTATCGTATCCGAGACGTGCGGCGTGCGGAAAAAAACCTGAAAGCCTGTTGACTTTTTCCGGAATTCTGCTATGATAGTGACACAATGCAATAACCTTATCGAGAGTGGCGGAGGGACTGGCCCGATGAAGCCCGACAACCTGCATTTGCAAGGTGCCAATTCCAGCGATTTTATCGACAGATGAGGACAAAAACCTTGTGCCCTGTCGACAGCAGGGCGCTTTTTTGTATCGAGAAGGTTAGAAGCATGCAAAAATTTCAGGGAAGAAGGAACCTCCAGATGCAAAAAAGAATCTTTACCTCCGAATCCGTGACCGAAGGGCATCCTGACAAGGTCTGCGATCAGATCTCCGACGGCGTGCTCGACGCTATTCTGGCGCAGGACCCCAAGGCGCGTGTCGCCTGTGAATGCTGCGCCACGACCGGCATGGTCATGGTCATGGGCGAAATTTCCACGGAGTGCTATGTGGACATCCCCCATGTGGCCCGCGACACCATCTGCCGCATCGGCTATGATAAGCCGGAGTCCGGCTTCAACGGCCACACCTGCGCGGTGCTCACCGCCATCGACGAGCAGTCCGGCGATATCGCCATGGGCGTGAACAGCTCCTTTGACGATGCCGACACCCTCGGCGCGGGCGATCAGGGCATGATGTTCGGCTTCGCCTGCAGCGAAACGCCCGAGCTGATGCCCGCCCCCATCACCTATGCCCAGCAGCTTGCCATGAAGCTGTCTGCCGTGCGCAAGTCCGGCGAGCTCGACTGGCTGCGCCCGGACGGCAAGAGTCAGGTCTCCGTGCAGTACGGCGAGGACGGCAGTGTGGAGCGCATCGATACCGTCGTCGTTTCCACCCAGCATGCCGACAGCGTCCCGATCAAAGACCTGCGTGAGGCCGTCATCGAGCGTGTCATCCGCCCGACCCTCCCTGCGCGGCTCATCGATGGGGATACGAAGTTTTATGTCAACCCGACCGGCCGCTTTGTTGTGGGCGGCCCGGCGGCGGACAGCGGCCTGACCGGCCGCAAGATCATCGTGGATACCTACGGCGGCTATGCGGCCCACGGCGGCGGCGCCTTCTCCGGCAAGGATCCGACGAAGGTCGACCGCAGCGCGGCCTATATGGCCCGTTACGTCGCCAAGAACCTTGTGGCGGCAGGTCTTGCCGCCAAGTGCCAGATCGAGCTGGCCTATGCCATCGGCGTTGCCCATCCCGTCTCTGTCCTTGTCGACACCTTCGGAACGGGCCGCCTGTCCGACGCCCGCCTGAGTGAGCTGGTCAGCGAGTGCTTTGACCTGCGCCCGGCGGCGATCATCCGCAGTCTGGACCTTCGGCGTCCGATCTACCAGCAGGTCGCAGCCTATGGCCACTTCGGCCGCGCGGACCTCGACCTGCCGTGGGAGAAGACCGACGCTGTGGAGCGCATCCTTGCCCGAGCATGACCCCGAGCATCGAAAGATCCCTCCCTGCAAAATTTTAATTGACCAGAGGTGTGATTATGAAGCTCTCCCGGAAAATCTGCGACTGTGCCCAATCTCCCATCCGTAAATTCTACCCCTACGCGGTCGCTGCGCAGCAGCGAGGCATCCGTATCCACCAGCTGAATATCGGCCAGCCCGATATCCAGACGCCCCCCGCCTTTTTTGAAGCCATTGAGGCCGGCAGGCGTGACGTGCTTGCCTATGCCGAATCCCCCGGCATCCCCGTCCTGATCGAGGCCATCCGCGCCTATTATGCGCGCATCGGCGCCTCGTTTGAAACGCAGGACATCCTCGTGACCACCGGCGGCAGCGAGGCGCTGCTCATGGCCATGCTGTGCATTCTGGACGAGGGCGACGAAGTGCTCATCCCGGAGCCCTATTACCCGAACTACTTTACGTTTATCCGCATGGCGGGCGGACGGGTGCATCCCATCCCGACTTCGCCGGAGGACGGCTACCGTTACGCCGAGCGCGCCCGCATCGAGCCGCACATCACGGAAAAGACGCGCGCCATTCTGCTCTCGAACCCCGGCAACCCCACCGGCACGGTGCTCACCCCGGCGGAGCTGCGCCTCATGGCGGATATCGCCCGCGAGCACGGCCTGTATCTCATCTGCGACGAGGTCTACCGCGAGTTCATCTATGACGGCGCAGAGCCTGCCACGGCGGGCAGCTTCCGCGATATCGACGAGAATCTCATTCTCATCGATTCCGTTTCGAAGCGCTTCAGCGCCTGCGGCGCGCGCATCGGTGCGCTCATCTCCCGCAACCGCGGCATCATGCAGGGCGCGCTGAAGCTGGCGCAGGCCCGCCTGTCCGTCGCCACGCTCGACCAGCTCGGCGCGGCTGCGCTCTATGGCGTGGATCCCGGCTATTTCGACGCCACGCGCAACGAATACCGCCGCCGCCGCGACACCTGCTACCGCAAGCTGCTGGAAATTCCCGGCATCGTCACGACGGAGCCGCAGGGCGCGTTCTACACCATGGCAAAGCTGCCGGTGGACAGCGCCGAGCGCTTCCAGCTCTATCTGCTGCAGGAATTTGAAGATCATGGCGAGACCGTTATGTTTGCCCCCGGCAGCGGCTTCTATGCCACGCCCGGTGCGGGCACGAGCGAGATCCGCATCGCCTATGTGCGCTGCGTCGAGGAGCTGGAACGCTCCCTGACCCTCCTGCGCCTTGCCATTGAGCGGTATAACCAAAAGTAAAAAGCTGGCGGCCCGGGAGGATCCTCCCGGGCCGCCGCGTATGATTGGGGGTATTGATCGTACACGCCATTGTAGGGGAGCGGCATGCCGCTCCCGGCACAATGCTGGCGACTGGTACAGGCTGCCGATAAAACGGTACACGCCAATTGCGTCCGTAGCGGCGGTCAGTGACCGCCATGGAGGATGGCAATGCTTGCGGCACATATTCTGTGGTGAAAAGCCCTCAAGTTTGCCATTGCGAGGGCGCTTTGCGCCCGTGGCAATCTCGGGAAGGCAGTTACGATTTCGCCGATAGCTTTCCCACGAAGGGTCGGGTACTGCGAGATTGCACCCCAAGGGCACTTCCTCGCGCTTCGCGCTCAGGGCGCCGCGTCGGCCTTTGGCCTCCTCGCAATGACAAACTTGGAGGCGTTGCGCCAATGAATTTGTGCCGCAAGTATTGCCACCCTGCAAGGCGCTCCCTGAGCGCCGCTACATTTTTCTCTCGCGCGGCGGCCTTGCACAACGAGCGCCGCTACAGACGCAATTGGCGCGTACCATTTCCCCGTCAGCCTGCGCCGTCTGCCAGCGCGGCGGCATAGAACGCATCGATCTGCGCGAATACGGCTTCGCTGCAGCGCCCCTGCGCATCGTGCAGCAGGGAGGCGTGCGTTTCACCGGGCAGGAGGACGGTCCGGATGTTCGGCACGTTCTTTTTTTGACAGGCTGCCAGCAGGCTCGGGCCGTCCGCCGGGATGGTATCGTCATCCGACCCGTGCAGCACGAGCACCGGCACGCCGGACGCCGCTGCGGCCTCTGCGCCGGAGACGTTTGCCGCCGTGCCGAAGCGCAGCTGCTGATCGAGCCACAGGAACGGCACACCCAGCTCCGCGACCGGCCCGCACCAGCGCCGCGCCGTCTGCCGCATCAGGCCGAGCGGCGTATCAAATCCTGCCGCGCAGACGGAGGCCGTCACGTCGTGGCTGCCGCCCAGCACAGCCGCGGCGGCATAGCCGCCCCAGCTGTGGCCGAAGAGCAGAATGGGCAGGTCCTCCTGCTCTGCACGGGTCAGGGCGGCATCCAGATCAAGGGCGGACTGCGCAAGACCGCGCGTGCCGCTGCCGCCGGAGGCTCCGGTGCCGGTCGCGTCGTAGGTCAGAACGCTGTATCCTTCGTCCACAAAATGCATCGTCTCCGGCAGGTATACCTCCGCGTCCGCGCCAAGCCCGTGGGCGATGACGACAAGGGCCGCCGCGTCCTCCGCCGGATAGAGCCAGCCCGTGAGTTGGGCGGAGCCGGAGGAGAACGTGACCGTCTGCCGCGGGTAGTCTGCTGCAACGTCTTCATAGCGCACGGTCAGTCCGTCCGGCTCGTCTGCGCGCCCGAACAGGGCGGCGTTCATGACCTGCACGGCAGCAACGGAGCAGATAAGATAAACTGCCAGCGCAAGGAGCAAGACCCGCCGCAGCGTGCGGGATTTTCTGGACATAGCGCCCCACCTTTCCAATCATAACCACCGGCCGGGCCAGTGGTTTTCTTCCTGCAAAAACGGCCGGCCCTTTTCAGGGCCGGCCGCCTGTTTTCTTTACTGCTTCGGCTCGCGGACGGTCTCGACCAGTCCGGCCGCAAGGCCTGCAAGGCCCTGCAGCTCCGAGGGGATGATGATCTTCGTGGCCTTGCCGTCGGCGACCTTCTGCATGGCCTCGAGCGCCTTGAGCTTGATGACCTGATCGTTCGGGCAGGCGTCGTTCAGCATCTGCATGGCCTCTGCCGTTGCCTTCTGCACGGCGAGAATGGCCTCGGCCTGGCCCTGCGCACGCAGGATGGCGGACTGCTTTTCAGCGTCGGCGCGGAGGATGGCGGATTCCTTTTCGCCCTCGGCGACGAGGATCTGCGAGCGCTTCGTGCCCTCTGCCTGCAGGATGGCCTGACGGCGGTCGCGCTCGGCCTTCATCTGCTTTTCCATGGAGTTCTGGATGTCCTGCGGCGGCAGGATGTTCTTCAGCTCCACGCGGGTGACCTTGATGCCCCAGGGGTCGGTCGCCTCGTCGAGGATGGCGCGCATTTTCGTGTTGATGACGTCGCGGCTCGTGAGCGTCTGGTCC
>ERZ827524.775-NODE-775-length-38001-cov-6.206847_pt1 | contig 38001 bp, 42 predicted proteins | sample MGYA00519702_ERZ827524 | MGnify/ENA primary metagenome ERZ827524 (study PRJEB31778, sample SAMEA3449341) | human gut metagenome | biome: human gut; feature: human-associated habitat; material: faeces | place: United Kingdom | collected 2010/2012 ...
GGATAGCTCGCTTATGCTTAGCACAGTAGTGTTATCGAACGAGAACCAAACTTACCGAGGTTGGGAAGCCCCCACCTCTACAGGTGGGGGAGGATGTCACGAATAGTAAGTCTGATACACAGGCGATGGAAACAAAAAATTTTGGATAAACAGTAGGAGGTATATTCTATGCCATTGAAAATTGTTAGAAATGATATTACAAAAATGAATGTTGATGCAATTGTCAATGCAGCTAATACATCTCTATTAGGAGGAGGCGGGGTAGATGGATGCATTCATCGTGCTGCCGGCCCAGACCTTCTTGAGGAATGTAGAATGCTCCATGGATGTGAGACAGGGAATGCTAAAATTACAAATGGATATCGTCTTCCCTGTAAATATGTCATTCACACAGTTGGACCAATCTGGCTGGATGGAAAACATCAAGAACAAAAACTTTTAGAATCCTGCTATGATACATCACTGAATCTGGCGAAGGAATATGGCTGTGAATCGGTTGCTTTTCCTCTGATTTCTTCTGGAATTTATGGCTATCCAAAAGATCAGGCATTAAAAGTTGCTGTAGATATCATTGGAAATTTTCTACTGGAAAATGAGATGACAGTCTTTATTGTAATTTTTGACCGGAAGGCATATCAGATTAGCGGAAAGTTGTTTGCGGATATTACAGCTTATATAGATGACCGATATGTGAAAGAACACTCGGACAGTCGGGAAGAACAGAGATGGCGATCGGAGCCGCTTATTGGAGAAAGTTGTTTCGGGTCAGCAGTGGAGAGGATGGAAGCGAAGCCAAGCTATAATGCGATAAGCAGCAGGACTCTGGAGGATGCGTTGAATCAGATAGATGAAAGTTTTTCGGAAATGCTGCTTCGTAAAATTGACGAATCCGACATGACAGATACACAGTGTTACAAGAAAGCAAATATTGACCGGAAACTTTTTTCTAAAATCCGCTCGAATAAATTTTATAAACCGTCTAAAACGACAGTGCTGGCATTTGCTCTGGCATTGGAACTGCCAATTACAGAAATGCAGGATATGCTTGGTAAGGCGGGATTTACTTTGTCTCGTTCAAGCAAGTTTGATATTATTGTAGAATATTTTGTTGAACAGGGTAATTATAATGTATATGAAATCAATGAAGCATTGTTTGCTTTTGATCAGAGTCTGATTGGATCATAAAACAATGAATGTTGTTTAATGTCGCTTTCTATGCGACCACTTTCTAAAAGAAAATCGTTATACTATGGCTGCAAGGTACGAAACCGAGCAGCCATTTTTTTGACCAGGTAAATACCGGGATAGTAAACTTAATAGCGAGATTTTCAGGAGGTAAGGTATAATGAGAAAGAATTTAACAGAAATCGTTTTTATCCTTGATCGTAGTGGATCTATGAGTGGACTGGAGCAAGATACAATCGGAGGATTTAATTCTATGATTAATCAGCAGAAAAATGCAGAGGGCGAAGCATTGGTTTCTACGATATTGTTTGACAATGTAAGTGAAGTTCTGCATGACCGCATAAATGTAAAGGACATCCAGCCCCTGACCGATCACGATTATATGGTTCGGGGATGTACAGCATTGTTAGATGCTATTGGCGGAGCGATACATCATATTGGAAATATTCATAAGTATGCAAGACGGGAAGACATTCCGGAACATACAATGTTTGTTATCACAACGGATGGAATGGAGAATGCCAGCCGCTATTATAGCAGCAATAGAGTGAAACAGATGATTGAGCGGCAGAAAATAAAATATGGCTGGGATGGCTGGATTCGGACCAGCGAATGACGGAGTCAAAGTCCGTTGCCTTACCGCTTGGCTACACCCCAATATTCACTGACAAACGGTACGGCATACAACCGCTTCGAAATTTAATAAAAAAGTGGGGTGGATGATGGGACTCAAACCCACGACCTCCAGAGCCACAATCTGGCGCTCTAACCAACTGAACTACATCCACCATATAAAACTTTGCCGTAAATTCAAAGTGGCGCGCCTGAAGGGACTCGAACCCCTGACCCACTGCTTAGAAGGCAGTTGCTCTATCCAGCTGAGCTACAGGCGCAAAAATGGAGCGGGTGATGGGAATCGAACCCACGTGATCAGCTTGGAAGGCTGGAGTTCTACCATTGAACCACACCCGCATATTCATTTGCCGCCTAAATATGTTAGCATAACTTTAATTTATTGTCAAGTCCTTTATCAAAAAATAAAATCATTTACGGCACACCATTTTTCTATCAGCCGCTCAAGAGACCAACCGGCATTTGCCGGACTGGTGGAGGGCAGAGGATGCGCTTTTATCCCCGTGATTTTCTGACAGTATTTTTTATACAGCTGGTCTGATTTGACGCCGTTTGTAAAAATCGCTTTTATGTCGGCGGCGCTTAGTATAACGCTAAGGTCGTTTACTTCAACGTTTTTTATGCTGCTGTCGCTGGACTTTTCAATGTCACAGCTTTTTATTACGTCCCACAGTGCTATGTGATTTTCATGCAGGAGTCTGCTCTTTTCTTCTATTGTTACAGGTGTTTCCTGCCCGGTTACCGCCGCAATTACTTTCCAAAATCTATTCTGCGGATGGTGATAGAAAAAGTTCCCCTCCCTTGATTTTATCGAAGGAAAACTGCCGAGAATTAAAACAGCCGAATTTTTGTCATAAAGCGGAGCTATTGTGTGAATTTCTTTCATTGTCAGCCTCTTACATAAAATCTTAATGTTATTTTATCAGAATTTGTAAAAAAATCAAGTCTGCCTTGACATGCGCCAGTGTATAAAATATACTGTTATGGTAAGAAGGTGTATTATGTTTGATTATTTGAATGATAATAAAATGACCGTTCAGGCACGGGCAGAGGGTAAAACCTATTCTCCGTTTGTTCTTGTTCTGATTTATTTTGCCGTTATGATTATTGTTAATGTTGTGACAAAAGTTGTTATGACTCCTGTTTTGACGCTCTTGCTTACGGACAGCTCGAACTTTAAGCCGTTTTTGACCTCGCTTTCACAGGCGGACTATTCTTCAGCTATGGAAACTTTTTATAAGCTGCTCAGCGAGTTGCCCGAATGGATAAACATTTTTTCGTTGTTTTTGCAGATTGTTCCGCTTGCCGCCGCAGTTATTTTTTGCAGGTTTGTCGAAAAGCGCTCCGTTTCAAGTATGGGATTTCGCCGCGGTCAGATAATTCCCGAATATATTAAGGGTCTGATTGCCGGCGCTGCAATGATGGCGATTGTTGTTATGCTTATAAAGCTGAGCGGCGCTGCGGTTTTTGAGGGAAAGCGTTCATTCAGTGTGCCGACGGTTATATTTTATTTTATAGGTTACATGATTTTCGGACTTGCCGAAGAGGCTTTGATTCACGGATTTTTTATGACAAGCTCTGCCAAAAGCTCTTCTCTTGCCTATTCTCTTATTATGAGCTCGGTGCTGTTTTCGTTTACCAATTCGATGAATTCAGGCTCGTCCCTTTTAGGCAGCATCAACGTTTTTATGTTAGGTGTTTTTACAGGTCTGTGTGTTATGCGTCGCGGAAACCTTTGGGGAATGGGCGCCTTTCACGCGACTTGGAATTTTACTCAAAATGTGGTCTTTGGGTTTGGCATGAGCAGCGAGTCCTCACGGACAAGCATATTGAAATTTACGGGACTTGAGGGCTATAACAGCCTGAACGGCGGAATTTACGGACCGCAGAGCAGTCTGCTTGTTACGCTGATACTGTTTTTGGCAATCGGCGCCGTGCTGATATCGAAACCGAACAGTAGGGAAGCGGTCGTTTATACAACGTCGGAATCCGGGGAGGAAAAAAAGTGAGTATGAGTTTTTTTGCGTCTTGGCTTGACAGTGTGTTTGCCGGATTTGACGGCGCTGTGATTAATTTTATGCACGCACTTGCCGTGTCGGCGGGTGCTGTGCTGACGCCGGTTATGAAATTCATAACATTAATCGGCGAAAAGGGCATAATAGTCTTGGTTTTGGCTTTGGTGCTTATGTGCTTTGCAAAAACTCGCAGGGTCGGTATATGTGTTTTCGGTGCGGTGTGCTGCGGTGCGCTGATAACAAGTATTTGTCTTAAGGGTGCAGTCGCTCGTATGCGCCCGCTTGAGGCGTCTGAGACATATCAGGCGTTTTGGCAGTTTGTAGGCGCGCCCTTTGAGGACGGATTTTCATTTCCGTCGGGCCATGTCACGGCAGTTATGGCAGGTATGTGCGCGCTTTGCGCAGCACTCGGAAAGAGAGGCAAAAGATATATAATTCCGTCTGCTGTTTTTGTTTTGCTAATGGGTGTGTCACGCATCTATCTTATGGCGCACTATCCCAGTGATGTTATAGGCGGCATCTTGGTCGGCGCACTGTCGGCTGTGATAGCGTTTTATATTACGCGGCTTATTTATAAGCTGCTTGAAAAATATCACGATAACGCATTTTGCAAATTTGTGCTGGAGTTTGATGTGCGCCGCATTTTAAATGAAAAGCGTAAGAAAATTAGTTGACGGAGAAAGTGTATGAGTGAAGAACAGCGTATTTTTGACGGTAAGCTGTATTGTCCCGCAGATGCGGACCTAAAGGCAAAAAAGCTTAAGACACATAATCTTTGTACAAAATATAATTCGACACTTGAGGATGAAACAGAGCTGCGCGACAGCATAGTAAGGGAAATCTTTTCAGAGCTGGGAGAGGGCTGCTTTTTTCAGGGGCCTGTATTTATTCATTACGGCTGCCATACGCGGATAGGAAACCGGCTGTTTGCCAATTTCAATCTGACTATTCAGGATGACGCACTTGTCACAATCGGCGATGACTGTAATTTCGGTCCTAATGTTACGATTGTCACGCCGCTTCATCCGCTTCTGCCGGATGAAAGGCTGAAAGTTAATTTCCCCGACAAGGGTGCGCGGCGCGTTTGCTATGCCAAGCCCGTCAGTATCGGCAATAACTGTTGGTTTGGAGCAAATGTCACCGTATGTCCCGGAGTTACCATTGGGGATAACTGCGTTATCGGCGCCGGCAGTGTTGTGACACGCGATATTCCGGATAACAGTCTTGCGGTTGGCGTGCCGTGCCGTGTTATACGTCAAATAGGCGAAAATGACAGCGTATATAATAATCCCGAACTTTTTTAAACAAAAAAATGCAGTACCGTTTACGGTACTGCATTTCACTTCAGACTGATTTTTTACGGCGTTGCTGTTGTGTCACAGTCAAGAGACATGAAATATTCGGCAGCCGCTTTATTTTTTTCTGTGCAGTCGTTGCCCTCAAAATCCTTGTCTGCACTGAAAAACAACACAAACTGGTCATTGACAAAGGCCTCGTACTCTTTAATGGCCTTTCCGTTGGTATCGTAAATTATATATTTTCCCGTCTCCTTGATTTCTTTCAGCTTTTCAGACGGAGCTCTGTAATAGAAAAGCTCCATGTACACATCATATGAATTTATTTTATAGCTTTCCAACATACTTTCGTCGTCTGATTCTGTTTTGATTGCGGATTTTATTTTGAATCCATTTTCGTTCATCGATGCGAGAACCCACAAAGCCGAGCCCTTTTCCACTTTTTTTAGTGACGGCATATCGAACGGACCTGTATAATCTTCGCGCTGTTCAAGAATGTTTATTCCGGTTTTGTTGGAACTGCATCCGAAAACAGAGACGGAAAGCAGGATAATTATTGCGGCAATCGCCAGTTTTTTAATTTTCATATATTGACCAACCTTTCTTTTCTTATTAAAATAATACCATAAAAAAGCAGACTGTTCAATATATATTCGCGATTTATGTTGATTTAAAATGTTGAAACGTAAACTGCGCTGTGATATAATATTAATTATGTAAAAAAACAAACGGAGATAAAAATGAAATTATTAAAAAAAGTTTTATCGGTTATGATGATGTGCGCCGCAATCGTGTCACTTTCTTCCTGTTCCGACCTCAAGGTTACAGAACAAATGCAGGAGGGAATTGACGCGTACATTGCGGCGGTAGCAAAGAGCGAAAAGAGAGAGTCGGGGAGTGTAAAGGTTGTTTCCTTGTCAAAGGATAACGCCATTGAGTTTAAGAATACCGAATCTGTCATTGAGTGTGATTTTACAGTGACAGACGGGAAGGTGTCGTATACACGCAGCGATTATCTCAACGGTGAAAAAGCCGCCGAATATAAATGCGACGGAAATATCGTTTTGCACCGAAATAATGACGGTGAAGCATGGACAGACAGAACGGAGGAGAATTCATCGTTTCTGTCAGCGCAGACAAATCCGCTGACAACGCTTTCTCTTTTTCGTGTTGACAGTAAATACAAGGTGCGCACTGACTATATGACAGATATTAAGTATAATTCCGTCCCCGACGAAAACGGTTATACCTCTGTTGAATTTACCCTTAAAGACAGCACCGTGTCCGATATTCTTGATTATAATAAAGCCAGGGGAATTGTGCGCCGTTCGGCAGGTCATACGAGAACGTATTACATAGACAGCAGCGGATACATTGCCAAAATCGTTGTTCTGACCAATCAGGTTGTTTTCAACAACGGCAAGGAGGGGAGTTATAATACTGAAATGACAGTTGTTTGCAGCTGATTTATGAGCTTTTCTCTATCTCTTTTCTTAGTCGTATTATGATTTTCTTTTCAAGCCTTGATATATAAGACTGGGAGATGCCCAAAAGGTCTGCGACCTCTTTTTGGGTCATCTCCTTTTGTCCTCTCAGTCCGAAACGCATTTCCATAATCTGTTTTTCACGGTCTGACAGCTTTGTCAGCGCCTGAGACAGCATCTGTTTTTCTATGTCGTATTCAAGATCCTTGTAAACGCTGTCGCTGTCCGTTCCTAAAATGTCGGATAAAAGCAGCTCGTTGCCGTCCCAGTCGATGTTTAGCGGCTCGTCAAGCGAAATTTCGTTTTTTCTTATATTGCTTTTTCTCAGGAACATAAGTATTTCGTTTTCAATACATCTTGACGCGTAAGTGGCAAGCTTTATGTTTTTTTCTGATTTAAAGGTTTTTATTGCTTTTATCAGCCCGATATTTCCTATTGAAATCAGGTCGTCTGCCATAATTCCCGTATTTTCAAACCGTTTTGCAATATACACTACAAGACGCAGGTTGTGCTCTATCAGTACGCGCTCCGCCTCGGCGCTGCCGCTTTCAAGCAGCTGTATGTATTCGCTTTCCTTTTCCGCCGATAGAGGCGGAGGCAGCGTCATATAGCTGCCTATGTAATAAACATTGTCCTTTATAAAAATATCAGGAAATTTCTTGAGAAGATATTTTGCAATTATTATTCTCAGCTTTTTAAATATGGCGGTCATTGCTCCTGTCCCCCGTTTTTGTTTTTATACTTTTGAATGTAAAAGCGCATTGAAAGCGCCCTCTGCCGACAGCTGGGTGCCGATAATTCCCACCAGCATCCGCTCTATGTCTGTGTTTTTGTCGATGTCGGTTATTTTTTCGGGCTTGAATGCGTATACAAAGCTTTTGCTGCCCGTAATGTCTTTGAACGGCACAACCCTTAGCTTCAGCTCGGGATGCAGCTCATGCAGCAGCGGCAGCTCGTCGGTGCTGTTTTCGCGTACCTGGCGTAACAGACTCTCACTCAGCTTTCCCCTGAGAACATCAGCTTCAATCAGCATTACCGGCATCAGGGATATGGGGTCATACAGCGTATTTCCGGTATCAAACAGGGCGTTTACCGTAACATGTGTTCCGGAAAAATAAATGTTAAGTCGGCGTATCTGTCTTTTTGCGGCGCGTCCGCCTGAAATTTTTGAAAATATTTTTATTATGTAGTAAAATATAAACGCCATCAGGATGACTGCCCACAGCGGCAGGTCGATGTAATAAACTCCGTTGGAGGAATTCATTCTTGAGCCGAGCGATGTAAAGTGGTAAAATGCGTACATTCCGCCGCCGTATACTGCGTTTATTACATAATATGTGACAAAAATCTTAAAATACGAATAGATGTTTATGTATTTGAAAGAAATTAGGATTATTACCGCGCTTGCGATAATTTTAAAAATAATTATGTTAAGCAGCTGTAACTGAGGGAAAAATATAATTACGCTGTAAAGCGCACCGACTGCGGCGCCCAGCAGCATGCGCCGTTTCACAGTTTCCCTGCCGCTTATCAGCGCGCTGGACGACAGGACTATGTAATCAACTATCATATTCAGCAGAAACAGAACGTCAACATAAATTGTAAGATTCAACGGCATCACTCCGATGTGAAAATTATATTATGCTGCGGGTAAACTTTGTGTCATTTTTTGTTAAAGATTAATTAATATTTGAAAAGCGGGTCTTTACTTTTTTCGACATCTGTGGTAAACTTGCTTTTGTAATTTTGAAAGGTGCGGCGTCTTTCTGCACGGTTTGCCGCATTTACACTCCCAAAGGAATTTGTTATATGAAGAAAAAGGGCAATGTATTTGTCTATTTGGTGCTTGTGGCTGCGGTGCTTGCCACTAAGGTGCTGGGGCTTGTGCGCAACATGCTGCTTTCGGCAAACTACGGTACGGGAATTGAGGCATCGGCGTTTACTGCAGTTTCAAATCTGCCGCTGATTGTGTTTGATGTCACTTTCGGCACAGCGATATCCGCGGCGTTTGTTCCGGTTTTTAATGAAAAGCTGACAAATGACGGAGAGCGGGGCGCAAACCGCTTTGCCAGTAACTTTTTGAATATCGTTTTGCTTTTCTCCGCCGTGCTTGTGGCGCTGGGGATAATTTTTCCGAAGTCGGCGGTTATGCTTGTTGCCGGAGGATTCAGCAGCGATGCGCAGGCACTTTCGCTTGCGTCCTCGCTTATGCGTATTATTATGCCTATAATCTGCTTTGCCTGCGGTACTTTTATTTTTGTGGGTATTTTGCAGTCCTACGGAGAGTTTATTGCACCGTCGCTTGTCTCGCTTTTCTCAAATCTGTCAATGATAGTATACCTGCTGTTTTTGAACGGGCGTTACGGTATACAAGGCCTTGCGGTTGCGTTTTGCGTCGGCTGGCTGTTTCAGTTTTTGTTTCTTGTTCCGTTTCTTAAAAAGAAGAGGTTCCATTACAGTCCGGGTCTTGATTTTAAATCACCCGATATAAAAAAAGTTGCCGTTTTGACTCTTCCGCTTTTTGTTTCTGCACTTGCACAGCCGATAAACCAGCTTATCTCGTCCAATTTGAGCTCGGGCATTTCGGAAAGCGGCGTTGCTACTGTAAACTATGCGTATAATGCTTATTTTATTGTTGCGGGCGTGTTTTCATATGCGCTGACAAATATGTTCTTTCCAGAAATGTCGCGACGGTTCGCAAGCCGCGATACGGACGGTGCTACCGATATTTGCAGGGATATGCTTTCCACAATTACTGCGGTTATTATGCCGATTATGGTTTTTCTTGCCGCCTGCTCTAAGCCGATAATAAGAATTATTTATCAGCGCGGCAGGTTTACGGCAGAGGATACGCTTATGGTTTCACTGCTTCTCACAGTATATGCCTTCGGTATGATTTTTCTATCCTGGCAGGATATTCTCAATAAGTTTTTTTATTCAATGCAAAAGTCGGTCGTACCGATGATTGCGGCGGCGTCCGGAATTTTAGTTAATCTAATTCTGTCGCTGATTTTTACTCCTTTTCTGGGACTGACAGGGCTTGCGCTTTCCACAGTTATTGCAGGCGCTCTCATGACCCTGATTTTATCGCTGTTTACTTTAAAATATACAAGGAATATATTTAAAAAAGACTTTTTTGCAGAGGTTTTTAAGCTTATTCTCGGCGGTGTGTCCGTGTTTGCGGTTTGCTCGCTTATGCTGCGCGTTTTGAATTTTGATACGTCTGTTTTATTGCAGACAGCGTATACACTTTTAACGCTTGCTGCATCGGCAGCCGCATATCTTGGCGTCTTGTTTGTTATGCGCTCAAAAAGTATTAATAATATAATAAATTTATTCGGGAAAGGAGGTAAAACAAATGACGTACAGTAAATATAACAGCTTTTGGTTAAGAATAACCGATATTCTTAGTGCATCGGTATTTGGCAAGGCATATTTATGGATTGTGCATACAATCGGCGGAATGTTTCACAGCAGCTGGATTTACAGCTTCTTTACCTCAAAGGATATGGAAGATTACGCTGCATCTTCAAAAATTGCCGGGTTTTTCAGACGTATTATCTTTAAAAGCAAGTTTTCCGAAATGGTTGCGCAGAGTGCTATTGTGCGCTCGCTTTGCTTTTTCCCCGATTATCTGTTCTCGTCGGGGGTATCGCTTATTTCTTTTTATTTAATTCCCGGCGGCATACTGATGTTTATCAGCTCTTTCGGAAATGTTGGATATATGATAGGCTATGCTCTTGTCATAGTAATCGGTATGATACTGCTGAGTTTTAAGGTGAGCGTGGGTGATGTTTTGTTCGGTTCCGCACTGCTTGGCGGTATTTGCAGGTTTTTCGGAATAAAGACGGACGCGTCAAAGGCCGCGCCATTGAAAAAGACAGCGGCTTTTGCGGTGATTGCAGGGCTTTTGACCGGCGGTGCATCCTTTTTTCTTAGTGATTCCTTGTCGGTTATACTGTTTTGTGCAGTTCTGCTTTTTCCGTTGCTTGCAGCGTCACCGGTATTGTTGATAACTCTTGCTCTTTTCAGCGGTATGGCTATGTCGACAATGCCCGCGTCGGTTCTTGCGGCGATTACCGTGGTCATTGTACTGTGCAGACTCTTCTGTAAGGTGGAGCAGCTTCCGAAACTGCGTCCGGTGTACGTTTTTGCAATTATGTATTTTGTCTTAACGTTGTTTTATACCTTTTTTGGTTACGGTGGAAGTGACAGCGCGCTTGCCGGCGCTATACAGTCTATCTTTCTGCTGTTTTTCTTTGCGGTTGTTGTCGTTATAAATTCTGAAGAGAAATTTAAACGTATTGTTTTTTCTCTTTCTGCGTGTACGTTATATACGGGTCTCTTAGGGCTTTACCAGCGATTTACCGGTCAGGGCGGCACCGGATGGTCATACACAAACGAATATGTCGGCGGACTTAAAAGGATCAGCGCCACGTTTTCAAACCCGAATGTTTACGGTGAGTTTATTCTTTTTGCCATGTGTATTATAATAACGGCGATTTTGTTGTCCAAGGGTGTGTGGCAGCGCCTGTTCTTTATCGGTTGCCTGATGCTCCAGGTGGTAAATTTAGGGCTTACTTATTCACGCGGCTGCTACATCGCGGCGGCGTGTGCTGTCTTTCTAATCGTCTGGTGCTGCGATAAGCGTATTCTCAGCGCCGGAATATTCGGTATTCCGCTTTTGCCGTATGTTTTACCGCAGAATATCATTACGCGTATTTTGAGCGTCGGATCATATTTAAAGGACGGCTCTGTGATGTACCGCTTCAGTATATGGCGTGCCTGTCTGCGTGTTATACAGAATCATTGGTATGTCGGCTCGGGCGTCGGAACTGTGGCGTTTACGGCCTTTTATCAGAATTATATGATAGGCGGGGTTACGGCGCAGCATTCACATAATCTGTTTATTCAGATTACAATAGAACTGAGCATAATAGCTCTTGTGCTCATGCTGCTTATTATTTTCTTCGGACTGAAGGATGTGTGCCGTACTTTAAAGCAAAGCTCTGATATCAGATCGAAATTTTTTATCATCCCGTTTGTCGCGGCTCTCGGCGCCGTCATGATAGAGGGTATGGTCGATTATATATTTTATAACAATATAGTTTATATGTTCTTTTGGACGGTGCTTGCGCTGCTCATTGCAGGGCTTAATATAGTGAGCGCGCAGTCGGCAAAGTCAGTACGGACATAAAAAGGAGTAGGCAAATGAGAAAATACAGGTTGTTCGGAAAAATCCCGGTATTTGATGTAATCGTCATTGCGGTTATAATTGTTTTGGGTATAGTTTTTTACAATGTGTTTATGACAAGCAATTCAGGAGATGTTATTGTCAATTCACAGACCAAAACGATAAGATACACCATAGAATTTATGAATATCTCCGACATGATAGACGGAATTCCCGATGTTGGTGAAAAAGTATATGAAACCTCATCTAACTATGAGATAGGCAAGGTTATTTCCGCTCAGTCAAGACCTTTTATTAATTACAGCTTCAGCGAAATAACGGGAGAGGCTGTGCAGACGGAATACAAGGACCGTTCCACCGTGTCGGTTGTGGTTGAGGCTAAGGCTGTCGTGTCCGAGCGGGCGACTGAGGTGAACGGCGTTCCGCTGGGTCTTGGCAAAGTTATGACCTGTAATATGCCAAGCCTTTGCGCTCAGGGCGTTATCGTGAATATGGAAGAGGTGTAAGCTATGAAGGTGATAGATAAAAACGGAAAGCTTTTTGGCAAAATCAGCCTGCTTGATATTATTATTGTGGCAGTGATAGTTTTTCTTGTCGGTATTTTTGTTGCGGGCAGATTCGGACAGGTCAAGTTGCCGATTGAGACAAAATCCAACACCGAATATGTCGCAAAGCTTAAGGCGTATAATGTTGAAAAAACCGAAAAATTTCCTTTTGAGGTCGGTTCTGTAATATACGGTAAGACCGGCGAATTTATCGGCACTGTCACCGAAGTAGAGCGCAAACCGATGGTTACAAAGGAAAAGCTGGAGGACGGAACATATTTTGACTATGAGAGCCAAACCGCATATGATTACTTCTTGACGGTTGAGGGTACCGGGACTTCGACGGAAAAGGGTATTTTTGCACAGGGTACGTTTGCGCTGTATCCGAATAATTCGGTGACGGTAACCAGTAAGTATTTTTACGGCGGTGTTGTTGTTTTAAGTGTTGAAAAAAAGGTTTGATTTAGGCGTGATTATGTCAAACTATCCAAAAGTTGATTGTTTCTATTGACTTGCGTCCCGCAATCGGGTAATATTAAGTCAATTTCAATTGTAATTTTGTAATTATATTATGTTTTAGGAGGATTACCTATGTACTCCAAAGAGGTAACTGTAACAAACAGTGTGGGCCTTCATGCAAGACCCGCTACGTTTTTTATTCAAAAGTCCAATGAGTTTAAAAGCTCTATTTGGGTTGAAAAGGGCGACAGGCGAATCAATGCTAAGAGCCTGCTGGGCATTTTGTCCCTCGGAATCATCAAAGGTACGGAGATTAAAATTATCGCTGACGGTGTGGATGAAGAGGCCGCGGTTTCATCGCTTATCAATCTTATTGAAAACGAATTGACCGATTAAATTTATCGGACGGTCTTGAAACGACCGTCCTTTTTAATTTTGATAAAAGCGGAGGGAATTAATTTGAACTATCTTTCACCGTCTGTTTTGGCAGCTGATTTCGGAAATCTTTATGCCGACTGTGACGCTGCCGTTTCAAACGGCGCGAAGTACCTGCATATAGACGTTATGGACGGCGTGTTTGTTCCCAATATATCCATAGGTTTTCCCGTTATCGAGAGTCTGCGACCGCGGTTTGGCTGTGTGTTTGACGTTCATCTAATGATAACGGAGCCGGAGCGGTATGTAGAGCGTTTTGCACAGTCGGGCGCCGATATAATTACGTTTCACGCAGAAAGCACGGAAAATATAGGCTTGGTTATCGACCTTATTCACGGCTGTTTTAAAAAAGCGGGTCTATCTGTAAAACCGGGGACAGATATAAAAAGCATTGAAAAGTACTTGCCATGCTTGGATATGGTGCTCGTGATGACTGTTGAGCCGGGCTTCGGCGGGCAGAAATTTATGCCCGATATGCTTGAAAAGGTGCGCTTTCTCAAACAGTATAAGGTCGAAAGTGGCTTGATGTTCGATATTGAGGCGGACGGCGGGATTAACGCCGGCAATGTGCGCCGGGTCATTGAAGCGGGCGTCAATGTTGTTGTCGCCGGTTCAAGCGTGTTCTCCGGCGGAAATATTGCGGACAATACAAAAAAACTAACGGAAATTATTGTAAAGTAACTGGAGCTTAAAATATGGAATTATCGGATTTTTCACGTGTTCTTACTCATTTGAGAAAGGAAAAAGGAGTTTCGCAGCGCGAGGCGGCTCAGGCGCTGGGGGTTTCCCAGTCGCTTCTGTCTCACTATGAGCGCGGAATACGTGAGTGCGGGCTTCTCTTTCTTGTACGTGCTGCTGATTACTACGGCGTGACTGTCGATTATCTTCTTGGCAGGAGCTACGAAAAAAACGGCACCACCATTACGGTTGACGAGCTGGAGGATGAGGATGCCGCGGGCAGGGGGAATACCGGCGTTCGGAGTATGCTTCCGACGCTTAATAAAAAATTGATTTGCAATTCAGTGTCTATAATAATGGACACTCTTGCTAAAATAAACGATAAAACCCTTATTAATGAGGTGTCTGGATATCTTGGTATAAGCGTATATAAAATGTACCGAATGCTTTATAATGCAAATCCCGAAAACTCGCCCATGCTGTTCGGCGCAGATGACAGGAGCTACTCGTACATGTCCGATGCCGCAATGAATACGGCTCAGGCTAAAATCCAAAAACAGCTTTTACGCATTGGTGAGGACGCCTGCGCACGTGGCGCGATTGATCTTTCGCAGGAAAATATTAAAAATATTTATCCTGTTCTCTCCACTTCGCTGTTTAATTTGCTGCAAAATGCCGAAAATAAAATCGGTGCAAGAAAAAAATAATAAATATACCAATAAAAGCCGCAGCGTGAAGTAATAAAAGCACATGCCTTGGAATAAGATATATCAACTATAACTTTTAAAGGTCGTGCTTTTTATGTATATTGTTTCGGTAAAGCTCAATAAGAGGAAAATACTCGGATTTATCGCCGCGCTCTGTATTGTGACGGCAGTCATATGCGTTGCTCTGCCGAAACGGGCCAGTGATGTTTTGAGCAGTAATATAAGCACCTCGGCAAAGTCAGTTGAGGAGCATGTCGCTTTTTTGAATGCTCACGGATATCAGGTTACGGAAAAGCCTGTACAGATTCAGGAAATAGTAATCCCGGAGGAATTCAGCGCGGAATATGAAAAGTATAATGAAATGCAAAAGCTGTCCGGCTTTGATTTATCCAAATTCAAAAGCTACCGAGTTAAAAAATATACTTATAAGGTCACAAATTACGAAGCGTCGCCGGATGAGGTGGTTGCCAATGTCATCGTTTATAACAATAAGGTTATCGGCGGGGATATTTCATCTACTACGCTTGGTGGATTTGTGCACGGTTTTGTAAAGGAGTAATAGATAAAGTCTGTAAAACGGCTTTTATTTTATCCGTTTATGAGAATAGATAAATATATTTGTGATACTATAAATATTACAAGGTCTCAGGCACGCCGCAGGATTTCCTGCGGGCGTGTCTTTGCAAACGGGGTCAAGGTTTGCTCGCCCTCATTTCAGGTTGACGAAAAAAGCTGTACCGTCACGATGGACGGTCAGCCGATTAAGTATACACGATATGTTTACTTTATGATGAATAAGCCCGGGGGTGTGCTGAGCGCATCGTCGGACAGGCACGCCAAAACAGCTGTTGAGCTGTTAAGAGATGAGGACAGGCGTGCCGACTTATTTATTGCCGGCAGGCTGGACAAGGATACAACGGGATTTTTGCTTATAACAAACGACGGGGATTTTGCGCACAATCTGCTGTCTCCGAAAAAACATGTCTATAAAACTTATGAGGTATTGCTGAGCAATGGAAATTACGACGGTTACCGCTCGGCTTTTGAAAATGGCATAGAGCTTGAGGACGGATATGTCTGCAAGCCTGCCGAGTTTATTCCTCTGAAAAATAACCGATGTTTTCTTAAAATAAGCGAGGGAAAGTTTCATCAGGTAAAGCGAATGTTTAAGGCTTTGGGAAATGAAGTTTTGGAACTTCGGCGTATTGCGATGGGTGATGTATTTTTGGATAGCAGTCTGAAACCCGGCGAGTATCGCCCCTTGAAGCCGTCGGAATTTGAACTTTTTTTGAACAAAATAACCAAAAGTGACCCATGAAAAATTTACAGATAGCCTATTTAGTATAATTTGCACAAAAAACGGGCGGTAATTTTGTAGGAAAAAACATTTGATTTTTTTAAATTATATGGTATAGTTATAGAGTACATGATTTTACACACAAAAGTGTATGGGAGGAACAATTTAAATGGCAGGTTTATCATTAAAAGGCATTTATAAGAGATATCCCGGCGGCGTTGTTGCCGTCTCGGATTTCAACCTCGAGATTGAGGATAAGGAATTTCTCGTACTTGTCGGTCCTTCTGGCTGCGGTAAGTCCACAACGCTCAGAATGATTGCGGGTCTTGAGGAAATTACGGAAGGCGAGTTGTATATCGGCGACAGAATTGTCAATGATATCGCGCCCAAGGACAGGGATATTGCAATGGTTTTCCAGAACTATGCTCTGTATCCGCATATGACCGTGTTTGACAACATGGCATTCGGTCTTAAGCTCAGAAAAACTCCGAAAGACGAAATCAAGCGCCGCGTTGAGGAGGCTGCCAAAATTCTTGATATCAGCCATCTTCTTGACAGAAAGCCGAAGGCTCTTTCCGGCGGTCAGCGCCAGCGTGTTGCTCTCGGACGTGCTATTGTTCGTGAGCCTAAGGTATTCCTTCTTGACGAGCCGCTTTCAAACCTTGATGCTAAGCTCCGTGCACAAATGAGAACAGAGCTTTCTAAAATCCATCATAACCTTGAGACAACCTTTATTTACGTTACTCATGACCAGACTGAGGCTATGACAATGGCTACCAGAATAGTTGTTATGAAGGACGGCTTTATTCAGCAGGTTGATGTACCTCAGAGACTTTATAAGTATCCCTGCAACATGTTTGTTGCCGGATTTATCGGTTCTCCGCAGATGAACTTTGTCGATGCTACTATTGTTGAAAAGTCCGGCGACCTTTATCTTGAATTTAAAAATAATTCACTTAAGCTTCCTGCTTCAAAAGTCAACGACGATGTTAAGAACTATATCGGCAAGGAAATCGTTTTCGGTATCCGTCCGGAGCATGTTCATGACGAGGAGAGATATCTTGAGTCTATGCCCGATTATGCGATCGATGCAAATGTTGAGGTTACCGAGCTTATGGGTGCCGAGACATTCCTGTATCTGGATGTTGACGGTGAGAAGCTCACTGCAAAGGTTTCTCCTACAACTACTGCAAAGGCTGATGAGAAGATTAAAATTGTTCTCAGCCTTGAGCATATTCATCTCTTTGACAAAGATACAGAAAAGACAATTATCAACTAAATTGATTTTAACCGGACGTCTGTTACAGGCGTCCGGCTTTTTTATTTGTGCTTACGCAGATTTTTGTACGTGTTTGATAAAAAGTTCCACAAAGAAAAGTGTCGTAATTTGGGCATTTTGTATGTATTTTTTTCATCAAAAAATCAATAAACAAGTTAAAAAACGCTTTGTTTTTAGCTCCGTTGTGCAGGTTTAACAAAATATTTATAAAATAACTGTTGAAATCGCGGACGATTTGTTATAAAATACTATACAGTAAGTTAATATAGGGGGATAACCAAATGTCCAACAGATTTTTTCAGGGTGTAGTATATCAGCTCAGAGAGAGTATTGACAGAACAGTGGGTGTTCTTGATGACAGCGGAACGGTCATTGCGTGCAGCGATCTTATTAAAATCGGTGAAAAGCATGACAGTGTGTTATCGTCTGTAAACTCGACTCTTGACACCGTTAAAGAGGACGGATATACATACAAACCTCTTTCGCCCGCGCCCGGCTTTGAGTATATTGCGTTTATAGAGGGCTCGGACGAGCTTTCGGACAAGTTTATTTCTCTTGTTGTTATAGCCCTGGCAAATATCAAGCAGTATTATGATGAGAAATATGACAAGAATAATTTTATTAAAAATGTAATTCTTGACAATATACTGCCCGGCGATATTTACATTAAGGCAAGGGAACTGCATTTTGAGACAGATGCTTTCCGCGTCGCTATTCTTATTCGTCTTTCGGATAAGAGCGACGTGTCGGCGTACGATATTTTGCAGAGCCTGTTTCCGGACAAACAAAAGGACTTTATTATCAATGTCAATGAAACCGATCTTGTTCTTGTTAAGGAGGTTAAGGACACCAATGATAATAAGGACCTTGAAAAGCTTGCAAAGAGTATAATTGATATAATAAGCTCTGAGCTTTATATCAAGGCGTATGTCGGTATCGGTACTATTGTTGATAACATAAGGGATTTGCCGCGCTCGTTTAACGATGCGCAGGTGGCGCTTGAGGTAGGCAAAATTTTTGATACGGAAAAGAACATAATGACCTATGATAATTTGGGCATAGGCAGACTGATCTATCAGCTTCCGATGACTCTATGTGAGACATTTCTCTCGGAAATTTTCAAAAAAGGTTCAATCGAGTCTTTGGATTATGAAACTTTGTTTACCATTCAGAAATTTTTTGAAAATAACTTGAATGTGTCCGAAACCTCAAGAAAGCTGTTTGTACATAGAAATACGCTTGTATACCGGCTTGAAAAGATAAGAAAGCTCACGGGTCTTGACCTGCGCAGGTTTGACCATGCTATTGTGTTTAAGGTTGCACTTATGGTTAAGAAATATCTTGTTGCAAACCCCACTAAATTTTAAATTAAAGGCTCAGTATGATATTATTTGATGATGTATATAAAAATTATCCGAACGGTACAAATGCGTTAAACGGCGTCAGCTTTGAAATTAAGGATGGGGAATTCGTATTTATTATTGGGCCGAGCGGTGCCGGAAAAAGCACAATGATAAAGCTTCTTTTGCGGGAAGAGCGCCACTCGAGCGGAAAAATCATTGTAAACGATTTTAATTTGAATAAGATGAAAAGCGGAAAAATACCCATGCTTCGCAGAAGCATGGGCGTTGTATTCCAGGATTTCAGACTGATAGAGACGATGACGGTGTACGAAAATGTTGCGTTTGCCATGCGTGTTATCGGGTGCAGTAACAAGACGATACGCCGCAGGGTGCCGTATGTTTTAGGTATTGTGGGTCTCGGTCATAAGTCTAAAAACTACCCCAAGGAGTTGTCGGGAGGCGAGCAGCAGCGCGTGGCGCTTGCAAGGGCGCTTGTAAATAACCCCAAGACTATTATTGCCGATGAGCCAACCGGCAACGTTGATCCTGCCCTTGCGCGGGAGATTATGGAGCTTTTGATTGAAATAAATAAAATGGGTACGACGGTAATTGTCATTACTCATGACCAAAAGCTTGTGGACGAATTCAACAAGCGTGTAATTGCGCTTAGGGGCGGACAAATAATCAGCGATACAACAGGTGGTTACGAATATAATGAACGCGGGTAGTTTCTTTTATTTTATAAAATCTTCCTTCAAGGGAATGTATAAAAACGCTTTGATGACAATTGCGTCAATTTTTGTGCTCATGGCGTGTATGCTGATAATAGGCTCTGTATTTTTGGCATCTGAGAATGTTATGAGCTTTATGGATAAGTTAGAGGATCAGAACGAAATAGTCGCCTTTATAGACGACGAGTACGGAGACGACAGCCTGTCAAGAGAGCAGCTGTGCTCTAAAATCGAGTCGATAAACGGAGTCAGCTCCGTCGAGTATGTAACCAAAGAACAGGCTTTTGCGGAGTACCGTGAAAGTTTGGGAGAAAACAGTGAGTATCTTGACGGTTACGAGGGCGAGGATAACCCGCTTAGAAATGAACTGCGTATAAAGATAGATGATATCACATTGTTCGAAAATGTTTCGTCATCAGTTTCGGCTATGGATGAAATAGCTAACATACGCGATTCACAGTCTATTGTCGATATGCTGCTGTCTGTTCGCCGTATGCTCAATATGCTGGGCTTTTGGATTCTTGTAATGCTTGCCGTCGTCTCACTGTTTATTATTTCCAATACCGTAAAGCTTGCTATGCATAGCCGGCGCAACGAAATTAACATAATGAAGTATGTCGGTGCGACAAACGGGTTTATCCGTTTTCCGTTTCTTTTGGAGGGCATTATTATAGGATTGGTTTCCACTCTGATAGCTATCGGGCTTCAGTGGTGCGTGTATGTTTACGCGCTGGTTCCTGCCATTTCGCAACTGTCTTTCCTTGCCGACTGTATTGTGCCGTTTCGTGCGGCATTCGGCAGTCTTTTGCTGATATTCGGAGTGATTGGTCTTGCCGTCGGTATATTCGGCAGTGCGCTTTCTATACGCAAATATTTGAAGGTGTAGGTGTTTTTGATGAATATGAAAAGAGTATGCTCCGTAATAGCGCTTGTGATAGTTCTTCTCATGGTGCTTTCGCTGCTGTCAGGCATTATTTTAAGCGGTGTTGATGCATCTGCGGCAGATTCGGTTTCATCTATGCAAAAAGAGTTGAATGACATAGCAAAAAAGAAGGAAGAGCTTGAAAACGAACTCAATATTATCTCTGAAAAAAAGGAAGAGGAGCTGCAAAAAAAGAGTCTAATAGACGAGCAGATTAACGCTACTCGCTCAGAAATAAATCTGCTTGATGAAATGATTTCAACGCTTGAAAGTCAGCTTGAAGAGGCCGAGGCGGAGCTTGAAGAGGCCGAGGCTCAGATAGAAGAAAATCTTGAACTTAGCAAAAACAGGATACGCAGCGCTTATGAGCAGGGCGATGCGTCCATGCTGGAAATTTTAGCTCAGTCAAAAAGCATTTATGATCTGATAACCAAAGTAGAAATTGTAGGTGAAATTACCAAAAAGGACAATGAGGTTATAGACAGCATCAGAAAAAACAAGGAAATAATTGAGCAGAAGCGCGAGGAGATCAAGGATAATAAAGCTGCTAATGAGCAGGCAGCCTCACAGCTTTCAAGCAAGAAAAAGCAGCTTGAAAAGAAACAGGAGGCAAGCGAGGAGCTAATTGACGAAATGAACGGCAGTGAAGCGGCAACCCGGCGCGCAGTTTTGGCTGCGGAGGCTGCGGAGGAGCAGCTTCAGAGTGAAATCCGCGCGGCTCTTGCCGCAGCGTCGTCCGGCTCGTCGTCCGGCGTTGTTGATTCGGGTGATTTCATGTGGCCGCTTGATTCAAAATACAGAAATATCACTTCACAGTTCGGGTACAGAACACATCCCATAACGCATGTTTATAAATTACATACCGGCGTTGATATTTCCAGCTCTGGAATCAGGGGCGCCTCAATCTACGCCGCCAAAGGCGGCACGGTTATGAAGGCGGGCTATAATACCGGTTACGGAAACTATGTGCTTATCAACCACGGCGACGGCTACGCTACGCTTTACGGTCACGCCGACACGCTGCTTGTCAGTGCGGGTCAGGTGGTCAATAAAGGTGATGTTTTGGGATATGTCGGCAGCTCAGGGTATTCTACCGGTCCGCATCTTCATTTTGAAATAATGAAAAACGGTGAATATACCAATCCGCTGGGTTATTTCAGCGGTGTTATGAGTTTTACTTATTCATAATCGAAAGGATTAATAATGAAAAAGAAGATTGAAATCGGCACGGTCATTTTTATAGTGATTGTTGCTGTTGTGCTTGCATGTCTTGCAACATATATGTATCTTACAAGCATGATGCCCAGCCTTGTCACAAAAGAGAACTTTTATGACCGCATAACCGAAGTCAACAAAACAATAGAGCAGCGGTATGTCGGTGAGGCTGATACCGATGCGGCAATGGATTCGCTGCTGACAGGGTATGTGTCTGCTGTCGATAAATACAGTACCTATCTCAATGAAGAGGAGTACGCCTCCTATACTTCGCAGATGAACGGGAAGTATTCTGGCGCAGGTATAACTGTTAAATATATTTCCGCTACGGGACTTTTAAAGATAATTAACGTAAAATCAAATTCACCTGCCGCACAGGCGGATATTGAAATAGGCGATATAATTGTCAAAATAGGCGACAGAAACGTGGAGGAAATGTCCTATGAGGAGGCTATAAACCTTTTGCGTGCGGAAAACGGAACGGTTATCAGTCTTTCACTGCTGCGCGGCGAGCAGGAGCTGACAAAATCCGTTACCATAGGGGAATATGTGACCTCCAGCGTCGAATATGAGATGATAGAGGGCGATGTCGGTTATGTTGCCATAAGTGAGTTTGACAATACAACCTTTGATGATTTTAAAAAGGCTGTCGAATCACTGGAAAATGACGGCGCCGCCCAGTTTATTTTCGATGTCAGAAACAATACGGGCGGGAGTCTGACTTCGGTTGTAAATATACTTGATTTTCTGCTTCCCGAGGGAACGCTTGTCACGTTAAAGGACAACGCCGGAAAAGAAACAGTTCATTCTTCCGATGCAAACAGCTTTTCAAAAAAATATGCCGTTCTCATAAATGGCTCTACTTACAGCGGCGGCGAGCTTTTTGCCGCAGCGGTCCGCGACTTCAAAGCAGGTACGCTTGTGGGCGAAACTACTTACGGTAAGGGCTATGCGCAGGAGATAATTCCTCTCAGCCGCGGTGCTCTGTACCTTTCTACGAAAATGTACTATCCGCCAAATGGCGAAAATTATGATGGTGTAGGTGTGTCTCCCGATGTCGAGGCTAAGCTGTCCGCTCAGCTTGAAGACAGGTTTTATGAACTTGATTATAAAGAGGATACTCAGATAATTGCGGCACTTAATGCTCTCGGCAAGCAGGTGGCTTAATATGTTAATAAAAAATGATACCGAAATTAATCGGTATCATTTTTTATTTTATGATAATATCTGTGATTTCACCGATATACATGCGGTGCATTCCGCCTGAGGAATATGTTTTTTCAAACGCGGTGTTGTCAGTAAAGCAGTCCTTTGAAATGTCCTGACGGTATAGCTTTTTGCAAAGCACCGTTATCTGCGCTTCATCAAAATACGGTGTTTCGTCTGCGCTGTACAGAACATGAAAACCGCACCTGGTAATTTTGTCCTCATCCCTGCCCGATACTTTTCCGCAGTATGCAAGCTTGCTTTTAAATTCGGGACTGAAAAATGAGAGTGAAAATGTATCCTTTTTTTCTAAAAATTCATAAGTGTGACGTTCGGGGCGGACATAGATATGAGCCACATTTTTAAAGAACAGAACACCGAATCCGCCGAAGCTTGCCGTCATTGTGTTAGCTTTACGCTTATCGCCTGCGGTAATCAGCATCCATCTGTCTGAAATCATTTCAAAAATATTGTCGTTTAGCTGGCTTGGTGTTATTTTCATATAATTAAACCTCCTTTTTATTATATTACCACTACTTGTTAAAAAATGCAAATTATTATCTGTTTTATATCCTGATGAATATTATAGAATGAATAATAAAAACAAGGTGATAAAAATGAAACTAAAGTGTAAAAATATGACTCATGCAATGAAGGCAAACAGGCTGCTTTATGATAACGGAATACGTTCACGGGTGGAAAAAATAAGTGATGACCCGGATATACACGGCTGTGTATACAGCATTGTGATTGATGACAGCCTTGTCCGCCGTGCGCTAAAGATAATGAGCGACGGCGGCGTTCAGCTTCATAAAAAAGAAAAAATAAGGTACGGAGATGACGCCTGATGATTTATTTTGACAACGCGGCGTCTTCGTTCCCCAAGCCGCCCGCCGTAAGCCGTGCTGTTGGACAGTGGCTTAAGAGCAACGGTGCAAATCCCGGTCGAAGCGGACACAAACCCGCCCTTGATGCCGGAGGTGTGATTTTTGATACAAGGCTGCTTGTCTGCGATATTTTCGGCGTTTCCGATCCCGAAAACGTGGTTTTTGTACCCAATGCAACATACGGTCTTAATTTTCTGATTCAAGGTCTTTTAAAACCGGGCGATCATGCCGTGACAACCGACCTTGAACATAACAGCGTGCTGCGCCCGCTGAAGCTGCTTGAACATCGCGGCGTCAGCTTTGACGCAGTCAGCACTGACCTGTATGATGACGGTAAAACCGTTGAAAATATACTCAAACATATCAAAAGCAATACTCGCCTTGTGATTTGCACACAATGCTCCAATGTCTGCGGAAAGGTCATGCCGCTGCATGAAATTTCGCTCGCACTGCCAAAAGGCGTCTCACTTGTTGTGGACGGTGCCCAGGGAGCGGGCATTATTCCGATTAATCTGTCAAAGGAAGGTATCGACTATTACTGCGCGCCGTCGCATAAAGGGCTTTTGGGTCCGCAGGGCAGCGGCTTTATAACCGTGTGCGGCAAAAGACCCGCTCCGATTATCGTGGGCGGTACCGGCAGTGAGAGCTTTGACCTCAACCAACCCGATTACCTGCCTGACCTTTTGGAGAGCGGAACGCTGCCTACTCCGGCGATTAAAGGTATGTATGAGGGAATGAAGTTTATAAAAAATTACGGTGTAGATAAAATATACAGACATAAGCTGAACCTTGTAAGATATGCGGTCAGTGCGCTTGAAGAGCTGGACGGTGTAATAACATATGTTGATCCGCAGCGCGCTCTGTTTGCGGGCACGACATGTTTTAACGTTCAGGACAAAGATTCTGACGAGGTTGCCCGGTATCTTGCACAAAACGGCGTTTGTGTGCGCAGCGGAATACACTGTGCGCCGCTGTTTCACCAAAAAATGGGAACGCAGAAAACAGGAATGGTGCGTATCAGCTTCGGATGCTTTAATACGGTATCGGAAATTGACGCTTTTATAAAAATATTGAAAAAATATTTAAAAAAGTAAAACTTGATATTTATTTTATAAATTAGGTATGGTATAATGTTTTATATACATTATGCCATACTTTATTTTGTGAGGTGAAATTTCTTGCAGGTCGTCTTGGACTTCTTTGAAAATTTAATAAAAATTTTTTCAACAATGAAGTTCCCTGAGGATTTTATAGATATAATACTTGTTGCGATTATTGTGTACTACTGCATTAAATTTGCCCGCGACACGCGCATGGGTCATCTTATCCGCGGTGTTTTGCTGATTCTTGTTTTGTACCAGGCGGCAATACTGATGAAGCTAAGCGCGCTGACATATATTCTTAAAAATACCATTCAGCTCAGCTTTATTGCTATAATTATTGTATTTCAGCCAGAACTGCGCTCCGGTCTTGAGCGTATAGGCAGGGTGCGTTTCAGCAATATCCGCAATATACAGTCTATGAGCCGCGGAGATTACAATGCAATGACGCAGGGAATGATTGACAGTATCTGTGAAAGCTGTCGTATAATGTCTGAACGCAGGATAGGTGCGCTCATGGTTTTTGAACTGTCTGTAAAGCTGGGAGATGTGCGGGACACTGGTATTTCCATGGATTGCTCTATAACTCCGCAGACTGTTATTACCGTGTTTTTTCCGAACACTCCGCTGCATGACGGCGCTATGATAATCAGAGATAATAAAATAGTGTCGGCTGGCTGTCTTCTGCCGCTCAGCAAAAATCTTGAAATAAGCAAGGAGCTCGGCACGCGTCACAGGGCTGCAGTCGGTGTCACTGAAACATCCGATGCGCTTGCGGTAATAGTGTCTGAGGAAACAGGCAGAATATCTTATGCGCTGGACGGCAAAATCCATATCGGTATTACCGAACGGCAGCTCAACGCGCTTTTGGGAGAAAAGCTGCTTATCCCTGAAAAGAAAAAACGTTTTTTCAAGCGTTCGAAAAACGAGGTGACGAACGGTGAAAAATAGATTCGGTACGATATGGGTAAGACTGAAAAATAATTGGCCGCTTAAACTGCTGGCGCTGCTGATTGCAATAGTTATTTGGTTTCTTGTGGTTCAGTATATAAACAAGGACGATACCCGGCGAATAGATAACATTAAAATACAGCTTAATATCGAGGACTCCGTTCCGGCGGGTGAGGGTCTTGTTCTTGTCACGGATTTTGATAAGAGTCTTTCTATCACATACAAAGCAAGCCGCGACGTTATCGCTATTTTGAATACAGATAAGATTACGGCGTATGTTGATTTGTCCAACGCCACCCAGTCGGGAGAATACAGTTTCCCCGTAAAGGTGGATACAGGCGGTCAGTCTATCGAGGTTATCAGCCAGTCTGTGCAGAATGTTACACTCAAATTTGAAAAGAGCATGACAGCGCAGGTTAAAATAAATGCGCATGTTGAGGGCAGCGTTGCAGAGGGTTATATCAAAAACGATCCTGTATGTGTTCCGTCTGTTCTGAATATCGAGGGACCGGAATCCAAAATAAATAAGATTGTTTCGGCGGAGGTTGTGGTTTCCGAAAAGGAATATTCCCAGACTATGGTGTACAGCTGCGATTATGAATTTGTTGACGCGCAGGGCAATACTGTAAGTAAGGATTATATAACCGCCGATTATGAAAAGGTGGACGTGTCCGTTTCGATTTTGAAAACAAAGACTTTGCCTGTGACCGCGACAATCGTCAACAGCTCGGGCGGTTATGACAACAATTTTGCCGTGCTGTCGATAGACCCCGGTACAATTACAGTCGCCGGCAGTGCAGAGCTGCTTGATACAATGAACAGCTATGATTTGGGTACCATTGATGTTGCGGAAAAGAATGAGAATTTTCAGCAGACATATGTAGTCAGCCTTCAAAACGGGGTGCGAAATCTCAATGATGTGTCCAGCGTAAAGGTGTCTGTTGATTTCGGAAATATCATGACTAAAACTGTAAGGTTTAGCAGCTTTACAGTCGAAAATGTCGCGGACGGTCAGACAGTTAGCGTAACCGATAAATATATTGATATTACTTTCCGTGGAATTGCGGCAGATATAGCAAAGCTTGACGCTACAAATGTAAAGCTTGTAATTGACTGTCAGAATAAGACACAGACTAAGGGCGTCAACAGTATGCCGGTTTATGCCGTGATACCTGAGGATTATAAAGTCGGTGTTTCCGGCAAATACTATGTAATGGCAGATGTAAGCTGATATGACGGCATTCGGTAAAATCAAGCAAATAAACGGGACAGAGGCGCTTGTGTCAGTTGTGCGTGAAGGGGCGTGCGGCGGTAACTGCGCTTTATGCTCCGGCTGCGAAAACCGCACGGTCGATGTTACGGCGTACTGTGACATTCCTGTTTGCGTGGGTGAACTTGTAGAGATTGCCTCCAGTTCGGGTTATATTTATTTCGGCATGATAATCGTGTTTTTATTGCCCGTGGTTTTCCCGATTTTGGGTTACTTTATGTTTTCGGGTATTTCTGTAACAGCCGCGTATATAGCGGCTGTTGCGCTTTTTGCAGCGGCGTTGATTATTGTTTTTTGCCTGTCAAGATCCGAGAAGTATGTTAAAAAGTCCATGCCGCGCGTTTTAAGAGTGGTTTTTCGGGATTGAATAAAATTTCTATTGTTTTTTTATGAACGTCATAGTATAATATGCAGTGGTTTAAAAAAGAAGCTTTACATATTCGGTAAAGAGAAGAGGAGAGAAATGAAATATACTACTGTTTCACAGTTATATGCGTCGCCGGACGCATATTTTGATAAGCAGATTACCGTGTGCGGCTGGGTGCGCACGATACGCGATTCTAAAAATTTTGCCTTTGTCGAACTAAATGACGGCAGCCATTTCAAAAGTTTGCAAATTGTGCTGGAAAGCGTCAGCCTTTCAAATTATGAAGAGATAGTAAAGCAGAACGTAGGTGCGTCGCTTGTGGTAAAGGGAATTCTCTGCGCAACGCCGCAGGCAAAGCAGCCGTTTGAGGTTAAAGCAGGCGAGATTTACGTTGAGGGCGAGAGCACTCCCGATTATCCGTTACAGAAAAAGCGCCATACGCTTGATTATCTGAGAACAATGACGCATCTGCGCCCGAGGACAAACACTATGTCGGCTGTTTTCAGAGTTCGTTCCAAGGCTGCTTATGCTATTCACAAGTTTTTTAACGATAACGGGTTCAGTTATATTCATACGCCGATTATAACTACCTCGGACTGTGAGGGCGCGGGTGAAATGTTCCGCGTTACGGCGCTTGATTTTGATAAGATAGACGGCAAGCCTGACTTTTCGCGTGATTTTTTTCAGAAAAATACCTATCTTACTGTTTCGGGACAGCTTAATGCCGAGTGTTTTGCACAGGCTTTTGACAAAATATATACTTTCGGTCCCACTTTCCGCGCCGAAAACTCAAATACCGCAAGACATGCTGCGGAATTTTGGATGATTGAGCCGGAAATTGCATTTTCCGATTTGAATGACGATATGGAGCTGGCGGAAAAAATGATAAAGTACGTCATTTCATACCTGCTTGAAAACTGTAAGTATGAGCTGGAATTTTTCAACAGCTTTGTGGATAAAGCCCTGCTTGAAAGACTTAAAAATATTATAGAAAACGATTTCGGGCGCATAACTTATACCGAGGCGGTCGGGATTTTGGAAAAAGTCAAAGATAAGTTTGATTATCCTGTTTCATGGGGCATTGACCTTCAGACCGAGCATGAGCGCTATCTCACGGAGCAGGTGTTTAAAAAGCCGGTGTTTGTAATAGATTACCCCGCGGAAATCAAGGCGTTTTATATGCGCCTTAACGATGACAAAAAAACAGTTGCGGCAATGGACTTGCTTGTTCCGGGTGTTGGTGAGATAATCGGCGGCAGCCAGAGAGAGGAACGCATGGACGTTCTGCTTGAAAAGATGGATAAGCTGGGACTTGATAAGGATAACTACGGCTTTTACCTTGACTTGCGCAAGTACGGAGGCACAAAGCATGCCGGCTTCGGCTTGGGCTTTGAAAGGCTTATCATGTACGTTACAGGCATGGCTAACATCAGAGATGTGCTGCCTTTCCCGCGTACCGTTAAAAACGCGGATCTTTAGGGCGTACTTACTTTTACTTTAACAATAAATTCTGATATATTCAAAGGCGGGAAATACCTTTATGACCTATCAATCAATGAGCAGGCAGGAACTTGAGAATCTTCATGGCAGGTTGCTGTCAAAATACAATGAGTATAAAGCTGACGATGTAAAGCTGGACATGGCTCGGGGAAAGCCGGATAAACAGCAGCTTGATATTTCCGAGGAAATACTCGGACTTATTACAAAAAATGAACAGTGCATAGCCAGTGACGGTACTGACTGCAGAAACTACGGCGGGCTTGACGGACTTGCAAGCGCAAAGGAGCTTTTTGCAGATGTTTTCGGTCTGCGTGCCGAAAACATTATTTTAGGCGGAAATTCCAGCCTTAATATGATGTATGATACGGTTGCGCGCGCTTATTCTTTCGGCTTATGCGACAGCGATAGACCATGGTGCATGGAGGAAAAAATAAAGTTTCTCTGTCCGTCTCCCGGTTATGACCGCCATTTTGCAATTTGCGAGCTTTTCGGCATTGAAATGATAACGGTTGAAATGCACAGTGACGGTCCGGATATGGATACGGTTAAAAAATATGTCGAAAGCGACAGCGCAGTAAAGGGTATATGGTGCGTTCCCAAATATTCCAATCCTACGGGTATTGTTTATTCTGACGATGTTATACGTGCATTTGCCGCTCTGAAACCCGCAGCGCGTGATTTCAGAATTTTCTGGGATAACGCCTATGCCATTCATGACTTCGGCAAAAATATTGAAATTCTCAATATCCTTGATGAGTGTGAAAAAGCAGGCAGTCCGAATATGCCAATTATGTTTGCGTCTACGTCCAAAATTACGTTTCCGGGCAGCGGCGTTGCGCTTATGTCCGCAAGCACGGACAACCTGAACCATATGAAAAAACAGCTTTCTATCCAGACAATAGGGCCTGATAAAATAAATCAGCTGCGTCATGTAGCGTTTTTCAAAAATAAGCAGGGAATGATGGCGCATATGAAACGCCATGCGGATATTCTGCGTCCGAAGTTTGAGGCGGTTATTGACGCATTTGAAAAGGAACTGTCGGGTACGGGAATTGCAAGCTGGACTACACCTTGCGGCGGATATTTCATCAGTTTTGATTCGTTGCCTGGCTGTGCCTCGGCAATTTATAAGCTGGCCTTCGATGTCGGTCTTACGCTCACAAACGTAGGCGCTACATACCCTTATGGAAAAGACCCGAAAGACAGCAATATAAGAATTGCACCTTCTTTCCCGGATATCGATAGCCTAAAGCTGGCGGTAGAGCGCTTTATAGTTTGCGTTAAGCTTGCGTCTGTCGAAAAAATACTTTCGGAAAAATAAAAAAAGTTTGAGGCGCCTTCTTTATTGCAGGTGCCTCTGTTATTTTTACTTTGCAGTTAAAAGGAATTTTTTAATTTTAACTTGAAATTATTATATGTATATGATATTATTTTTAAGTATAAGGGAGTAGTCGGCGTAAAATATATATTACGTTGCATTGTGCGTCAAAACGGTTAAAAACCCGCATTTTGCATTAAGTGACAAGACTTTTACAGAGTAAAAGTCTTTTTTATTTTCCCAAAAATTAAGAAAGGATGAAAAAATGGATTTTTTAGCAAATACATTTGAAGAATTAAGCTTTCTTGTTGAGAATTTTTCGGCTTTTGCCGAAGCGGGCGGTTGGAAATATCTTGTAATGTGGGCAATCGGAGGGGTGCTGATTTACTTGGCAATCCGCCGCGATATGGAACCTACATTGCTTTTGCCAATGGGATTTGGTACTATTTTAGTCAATATTCCATCCTCAGGTGCTATTAATCAATTCAGCGAAACTGGTGAGCTTGTAGCCGAAGGGGCTCTGACCACTTTATTCAATGCCGGTATTGCAAACGAATTATTTCCGCTGATATTGTTTATAGGCATAGGTGCTATGATAGACTTCGGACCATTACTTACAAATCCCAAGTTGATGATTTTCGGTGCCGCTGCACAGTTTGGCATTTTCTTTACATTTTGCTTGGCTTCAATGTTTTTCACCACTCCGGAAGCTGCTTCTATCGGAGTTATCGGTACGGCAGACGGCCCAACAGCCATAGTTGTCGCCAACAAGCTTTTAGGCTCGGACAGCAGAATAACAGGTGCAATAATGGTAGCTGCTTATTCCTATATGGCATTAGTGCCTATTATTCAGCCGCCTGTTATTAAGGCTCTTACCACAAAAAAAGAACGGCTGATAAAAATGCCTTACGAAGCCAAAGAGGTGTCACGTCTTACAAAAATTTTATTCCCTATTATCATTACAATTATTGCAGGCGTTGTAGCGCCCGAGTCAGTTTCTTTGATAGGTTTCCTTATGTTTGGCAACTTAATCCGTGAATGCGGAGTATTAAACTCCCTTTCTGAAACTGCACAAAAGGTTCTTGCAAACCTCATCACTATTTTCTTGGGTATTACAATTGCTTGTCAAATGGAAGCTTCTAAATTCCTGCGTCTTGACACACTGTTAATTTTGGCTTTAGGTCTTTTCGCTTTCGTATTTGATACAGCAGGAGGTGTGTTATTTGCAAAACTGTTAAATCTTTTCTTGCCGAAAGGCAAAAAAATCAATCCGATGATTGGTGCTGCGGGTATTTCTGCATTTCCGATGTCAGGAAGGGTTGTGCATAAAATGGGTCTTAAAGAAGATCCGCAAAACTTTCTGCTTATGCAGTCTATCGGTGTAAATGTTTCAGGTCAGATTGCCTCTGTAATCGCAGGCGGTCTTATACTTAAGTTCTTCATGTAGGAGGTAGCTGTATGTTCAGTCGTTTTAATCCAATGGCTTTTGTTTATAATCTGCCGTATATGCTTTCAGGTATGATAGCAATTTTCATTGTTATAGGCGTTATAATTATTGTAACAACTATCTTAAATAAAATTTTTACTAAAAAGTAGAGAAAGAATCGTATTGTTGCTCCTGTAGCAGAGCAGATATATCATCTTCTGATTTAGTATGTGTAAAACAGAGAAGCAGAGCATATTTTGCTCTGCTTTCGTTATTATTTGCAAATTGCTCTATGAAAAGTCTTCTCTATCGTCTTTTTTTATTTGCAATGTCTATTGAAAATGCGCAGAATATGCAGACTATGTACCATAAATCTATTGCTTTGGCAAATTCCAAGAGTATTTCGTAGGAAAAATGCCGGGATATCTGTATTCTGTTTTGCATAAGCGCGCATACCGTCAGCGTAATTAGTGCCCACAGTCCGGTGGAGGAAAACAGAGCGATTTTGGCATGCTTGGTAATATTCATATTTCGTACCTCCCGCGGTCTTTTTTTCTTGAAATCGGTATATATTAATGATACAATAAATACGCTTGATTTTCAATGTATGTTAAATGGTAGGGAAGCTATATATTTACAATTTATTGGCAGAGGTGAGTTTAGTGGAAATCGGTGTTTCACTTGCTTGTTTTTATCCGCGTCATCCGGAGGATATGATAGATACTGCTTGTGGACTCGGCTTTGGCGTGTCTGAGCTTTTTATAAACACTTACAGTGAGCTGCAGGACGATTATATCCGTAAATTTGAGAAAAAATCGTCGACTGCCGGTCTTAGAATTCATTCCGTTCATCCGTTTACAAGCGCCATTGAAAATTACATGTTCTTTTCCCGATATGACAGGCGGGTAGAGGACGCCAAGGCACTTTATGCTAAATATTGCACGGCAGCTAAGTTCTTGGGCGCTGGTGTTATAAATATGCACGGCGACAGAGGACTTGCGCTTACCGATATTGACGAATATATAGAATGCTTAAAGCCGCTTGCAGAGCTGTCCGATAAATACGGAGTATGTATTGCGCATGAAAACGTGTTTTTTAACAGTATAAATCACCCTGATATAGTCAGTAAGCTGAAGTCTCGGCTGGGCGATACCGTAAAATTTACCTTTGATATAAAACAAGCTCATAAGGGAGGGTCAGACCCCTATGAGCTGTGCCGTGCAATGGGCGGCAATATTGTTAACTTTCATATTAATGACTATGATGATGAGCATATCTGTATGCTTCCCGGTGACGGGATTGTAGACTATACGAAAATTTTTTCTATTCTAAATGAAAACGGTTATTCCGGACCTGCAATCATCGAAGTGTACAGCTCAAATTATGAAAATTTGCAGGAGATTGCCAGCTCAGCTCAGTTTCTGCGCGGAGTGACGCTGTCATAACAGCTCGGCTGTTTTATTGATGTCTCCGGCTCCCATCAGAATATAAACCTCGTTCGGTTTTGCGCTGTCTTTTATAAATTTGGCGATGTCCTCTTTACTGCTGATATACCGCGCGCCTTTTATTCCCGCTGTGATGTCCATAACACTGGCGCCTATTGTGTTTATCTCTCTTGCACTGAATATATCCGTCAGTATTACCTCGTCGGCTTTGGAAAGGGACGATATAAAACGGTCAGAAAGCAGCTTTGTGCGGGTGTAGGTATGCGGCTGGAAAATTACACATATCTTTTTGTAACCGGCGGCTTTTGCCGCTGAAATTGTCGCCTCAATCTCTGTCGGATGATGTGCGTAGTCGTCTGCAATCTGTGCGCCGTTTACGGTTTTAACTATCTGGAACCGCCTGTCGGCGCCTTTGAATTTTTGCAGACCGCTGATTACGGCGTCGTTTTCTATACCGTAATTCTTAGCGCAGCATATCGACGCAAGCGCGTTTAAAATATTGTGTGTGCCAAGTACGGATAATTTGATGTTTTGTATTCTCTCGTCGTATAAAACGGCGTCAAATACAGGAAAACCATTTTCCTGCCTTACATTTTGCGCAAAGCAGTCGTTTGAACTGTCAAATCCGAAGGTGATTACTTTTTGTCGGCACCCGTCTGTCAGTCCCTTGCAGTTGGGATCATCGCCGTTTATTATTATCGTTCCGTTCTCGTTTACGTTTCCTATGAATTTTTTAAATGATTTTTTTATGTCGTCAATATCTTTGAAAAAGTCCAGATGATCCGCATCAATATTCAGAATAATCGCCGTATCGGGATAAAAATGATGAAAAGAGTTTACATATTCACATGCCTCGTAAACGGCGTACTCGGAAAGACCTACTCTGTAATTGGCATTTATTCTGTCAAAGTGTGCGCCTATAAGTATGGTAGGATCAAGTTTGCTATCAAGCATGACGGAGGAAAGCATGGATGTTGTTGTTGACTTGCCGTGCGTTCCGGCAACTGCGGCTGAATGCGGGTAAAGCGACATTAGCATGCCCAGCAGCACCGCCCGTTCAATCGAGGGCACCCCCGTCTCCTTCGCCCTCACTAATTCGGGATTGCTGTCCTTGATGGCGGCGGTGTAAACGATGAGATCAGCGCCGTCGATATTTGCTCCGTCATGACCGATGAAAACACTAATTCCGTGCTCTGCAAGCATTTTTGTATTGTCTGATTCCGCAGAGTCGGAGCCTGTGACGATTTTTCCGTTTTCGGAGAGTATGACTGCAAGCGACGACATAGAAACTCCTCCGATACCTATAAAATGTATATGTTCGTATTTATTCAAATCGGGAAAGCGCTCCATGGTGTTATTCTCCTTTATTTACTGATAATATTATAGTCTGTTTTTATTTTAAAATAAATACTTTTTTAATATTTATTGAAAAATATCCCGTATTATAATATAATAACTCTTTGTAAGGCAAACAAACTTAAAACGGAGATTAAAATGAATAAGTTTAAGGATTTTCTCGGAGATAAAAAATATTTGCTTGCGGGTATTTTGGGTGTGCTGCTGCTGTCAATGACTCTTAAAACCCAGGCTGTTATAATAACCTACGGCGATGACTATTCGCTCAGAATGGAGTATACGCTGTACGGTTATTGTATCAGGGCATCGGCGGCGAAAAAGGCGACGGAGCCTGCCGTTTCCGGTGAAATGTATATAGGCGGTTCAATTGATTCGACTGTTCAAAAGGCGGTGGCTCAGATGGAAAAGCTGAGTGATGAGAAGCTTGAGGTGGGGATTATGGCATCGGGTTATCCCCGAAATAACGATAAGCTGGAGCAGCATTTGAAAACAGTGCTTGAGGAATCCGGAAGAAGCGTAAAGATAATCGGCCTGGAGTAAACGCTTAGATTTTTCGGTTACGGGTATAATAATTCAAAAGCTCAGGTCGGAGGATTTGATTTGAAAATAGCGTATTTCGGATTTGACCTTTTTTATGACTGCTTGCAAATGCTTATTGACAGCGGCCATGAAATACTGAAAATTTTCACCTGTGATGTGGACGGTGATTATGAGCAAAATGTACGGACTTATGCTGCGGCAAAAGAATACGGTATTGAAATAACCAAAGAAAAACCCGATGCGGACATGCTTTATGAGCTTTATGAGCGTGGCTGTCAGCTCACGGTTTCGGCAGGATATTATTTTAAAATACCGGTGGTACAGTCACTGATGCAGGTTAATATTCATCCGTCGTTGCTGCCTCAAGGTCGCGGACCGTGGCCCCAGCCTGTCGCTATTCTTAAAGGACTTGATACTTTCGGGGTCACGCTGCATAAGCTTTCTTCCTCTCTTGACAGCGGCGATATTCTTCTTCGGGATGAATTTCCCATCGATGAAGATGAAAACCTTGAAACCCTTACCTTAAAAACGCAGCTGTCGGCGCCCGTGCTTTTACGCCGTTTTTTAAAGAGACCGGAATATTTTTGGCAAAACTCCGTGCGTCAGTGCGGCGGAGAATACTGGCCGGAGCCGTCAAAGGATGAAATGACATTTGACGTTTCGGACAGCTTTGACAGAATAGATAAAATAACGCGTGCGTTTTACGGATATGTTTGCTATATGAAAAAGGATGGCAAAACAATTGCCGTAAAGGCTGCAAAGTGCCTGAAAAATGACCGGGCTGAAAGTCTTTTTCCGCTTATGAGTACAGATATAAACGGCGGCGTGCTTGCAGTCTTAAATTTGGCTTGACAATACCCTTTTCGTTTAATATAATTAATTAGGTTTGGTACTTGGAAAGTCAGTTTGCAAGTACCTTTTCTTTTAAGGAGGTATTTATGAATATTCCCGAATTGTTCGGTATAGACGTTTTTAACGACAAGGAAATGAAGAAGCGCCTTTCAAAAGAGATTTATGAGTCGCTTTATAATACTATTGAGCAGCATAAAGAGCTTGATATAAAAATTGCAAATGAAGTTGCTGCCGCTATGAAAGAATGGGCAATCGAGCACGGTGCGACTCATTACACGCATTGGTTCCAACCGCTGACGGGGCTTACAGCCGAAAAGCATGACAGCTTTTTATCGCCTCAGCAGGACGGTACTGTGATTATGGATTTCAGCGGCAAAGAGCTTATCAAGGGTGAGTCTGATGCTTCGAGCTTCCCGTCGGGCGGTGTGCGAGCTACGTTTGAGGCGCGCGGTTATACTGCGTGGGATCCAACATCATATGCGTTTATAAAGGATGATTCTCTTTGCATTCCTACGGTATTTTGCTCGTATACGGGTGAAATGCTGGATAAAAAGACTCCGTTGCTGAAGTCTATTGAGCTTGTGGGTAATGAGAGCCTGAGGCTTGTAAGACTGTTCGGCGATACGGAAGCCACGCGTGTTATTCCGACAATCGGTGCGGAGCAGGAGTATTTTCTTGTTGATAAAAAGCTTTATGACAAGAGAAAGGATCTTATCTTTACAGGACGTACTCTGTTCGGTGCGCCGGCACCTAAGGGGCAGGAGCTTGAGGACCATTATTTCGGGGTGTTAAAACCGCGGGTCAAGGCGTATATGAAAGAGCTGGATGAGGAGCTTTGGCGCCTGGGAGTGTATGCAAAGACAGAGCATAACGAAGTTGCTCCCGCTCAGCATGAGCTTGCGCCGGTTTATTGTACTGCGAATATTGCAACCGACCATAATCAGATAATTATGGAGATGATGAAAAAGGTTGCTCTGCGCCATGATATGGTTTGTCTTCTGCATGAAAAACCGTTTAACGGGGTAAACGGCAGCGGCAAGCATAATAACTGGTCTCTCGGAACAGATACGGGTGTAAATCTTTTTAAGCCGGGTAAAAAACCGTATGAGAATAAGCAGTTTTTGATGTTTCTTGCTGCAGTGCTTCGAGCTGTGGACGAGCATCAGGATTTGCTGCGCTATTCGGTTGCAAGCCCCGGCAATGACCACCGCCTGGGCGGAAATGAAGCGCCTCCCGCCATAGTGTCAGTATATCTCGGCGGCGAAATTGAGGCGATTGTAAACTGCATTATCGAGGGCGTCGAGTATGACGGTGTCAAAGTGTCGAAGATGCATACGGGGGTGAATGTTCTTCCCGATTTTAAGAAAGATTCTGCCGACCGCAACAGGACGTCTCCGTTTGCTTTTACTGGTAATAAATTTGAATTCAGAATGCTCGGCTCATCTATGTCTGTTTCAACTGCCAACGTTATTTTAAATACCATTACGGCGGATGTTATACGCGAGTTTGCAGATAGACTTGAGGGCTGTGCGGACTTTGATACAGAGGTAAATGCAATTCTGAAAGAGACATTTACTGCGCACAGCAGGATTATTTTCAGCGGAAATAATTATTCTGAGGACTGGGTCAAGGAAGCGGAGCGCCGCGGACTGTTAAACCTGCGCAGCACGGTAGATGTTTTGCCTTATTTTGCCTCGAAAAAAAATATAGAATTTTTTGAGAGAAATAAAATATTTACCGATAAAGAGCTGCATGCACGCAGTGAAATAGCGTATGAGAATTATGCTAAAACTGTCAATATCGAGGCAAATACAATGCTTGATATGGCAAAGCGTGATATATTGCCTGCCGTTATTAAATATGCAGGAAAGCTTGCCGATACGCTTGTTGCAAAGCAAAAGCTTGGTGTCGATATTTCAAACGACGCAGCTAAGCTGTCGTTTGATGCTGTCAACGAGCTTTGCAACAGCTTGAACAGTGCGACAAAGGAGCTTGAGAAGGACATGTCCGCCTGCCCTGACAGCAGCGATATAGTAAAGCTTGCGGTATACTTTAATGAACGGATAATTCCCGATATGCAGGCTGTGCGTGACAGCGCAGATAAACTTGAAACAATTGTTGACTCAGCCGATTGGCCGTTTCCCGTGTATTCGGATTTGATGTTTAAAATATAGTAATATTAAAAGAGAGAATTTGATTAATTCTCTCTTTTATTGTCGGAGTTTAGAAAATTTTTGCGCCAAAATATTAGTTTTATTATTGCTTTATGTATTTTTTTAAAATAAATACATAAAAAAACACAAAAAAGGTATTGACAAACCGAGGAGTAAATGGTATCATAAACAAGCACCCAAAACGCGGGAGAG
>ERZ827524.778-NODE-778-length-37923-cov-3.098210_pt1 | contig 37923 bp, 35 predicted proteins | sample MGYA00519702_ERZ827524 | MGnify/ENA primary metagenome ERZ827524 (study PRJEB31778, sample SAMEA3449341) | human gut metagenome | biome: human gut; feature: human-associated habitat; material: faeces | place: United Kingdom | collected 2010/2012 ...
AAACGGGCCTGCATCAAGTGCTCCTGGCAGGGGGTGTGGCATCATCTGCACTTTTCCGCGAGCTGGTTACTGCCAGAGTGGCAAAGCAGGACCGCTCCTTACGCCTGCATTTTGGCCGGCCGGAATACAGCGGGGATAACGCGGTGGGCGCCGCGCGAATTGGTGCAAAGCTGCTGTGCGCAAAAAACAGTGTTCAAGAGCAAACGCAAGGAGGATGAACAGCCATGGCTGCACAACTGCTGGACGGAAAAAACATGTCCAACGAACTGCGGGAAAAGTTGGCCCTTCGGGTGGAAAATCTCAAAGCGCGCGGCGTTACGCCAGGCCTTGCGGTGATCCTGGTGGGGAATGACCCCGCCTCCCGGGTCTATGTGACCGGGAAGGAAAAGGACTGCGCCGTGTGCGCAGGTGGGCATGCACTCGGTAACCATCCGCATGCCGGAAACGACTACTCAGCAGGAGCTGGAAACGCAGATTGACCAGCTGAACAGCGACGCGGCCATCCACGGCATTCTGGTGCAGCTGCCTCTGCCCGCAGGATTGGACGAGGCGGCGGCCTTAGCTCGCATTGCGCCGGAAAAGGATGTGGATGGATTCCATGTGGTCAATGCAGGCAAGCTGTTCACCGGCCAGAAAGGCGTTGTTGCGTGCACGCCCAAGGGTGCCATGGAGATGATTCGCCGTACTGGTATAGATCTGTCCGGTAAGGAAGCCGTGGTGGTGGGCCGCAGCAACATTGTGGGGAAACCCATGGCCATGCTGCTTTTGCAGCAAAACGCCACGGTGACCATGTGCCATTCCCGCACGCAACACCTGGCGGAACATACCCGCCGGGCGGATGTCCTGGTAGCGGCCGTGGGCAAACCGCGCTTCATTACTGCGGACATGGTCAAGCCGGGTGCGATTGTCATCGATGTGGGCATCAACCGTGTGGATGGCAAGGTGGTGGGGGATGTGGACTTTGACGCGGTGAAGGGAGTTGCCTCCTGGATCACGCCTGTGCCCGGCGGTGTTGGCCGGATGACCATTACCATGCTGCTGGAGAACACCATTGAGGCCGCTGAAAGAACGGTGAAATGATGGAACAGGACTGGGTCCTCTCCGTAAGCGACCTGAACGAGTATGTGCGCCGTTCCCTGGCGGCCGACCCCATGCTGCAGGGCTTGCGCCTGCGGGGAGAAATCAGCAATTTCAAACGGCATAGCTCCGGCCACTGGTACTTTACCTTGAAGGACGCGCAGAGCCGGATTAACTGCGTGATGTTCCGCCAGTACAACATGGGCGTTTCCCTCCGCCCCGCGGACGGCATGGCGGTAATTGTATCCGGCAGCGTAAGCCTGTATGTACAAGGGGGCGCCTACCAGCTCTATGTGCAGGCCATGCGCCCGGACGGTTTGGGTTCGCTTTACGCGCAGTTTGAGGAGCGCAAGGCACGTTTAGCCCGCGAAGGCTTGCTTGATGCCGGGAAAAAGCGGCCTTTGCCTCTTGTGCCCCGGGGGATAGCCATTGTTACTTCGCCCACCGGAGCGGTGCTGCACGATATACGCACAGTATCCGCCAGGCGCAATCCCGCCATTCCGCTGACGCTGCTGCCTGTTCGGGTACAAGGGGATGGCGCGGCGGAGGAAATCGCTGCGGCAATCCGTCAGGCGGGAAAACTGCCGGGCATTGATGTAATCATCACCGGGCGCGGCGGCGGCTCCCTGGAGGATCTGTGGGCATTTAACGAAGAACGGGTGGCACAGGCAGTATTTGACTGTGAGATTCCCATTATTTCCGCAGTCGGACATGAAACCGATACAACGATTATTGATTATGTGGCAGATCTGAGGGCACCGACGCCATCCGCAGCAGCAGAGCTTGCAGTATATGATTTTTTGAGAACCGGTCAGGAGCTTCAGGCTGCGAAAGATACCATGAACCGGCAGATCCTGCGCAGGATCTCCATGCAGCGGACGGAATTAAGGGTGCTTGCTTCACAGTTAAAAAGCAGCAGTCCCATGGGGAAGATCCGTGAAAAGAGGGCCCGTGTCCTGCAGCTGGAGGATCACCTGCAGGAAGCCATGAGAAGAACGCTGGACGTGAAACGTCATCAGCTTGCGATATATATTGAACGGTTAAAGGGACTTTCGCCACTTGATAAGCTTAATCAGGGTTATTCCTATGTAGCAGATGGCAGGGGCAGAACCGTTACCGGAATTCAGAAGGTACAGATCGGGGATCCGATTCAGGTTTATGTGAAGGATGGAAGGATCGATGCTTCGGTAACTGCCGTGAATCCAATGAATCTGGACAGATAATCCCAGCAGCAGAGAGGGCATAGGAAATTGCAGCACCGGGGAGAAGGATAGAGAATGGGAAAAGAAGAAAAAGAACAGCAGGAAGCATTTTCTCTGGAAAAGGCTTTTGAACAACTCGAGGAAACGATCGAACAACTGGAGCAGGAGGATGTCTCTTTGGAGAAATCCTTTGAAATTTACCAGGCGGGGATGAAATTGCTGAAGAAATGCAACGAATCCATTGACCGGGTGGAGAAGCAGGTACTTGTACTACAGGAGGATGGAACGACCTATGAGCTTTCATGAGGAATTAGAAGCAAGGACGAAACAGGCAGAAGAGATTTTGCAGAAATATCTGCCGGCAAAGGAAGAGGCTTATCAGAAGACAGTTATGGATGCCATGCACTATAGTGCCATGGCAGGAGGGAAGCGGTTACGTCCCGTGCTGATGAAGGAGTGCTTTATTCTTTTCGGGGGAACAGGAGAGATCATTGAACCGTTTATGGCAGCACTGGAAATGATCCACAATTATTCCCTGGTACATGATGATCTTCCGGCAATGGATAATGACGAATACCGGAGAGGAAAGCTTACCACATGGAAGGTATATGGCGAATGTATGGCGATTCTGGCAGGCGACGGACTGTTGAATTTTGCGTTTGAAACCGCATCCAACGCTTTCCGGATGGTGGATAAGGAGTGTGGGACAGATCCGGCGCAGCAGCTGAAGACCTACAGGGCCGTTGGAAGGTCCATGCAGATTCTTTCAAAGAAGGCCGGAATCTACGGCATGATCGGCGGGCAGACAGCAGATATTGAAGCAGAGGGCAGAAATGATCTGACAGAGGAGCGTTTATTATTTATTCACGAACATAAAACAGCAGCGCTGATGGAGTGCGCCATGATGATCGGAGCAGCACTTGCAGGGGCATCACAGTCCGATATTGAGAAGATGGAACGGGCTGCCTCTAACATCGGAATTGCTTTTCAGATACAGGATGACATTCTGGATATTACCAGTACGACAGAGGTTTTGGGTAAGCCTGTGGGAAGTGATGAAAAGAATCACAAGCTGACCTATGTAACGCTTCACGGCATCGAGGAATCGAAGCAGCAGGTGAAGGAGCTTTCGGAGGAGGCAGTAGAGATTCTTAAGTCCTTTGAAACGAAGAACGGATTTTTGGTTGAGCTGGTAGAACAGCTGGTAAATCGGGAAAAATAGAGAAAAGCAGGGAAAACAATGATACTTGAGAAAATTAAGAACGCAAATGATATTAAGAATATCCCTCCGGAAAGCTATGATGCTCTGGCAGAAGAAATCCGGGAGTTTTTAATTCAGAGTATTTCCAAAACAGGGGGACATCTGGCATCCAATTTGGGAGCGGTGGAGCTGACAATGGCACTGCATCTGTTTTTGAATCTGCCGGAGGATAAGATTATCTGGGATGTAGGACATCAGTCTTATACCCATAAGCTTTTGACGGGAAGAAGGGAAGGCTTTGTAGAGCTTCGTAAATTCGGCGGTATGAGCGGTTTCCCGAAGACGAAAGAGAGTGACTGTGACTGCTTTAATACCGGACACAGCTCAACCTCGATTTCCGCAGGCTTAGGTCTTGTGAAGGCCAGAGATTTAAAGGGTGAAAATAATACGGTTGTTGCCGTGATCGGGGATGGTTCCCTGACAGGAGGCATGGCATATGAAGCATTGAATAATGCAGCAAAGCTGGAAACAAATTATATCATTGTCTTAAATGACAACAATATGTCCATTTCCGAAAATGTCGGTGGAATGTCCAAATACTTAAACAGTGTACGTACCGCAGATGGTTACCTGAACCTGCGTGACGGTGTCTATAATACCATTATGGATATGCCGAACGGAGATAAGGTTGCCAATAAGATCCGCCGGTTTAAGAATATGTTTAAGCAGATGGTGGTTCCGGGAATGCTGTTTGAGGATATGGGAATCACGTACTTAGGACCGGTAGATGGGCATGACATCAATGCGATGGTGCGCACCTTCCAGGAGGCAAGGAGAATCCGTAAGGCTGTGATTGTCCATGTCATTACCGAAAAGGGAAGGGGCTTTACACCGGCAGAGCGTCATCCGGCAAGATTTCATGGAACAGAGCCCTTTGATGTGGAGACCGGACTTCCCTTAAAAGCACGGACCAGCGCCAATTATACCGATGTTTTTTCAACGGTTATGCTGAAGCTGGCCTCCCGTGATGAGCGTGTGGTAGCTATTACCGCAGCCATGCCGGATGGAACGGGATTAAAGCGTTTCCGTAATGTCTATCCACAGCGTTTTTTTGATGTGGGAATTGCCGAAGAGCATGCCGTTACGTTTGCAGCAGGACTCGCGGCAGGAGGCATGAGGCCGATTGTGGCGATCTATTCTTCCTTCCTGCAAAGAGCTTACGACCAGATCCTGCATGATGTCTGTTTACAGAATCTGCCGGTGGTATTTGCCATTGATCGTGCGGGACTTGTAGGAAGTGATGGAGAGACACATCAGGGTATTTTTGACCTGTCGTACTTATCCTCGATTCCGAATATGCACATTATGGCTCCAAAGAATAAATGGGAGCTTTCCGATATGATGAAATATGCCCTTGTTATGGATGCACCGGTGGCAGTCCGGTATCCGCGTGGAGAAGCATACTCCGGTTTAAAGGAATTCCGGGCACCGGTTGAGCTTGGAAAGGCAGAGCTTCTTTATGCAGAGGGAGAAGTATGCCTGCTTGCCGTCGGCAGCATGGTTGTCACAGCCCTTGCCGTTCGGGAACTGTTAAAGGAGTATGGCATTGACTGCAGTATTGTGAATGCACGGTTTGTAAAGCCGATTGATGAAAAGGCCGTGGAATGGGCTGCAAGAAATCACCGTATGGTGGTTACCATGGAAGAGAATGTGGCAAGTGGAGGCTTTGGTGAGAAGGTGCGGGAATACTTTGACACGCTGGAAACCGAAAGCATGCTGATGAATGTGGCACTTCCTGATGATTATGTGGAACATGGAAATGTGGATCTGCTCAGGCATGAAACCGGAATTGATGCAGAATCCATTACTTCAAGAATACGGAAAGAGATGGTTGATCTTTAATGAAAGAACGACTGGATGTGCTTCTGGTAAAAAAGGGACTGGCTCCTTCAAGGGAAAAGGCGAAGGCAGTTATTATGGCCGGAAGCGTCTATGTGGATGGACAAAAGGAAGACAAGGCAGGCTCTGTCTTTGACGAAGAAAGCGCACAGATTGAGGTGAGAGGACATGCACTGCCCTATGTGAGCCGGGGAGGCCTGAAGCTTGAAAAGGCACTTAAGGTTTTTCCGATCACGTTAACCGATAAGATCTGTATGGATATCGGAGCATCTACCGGAGGCTTTACCGATTGTATGTTACAGAATGGAGCCGCAAAGGTATATTCTGTGGATGTGGGCTACGGACAGCTTGACTGGAAATTACGTCAGGATGAAAGAGTGGTCTGCATGGAAAAGACCAACATCCGTTATGTACAGCCGGAAGATCTGGGAGAACCGATTGATTTTTCATCGATTGATGTTTCTTTTATTTCGCTGACGAAGGTACTTCTCCCAATCCGCAATTACCTGAAAGAGAACGGAGAGATCGTTGCGTTGATCAAGCCACAGTTTGAAGCCGGAAAAGGAAAAGTCGGAAAAAAAGGGGTTGTCCGAGAGCCTGAGATACATTGTGAGGTTTTAGAAAAAATATTAAATTTTTGCAATCAAAACGGATTTTTGGTTTTGGATATGGATTATTCTCCGATTAAAGGTCCGGAAGGAAATATAGAGTATTTGTTTTACATGAAAAAAAGTAATCAGATTTCTTCATTGAATGATCAGGATGTTCAAAATTTGGTTGCTGAATCTCATCAATGCTTGGACAGCAAGTGATAAACTGTTTTACAAAAGGAATGATTGAACGAATGAAAGTTTTTATTATGCCGAATCTCAGTCGTAAAACGGCTTATCCCTGCACAGTAGATACGATTCATCGCTTACAGGGGCTGAAAATCGAAGTCTTGCTTGACTGGAAGCATCGTTCTTCTTTTGCAGAGTTTAAGGATATTAACTATCGGGACGGCGATGAAGCACTGGAAGAATGTGATTTTGTCATAGCAATCGGCGGAGACGGAACCATCATGCACAGCGCGAAACATGCTATGCAGAAAAATAAGCCTGTTTTCGGTATTAATGCGGGGCGGTTAGGCTTTTTGGCAAGTTTGGAAACGGATGAGTTGGATCGTCTGGAAGATTTAATTACCGGCAATTATTCGATTGACCGGCGTATGATGCTGAAAGTAACCCATGATACCAAAGGCAGAGCCGAAACTTTTTTCGCGCTGAATGACGCGGTAATATCAAAGGGAGCGCTTGCCAAAATTGTTGATCTGGAAATTTACTGTGACGGTCAAAAGGTGATTTCCCATCGCGCAGATGGTATTATTTTTTCAACGCCTACCGGTTCTACTGCCTATTCATTGGCTGCCGGAGGACCGGTGATTGATCCGAACATCGATTGTATTTCCATGACGCCAATTTGTTCCCATTCTTTAATGGGACGGTCTATTATTTTTTCGGATGACAAGGTGCTTAGGGCGTCTGCAAATATTGACGACGAGCATGAAGCGTATCTTAGCGTTGACGGAGAAAGTGATGTCAAATTAGAAAAGGGCGATACGGTTACGATTGAAAAAAGCGATATTTTCATTCGTTTTGTGAAATTGACCGATAAGCCGTTCTACGAAATTTTAAATGAGAAAATATTGGAGAAAATGTGTGATTAAGCGACTGTTTTGTCTGCTTTAAAGAAGGAGATTTTTTAATGAAAAGCAAACGTCATCAAAAAATTATCGAATTAATCACAGCCGAGGATATCGATACACAGGAAGGAATCCTGAAGGGGCTGAGGGAAAACGGATTTGATGTTACACAAGCAACGGTATCACGCGATATCAAAGAGCTGCAGTTAATCAAAACACTTTCTGCTGACGGAAAATATAAATATACCATGTCCCAAAAAAGCGGATTGAATGATTTCTCTGATAAATATTTTTCTATTTTATCTGAAGCGGTTATCAGCATGGAAGCAGCAGGCAATATGGTGGTCATTAAATGTCATGTGGGTATGGCGCAGGCAGCGTGTGCCTGTCTGGATAAAACCGATTGGAGCGGAGTGGTCGGCACACTGGCGGGAGACGATACCATTTTTGCAGTAATTAAGACCGAAAAGGATGCAAGGAGTTTTGTGAAAGAATTAAGTAAGTATATCCAAATCGGTTAAAAATGGCTTGAGGTGTTTATTCCGTTGTGTTTTGTAATTATATTATCGGATAGAGCGTGGTGAACAAAAGTGCTGTCAGAATTATATATCAAAAATTTAGCGGTTATTGAAAAAACCAATATCTGCTTTGAACCGGGTTTAAATGTATTTACGGGAGAAACCGGTGCCGGAAAATCGATTGTAATAGATGCGATTAATGCAATATTGGGGCAGCGTACTTCTAAGGATATTGTACGTACCGGAGAGGATAAGGCGGTGATCAATGCGGTTTTTACCGAATTGGACGCGGATGTATTAAAAACACTGGACGATTACGGTTATGAAGCAGAAGACGGTGTGCTGATGATTCAGCGGGAAATCTCCGCTGATGGAAAAAGCAGCGCACGTATCTGTGGCAGTCCCGTTACGGCTTCGGTGTTAAGAGAAGTCGGCAGCCATTTGATCAATATCCACGGACAGCACGATAATCAGGTGTTGCTGCAGCCCGAAAAGCACCTGAGTATTTTGGACGCTTTTGGTTCGGTGGAAGCAGAAAAGGAAGCTTACTATGCAAGCTATCGCAAGCTGGTGCAGCTGAAGAAAGAGATTTCTCAGATCGATACCGATGAAAGCGAAAAGGAACGAAAAGCAGATTTACTGCGATATCAGATTCAGGAGATTCAGAGCGCGGCGTTGCAGCCCGGTGAAGAAGAAACACTGGAAAATGATAAAAAGGCACTTTTGAATTATTCCAATATATTGGAAAATCTCCAGACCGCATATGCCGCTTTGTTTGGAAACGATGACATGATTGGCGCAGCGGACGGCGTGTCCGAAGCGTCTGACGCCTTGTCCGAAGCGGCGGAATATGACGATAATATCGGTGAATTGAGTGAAAAACTGACCGATTTATCTTATCAGCTGAGCGATGTTGCACAGGAGGTAAGCAGTCTTTTACAGAATATGGAATATGATCCCCGCCAGTTGGACGAGATTGAAGAACGGCTTGACTTGTTGTTTAAGTTAAAGCGGAAATACGGAGACAGCGTTGAAAAAATACAGGCATATCTGGCAACCGCACAGGAGGAGCTTGAAGGCATTGAACTGTCGGACGAGCGACTGACAGAGCTGAAAGCGCAGGAACAGCAGGAATTGATGCTGGCGCGTGAATTGGCAGAGCAATTAAGCGTCCGGCGCAGAGAAGCGGCGGAGCGTTTAGTGATGCAAATTACTTCCGAGCTTCAATTTCTGGATATGCCTAATGTAAAGCTGACGGTTGATTTTAAAAAGACTCCGCTGAGAGTCAATGGAAAAGATGAGGTGGAGTTTTTTATTTCCACTAATCCGGGCGAACCGCCGAAACCGATTTCTAAAATTGCGTCAGGCGGTGAATTGTCGCGTATTATGTTGGCAATCAAAAACGCTTTGGCGGATAAGGATAATGTGCCTACCTTGATTTTCGATGAGGTTGATACCGGAATCAGCGGCAGAGCGGCGCAAAAAGTAGGATTGAAATTGAAAAGCGTTGCGAAGAATCGCCAGGTGGTTTGTGTGACTCATTTGGCTCAGATTGCTGCTTTAGGAGATAATCATTTTTTAATCCGAAAAGATTTCACCGAAGATAAAACTTATACGAATGTGCATAAGTTGGATTTTGAGGGACGAAAACAGGAAATTGCGCGTATTATCGGAACCGATCAGATTACAGACTTGACTTTAAAAAATGCAGAAGAAATGCTTCTGCAAGGGAATCACTGATCTTACGGTGTTTTTATCACACAATGTTCACATTAAAATGATATGATATAATAAAAAGTGGGCTCCGGAGATAGTGTCTGCATGAGTGAAATGGGTTAGATTTTCAGTGAGTTTTCACGAGGAGATAACTTTTGAATACTCATGCGGACACTATCTGAGTTCTGTTTTATTTTTTAATGAAACAAAATAGTCAATCAGAATCAAATTCACAAGGGAGAGTATTGGAATGGATCGACTGAGAGAATATCAATTGCGTTTGCTGTCGATGTTAAAGCAATTTGATTCTTTTGCAAAGAAAAATGAAATACCTTATTTCCTTTTGGGCGGAAATGCACTGGGCGCAGTGCGTCATAAGGGATTTATTCCGTGGGATGATGATGTAGATATCGGTTTGTATCAGGATGATTATGAAAAAATGGCGCAGATCATCAATCAGCAAATGGATCAGTCTTTTGTTTTTTATAATGAGGGGGAAAATCCGTTTCCGGATGCGCCGATCGGAAAGTTATATGATATTTCAAATCCGGAGAAAGATTTACGGCAAGTGCCTTCGTTTGATGTTTTTTTGTTGCAAAACATTCCGGATGGCAGATGGGCGAGAAAATTTTATAAAATAAAAGCGACAGTATATCATCTGCTTGTTTTAGATCGACCTGCTGAGAATCGGGGAAAAGCGGCATATTTGCTGTCAAAAGCAATACTCACGGTATTGCCGAAAAAAACAAAAAAATGGCTAAAACGGAAAACCGCCGCGGCAGTGCGTAAGAAACGGGATACCGGGGAAATTACCACCGTATACGGCGCCCATGGGTTTGATCGTGAAACGATGCCGAAAGAATATTTCGGCCAACCGGTAATGATGGAATTTGAAGGAGAACTCTTTCCGATTCCGCAGCAATATGATCGGTATTTGACGAAAATGTATGGCGATTACATGAAATTGCCGCCTGAAAAAGACCGCAAACCTGCCCATAAAGAATTATGAGATTTACAGGGAAAATATTACATAAACGTAGGTTGGGAAGCTGAGTATGAATAAAGCCAAAAAAATAATATCTATACTGTTCAGTCTTGATTTTTTGCAGTACGCCTTCTTTTTTGTTGTGACTGCCCGTTTATTTATGTCGTTGCAGCCAACTAGCACAAATGCGGTGTACGTTTTTAGTGTATATGCTTTGATTGTGCTGCTTTATCAGTTTTGGAGGAATCCGACTCGATTAAAAGGAAGCAAAAATCTGCTGCTGATGCTGTTCATGCTGTCTTATGCAGTAACCATTGTATTAAACTCGAAATATCACTTTACATCTAACATGTTTTTATGGCTTTTTGCTTTTGCCTCTGCCTTTTTGTATTTCCCGATCGACCGAGCAACTGCGCCGGACAAGGTCAAGAAAAAATTGCTGGGCTATTCCATTATATATACCGGCATTGTTTTCATTTATAATTTGATTTCTATTGGTATGTTGCTTTGTTCCTATGGTGTAAACTATTACTTATACAATTATCAGGGCGTGCGGATGCGGTATCGTATCGGTTTTATCAACAAACGTCTGTGGGGTGTCTATACCAGTCCGAATGTCGGGGCTATGGCTTGTTGGATTTCCATTGTTTTCAGCATATTGATTCTGTATTTTGCTTTTAAACATGGATATAAACGGCGCAAGCTGGTAGCTGTGTTATGTGGTTTGAGCATTGTGGCGGCAATGATCTATATCAGTTTTTCGGATTCACGCGGTCAGATGTTGAATGCAAAATTATTGCTGCTTGTTTTGCCGATTATCTTTTTTCGCAATTTACAGTCTTTTTTCCAAAAGAGGTTTCGCCATTATCGAACGGGGGTACATATTGTAGTTTGTGTACTTCTATCAGTAGCAATGATGAATCTGTTTACTCCTGTGATATATGGAATCCGATCTGCGGTCGCTCCGGCCGTTTATTATTTGAATTTGGATCAGTACGGGCAGGAAGCGGGCAGCGGCAAATCGTTTGTTGAAATTATCGGCATCGGGCGCGGTGTAGATGAGGAGTTGGGCGGTGACAATACAAACGGGCGGATAACCATCTGGATTGATGCATTGAAAGCATGGACCCGAAAACCGATATTCGGACTGTCGAAAGAGAATGTTTATCGTGAGGTCATTCAGTTTAATCCGAATGCGCATACCGGTTTGGTGTCCCATTGTCATAATGCTTATATTGATGTGCTGGTTGACACCGGATTGATTGGATTTATCCTTTTTGCAGCATTTGTTTTGTTGTGTGGATTGCCGATTCTGAAATATGTTTTTGTCAAAAAAAGAGGACCGGACGATATCATCATCAAGCTGTTGATTACTATATTTGCTATGTTGCTGATTTCAGGTTTTTATGAAACTTTTATCTTGTTTAATTTGCAGGTATTTACATTAGTATTGTTCTCAGTATTAGGATTTTTAAATTACCTGCTGTTTCAATATCAACGTCCGCAACATCAGGATCGAGTATTGATTTTTTTAATGGGCAGCTATAAGCTTATGACGGCTTTAACAGTGAAAAAACAATTTTATGCCGATCGTCCGGTAGATTTGGTGTTGACCTCGGAATGTCATACCGATGAGCAGGAACTGGCGCGCTTGAAAAGCTGCGGTGCATTTGATGAAATCATTGTGATACCGGCTTATCCGCGGCCGAACATCATGCAAAAGTGGAAAAAGTGGCTCGATTTCAGAACATTGAAAAAACAAATAACGTATTATAACTGTTATGGCGATTATTTGTATGTTGCGGATTGCGACCCTCTTCTGTATGATTTGCTGAGATATGAGAATCCCCAGCTGAAAGCGTATTGGCTGGATGACGGAACCGGTTCATATTGCCGGCAGCACTGTAACTTAAGCTTGAAACGCAGAATGCTGTATTCGGTTTTGCGGTACTATTATCTGCAGCAAATTGACGGTGCATATTTGTTTGCACCTCAAATGGATATGCTCAAACGAGATTATCCGCGTATCAGACTGAACAACCCGAGCCATGACTTGCAGCTTTTGGATATGGCAGAACAAGTCTGGGATAGTTCAGCTGAACAAAAAATTGATCAACCGGTCATCTATTTTGATCAGCCGAGAAATGCGAAAAAGCGGGAAAATGATTGTTATGATCCGAAAATAGAACAGAGAGAAAACGAATTGCTTGAGCTGATTATCGAAACGATTGGAGCGAATCAACTGGGATATAAACTGCATCCCCGTACCGATGTTGCGACAGTTCCGAATGGTGTACATCAGCTGCCTCGGGAATTGTTCTGGGAGCAATACTGCAGCAGGGCCAAACTGTCGGATAAAATTTTAATATCGGTTGATTCTTCGGCTTTGATGACGCCAAAAATAATATTTGATAAGGAACCGTATGTCATAGCGCTATATCGTTTATTTGAGGATCCCACTATCAATCGGACAGAAATTGATGATCTGTTTGGGAAATTGCAGACATTGTGTGCGCCGGGAAAAGTGTTGATTCCACATTCTACCCAGGAACTGAAGCAGATACTGCAAAACCTGTCGGAAAATATTTGAAATAATGGTTGACAAGCAGTTAATAGTTTGTTATAATTTATTAGATATCCTTGCTCTATACGCTAGATATAGGGCCTAAAGACCAGAAGGAGGTGCTTTATAATGGCAAAAGTAAGCGCTAATTATGAATCTGTTGTCGTCATCAGTACAACTCTTGGCGAAGACGGTATCAAGGCAATGGTGGAGAAAATTACAAGCTTAATTTCTCAGAACGGTACGTTGGATTCTGTAAATGAGTGGGGCAAACGCAGACTCGCTTACCCGATCAACGACGAGACCGAAGGATACTATGTATTGTTTAACTTTACATCCGTTCCTTCTTTCCCGGCAGAGTTAGACCGTATCTATAAGATCACCGAAGGCTTGTTGCGTACCTTGATTGTTGCAAAAGACTAAGTTAGGAGGGATTTGCAATGTTAAACAGAGCGATTCTTATGGGACGCTTAACCAGAGATCCTGAGTTAAGACAGACACCTAATAATGTTTCAGTAGCAACATTTTCACTGGCAGTCGATCGGAATTATCAAGCGGATAAAAATAATAAACAGACTGATTTTATCAATATTGTTGCTTGGCGGCATACTGCTGAATTTGTCGGTAAGTATTTTACCAAGGGACAGTTGGTAGCGGTAGAGGGTTCCATTCAAACCCGTAGCTATCAAGATAAGGATGGAAATAACCGTACGGCATTTGAAGTAGTTGCCGATCAGGTTTATTTTGCCGAGAGAAAGGCTTCGTCCACTCCGTCCGGAAATAATTTTGTTCCGCCGCCCTTTGAGGAACCTGCAAAAGGCAGTAGCTTTTCCGTCGGGGATTTGGGCGATTTTGAAGAATTTGATGCTGATGACAGTGAACTGCCGTTTTAATTTGATAAGGAGGTAATGATCATGGATAACAGAGAAAACAGAGAACCCAGAGAAGGCAGAGACAGAACCCGCCCTGCGAAAAGATCGCGTAAAAAAGTGTGTTCTTTCTGTGTAGATAAAGCAAAAACGATTGATTATAAAGATATCGAAAAACTGAAAAGAGGTAAGTACATTTCTGAGAGAGCAAAAATTGTTCCCAGACGTGTCACCGGTACCTGCGCATATCATCAACGTCAATTGACTGTTGCAATTAAAAGAGCTCGTCACTTGGCTTTGATTCCATATGTCAGTGACTAATCAATCATCATATTAAAAAAGAAACAGGATATCAAAAGGCGGTGCCCATGTGGCATCGCCTTTTTTATTGCTGTCTGCATTTTTAAACAGATAATTTATAATAAAAAAGGTATGGAAAACCTTGCACTTGGTAAAACTATGAATAACCGTAACAATACGAATAAATGATATCAAAAGAGAGGAATACAGATGCGGATGAAAAAAATAACTGCTTTTTTGTTGGCGGCTGCCTTGGCAATGTCCCTTACCGCATGCAAGAAAACAACAGACGATAATACATCGGGCGAAGAAAAAACGTTGACTGTATTTATAAATGGCTTTTTAACTCCGTCGGAGGATCAGCAATTTGTAAAAGAGGATATCCTGCCTGGTTTTGAACAAGAGTATGACTGCAAAGTAAAAATGGAGGTTTACAGCACTGCCGACGGTAAAAAATCCATTCAGACGCAAATGAGTTCTAATAATGTTGTCACCGATGTGGTTATGGTGCATAGCGGTGATATGCCCGGTTATGTGAAAGAAGGTTGGGTAGAAGATATTACCGATTTTACCAAAGGCTTAACCGACAGAACTTTTACGGATGCTTTTACAATGTCGACAGTCATTGACGGAAAAACTTACTTTGTGCCCACTTCTTCTGATGTGTATTTGATTGCTGCCAAAAAAGATGCTTTAAAGTATCTGCCGGAAGGCGCCGATTTTAATAAACTTACCTACGTGCAGTTTGTTCAGTTTGCCGTTAATGCGGCAAAAGGAGAAAAGAAAGGCGTCACGGTGTTTCCCAGTTTGGCGGGAAAAAATCTTTTGTATGAAATCGGTGCAATGGGGCTGGCCTATGGCGCTGATTTTCCGAAGTTAGACGGAGCCAATATGACTCAGGTATGGGATTTAATTAAGAAATTGGCAGACAATAATGCTTTTGTCGCAACACAGAGTACGGTTGCAGATCCTAACGAAATGATGAAGCGCGGAGAGGCTTTAATCGGTTTCGGTCATATGTCACCGATTGGAAATTTGTATCAGTCTGCACCTGAGCAGTATGTGATTGCCGCTCCTCCTTCGGGACCTAAAGGAATCGGATCAATTGGAGGAGCATGGGGACTGGGTATAGTGAAAAATGCTAAGAACGCAGAGCTTGGTAAAAAGTTTATCGAGTATATGTCCCGCCCTGTAGTAATGTATGATTATTGTGTTGGGTTAGGCGGCGCAGTACCGCCGGTCAATGAAGTGGCGGACAAATTAAAGACTGAGCCGCAGGATATCATTATGCAAAAAGGTCTGGAAGTGCTGAAGTATGGTGTCATCAGCGGTGTGCCTTCTTCTGATTTTACAGAATGGGGTGCTGTAAAAACACTTTATGAAAACATTTTTGAAGGCATTGTCAAAAATAAAACCTATAAAGAATCGGATTTAACAGAATCAGAAACAAAGTTGGATGCTTTGCGTAATAAATAATGGCAAAAAGCTCCGTGTCGGATTTTGCGGAGCTTTTCTTATCATACAGCAGGAAAGGAAAAAGGCTGCCGATTTTATCAGGTATATTCGGTATCGCCACGGATTTATCATCATGTCAAATCTAAAAAACGGCAAAAAAATAAAAAGGAATGTTGTGCCGTATCTGCTTCTGTCTCCTGCCATTGTGTATTACTTATTTTTTTGGATTCGGCCGGTTGCAGCCAGTGTAGTTGACAGTTTCAGAAACAGTGAAGGGAAATTTACCTTTCAAAACTATACGATGGTATTTCAGGATGCTTCTTTTCGCCCTGCATTGGTGAATACCATTGTTTTTTGCGTTATATCGATCATTCTGCAATATTTGCTTGCATTGGGATTGGCACTGCTGTTGAACCGACAATTTAAAGGCTCCCGATTAATTATGTTTGTCGCTTTAATACCGATGGCGATTCCTCCCACTGCGGTAGCTGTTTTGTGGAAGACAGGATTTACGACTAACGGATGGATGAATAGTTTGTTGATTCATCTGAATCTGATTTCGGAACCAATTAATTGGTTAGCAACGGAGGGTTTTGAGGCAGTTCTATTTTTGGTTGCGATTGATACATGGACTGTTTTGCCCTCAGTTATGATTATTATTTTAGCGGGTTTGCAAAATTTTCCGGAAGAGCTGAAGGAAGCCGGCTTGGTGTTCGGCGCAAGTAAGATGAGGGTATTAAAAGATATTACTATTCCGGTGCTGAAACCGACAATTGTTACCTCTATTATTTTACGTCTGATTGCTTCCATTCAAGTTTGGTCTATTGCCGTTATGATTTTAGGATATGGTAAGGTGCCGTTTTTGGTGGAACGGATTGCATATTATGTCGAGGTCATTCCTGGAATGGATACTTCAAAAGCAATGGCAACGACCTATTCCGTGTTGGTAACCGCAATAATCTTAATTACAACAATTATATATCTGCGTATCTCCGGAAAAGGGGTTGGAGGTGAGACGGTTGAATAAGCATATATGGAAAAACATCGGTGCTAAAACCGTTTTTATATTAATTATTGTTACCGTGTTAATGGCAATTTTAATTCCGGTGCTTTATTTTTTCTCTTTGTCCATGTTTTCCGGAAGCGAAACCTATCAGTTTCCTCAGCGACTACTCCCGAAACTTTCTTTTGATGTCCGTGTGGAATATATCCAAGATAAGTATAAAATTGATCTGTATCATGATGATATTGATGATTATGAGCCTTTGGTCAAAACAGCAAGAATGTCAGATATTGTCCGCATTTTTAAACGCCAGTTATCCGTGGAACGTACAGAAGATGAATTATTTTTAGATTTCAAACCGTCGATAAATGCAAGTGAGCCAATTACCATTCATTATAAAAAGAGCATGTTTTATAATTTCAAGTCTTTCTTTTCGGTTACCAATGATGCGGCGTCCGCATTAATAAATAGTATTACAGCAGCTTTGTGGACCATATTGATTTCGGTTACACTTGGAAGCATGGCAGGATATGCCATTGCCCGATATCGTTTTCGGGGACGCTCTCAGGCGAATATTATGATGCTGATTGTCCGGATGTTTCCGGTTGTTTCCATTTCGATTCCGATGGCAGTGATTTTGATTGAATACGGTCTGTTTGATTCCATGCTTGGGTTGGCTGTCATTTACTCTATTCCTAATATTGCATTAACGGCGTGGATCACAAACAGCATTTTTCTTGGAATATCCGTCGAATTAGAGGAAGCTTCCCACGTGTTCGGAGCCGGGAAAATGCAGACTTTTTTCCGGATTACATTGCCGCTTGCTCTGCCTGGGCTGGCGGCAAGCTCTATGTATGCTTTTTTAGCAGCGTGGAATGACACGATTACCGCGCTGGTGCTTACCAATCGAAATCAAACACTATCCTTGATGATTTATAAAGCGCTGGGCGGCTCGGATGCACAATTTCAAATTGCTGCTGCCGGAAGTATTATATTAATTTTACCTGCATTGGTCTTTACGTTTATTATTAAAAATTATATCGGTCAAATGTGGGGAGAGGTTAAAATGTAAATTCGGTTTTGATAGCATCATGTCTGTTGAACCAATCTATTCGTTTTAACGGCTATCGTCGTACAAGTTAAGAAGGGTACTCTTTTCTTGTCAAGCATTTCTAGATGAAAACGCAGATGTGGATTTCAGAACGAAGTCATAATTCAAATTGGGCATTCAATTATCATGGAAGGTGGGAAGCAAGCGTACTGTTTTGCAATGATGCGGGCAAGGCGGTATGCCCGGAAAATGAGTTATTTAATATTAAAAGATCTGGAAAAAAAATATACACCAAAGGGAGACATGATTGTAAAAAAAATCAATCTTTCGATTCAGAAAGGGGAATTTTTGGTGTTGCTTGGGCCATCGGGATGCGGAAAGACAACAACACTGCGAATGATTTCTGGTTTGGAGCAGGTAACCGGAGGAGATATTTTGCTGGATGGAAAATCAATCGTTCACTTGCAGCCAAAAGACCGCGGCGTTTCAATGATATTTCAAAGCTATGCCGTATGGCCGCATATGACGGTATACGATAACATTGCGTATGCTTTAAAACTGCGAAAGATGAAAAAGGAGGAAATTAAGCGAATCGTTTATGAAGTGGCTGAGATTTCCGACATTGTTCCATATTTAAAACGGTATCCGACCCAGTTGTCAGGCGGACAGCGACAGCGTGTGGCGGTAGCACGAGCGCTCGCTGTAAAACCCAAACTGTTTTTGATGGATGAACCGTTGTCCAATCTTGATGCAAAACTTCGGGTAGCGATGCGGACCGAGTTGAAACAAATACACATGAATACCGGCTCTACTTCCATCTTTGTGACACATGACCAATCAGAAGCAATGAGTTTAGCAGACCGAATTGTAATCATGCGAAATGGAACTATTGAGCAAATCGGTACGCCACAGGAGGTTTATCACGAAAGTGAAACCATGTTCGTGGCGTCATTTATCGGCACGCCGCCCACCAACTTTATTCCGGTATGGGTGGAGGCGGAACAGGAACGGCTATTTGTAAAAAATGAGGCTTTTTCTCTGGAAGTAACAGAAACCGTCAAACTAAGACTGCGCAGCTATGTAGGAAAAGAAGTGATATTAGGTATTCGCCCGGAAAACTTTATCTTGTCGGATCGGGATGAGATTTCATCTATCGGCAAGGTAAAAGTAGAAATTGTGGAACCTCAGGGCTCGCACACAATCATATTCACGCATGTGGGAAATACAGGGGTCAAAATCATGTCTACCGCTCTTTTTGACATTCCGGTCGGCAGAGAATACTATCTTCAGATCAATCCGAAAAAAATGTTATTTTTTGATACTGAAACAGAACAGCGGATTCAATAAACAATGGGAAGAAGGGTAAAGTATTGAGGATTGCATTAGCGCATTTCCGGGTAGGAGAAACCGACGGCGTTTCTCTTGAAATGGATAAGTGGAAAATGCAGCTGGAAAAAATGGGGCACACCTGCGTTTATATTGCAGGTAGTAAAGGTGTTGCCAATACGCCTTGTTATATCATCGAGGAACTTCGCTATCGTTATCCGCTAAAAATTAAAATTGTAGATAACTGTTATAAAGCGCTAACAGATTATCCCGATGAATGTTTGTTGTTGCAAGATATTCTGTCCATGGAGCAACAGATTGAAATAAAGTTGGTTAAAATATTGAGGGAACAGCGAATCGATCTTTTAATTGTCAATAACATTTGGTCATTAGGATGGGATTTGGCAGCAGGTATCGCGTTTTACAACGCAGTAAAAGCGACTAATATTTATTGTATCGCACACCATCATGATTTTTTTTGGGAGCGGAAGCTATACCAAAAATCCACCTGCGCATTTGTTAAAGATATGTTGGATCAATACTTTCCACCCAAAGATAAGCAAATCATACATTGTGTGATTAACAAAATTGCCGGAGAAACATTAAAGAGCAGGTCTGGAATTGTTGCGCAGGTTGTACCCAATGTTTTTGATTTTTCCGCACCGCCATGGAAAAAAGATGATTATAACAGGGATATCAGAGAGCGCTGTGGGATCAATGATATTGTTTTTTTGCAAGCCACCCGAATTTGTGAGCGGAAAGGGCTTGAATTGGCAATTGATACCTTGGCGGAAGTGAATCGCAGAAAATCTGAATTGGTTGGTCGAACATTGTATAACGGAGTACTATTTTCTGAGGAAAATAAAATATGGTATTTGTTGGCAGGAATGGATGAGGATTATAACTATTATAATAGAATTGTGAAACAAGCTTCTGAAAAATCCGTGCCGATTAAATGGATAGGGGATAATGTTGATTATTCCAGAAAAGTCAACCCACAGGGAGATAAAGTATATTCTATTTGGGATGTTTATACTATGGCGGATTTTGTCACTTATCCGTCTTTGTTGGAAGGATGGGAAAACCAATTATTGGAGGCTGTGTTTGCGGAAAAACCCGAATTAATCTATGAATATCCGGTTTATCAGACAGATATTGCGGAAAGAAAATTTGATTTTGTCTCTCTCGGAGACCAAGTCTTTTCTGATGCAGATGGAATGAAGTTTGTTTCCGGTGACACATATAAAAAATGTGCAGAAAGTATCATACAGATTTTAACTGATGCCGAACGATACCGACAAATCATCAATCATAACCTGGATATTGGTAAGAAGCACTTTTCCTATCAGCAGTTGTACGATATACTGGATGGCCTGATGTCCTCCTATTGCTAATGAAGCTTCCTTCTTCGAAAAAAGCTGATTTGTTTGACTATTCTTGTTGGTTGTGTTAAAATCAAGTGAAATCATACGAGGCAAGAAGCCTTTGGTTAAATATCAGCTTTGACCGATGTTTTTTGATGTAAGAACAGATAAAAACGGAAACAGAAACCTCGAATGGAGGCAATAGAATGATGAAAAAAAAGTTTATTTTAGCTCCTGATTCTTTTAAGGAGAGCATGACGGCACAGAAAGCGGCAGCAGCAATGGAAAGAGGTATTTACAGCGTATTTCCGGATGCAGAATGTATTAAATTTCCAATGGCAGACGGCGGAGAGGGAACAGTGGAGAGCTTGACTGCCATGACCGGTGGCAGTATTTGCCGGCATACCGTTTCCGGACCTTTCGGAGAGCCGGTGCAGGCTCATTATGGCTTGTTGACGCCGGATACTGCTGTAATTGAAATAGCAGAATGCTGCGGTTTGCAGTTGATTTCTCCGGAACATAGAAATCCCGGAAAAGCTACTTCATATGGTGTTGGTGAATTGATAAAACATCTTTTGGATCGTAACATTTCCAAACTAATTGTTGGTTTGGGCGGAAGCTGCACGAATGACGGCGGTGCGGGGATGCTGACTGCATTGGGAGCAAATTTTTTAGACTGTGCAGGAAAACCTATTGCGCTCGGAGGGTTGGGCCTAACCCATCTTGCACAAATAGATATGTGTAAATTTGATAAAAGGTTGAACCATTTGGAAGTTACAGTAGCAAGTGATGTGAAAAATCCATTGACAGGAGTACAGGGAGCTTCCCGTGTGTTTGCTAAGCAAAAAGGGGCTGATGACGCTATGATTGCGGATTTGGAAACAGCGCTGAAAAATTATGCTCATGTTTTGCTGGAACAATGCGGTAAGAATGTAGATCCAATGCCGGGTGCCGGGGCAGCAGGCGGGCTGGGAGCTGCATTTTTGGCATTCTTTCGCACAAAATTGGAGAGCGGCATTGACTTGCTGCTGCGGTATTCCCGTTTAGAAGAGCGGATACCCGGTACAGAATATATCTTTACCGGAGAGGGAAGCGTGGATTTTCAGACCGCCATGGGAAAAACTCCGTCCGGTATTGCTAAGCTTGCAAAGCGCTTTGATGTTCCGGTTATTATTTTTGCCGGAAAAGTAGGCGAAGGCTTGGAAAAATTGTATGAATCCGGGGTGCAGGCAGTGGTTAGAATATCCAATCCGGCGGATCCATTGACAAAATCTTTGCAAGATGGGCAGATTAATATGGAAAAAGCAGTAGTTTCGTTTCTGCAAAATAGATATCGTTAAAAGCAATGAATAAAGCCCGTCAACATAATCGGCGGGCTTTATTCATTGCTTTCTATTTCCTTATCAGTTGCTTTATCACATAGCTTGCCAGAAGATATCCGGCTACCGGCGGGCAAAAGGAGATACTTGCCGGACTGTGGCGACCATTGGCACTGTCCGGGCAAACGACTGTTTGGGGCATCTCAGTCGAATACACAACCGGGTGAGAATAAATCTCTCGTTTCCTTAACTCACGGCGCATCACACGCGCTAAACCACACCCACAGCCGCATTTGGCAGTATCGGCGATATCACCGATTACAAATTGAGTGGGATCCAGCCGATTTCCGGTCCCTAAACAGCTTATTAAGGGAATGTTCTGTTTTTGACAGGTTACCACAAGGTCAAGTTTTGCAGAAACAGTGTCGATTGCATCGATTACGAAATCAGGATCAAAATTTAACAATGGTTCTCGATTGTCTGCTGCGTAAAAAGCTTCTGAAACGGAGATGTTACAATTAGGATTAATGGATAGCAATCTTGCCTTTCCTGCTTCGCATTTGGAGCAGCCTATGTTGTTCGCTGTCGTGAAAAGCTGACGGTTTATATTGGTGACATCAACAGTATCATGATCTATCAGTAAAAGGTTTCCGACACCGGCGCGCACAAGTGCTTCTGCCGCAGCGCCGCCGACGCCGCCTATACCGATAACGGCAACTTTAGCCTGTTGTAATTGTGCAACTGCCTGTTTGCCGATTAATAATTCTGTACGGGCAAGCCAATGATTCATGAATTACAAATTCCCTTCTGATAGAGTATGGAAATATCTCCCTATGTAAGAATTTTTGCCCCCGCATGAGCGGAGGCAAAAATTAATTGAAAAGTAAAATCCACCTTGCCGTTGTGCAGCATATATAAAACCCGTCCATCTGACAGGGTGGGAACAGCCTCTCAGGTTCGCGCTCCCTTCATCCAAACCGGCTCAAGACCGGTCCGGGAGGTCTGCAATCCGCTGAAAGAGCAAGTTCCCTTTATATATGTGTTGGATTATAAAAGGCCGCACTGACGAAACAAGGCAGAAATGATTCATTCGATTTTCTTTCTTTATATTTATTATAACATAAATTTCATCAAAGCAACGCTTTGATGACCGCCGAAGGCGGAATCGCTGCTTTGCACCGTAATTTACTGTTGCAATAGAAAAGCAGTCGGCGCATTGCGCCGTCTTAGCCGCATTTCATGCGGCGCGCAGAAGCAAAAGCTTCTGCTTCCTTTTTATTATAACAAGTATTACTGTAAAATACAATAGTAAATTTTGACATTATTTTTACATTGTACCACACTGTGTAAAAGCAAGATAATCACACAGATTTTTATTATGGAACAGGATTTGTAAAACAAATCCGTCGTGGAATAACAAAAAATATACTTCCGAAATTCCAGCCGACAGGATGATGTGAAATCCATTCTATTTTTTATTTGTCATCAGGATCATCGTCAAATTCATCCTCAAACATTTCACTTATCCGTTCCAAAAACATGTTGCCGATTCGTTCATATTCTTCATCATCATCAATGGTAGCCATCATTTCTTCGCCGTCTACCATTTCTGCTTTCAGAACCACTAAGTCGCCGTCATCCTCCACAGCTTCTTCCGGGTCTTCGAAATAGGGGAGTAAAGCAAAATAACGCTGATCTTCTATTTCCATTACATCCAGCAGCTCAAAAGCCTGCTCTTTTCCCTCTTCATCAATTAAAGTATAAATATCCGGAGTGTAATTCATTTCATCCATTGGCTCAGCCATAAAGCATTGCTCCTTTTTCTATTTTATTGATAGCTTGTGCGTATTTTTGTGTCTTATCAAATTTTACTATTCTTTTGTGCGGAAGTCAATAGTTATCTAAAGTTAATTGATACAATCTGAAAAAAACAATGAAAGGTTAGGTAAAAGCGGAAAAATTGATTTTGTTCCAAAATAAAGTGCAGGAAATCACCAAGGAAGTAGGTTTAACACAATGTTAACAAAAAAATAATAAGAATTATAAAAAAACTATTGACAAAGCTAATAAAACGTGATATATTATAACCATAGAAGATAACCTAATACATGATAGAAAGAGGCGATTCCAATGGACTGTTTAGATAGCGAAAACTCATGTTCTATGGTTAATATAGGAAAGCCTGGTGTCTTTTAGGTACGATTTTTATTGTTGGTGTTCGTTCTAAGTTTTTCAGAGAAATCTAAATTCTTGAGAAAAATCACACAAATGATGACGTTTGGTCAAATATTAGTACCCTTGGCATACAGTCGTTTAACTGGCAGGTTATTTTCTTCTTAATCTGATTAGTATTTCATTTGAGTTCGTGTTTTGAGCAGCAGAATATCATTAAAGTTTCGTTAAGTTATTTTGTAAAAACAAAGTATCAATGCAGATTTTGATAATAGCAGTACTGTTTCGTATACTGGGAAATGAATGTTAATCAGAAAATCTATTTCAGTTAACGACAATTTTATATATAAGTAATCCGTTGGGAAACGGTTGAATTTCGGCTTTCCTATATTAACAAATATCAAATTTTGTTAATGGGTAGTGATAATCTTATAATTACAGTAATGCTGGATGTATTCTTTTTCGAAAGAATGAGATGAATATGAAGAAATTTCACTTAAAAATATCAGGGTATATTCAATATATTTAAAATGTTTGGGGTGAGACCGCCAGAATAGTTTCATTGCTGTATAGGATTTATAAAGTTAAAATAATAGATTGAGCATAGGGACTGCCGAGATGGCAGTCCCTTCGTGTTATTTTGACAATTAAAAGAAGCCGCTTCGTTTTTACGAAGCGGCTTCTTTAGGAGGTAACACATATCAGTGATACATAAAAAAACAGATACCGATATAATGAGTAATTGCACCTGCCATAACGAATAAATGCCAGACCATATGGTGAAATTTAAATCCTTTTTTAGCGTAGATGATTGCGCCGATGGAATAAGCAACACCGCCGGCAAATATCAGCCAAAACAGCGGAGGGTTTGCATTTTGGAAAAACAGCGGCATAAACATGATCAGTGTCCAGCCCATTACAAGATAGATGACGAGTGACACTTTAGGCATGGATTTCTTTACCAGCGATTTAAACAGGATACCAAATATCACCGCCAGCCATTGAATGATCAGAATAATCAGAGCAGGAATACCGCCGATCACAGAAAGAGCAATTGGTGTATAAGTGCCGGCGATGGCAACGTAAATAAAGATATGATCTAATATTTTCATGACGCTTTTTTGTCTGGAATCATGGGGCATACAATGATAAATGGTGGACATTAAAAACATCATAAACAGACATATACTGAATATGGTTACGCCGACAACATCTACAGCTGATCCTTTTTCCCATGCAATAATGGATACAATCGGAAACATGATCAATACCCAAAGTGCGGCGACTCCATGCGTAATTGCGTTTGCAATTTCTTCACCCAGCGTAAGCGTTTTTAAAGTTTTTTTTGCCATTTCTTTGACTTTCATCGTGCCAAAATCCTTTCTGGTCATGCAAAATACAGAAATTCATATTTTGTGACCGTACGGCAATAGTTATCAGAACAAATCAAAAAATTTGGTTTGTGCAACTGATATTATTTTAGCATAGATTTATGAATAGTTTCTGAATGATGAGGAAAAATAAAAGAAATAGAACCAGTGAAGTGTTGATTACATCAGTACTTTGCTCACAATGTTTGGGGGATTTTCATTGTCATATACTTCTGATCTCAAAGAAAATGAAAGATTTTTTGATCAAGTCTTCCGTGTTGATAAAAATTTTGATTTGGTAAAACGACCGGTTTTTTTTGCCGATAAAAGAGCGGTTCTTTATTTTATCGATGGATTTGTAAAAGATGAAATCATGGAAAAAATACTGGAATTTTTGATGAAAATTAAAAAAGACGGAATGATTGTCGGGATGACCGATACCAAAACGTTTGCCGATGCTTTTATCCCTTATGTAGAAGTCGATGTCACTGCAGATACCGAAGAAATCATTACCATGGTGTTATCCGGAGCCATTGCGCTGCTGATTGACGGATTCCCGGAAGCGATCATTATCGATGCCAGAACATATCCCACCCGGAGTATCGAGGAACCGGATTCTGATAGAGTGCTCCGCGGTTCGCATGACGGATTTGTCGAAACGATGGTGTTTAATACGGCATTGCTGCGCCGAAGAATCAGAGATCCGCGTTTGATTGTGGAAATTGTACGGGTCGGTAAAAAGTCGCGGACAGATATTGCAATCTGTTATCTTGAATCAAAAGCAGATCCGTCTTTCGTGGAAAAGATAAAAACAAAGCTGAATGCTCTTACGGTGGATTCCCTTACGCTGGGACAGGAAAGCTTAGCGGAGGCATTGATTCATCAGCGATGGTATAATCCGTTTCCAAAGGTGAGATATACAGAACGTCCGGACAGTGCGGCAGCATCGGTTTATGAGGGGAAAATTCTGTTGATGGTTGATAACTCTCCGTCGGCAATGATTCTTCCTACCTCCATTTTTGATTTTGTGCAGGAAACGGATGATTTTTATTTTCCTCCTTTTACAGGCACGTATTTACGTTTAACACGCATTGCTATTTTTTTGTTGACCATATTTTTGACGCCGGTGTGGTATCTGTTGATTCAAAATCCGAGTTGGATTCCGCCATGGCTTGATTTTATTGAAGTCGCTGAACCGAACACGCTGCCGATTATTTTTCAGCTTTTGCTTGTTGAATTAGCGATAGACGGGTTAAAATTGGCGTCATTAAATACACCAAGTCCACTTGCTAGTTCGTTTAGTGTGATAGGCGGTTTGATATTGGGAGAATTTGCCGTAAAAGCACAATGGCTGGTTCCCGAAGTGATTTTATATATGGCTTTCGTTGCCATTGCCAATTTTACTCAGCCCAGTTTTGAATTAGGATATGCGTTTAAATTTATTCGTGTGTTTTTGCTGATTGCGATTGCCGTTTTTAATTTGTGGGGATTTATTATCGGACTTGTTATTTGCATTTTACTGGTATGTTTTAATAAGACAGTAGAGGGAAAAAGCTATTTGTATCCGCTGTTGCCTTTTAACGGTAAAGAAATGAAAAAAATGTTTATTCGAAAACGATTGCAGGGCACAGATGAATAAAGTTTTGTAAATCAAATCTTCGATGTTTTGCAGGTGTTACATATCATTGTAACACCTGCAAAATCATTCTAAAACTGCTTTTCAAGATGGTTGACAGATGTGCTCTAAAATGTTATACTTTGAAAAATATGAAAGAAAGATGGACGAGTGTATTGTTAATGAACTTGAAAAAACAGTATATTCGTTTATACAATTGAACAACATTCGGAAAGGATGAAAAAGTATGACACAATTGCAAAACAACGTTTTTCAACCTGCTTTTATTTTTTCGGATGGCATGGTACTGCAAAGAGATAAAAAGATCCCGATATGGGGGCTAGGCAAAGCAGGGATGACCGTGCAAGCTACTTTATTACAAGATGATACGGTATTGGAAACGCAGAGTACACAGGTGAAAGAGGATGGTACCTTTTATCTGGAATTATCTGACAGAGCCGGATCTTTTATCCGTTATACATTGGTTCTTGCATGTCAGGATGAAAAAATTTCTTATCATGATGTCTTGATCGGCGAGGTTTATCTGGCAGCAGGACAATCTAATATGGAATTCCCGATTTTGTTTTCTCAAAACAGAAAAGAAGTGTTGGAACAGGCAAATAATCCGAATCTCCGTTTTTGCCGAGTTTATCGCGATGTGCCGAATGAAATCCCTCGCATGAAAGAGCCGCAATTCGAAACGACTGTTGTATGGGGGAGAGGAGATTCTGCTGCGGACTTGGATCCCATTTCTGCAGTTGCATATAGTTTTATTTTCCATTTGTATCAGATGACCGGTGAAAAGTGGCCGGTTGCTTTTGTTGATATTTCGAAAGGCGGGGCAAGGTTGGAGACATTTTTAAATCGTTCCCAAATCGACGCTCTGCCGTTGTTACATAAGATTATTTCCGAGGAAAACCGTGAGGAGGATCATTGGGGCACCCATGGAGCAGATAACTATAACGAAATCATGGGGATGTATTATGAACGGGTTTGTCCGATCAAGCATATCAAAGTGAAAGGAATCCTTTGGTATCAGGGCGAAGGGAATCTCGGCACACAGGAAAAATCGGATGCGTATGTTCCTGCTTTCGAGGAACTGTGCAGGGGATTCAGCCGGTATTTCGGCGATAATGAGGAAGAACTGCCGGTTATATATGCAATGTTGGCTCCTTATGATTATAGTGAGTGGAATGCAGAACTGGGGCTGCCGCTTTTTTGGGAAGCACAGCATCAGATTGCATTGAACAACCCGGATACGATGCGGGAAATACCGATTTATGATCTGCCTTTGGAATATGTACCGCCGGAAATAGCAAATGATTATCCTCCCGAAACATTTCATCCGATTCACCCAATCTGTAAATTCCCGGTTGGAAAGCGGATGGCGGAGGCAGCAATGGAACTGGTGTATCACGTCGGCATGAAGTATATGCCGCCCTTTCCGGTTTCGTACGAAGTCGCATCAGATCGCGTGAAAGTAACCTTTTCAGCTATCAGTCAACTGAAATCTCTGGACGGAGAAAAATTGCAGGGCTTTTGTATTTGCGGAGAAGATCGACGTTTTGTGCCTGCTGAGGCAGAGCTGTGCGGTGAAAAAGAAATTGCGGTGTACAGTGCGGAGGTTAAACATCCGGTTGCCGTTACATATGCATTTCAGAATTTGAATCATGGCTCCAATCTATGTGATAATGAGGGAAGAATGGCTGTTCCATTTAGAAGTGACCGAGCTGCTTCCGAGTATTTTTTGCCTGAAAAGTAGAGAATGCAGATGTTAAAGCACACAAAGCGCCTGTTTGACGGTTGATATCCGGGAAACAGGTGCTTTTTGACTGGAGTTTTCGATGGTGCGATCATAAAATGTATCAACAGGAATTGAAATTCAGTCGGAAATATTGTAAAATAGAAAGAAAAATAAAAAGGATTTGAATACATGATTGAGATTAAAAACGCCATTCTGCATATATTGGATGCCAACTCGAATGTAAAAGTAATTGCTGATTATGAAATGGATATTGACGATGACGTAATCAATAAGTATTTGATGCGCCAGCTAAAGAAAGCGGATGACGAATATAAGCTAAAAGTGGGAAAACTTACCGATGGCAGCAAATTCAGTAAGCAATTTGATGACTATATTTATGAAAGATCCAGTTTTATTGATTTTTCCAAGCTGATAGCAGAAACCATTTACGAGTTTGTTTCCACTTCTGATAAAATTCATTCTTGCGATGTGATTGTCTGCAAATATGAAAGCGATAACACGCCAAAGCTTGCTATTTTAAAATGCAATTCAAAAGTGGCGTTTACTCATCAGATTTTTAACACCGATCGGGGAACCAGAAACGGAATTATTAATCATTATGCAATTTTACCCGGCACCGGGCAGAAAATAGATGAATTTGCGGTGATTAACCTGCATACTTTTGATGTGCATTTTTCGGATAAGGCACATTACAGAAATGGGGAAGAGATAAATCTGATCAGCGATGTTCTGCTGCAATGCACTTGTGAAAGCGCGCCGGCTGAAATGGTTACCATTGTCAATGCTATTGTAGAGAAGGTCGCGCTGCAGAGCGATGAAAACCCTTCTGTCGCACTCTCCAAAGCGAAAAGTTATATAAATGACAAAATTGCTATGCTGGAAGAAGATACTCCAAAACTAAATATCGAGGATCTTGGAAACACCATATTCTCTGATTCAGAAGAAATGCATGATAAATACGAGGAGTACATAGAAAAAGAACAACTGCCTAAAAGTATCAAAGTGAATCGTGCACAACTCACCAACAGCGTAAAAACGCAGAAAATCAAAACAGATACCGGTATTGAGTTAATTGTTCCGGTAGATTATTATCGCAATAAGGATTACTTTGAATTTCTTACCGATGAAAGCGGAAAAATATCGATTCGGCTTAAAAATATCGGAGAAATTATTAATAAATAGCAGAAATCCCTCCGCTATGCAACGGAGGGATTTCTGCTTTTTCAATTAGTATCCTTAGAAATTTTGTTTTTACCTGATTTTTTACGACAAATCCAAATCACAACGCATCCGGATGTAATAAATACAACGCTTAACAGAGCAATTAACCACCAGAAATTAGGAGAAGAGGGAGTATATGGCGGCGCTTCGGATGAGGTGGAATCCGGCACCTGCTGTTTTAACAGATATGGGTTGGAACAATATTTTATTGAGGTAAGCGCAATGATGGCAAGCTCGGTCGCTTCTAAATCACTTTGGGTATCCGTTGCATATTTTTTAAATCCGCCGTCACTTCCGAGAAAAGCCAGCAGTATTTGATCTAAACTTTTTCTGTTATTGATAAAGCGAGAATCATTCACATTAATTTTCAATGAATTTAACGCAGTAATAATTTGACTTACCGTGTTGCAGCTTTCGTCCAAAAATGCTGATCGCCGTTGATTGCCGGATTGCATATTCTGCAAATATTCCACACCTTTTTTCAATGCCGACTGCGTGTTATCATCACTGCTGTATCCTGATAGCGCGGTAAGCGCCAAGGCGGTAGTTTCCAAAGCGTTATCCTTTTCGTCCAGCATTTGAAAAGAGCCGTTTTCTAATTGCCTTTTCATCAAATGTTGCCGTAAAGTTTCTCGGGTTAATACGGAATTGTCAGGGACGGTATATGCATTGCTGTCTAAAGCGATTAAAGTGTAAGCCAGAGCTTTGGTTTGGCTATTCTCTGCATCGGAAAAGCCGGATATTTGGTTAATCAGGTTGATTCCCTGTACATTGGATGCATTTACACCGCAGAAAGTGGCATTAAGTGTATTCATTGCCAGCGGATACAGTTGTGTATATGTAGTACTCTTGGAAATATCATTCATAAACATTACATATTCCTGTGTTCCGGCGGATTTTCCTGCGCCGCCCAAAGCAACAAAATACATATCCCCTTCTTCCTTGTTCTTCAGCCAGTCACAGGCATTGTTGAGAATGTTGTTTAGGTTGCTGTTCCATTCGGAAGATATCGACTGCGTTTGCTGATTTGATCTTCTGGAGGAAGTTTGACGGGAAACAACGGTATTATTGCCTGAGGATGCCACAATTGCGCTGGAGGTTTCGATAACTATGCTTTCGGGGGAAGAATCAAGGGAAGAATCTATGTTGCTGTCAGGATCAGTATTTGAGGAAAGCATATTGGATAGGATTTCACTGCTATTGGCATTTTCTGATGACGTTTGTGAAGATATGGTTGAGGTCGGATTACTTGTTGTGCTCTGTACAGATACAATATCTGATGCTGTGCTGGGCTCTGCAAAAACCGGTGCAGTTCCCAACAACGCTATGATTAATAAAACTGCAACACTTTTTCTGCATTTATGCGGGATCATCTTTAAGAACCATTCCTTTCAACAAAACAAGGGATAACATTTCACAATTTGCTGCCAATATGCCATTTATCTGAAAATATACTCTTACAATTAAATTATAGTATAAAAGATTCAAATAGTCTAGTTGTTTTTATATAAAAAGTATGAAAAATATTTTGTTATATATTGCCAGATTTGGGATTTTCGTTATTTTCCTGTTTTAGACGTGTCTGTTCCTCCTTTTTGTAGTAATGACAGCCGCATACAGCGGTACTGCTTATTTCCGGAATAAAATTTAAGTTGCAATATCCGTCTTTTTGATAAATGCAATCTGTGTTGCAAGAAATCATATTCATCACATAAATTCCTTTCAATCTGACAGTTTTATTTTTAGATAACAGATAAAACACGTTTCATTTCCTTTTGAAGTTACGCCGTTGCCATGAGCGAGCGGAACAGAAACCATAAATTTATTTTGTAATGAATATGGAGGAATATTCATAGAATATGATTTATTTTTTCTTAAAAGTCTATCATAAAAAAGAAATTTCAAGCAACAATAAAAAAAGGAAATAAAAAAATAGATGGGGAAAAATAAAATATCTGCCTGTATGGTTTCATAAGAAAATTGTTTCGGATTTAGTCCGTCAAATTTTGATTTGCTCAGCAGACATTTATAAAAATTGCAGTGATTTTCCCGTAATAATGCGAAAGGCGTGATGCTGATATGAAAAAATATATTACCTTATCGCTGATCACAGCAGTTTTATTGATAATCAGTGCATTTGTTCCGTCGTGGATTGTCAATTCTCGCGTGGAGGTGACGCTTACTACGGTAAAGGCGGATGAGTATACAGAATCTGTCATTGCAAATGGAAGCATTGAATATGACCGTAAGAAAGAAGTGTATAGTGATCTGCCTGTGATACCTGAACAGGTGCTTGTGGACATAGGCGATCATGTCGAAGTAGGCGACCTGCTTGCAACGGTGAACATCGAAGACACCTGTGCCGCTGCAATCAATATTCTGAATTTGGGTAATAGCAATATACCTGCCGAGGTGGTCAGTGCCTTGTCCGGATATGATACCGAGGTATCAAAACTGGCGGACATGATACCGGATAAAATCATAGCCAATGCCAGCGGAACCGTTACTGAATTGACCATGGTAAAAGGAGCGATCGCCATGCCTACTTCTTCTTTGGCAGTGATTTCCGAATCGGATCAATTACAGGCAAAGTTGTCGGTCAATGAGGCATCTGTTTCAAAGGTAAAAACCGGGCAAAAAGTTACCATCAGCGGTACAGGGTTTAAAAACCGATCCTATGCCGGCGTTGTAAAGAAAGTATATCCCACTGCGCGCAAACAATACGTGGGCACAACGCAGGAAACGGTAGTGGATGTTATTGTTGATTTTGACCGGCTTGACGATCAAATCAAATCAGGTTTTTCAGTAAAAGCTGTGATAGAAACTGCTCCCAAAAAAGAGTTTTATACGCTCCCGTATGAATGTATCGAACAGGATGAAAAAGGGGAATATGTATATATTTATCAATATGGCAAGGCATGGAAAAAGTATATTGAAACGGGGATAGAAAAAACGGATACGGTTGAAATTAAGTCCGGGATTGAATGGGATGATCGGGTGATTGCCAATGCCTCTAAGGCGGAACATAATATGTTTGTAAGGGTAATCGGTCAGGAATAGTGCTGCCCACTAGTTTTATAAAAGGAGGACGTGCCGCAAATTGCGTCGCAGATCCATTATGTACAATTGTATTAAAAACGGCTTGAAAAATATTTTCAGAAAAAAACTGAGATCCTTACTGACCATTTCTGGAGTTATGATCGGTGTAATTTCGGTTATCATTATATCGTCTATCGGAGATATCGGAAAGCATACGATTAACCAGGAGCTTGACAGCCTCGGGATGAACGGACTGTCTATCGGAACTGATAAGTCGGTTACCGGAAAGGATTTGGCTGTGAAAGAATTGGAACTGCTAAAAGCACAAAGTCTGGTGTATGATGCGACGCCGCTGATTATGCAATACAGTGGTGTTACCGTCAAAGGAGAAACCGGTAAGTGTCTGATCTGGGGAATCAGCAACAGCGCTAAAAAAATCATTTCTCTGAATGTAAAATACGGACGGTTGATTAATGAAAGTGACTTGAACAGTAGATCAAATGTTTGTGTGGTAGATGAATCGATGGCGCAGCAATCCTATCAGCGGGGAAATATCGTCGGAAAAACAATATTATTATTGTTGGATGGGGGTTACGAGGAGTTTCAGGTGGTCGGTGTAGTGGAAACCGGAGGAAATGTTTTGCAGAGTTTATTGGGGGAATATGTGCCCACTTTTCTGTATTTGCCATATACGACAATGCAGAATATGACTGGTAGAACCGGATTTGACCAGATTGCGGTGAAATTGAAAAGTGATGTTGATCCCCAAACTGCTGCCGAACAATTAACGGCTGTTTTGGAAAATAACAATAAGATCCCCAATTCTATTAAAGTGGAGAATTTAAGCAGTCATAAGGATCAGCTAAACAGCATTTTAGACACCGTATCCTTTATATTGTCGGTCATCGGCGGAATCTCTATGATTGTGGCGGGACTGTCGATTATGACCGTGATGCTGGTTTCGGTCAATGAGCGAACACGGGAGATCGGGATAAAGAAATCAATCGGAGCCAGTAAGGGGACAATTTTGTTGGAGTTTTTGGTGGAGTCTTTTTTCATCACGGCAATCGGCAGCTTGGGAGGCGCAGCAATTGGCGTAGGAACGGTGGTTGCCGGCAGTCTGGCATTGGGGATCGAGGTGATGATCAATTTGCCTCTTATTCTGTTTTGCATCGGATTTGCCATGGCCGTAGGAATTATATTCGGCATTTATCCTGCTTTTAAAGCAGCAAACCTGAAGCCTGTGGACGCACTTCGAGCAGATTAATCATCAGTAACCTGGTGATATCTTTCTGATTTGGATCATATATATAAATAGTAAGGTCTGAAAGAAAGGAATGATATAAATGGCTTGCAGAATAGCGGACATGCGTCATAAAGAGGTAATTAATGTAAAAGACGGCGTAAAAATCGGATATGTCGACGATGTGGAATTTGATACGGTGAGCGCCGAGCTGACGGCATTGGTCGTTTATGGGAAATCAAGATTTTTTGGGTTGTTCGGTAGAGATGAAGATATTGTGATAACCTGGCAGGATATTGAAGTAATCGGAGAAGATACGGTTTTGGTGTCTTTTGATGCAATTCGTTCTACGCCAAGCAGAAAGGTGGGTTTCTTTTCCAAATTGTTTGATTAGCAATACCGATCATTCTTGCTGTACTGAGATTTTTCCGAAAATGAAACTGAGCCGCCGCAATATTGTTGCGGCGGCTCAGTTTCAGCTTGGAATTAGTCCGGTTTTCCCTGATTTTTCGGTGGCACAGAGCTGTGTATAATAATTGTTTTGTTTTTTTCTTTGTTGACATTGTTGTCGGAAACAGGAGCACCGTTTTTTCGGTTTACCCAACGACGGATTAATTCATAAATCACAGAGGTGGTGGGAATTGCCAGAAGCATTCCCAGAATACCGAATAAGCTGCCGCTGACAATTACCGCTGACAGCACCCAAATAGCCGGCAGACCGACCGAATTGCCGACTACCTTCGGATAAATGATATTGGATTCCAGTTGCTGCAATACAATAATAAAAACAATAAACCAAATTGCGCGGATTGGATTGTCAAGGAATAAAATGAATGCACAGGGAATTGCTCCGATGATGGGACCGACAAACGGAATCAAATTGAATAAAGCAGTAATTGTGCTGATTAAAACTGCGTATTTGAATCCGAAAACAGTCATACCGATAAAGCATAAAATACCCAAAATGAGTGCTTCGGTCAATTGTCCGCTGATAAAAGAGGAGAAAGTGGTGGAAATCATGCCGAGTAATTCAACCGTACGGTCGTAGTACTTCTTTTTCAATCCTGCTTTTAAAATACGTTTTCCGTGATTTACCAGCTTTTTCTTTTGGGACAGCGCATAGATTGAAATCACAATGCCGACAATGCTGTCGGTCACTGTGCCGATAATACCGGAGGAGATATTTACAATGTTGGTAAAAAGATCCGTCAAAATAGTTGGGAGGTTTTTGGCGAAATCCAATAGCTTTTGTTCAATACCGAATTCTTCCCACCAATTATGTCCGCCGAAATTGAGTGCTTTTACTGTGAAATTTTTAATGTTGTCATAGTATTCATTTAAATTGGATACAAATAAATTGACGCTGTTCCCGAGCTGCGGAATGATGAAAATGATAATACCGGCGATGATGCCCAAAGCAAGCAGATATAAAATAATCAGTGAAATAATATCATTCACTCTGGGGTTTATTTTCGGAATCATCCAGGCGAGTATTTTTTTTATCCGTTCATATGGACGATTGAATATAAATGCAATTGCGGCACCGATAATGATCGGGCGGAGCGCACGCAGCACAATTGCCAGATAACCGGCAATATCCTTATAATTCCATAATGCAAAGGCAATCAATAAGGTGGCTGCTGCACAGAAAAAGTAGGTTTTTAAGAATTTTTTATCCATATTTGTTCCGATGAACGATGTCGTTCAAAATCCTTTCCTGTTAATATAAGACAGATATAGAAATGAATGCAATAAGACAAAACAGCGTGGGAAGGGAATATTGTTTTCCAATTGATTTGTTTTTGCCCGAGGGCAAGAACAAAAACAAGATTTTATAAGGAATGGTGATTCGCATGAAAAAGGGCGTTATCAATCTGTTAAAAGGAGTAGCAATCGGCTCATCCATGCTGGTCCCCGGTGTCAGCGGGGGAACAATGGCGATTGTTCTGGGTGTTTATGACAAGATCGTCCATGCGGTCAGCAGCTTTTTAAAAAACAAGAAAGAGAACGCGCTGCTTCTGCTTCAGATTGGATTGGGCGGGGTAATTGGCGCCTGGCTGCTTGCCGGATGTTTGTCCGGTGTTGTAGCGGCATACCGAAAGCCAATGATGTTTCTATTTTTGGGCGCGATTTTGGGAAGTATACCGTCATTGGTAAAAAAGACAGGGATAAAAAAATTAAAACCGTTACATATCGTCTACTTTTTAGCTGGATTATCGATTGTGCTGATTTTGTCTTTTTTGCCTGAGCGTTTGTTTCAATTTTCAAAAATGGGAGCACTCAGCTTTTTTATTCTGATGTTTGCCGGTATCGTTATTGCGGTTGCTCTGGTACTTCCGGGTATCAGCGCATCATATATGTTGGTGATGTTAGGAATTTATGACACCGTTTTGTATGCTATTGTCCATTTTAATTTTTTGTTTTTAGTTCCTTTGGCAATAGGTACGATATTTGGGGTGTTGTTGACTACCGGATTGTTGGAGCGAGCGATGGATCAACATACAGGCGCAACTTATTTAATGATCATCGGATTTGTTGCGGGGTCTTTGTTGGAGGTTTTTCCGGGAATTCCTGTCGGGATAGAGATACTTGTGTGCGCTGTTACCCTGTTGATTGGTTTTTTTATTATCTTTTTCCTTTCTGGTCTCAAAGGTTGATTGATTTTTGTTTTTCGAGCTTTTTTTCTTTGGCTTTTTGCGTACCGAAAAACCGAAAGTGCCTATTTTTTCACCCAGTTCAAAATATTCTCCATGCGCAAATGCCGCAAGGTTGCATCGATCCAGATGCAGTTTGCCTTGTGCGTCGATCAATGTTTCGTCAACATGAACAGCGAGTATTTCCGCTAAAAACATATCGTGTGAGCCAAGCGAAATGATTTGTGTGATTTTACATTCCATACTAAGCGGGCATTCATCAATCATTGGGGCGGCGATTTCGGTGGAAGAAACCGGAGTGAGCTGCATTTCTTTAAATTTGTCAACCTGAGCGCCTGACCGTACACCGCAAAAATCTACTGCGCGAATCAAATCAGAAGTCGCCAAATTGATGACAAATTCGCCGGAATCCTTTATAATAGAATAGGAATATCGGGTAGGGCGAACCGAAATATATGTTTTAGGCGGTATGGTGTTGATGATACCGGTCCAGGCAACGGTTAGAACATTAGGCTGCTCCGGCGTTCCGCAGGAAACCATTACCGGAGGGAGCGGAGCAATCAACGCACCGCCTTTCCATTTTGTTTTTTTCATAAAGGCTCCAATCTGTCATGTGATGACAATATCGTTTAAAAGAGGATGAATGAAAATGTTGGATTTGTTAAAGAAATGCCGGTTGTGCCCCAGAAATTGCGGTGTTGACCGCAGTAAAGGACAACACGGCTTTTGCGGTGCAGGGGCGTCGGTCAGAGTAGGAAGAGCGGCGCTTCACATGTGGGAAGAACCCTGCATCTCCGGAGAAAACGGTTCCGGCACCGTGTTTTTTTCCTATTGCACGCTGCAGTGCGTATATTGCCAAAATACCCAGATCAGTCAGGGGCATGCGGGAAAAGAAATTACGATTGACCGCTTGGCGGAAATTTTTTTAGAACTTCAGTCGCAGGGGGCGAATAACATTAATCTGGTGACGCCGACGCACTATTTGCCGCAAATTCTTACGGCAATCGATATCGCAAAAAAGAATGGTTTGAATTTGCCCATTGTCTATAATACCAGTGGATATGAAAAAGTGGAAATGATTCAAATGCTGGATGGATATATTGACATATATCTGCCTGATTTTAAATATTATTCGGCTGATGCTGCAAAACGGTATTCCAATGCGCCTGATTACATCGAAACTGCCAAGCAAGCATTGGAAACGATGGTACGGCAGATCGGGAAACCGCAATTTGATGACAGCGGGATCATGCAGAAAGGCGTGATTGTGCGGCATTTGATCCTTCCGGGCCATACACGCAATTCGATCGAGGTT